>Ga0209487_1000055_pt1 | contig 104795 bp, 101 predicted proteins | sample Poulit2012_FD_187524 | JGI IMG/M metagenome (GOLD analysis project Ga0209487, IMG submission 187524) | Agricultural soil microbial communities from Georgia to study Nitrogen management - Poultry litter 2012 (SPAdes) (version 2) | ecosystem: Environmental > Terrestrial > Soil > Agricultural...
CTCTGTGTATTGGTGTGCTTATTGCCTATATCGCACAGTCTAAAGACCAAGAATCGCTCTTAAAAGAGCTCCGGGCCTTTAATGACAAAGAATTAGAATTGTTTATTGATGAGGTCCTGCGTTTAGATAATCCGTTTATTTCGAACCGCCGGCGTGCCACCTGTCCTGTAAAAATAGGGGGCAGTGAAATTCCAGAAGGGGCCCAGTTAGTGCTGAGTTGGACATCAGCCAATCGTGATAGCACAGTTTTCAGCACAGAACTTTTTGATCCTAAGACTCATGCTGAACAAAACTTATTGTACGGTGCTGGCCGACACGTTTGCCCCGGGCGGGTTTTGTCTACTTGGCAGTTACGCGTGGTGACGCAACAACTTTTGGCGCAAATTACAGCAGTTGAGGTTGTACCGTTAGCGCCTTTTGAGCGCGAGACAGCGCCGTTTGGCGGTTATAAAAGAGTGCCAGTTTTGCTACGAGGTGGTTGATGCCTGCTTGTTTGGTCGGGGTCGTTTTAAAAGGGCTGCTGCTGGGCGGTCTGCGAGTGCCGCCTTTCTAATGCCGCGCTGCGCTTGATACATTTTTCAAAACAGTGCCCTTAGATTGTTTTGGATTGTCGACCTTTTTGTCAGCAGGCTTTTGTTTGTTATAGTCTGGCTTGGTCTGGGCACAAAAAATAGGCCGGATAAACCGGCCTATTTATAAATTTTGGTAGGCAGTACTGGATTCGAACCAGCGACCTCTACGATGTCAACGTAGCGCTCTAACCAGCTGAGCTAACCGCCTAGAAAAAATAACTATAGCAAATGTAGTTTTAAAGAGCAATGTGCTTTGTGGATGCGTGGCTTTTATGCCGCAGTTTTCTCTTTATCCTTGCTTTTAGGGATGCGATGGTTTGTGTGGTCTAATTTTTGCTGCGCTGTTGCTGTCAGGCTGTTATAATGGGTGTTGATGAGGAATTACTGGATTTATCTATATTATATGGTGGTGGCAGTGACAAATACGCGAACTACTAGCAGCTAGCCTAAATTAAAAATGCCGCTAGGTGTGTTTTCGCGCATACATTGTGTGATGCTTCAGATTAAATACCATTGACGCGGCCTTAGAGCCGCGTTTTTAGTTGGGAAATGGATGATGGTTCAAATTACTTTACCTGATGGTTCTAATCGTTCGTTTGAGGGCCCGGTGACCGTTGCTGAGGTGGCCGAGTCTATTGGGCCTGGTTTGGCCCGTGCTGCCTTGGCTGGCCGTGTAGTCACCGAAGATAGCAAAGAGTTGGTAGACACTAGTTACTTGATAAAGGACGATACGGCTCTTGAGATTGTGACTGCCAAGGATAAAGACGGCCTCGAGGTTTTGCGTCATTCAACCGCTCATTTATTAGCTTATGCCGTCAAAGAGCTATTTCCCGAGGCCCAAGTGACTATTGGCCCTGTCATTGATAACGGCTTTTACTATGATTTTTCCTATGACCGCGCCTTTACTCCTGAGGACTTAGAAGCGATAGAAAAGAAAATGGCCGAGATCGCCCGTCGCGACGAAGAGGTGGTTCGCGAGGTCTGGGATCGCGATGAGGCTGTTGAGCTTTTTCGAGGTATGGGCGAGGAATACAAAGCCGAGATTATTGCTTCTATTCCTGCCGGCGAAGAGATCACTCTTTATCGCGAGGGTGATTTCATAGATTTATGTCGTGGTCCCCACGTGCCCTCTACTGGCAAACTAAAGGTTTTCAAGTTGATGCATGTGGCCGGGGCGTTTTGGCGTGGTGATAGCGACAATGAAATGCTGCAGCGTATTTATGGTACAGCCTGGGCGACTAAAGAAGAGCAAGATGCTTATTTAAATATGCTCGAAGAGGCTGAAAAACGTGATCACCGTCGTTTGGGACGCGAGCTCAAGCTATTTCATTTTAGTGAGCAAGCCCCAGGCCTAGTTTACTGGCACCCTCGAGGCTGGGTGATTTGGCAGCAGGTCGAGCAATACATGCGTCGACTCTACCAAGAGGGCGGCTACCAAGAGGTACGTGCCCCGCAGATTCTTGATCTCGATCTGTGGAAAAAGACAGGGCATTGGGATAATTATGCCGAAAACATGTTTGTGACTGAGTCTGAAAAACGTGTTTATGGCCTTAAACCTATGAACTGTCCAGGTCATGTGCAGATTTTTAACCAAGGACTGCATTCCTACCGCGAGCTACCGATACGTTATGGCGAGTTCGGTTCTTGCCACCGTAATGAGCCCTCGGGGTCTTTACATGGCTTGCTGCGTGTACGTGGCTTTACTCAAGATGATGGTCATATATTTTGCACCGAGGATCAGCTCTTGGATGAGTGCAAATCATTTACCTTGTTGCTGCAAAAGGTATATGCCGAGTTTGGTTTTGACCAAATCCTTTACAAAATAGCAACGCGCCCCGAGAAACGGATAGGTTCGGATGCTGTTTGGGATAAGGCCGAACAGGCACTGATGGATAGTTTACGCGAGAGTGGCTGTGAATTTGAAATCGCTGAGGGCGAAGGGGCTTTTTATGGTCCCAAAATCGAATACACACTCAAAGACGCGATTGGTCGCGAATGGCAGTGCGGTACTATCCAAGTTGACTTTTCGATGCCCGAGCGTTTGGGTGCCGAATATGTCGATGCTGACGACCAGCGGCGTACCCCAGTAATGGTACACCGTGCTATTTTAGGCTCATTTGAGCGTTTCATTGGTATGCTTATCGAGCATTACGCCGGTGCTATGCCTGTATGGCTATCGCCCGAGCACGCAGTGGTGTGCTGCATTTCTGAGGGTTCGGCTGATTATGCTCAAAGTGTTGCCGATACTCTACGTGAAAAGGGCTTTAGGGTTATTAGCGATTTGCGTGGTGAAAAGATCACTCGTAAAATCCGTGAGCATAGTATGCAAAAGCTCCCCTATATTCTGGTGGTGGGAGACAAAGAAAAAGACGCCGGCGCTGTTGCCGTGCGCGCACGTGGTGGGCGTGATCTAGGGGTAATGCCAGTAGATCAATTTGCTCAGCACTTGCAAAATGATATTGATCAGCGCAAATAATTGCTGACAATATCTAATTCGATCAATTAACTTAGGAGTTCTAGACATCGCAACTGAAAGAAAACATCGCATTAATGGGGAAATTCGTGCTCAAGAGGTTCGTCTCATTGATGTAGACGGCGAACAAATAGGCATTAGAAAGCTAGCCGAGGCGCTCGCTTTAGCCGAAGAGCACGCCATTGATCTCGTTGAGATCGCACCACAAGCCAGACCGCCTGTCTGCCGTTTGATGGATTACGGTAAATTCCGTTATCAAGAGCAAAAACGCCTCCAAGAGGCGCGCGCCAAACAAAAGATTGTTCAGGTCAAAGAGGTTAAATTTAGACCGGCAACTGACGAGGGGGACTTTAATGTCAAGCTGCGCAACGTCCGTCGCTTTATCGGTGATGGGGACAAGGTAAAGGTCTCCTTACGATTCCGAGGGCGCGAAATGGCGCACCAAGATCTCGGTATGCGGGTGCTCGAACGTGTTCGCGATGAGGTCGAAGAGATTGCCCAGGTCGAATCGATGCCCAAGCTAGAAGGGCGTCAGATGATAATGGTGCTCGCCCCAAGAACAAAATAATTCAAGTTTAGTTTTAGCCCCATGCTAGGATTTAGCGTGGGGCTAAATTCAGGAAGCTATATGCATATATTGTTCATTATTGATCCTTTGGAAAGTTTGGCTGCATACAAGGATACTTCTGTTTCCATGATGCGTGCCTTGATTGCACGTGGGCACGAAATCAGTGTTTGCGAAATGACAGATATTTTTGTGCGTGATGGATTAGTTTTGACGCACAGCCTGGCTTTGGATATTCCCCAAGAGGCAGATTTACATAGTGCCCATTGGTGGCAGCCCAAAGGTTCAAGCACCGAGCAGGCTTTGAGCAATTTCAGTGCAGTAATTATGCGCACTGATCCTCCTTTTGACCTCGAATATATGTATGCCACACATTTGTTTGATCAGGCCCAAGCCCAAGGGGCTCGGGTTTTTAATAGTGGCGCAGCTATTCGTAATCATCCTGAAAAATTATCTATTCTCGAATTCCCACAATTTACTGCGCCCACGATGGTGACTAGCCAAATGGCGCATTTGCACAAGTTTTACCAAGAACACAAAGATGTTGTAATCAAACCATTGGATGGCATGGGTGGTGAGCGCGTCTTTAGGTTACGACCTGATGAGGTCAATAGAAATGTGATTTTCGAGACGTTGACTCGTCATGAGACTGAAACGGTCATGATTCAACGCTATATACCAGCAATCGAGCAAGGGGATAAACGAGTCATCATCATAAATGGCCAGGTTGTACCCTATAGTCTGGCGCGCATTCCTTTAGCGGGCGAAACCCGCGGCAATTTAGCCGCTGGAGGCCGTGGTGTGGCGCAGCCGCTGACCGAAAATGATCGCAAAATTGCAGAAACATTAGCGCCTGTACTGTCTGAGCGAGGCCTTTTTGTAATTGGTCTAGACATCATTGGTGATAAACTAACAGAAATAAACGTAACGAGTCCTACTTGTTTCGTGGAAATCGCTGAACAATCAGACTTTCATGTTCCCAATTTCTTTGCAGAGGAATTAGAACGAGTTGTCACAACCCAAGGCTGATCCCTGTCTCGTGCTAATTATGCACATACCTGTTGCGGCTGCATTTCAACAATGCGCCGCTCATGTGTTGGGTGCCCAGGCAGCCAAAGAACGATTGATGTGCTTTGATATACAAGCAATAGCCCAAACTGATCACGAGGTCGAGCGCATCAGCGCTACAATCCTAAAAGAGCGCAGTGAACATGTGGTTCTGCTAAATGATCTCTATGGTGCGACGCCCTATAGGGTTGCCCAAAAAGTTAGCCAATACTTGCGCCAAGATGGAAAGCAGGTATCTTTAGTCGCTGGTTTGAGTTTACCTATGTTGTTAAAAGCAATGACTGATACGACGGTTGATGGATTCGATGCCTACATTTCCCGTATCGCAGAGACAGCGCAGCGTGGCGCTGTTATTGAATAGGATACTGATTTAGCCAGAATTCGCAGTTGCTAAATTAATGATATTTGGCTATACACCCGAACGAGAGAACAGTTATTTATGGCCTCAATAAATCTTGTTATTACTAATAAATTAGGGCTGCACGCCCGAGCAGCAGCTAAATTAACTCAATTATCGGCACAATATAAAAGTGACATTTTTATCGCTCGTGACGAGCAAAAAGTCAACGCCAAAAGCATTATGGGCGTGATGATGCTCGCAGCCGGATTGGGGGTTGAGGTCACGATTGAAGCGCACGGTGATGACGAACAAGAGGCTTTAGAGGCCATCAAAAATCTTTTTGAAAACAAGTTTGGCGAAACACAGTAGGTATGTCTATGACGACAGCAGCCCGCACTCCCTCTGCCGGACCCAACGAAAATGATAAGCTCCACGCGGTGATGTTTACTGCACATGGGGTAGGTGTGGTAGATGGTGTTGCTATTGGGCGCGCTGTGGTGATGGGTACCACGGCACTTGAGGTTCCTCATTACTACATTACTACAAGAGAAATAGAATCCGAGGTAGCGCGCTTGCAGCGCGCAGTCTCTGAGGTTCAAGCTGATCTCGAGGCACAAAAATCCCAGCTACCTGCAGATGCGCCACGCGAATTAGAACCCCTGCTCACTGTGCATCATTTGTTATTAGATGACCCGATGCTCATTGATGACGCGGTACGGTTAATACAAAATCGTCGGTATAACGCCGAGTGGGCGGTCACGACACAGGGGGAACAGCTGATTGAGCAGTTTAATGTTATTGCCGATCCTTATCTGCGCGAACGCCAAGCCGATGTGCGCCAGGTTATTGAGCGCGTATTGATGGTTTTGACAGGTAACGGCGCTGACCTAACCCAAAACTGGCCTGATATAGCTACAGACCAAGAGCTCATTGTTATTGCGCGCGATATAGCACCTGGCGACATGCTGCGTCTACGGCAATCGCGTTTTGCTGCCTTTGTGACTGATTTGGGTGGTGCCACATCGCATACCGCTATTATTGCGCGTAGCATGGGTATCCCTGCGATTGTTGGGGTAGGTAATGTGCGCCGTGCAGTACAAGATGGTGACACCATAGTGGTAGACGGCCAAGCAGGGGTTGTGGTGGTCAATCCGGCCCCCCATGTGCTCGCAGAATACACTCAAAAACAACAAGAATACGCAGCCCACCGCAAACGACTAGAACAGCTACGCGATGCCCCAGCAGAAACATTGGATGGCATTGAAATTACCTTGGAAACTAATATTGATCTGCCAGATGAGGCTAAAATAGCTTATCAGGCGGGTGCAGCAGGTATTGGCTTATTTCGTAGCGAATTTTTATTTTTAGGGCGTTCCACTTTACCTTCCGAGGAAGAGCAGTATCAGGCTTATGCACAGGCAGTCAAAGATATGCGAGGCAAGCCTGTGACCATCCGTACACTAGATGTGGGCTCAGATAAAAGCTTAGATGCCGATCAAGCAGTCGCGACTAATCCAGCTTTGGGATTGCGCGCAATACGTTATTGTTTAGCGCATCCAGAGATTTTTCATGTGCAATTACGGGCGTTGCTGCGTGCTGCCCAACACGGGCCGCTACGTATTTTATTGCCCATGGTCACTACAATGGCCGAGGTCACCGCAGCGCAGCATGCACTGCAACAAGCAAGAGAATCCTTATTGGATCAAGGCGTAAAACTGGACCGCGATGTTCAATTAGGGGCCATGGTTGAGGTGCCTGCAATCGCTTTGGCGCTAGAGCCTTTTGCCGAGACATTAGATTTCTTATCCATTGGTACCAATGATTTAATTCAATATGTTTTGGCTGTTGATCGCATTGACAGTGATGTAGCCCATTTATATGATCCATTGCATCCCGCTGTTGTACGTCTTTTGGCACAAATTATTAATGTAGCGGACCGATATAACACCCCAATTTCGATGTGCGGTGAGCTCGCAGGACAAGAGGAATTGACCCCAGTTTTATTAGGCCTGGGTTTAACCAGCTTTTCAGTATCAATTAACCAATTGCTCACCATTAAAAACAAAGTCATGCATTCTCATAGTAACGATTTGCGTCGTCGTGTCGCCGTTGCTATTAATCGTGCCCAGCCAGTTGATTTAGAGCGTTTGGGTGAAGGGCAGTTGTATCGCCAATACGCATCAACCAAAAACAAGTTTAAATAATCAGCTCTGCCATAGAATAAGTATTAAAATTGAAATTAGGGCTTACACTGATTAACAGTTTCAATAGCTACATCCCTATAAAATGTACTCGCAGCTGTGGCTAATAGCTTTACGTAGTACATGTAGTTAGCGTTCTTGGATTAGTTAAGCTTTACACTTCTACGACAACAGCACAAAATTTTTCGCTAACTTAATTACTTTCATAAAGGATTGTTATGAAAATGAACCGCCTATATTTATCTGTTTTGGCAGCATTGACATCGGTCACTGTATTGGCCGCATGCTCTGATGACAAGAAAGACGCTGCCCCTGCGGCACCCGCAGCCAGTAGCCAAAGTCAAACAGAGTCAACCCCTGCTACCAAGGATAAAGATGTTGTAGAGCAGGCCAAAGATACAGCCGAGGACGTTAAAGAGGCCGCTGCAGATGCTGCAGACGATGCCAAAGAGAAGGCAGAAGAATTAGCTGACAAGACCAAGGAAAAGGCTGAGGAAGCTAAAGACAAAGCAGAAGAATTAGCAAAAGAGGCTAAAGAAGCTGCTGATGAAAAAGCCGAAGAAGCCAAAGATAAGGCTGATGAATTAGCTGAAAAGGCTGAGAAAGAGGCCGAAGAAGCTGACCAAGCTGCCGCCGCTGCCGAAGCCAAGACCAAAGAAGAAACTGACACCCTAGAAGAAAAGGAAGAGCAGGTAAAAGAAGTCGCTGAGGATGATGCCGAAATGGTTAAAAAAGACAGCGAAGCTCTGGGCGATAAACTTTTAGAAAAAGCCGAGCGGGCCAAAGAAGCCACTGAAGATGCTCTTGAGCGTGCCGGTGATGCCATCAAAAGTGGTGCCAGCAAAGCTGATAAGGCCATTCAAGATTCAGTCGGCAAAGAATAAATAACTCTTTGCTCAACAGTTATTTGCAAAAATGGCCACATGATGTGGCCATTTTTTTATACACTATGGGTATAGGAAACTTTTGAGAGGCTGATATGGAACCACGCAACACAGATTGGATGAATGAGCTACAACGCGGTATTAGCGATTTGATCGCCAAGAGCCCAGCTGCTGATTTGGAAAAAAATGTACGAGCAATGATGACACAAACCTTTGCTCGCATGGATTTGATTACGCGTGAAGAATTTGATACCCAGGTTGCACTGCTCGAGCGCGCTTTAGAGCGTGTACAAGCATTGGAGGATAGGGTGGCAGCTCTTGAACAAGCGGCGGCTGATAACGTAGCTGATGATCAAGAAACCCTCTAACACTTTAGTGACTGCATATGAATTTCTATAGGTTCTTTAGATCCACATTGTGCTCCTACTGATAGCCAGTGAATCATAATAAATATATTTAGCAGGCCCCAGCTATCTTGTCTGGGGCCTGAGTTTTATGATGCGCTTCAGGAGTCATGATGTCTCTAGCAGTCGTTAATAGTTGCAATCTACTGGGTTTACAGTTTCAGCATATCAGTGTAGAGGTCCATATTGGTCCGGGCTTGCCCGCATTTAATATCGTAGGACTACCCGATACTGGGGTACGCGAGAGTCGTGAGCGCGTTCGTTCAGCAATTCTCAGCAGCGGATATGATTTTCCTGCTGCGCGTATCACTATAAATCTAGCTCCAGCAGACCAACCCAAAGCTTCGGGCCGTTTTGACTTAGCTATTGCATTGGGCATATTACTGGCATCAGGACAAATTAGTAGCGCAGATAGGGTGCCTAGCCCACCTGACATCTCTAAATTTTATTTTCTGGGCGAATTGTCTTTGACCGGTGCTTTATTACCAACGCCCTGCTGTTTGGCTGCGGCGTTGAGCCTGGTCATGAGCCGCAGAGACTCGGATGGTGGCACCACAGGCTCTGCCCATCTTTCAGTAGGGGCAGGTTTCCCCGCCATGGTGGTGCCTGCCGATAATGCTTTGCAATTAAAAAATCTAGGCTTTTTAGATGTTTTTGCAGCTCCTACACTAAGTGCTGTAGTTGATCATTTACGGACACAACAACCTTTGGTGCATATAAACGCTGAGGCCGTAAATAGATCACCAGTCAAAGAGATCCTATCTGAGAACGATGTGCACACTCAGGTTGAGCTAAGCGCGGTCGTAGAAGATGGGCAAGATGGGCTTTGCTTATCTGATGTTCGCGGGCAAACTCTGGCTTGTCAGGCATTACAGATTGCTGCCATTGGGGGGCATAGTTTATTGATGATAGGTCCTCCTGGGGTGGGTAAAAGTATGCTGGCTCAGCGTTTGGTAACCCTGCTACCCCCACTCAGTCAGTGGCAACAGCTAGAGGTGGCAGCGATTAATGAACTCTATGGTGCGACTCAGGGCAATGCAATTTTTTCCATTGGTTCCATCCCTTATCGGGCCCCACATCATTCAATCACACGTGCCTCTTTAATTGGCGGCGGCGCTCAGCCACAGCCAGGCGAGATCAGTATGGCGCATCACGGTGTTTTGTTTTTAGATGAGTTTGCCGAGTTTGAACGCAGCGCCATAGAAGCTCTACGCGAGCCTTTAGAGACTGGTCAAGTATTGATTTCGCGTTCTATGCGCCATTTAATGTTTCCAGCTAATTTTCAGTTAGTAGCTGCGATGAATCCGTGTGCTTGTGGCAACTGGGGACATCCAAAAAAAGTATGTCGATGCGCTCAAAGTGCTCGCGAACGATATCTAAATAAGGTTTCAGGGCCTATTTTAGACAGGTTAGATATTTGTATTGCCTTGTCCCCAGAGTCGCACGACTATCCAGATTTACCACAAGCGGCCACATCTGCATCCCTAAGACCTCGTGTCAGGCAGCTGCAACACTTACAGTACCAACGTCAAGGGTGTTTAAATGCTTATCTGGATAGTCAAGCATTAGAAAAACATGCGATTTTGTGCAAAGAGGGCAGCACAATTTTGCAACAGGCCGTGCAGCGTTGGCATTGGTCAACTCGCGTGCTCCATTCGTTTCGTCGGCTGGCACGTACTTTGGCTGATCGTGATGAATGTGAATTAATTCGTCCTAAGCATGTGATGGCAGCGTTACAATTGCGTTATGCATTGCAAGGTGATCCCATGGGATAAATTAGGTTGTTATATTTTTACTCTGGACAAGTCATCAGTTCTAAGTCTATAATTTAGGACGTTTTTGCAATATAGAAGTAGCCAATACTTCGATGGAAAAACAACAAGTGCTTTTTAGGTGATAAAAGTGTTGCTGCAACAGCAACCACCTACTGGCATGACTTTATAGGTATTTATTATGGCAAAGATCAAACAGAAAACTCGTAAAGGTGCTGCCAAGCGTTTTCGCGTGCGTGGTAGCGGCTCGATCAAGCGTGGTCAGGCTTTCAAGCGTCACATTTTGACCAAAAAGACCACCAAGAGAAAACGCCAACTCAGAGGATCTACCGATGTACATCCTGCTGATGTAAAAGCCGTTAAATCCATGTTGCCTAACGCCTAAGGAGCCGAACGATGTCTAGAGTTAAACGTGGGGTTACAGCCCGCGCACGCCACAAGAAAGTTTTACAAGAAGCCAAAGGTTACCGTGGTCGCCGCAGCCGCGTTTATCGCGTTGCCAAACAGGCGGTCATGAAAGCCGGTCAGTATTCATACCGTGATCGTCGTAATCGCAAACGCGTATTCCGTTCACTGTGGATCACCCGTATTAATGCTGCTTGCCGCGAGCAAGGGATTAACTACAGCCAATTTATTGCCGGTCTGAACAAGGCTGATATCCAATTGGATCGCAAGGTTCTTGCAGATATGGCAGTCAACGACAAGGCTGGATTTAGTGCGATAGTCGAACAAGCAAAAGCAGCACTGGCGGCTTAACCAACACTGTGCATCGCACAGTTTGTTAATGGCTATCTGATGTATTTCAAACGGAGCTGCTCAAGCTCCGTTTGTTGTTTAAGTGGTCGAAAAATGACAGAACAGGCAAAGGATATTCTTGGACGGGCCGAGCGCGCATTTGCAAATGCTGATAATAGTGCCGCTTTGGAAAATGAAAAGGCTGTGTTTTTAGGCCGTAACGGCGAAATCACGCAAATGCTGCGGGGGATGGCCCAGTTGAGCCCCGAAGAAAAACGCACCCAAGGGGCAGCAATTAATCAGCTTAAACGTCAAATAGAGGCTTTACTAGAAGAGCGCCGCGAAGCAATAGCCCAAGAAAAGATGGCACAACGACTCGAGGCTGAGGCGATCGATGTGACTCTTCCGGGCCGCGGACGTGCTCGATTAGGTGGCGTGCATCCGGTCGTATTAGCCTGGCAGCGCATTGAGGCCATCTTTAGATCGATGGGGTTTGACATCGCAGATGGCCCCGAAATCGAGGATGATTGGACCAACTTTACGGCTTTAAATAATCCCGAAGATCACCCAGCCCGCTCCATGCAAGATACCTTTTATGTAGACATGCAGGACAAAGATGGGCTACCGCTATTGCTACGTACGCATACTAGCCCTATGCAGGTGCGTTACGCTCGTTCACATCAGCCACCAATCAAGGTCATCGCACCTGGTAAAACATTTAGAGTAGATAGTGACGCGACCCACTCACCCATGTTTCATCAGGTTGAGGGGTTATGGATAGCCGAGGATATATCCTTTGCTGATCTCAAAGGGGTTTATACTCATTTCCTACGCAGTTTTTATGAAAGCGATGATTTAGTAGTGCGTTTTCGTCCGTCTTTTTTCCCTTTTACCGAGCCTTCGGCCGAAATAGACTTAATGTTTCAAAAAGGCCCTAATAAAGGGCAGTGGCTAGAAATTTCTGGGGCAGGCCAGGTGCATCCGGATGTGGTGCGCAACTTTGGTCTCGATCCCGAGCGCTACATTGGTTTTGCTTTTGGTTCCGGCATCGAACGTCTGACCATGCTTCGTTATGGGATCAATGATCTACGACAGTTTTTTGACGGTGACTTACGGTTTTTACGTCAATTTAATCTCTAATCTGTAAGCTCAATCATCAATTAAATACCAAAAGATATATATTTAGCACGGATAATCCCAAATCGCTTTCATTAATTTTCCCAGAAAAGAGCATCATAATGTTTGTCCCAGAGTCTTGGCTACGTTCTTATGTAAACCCCTCAATAGATACAGATACTCTATGCCATAAGCTAACAATGGCGGGATTAGAGGTTGAAGAGTACGCCACGGCGGCTCCTCAGTTTAAACATGTGGTAGTGGCTGAAATCACCTCTGTCGAGCCTCACCCCGACGCAGATCGTTTACGAGTATGTATGGTAGATGCAGGCGAAGATGCAGCAGTGCAAATTGTTTGTGGAGCGCCCAATGCACGAGTGGGGCTTAAAGCACCATTGGCAAAGGTGGACGCAGAGCTGCCCGGAGGGTTTCAAATCAAGCCCGTTAAAATGCGTGGGGTGAGCTCGTACGGTATGCTTTGTTCGGCACAAGAACTAGGGATTAGCGACGATGCAGAGGGATTGCTCGAGTTACCCAGCGATGCTCCTGTGGGTGAATGTTTGCGTACATATCTGGATTTAGACGAGCATGTCATCGAAGTTAAAATGACCCCCAATCGAGCCGATTGCCTCTCTGTGATTGGCGTGGCTCGCGAGGTTGCAGCTTTGACCGATGAAAAACTGCAGATGCCATCTTTTGCGCCGGTCGCATTGCAGCATCACGATACGCTGCCGGTGCATGTTCGAGACAGTGATCTATGTGGTCGTTTTGCCGGTCGCATTGTTCGCAATGTGGATGCATCAGTGGCTACTCCAGACTGGATGGTACGTCGTCTCGAGCGTGCTGGACAGCGCTCTTTATCTGTATTGGTCGACATATCTAATTACGTGCTACTTGAGCTGGGCCGTCCCACCCATGTATTTGATTTGGATAAACTTGGCTCTGACCTAGAAGTGCGTTGGGCTAAAGAGGGTGAAAAGTTAGTCTTGCTAAACGGCCAACAAGTCTCTTTAAATTCAAATTTCGGTGTTATTTGCTCTGATGGCCGCCCGCAAAGCTTGGCGGGTATCATGGGCGGTGAGCACAGTGCGGTCAATGAGCAAACCAAAAACATTTATATCGAAGCTGCGTTTTGGTGGCCTGAATCTATACGTGGCCGTGCTCGAGATTTAAAATTTCAATCCGAAGCCAGTTATCGCTTCGAGCGAGGCGTCGATGCTGCTACTGTGGTCGAGCATATCGAACGTATGACGCATTTGATTGTTGAAATTTGTGGCGGAGAAGTCGGCCCCATTGATGATCAAATTCTCGAGATACCGGCACAAAAAGAGGTCTCGATGCGCCATGAGCGCTGTGAAAGGATCTTGGGTATCCCTGTTGCCATAGAAGAAATCAAGCGCTGCTTTGATGCGCTCGACTTTACCTATAGAGAGCAGGATGGTGTATTTCATGTGATTGCACCCAGCTACCGTTTTGATATAAACATCGAAGAGGATCTTATCGAAGAGGTCGCACGTATTGTGGGCTTTGAGCGCATCCCTGATGTGCTACCAATAGCCCGCACAACGATCAATGTGGCTTCAGAAGAATCCGTCAGCGCCCATGATGTGCGTGCGCGTGTGGCATCCCTAGACTATCAAGAGGTCGTTAATTTCTCTTTTGTTGATGAGCAATGGGAGAAATTACTCACTACTAACCAAGATCCTATCCGCCTACTCAATCCTATTGCGAGCCAACTCTCTGTGATGCGCAGTTCTTTGCTGGGTGGGTTGATTCAAAATATCCAATATAATGCGCGTCGTCGACAAAGCAGAATTCGTATATTCGAGATTGGTCGCGTATTTTGGCGTGATTCTGATGTTGAGGATGGTCCCCTGACCGTTGCAGGGGTAAATCAGCCGATGCGTTTGGCGGGTGCAGCATGGGGCGAGGCAGTGGCCGAGCAGTGGGGCACTACAGCTCGCCGTGTAGATTTTTTTGATGTCAAAGCAGATCTAGAGGCACTTTTTGGGCAACGCATACAGCATATAAAGTTTATTGCTGACGAGCACCCTGCGCTGCATCCTGGGCGCAGTGCGCGTCTCGAAGACAAAGGCCACACGATAGGATGGTTGGGCGAGCTGCATCCACAGTGGGTGCGCCATTTTGAGTTATCTCAGGCACCTATTTTGTTTGAGTTGGATTTAGAGCCATTGCTGCACAAGGCTTTGTATACTCCGACTGGGATTATTTCTCGCCAACCTGTGGTACAACGTGATTTGGCCTTCTGGGTCGATACTCAGGTTAATTATCAAGAGATTCTTGACTGCTTGAACGAAACTATCGAAAAGCATGATATTCTGAAAATTGTGCAGGAATTCCGCATTTTTGATATTTGGAAAGAAGCCGAAGATGCCAATGAGCAAAGTTTAGCCATGCGATTTTGGTTACAAGATGCTCAGAAGACATTGGCAGATGAGCAGGTTGATGAATGCATGAAATTGTTATTTAATGCATTAGAAACACAGTTCAAAGCGCGTTTGCGCGCATAAGGGGGTAGCATGTCAGTAGGTAATCGTACGCTGACCAAAGCTGGTTTAACCGATATCTTATTTGATCGAGTGGGTTTAAATAAACGCGAAGCTAAAGAATTGGTTGACGCCTTTTATGCTGAGATTAGCAACAGCCTGGAAAAGGGCCAAGAGGTGCGCATATCAGGGTTCGGGAATTTTACCATCCGTGACAAGCCACCCCGACCCGGCAGAAATCCAAAAACAGGCGAAGAAATTCCGATTTCAGCACGCCGTGTGGTTACATTTCAAGCCAGTCAAAAATTAAAAACTGCGGTTGAGGGCGGGGAATAATCAATGAGTCAATCCGAACAAAATGTCACTTTGCCAGCAATTCCAGCAAAGCGCTACTTCACCATAGGTGAGGTTAGTGAGCTTTGTGGCGTCAAGCCCCATGTGTTGCGGTATTGGGAACAAGAATTCACCCAGCTACGGCCAGTAAAAAGGCGGGGCAATCGGCGCTATTATCAGCACCACGAGGTTTTGCTAATACGTCGTATTAGGCATCTGTTATACGACGAGGGGTTCACCATTAACGGTGCTCGTAACCGTTTAGGTGATACCAGTGCACTAGAGCATAATCCCGAGGCGGCAGTGAGACTTAGTGGTCACGAATTACAGCGTTTACGTAAAGACCTCAGCACTATAGAAGCAGATTTGACACAGGTATTAGAGCAGGTAGACATTGACTCATAGCAGTAAATTAACCTCATTGCGTGAGCATGCCCTCCAGGCTCTATTAATAAAAGACCCAATTATAAAATCCAAAGCCGTTCAAGAGATGCATGCTCAAATCTCAATGCCTGTCGGTGCTCATGCGGATCTGCAATGCCCAGAGCAGGGCATACCTGGTCGTCCGACAAAGCCAGACATTGTTGATCCTCGTCAGGTCAAACAGCGTAGTATGCATACTGTTGAGGGACGAGCTGCTTTATTGCATGCCTTAGCGCATATAGAATTTAACGCGATAAACTTGGCTTTAGATATTATTTGGCGTTATCCACATTTACCAAGTCAATTTTATGGCGATTGGCTGCAAGTGGCATTCGAAGAGGTATATCATTTCAACTTACTAGAAGATCACTTGCAGACTTTGGGTTTTGCTTATGGGGATTTTCCTGCCCATGATGGCTTGTGGGACATGGCTGAGCGTACGTGCGATGATTTGATTGCTCGTTTAGCGATGGTGCCAAGAACGCTCGAGGCGCGCGGCTTGGATGCGTGTCCCGTGATGCGCGACAAATTAGCTCAGGCTGGCGACCATGCGGCTGCTGAAATTTTAGACATCATTTTGCGCGATGAAGTAGGGCACGTCGCGGCTGGAAACCGCTGGTACCGCTGGGCCTGTGCACAAAAAGCAGTTGATCCTGAACTGCAATACCCTCAATTAGCAAAAACCTACCGTGCGCCAAGATTTAGAGGACCACTTAACATTGACGCACGCCGTGAGGCTGGTTTTACGGAAACTGAGATCGAATATTTTATACAGCAACACGCTGACGATCACCGACCTTCTAAATAACGATTTATTCTTCTTTGGGCTCGTAATCGCCCAGTGAGACTACCCGGCCCATAAAGAGGATAGGGCCTTGCGGTTCGTCAGTATTTGTTTGGTCATTAGACTCTAAAGTCATTTCGAATAGTTGTCCTTCTTGGACCGTACCCAGGACATCTTTGGTCAAAGTCACGGGTTGATTAGGGTTGATTAACCCCAATGAACGCAATTCAGAGTCACCCGCAGCCCGAGTCCATAAATGAACCTGCTCGTTGTCTTTGAGCTGGGTTGGAACTACTGGTGTCAACAGTACTTGTTGCTGTGGATCGACGCTTAGCACCCAACCGGGTGTGGCACTATGTCCAGGAGCTTGTAATACTGCTCCTAATCGAGGGGCCATTTGAATCACCTCAATAGGCGGTGGCTTGGGCAAAAACATCCATGTAACCAAGCCTATGACCAAAAGCAGATTTACTAACGAGAAAAATTTCCAATAAAAAGTTTGGCGACGCTGCAATTGGAGCTCGGATTCGAAATCATTGTCGCGTTCATCATCGATTGAGTGGTTTTGTTTCTGAGCAGTGTTTTTTGTCGATTTGTTTAATTGCTCTGACCTTTCTATTGCTTTTTGCTTTTGTGTTGCATCTTTTGCTGGATACTCGGTGCGGGGCTGTGACGCCTCTTTTTTAAGCATGTTGTTCGGAATGGGTTGGTCATCACCGGCTGGTGCGTGTGCAGTTGGTTTTCCCCATTCTTTTGCATTTGATGGCTGAGCGATTGTTTGATGAGCGGCGCGTTGCGGTACTATGGGGGAATTAGCCAGCAATTGAATCCCCAAGCGAGCCCCCAGCGCTGAGATCCATTGCTTATGGTCCACTGTTGTTGACAGAAGTTGGCATAATCCAGCACATAACATTTCCCACCGCAAGGTGTCCTTGAGAGCTTTGGGATCCTTTTGACGGCGCTGTAGTAAAGCAGAAATGTTTTTGTCAGGTCGCAAGCTTTCTATACAAGCCTGACCATTCTCTGCTTGCCAGTGCGCATCACTAATTTTCCAAGGTGAGAATCGCTGTGCTAATTGCTGACAAGCCTGTTGAGTTTGTTCGTCTACCTCACCCTCTGGGATCCCCGTATGTAATACACAAAGGGCAGTATCCCACGCAAACAAATAACGGCCTACTAGTAGTTTTTGTTGGTTTTCAGGTAGCTCTAAAACAGCACTGGCAAATGGTTCTTTGGCGTCTAATCGAGCCAATAAACCATCTATGCTTTGGGCTTGCGCACGTTTGTAAAGTGTCGAGGCCAATGCCTGGGCAAGCCGGTATCGAAATATAGATAGCATCCACCCAAGCGCGCTGCCTTGTTCTGGGCTGTATAAATTAGCGTGCTGCCAAATTAGCGCAAAACCATCTTGAGTGAGTTGGTCTGCATGGGATTGTTCGAATAAGCCACCAGCATAGCGACGTAGCAAAGGGCCATAAGTATTAATGAGTGCTTGTAAACCGCTAGGGTCTTTTCGCGTGCAGCGTTGTAAATGGGCGGCAACTGCAGAATCCGTGGTCAGTGGGCTCATAGACAAATAGTTAGGCTGTTTTAGAGGCAAAAAATAAGGTTTGACTTAATCAGTACCAAAGAGGTACTATATAGATAATATTCAACTGGAAACGGCTAGCGGATATTATGTTGCGCATTAGCAAAATCATTGACTACGGCACACTCGTACTGACCCATATGGGCCATGAACCGGACCGAATTTACAGCGCCTCTGAGCTTGCTCAGGCACTGGGTCTGGGGCAGCCCACCGTGAGTAAAGTGTTAAAGTTGCTCAATCAAAGCAATATCGTAGTCAGTACTCGGGGTGCACACGGCGGTTATAGCCTAGCACGACCCGCAGCAGATATCAGCATTGCACAAATAATTGACGCACTAGATGACCAGCCTTTTGGGTTGACTGAGTGTGTCGCTACGCCCGGGGCATGCGCTGTCGAGCCTGACTGCCAAATACGTAGTAATTGGCAGAAAATTAGTGACATTGTACGCCGAACACTTGAAGATGTCAGCGTGGCGGATATGCTTGCCCCCACCATTACTGAACACCCACTCACACACCAACCTGGTCCGAGCAAAAGTCAGGGCGGTGAAAGCACATCTAATGTGGAGTTATCCTAATGAGTACAGTTAACGAACACCTTGATACTTTCCTCGATCGCGAATACGAGGCGGGGTTTGTTACCGACATTGAGTCAGTGGTGATTCCTAAAGGTTTAAACGAGGACACCATACGCTTGATTTCAGCCAAAAAGAGAGAGCCCGAGTTCATGCTCGAATGGCGCTTGAATGCTTATCGGCAGTGGTTGGAAATGACACCGCCTACATGGTCGGTAGTGGACTATCCACCCATTGATTTCCAAGAGATCAGCTATTACGCGGCCCCTAAGAGCAAAGAAGATGGCCCTAAGAGTTTGGATGAGGTTGATCCAGAATTACTGCGTACCTATGAAAAGCTCGGCGTACCCCTACACGAATGGGAGCGCCTGGCCGGGGTAGCAGTAGATGCAGTTTTTGATTCTGTTTCGGTCGCAACCACTTTCCGCAAGCAACTCGAAGAGATCGGCATTATCTTTTGCTCCTTCTCTGAGGCTGTGCGCGAGTACCCCGAGCTAGTTAAAAAATACTTAGGTACCGTAGTGCCGCCAAATGACAATTTTTATGCAGCGCTCAACTCTGCGGTGTTCTCTGATGGTTCTTTTGTCTATATCCCGAAAGGGGTCAAATGCCCAATGGAGCTATCCACCTATTTCCGCATCAACTCTCCTGATACAGGCCAATTTGAGCGCACGCTCATCATTGCCGAAGAGAGCTCATACGTGAGTTACCTCGAGGGCTGTACGGCGCCGATGCGTGATATTAATCAATTGCACGCAGCAGTTGTTGAGCTAGTCGCCTTGGATGACGCCAAGATCAAATATTCCACCGTACAAAACTGGTATCCCGGTGACGAGGACGGTCTAGGCGGGATCTATAACTTTGTGACCAAGCGCGGCGAGTGCCGTGGCGAGCGTTCGCACATTTCTTGGACGCAGGTAGAAACAGGCTCTGCGATTACTTGGAAATACCCCAGTGTGGTTTTACGTGGTGATGACTCTGTTGGCGAATTTTACTCAGTAGCCCTCAGTAATCACCGCCAGCAGGCCGATACCGGTACCAAGATGATTCATATGGGCAAAAACACTACCAGCACCATTATTTCCAAAGGGATTTCCGCTGGTCGCGGCCTAAATACCTATCGAGGTCTTGTTCGTATCGCACCTACAGCAGAAAATGCGCGCAACTTTACCCAGTGTGACTCATTGCTCATTGGCAAGACCTGTGCAGCGCATACTTTCCCTGTGGTCGAAGCACAAAACCCGACCGCTAATGTAGAGCACGAGGCCACCGCTTCGCGCATTGGCGAGGACCAATTGTTCTATGCCATGCAGCGTGGTATTAGTGCCGAAGATGCCGTATCTATGATTGTAAATGGCTATTGCCAAGAAGTTATCAAAGAATTGCCCATGGAGTTCGCTGTAGAAGCGCAAAACCTGCTAGGGCTCAGCCTCGAAGGCAGTGTTGGTTAAGGAGTATTATTCAATGTTAAATATCAAAAACCTCAAAGCGTCCGTTGACGGTAAAGACATCCTGAAAGGCGTAAACCTCCAGGTCAAACCCGGTGAGGTTCACGCCCTAATGGGCCCTAATGGCTCTGGTAAGAGTACCTTGGCACAGGTTTTGTCTGGCCGTGAAGACTACGAAGTCCAAGGTGGTACTGTAGAGTTTCTAGGCCAAGACCTGCTCGATATGGACATCGAGGAAAGAGCTCGCCGTGGTTTGTTTATGGCGTTTCAATACCCTGTAGAGATCCCCGGTGTGTCTAATGCATACTTTTTGCGCACTGCTTTGAATGCTGTACGTACAGAGCGTGGCCTGCCCGAACTAGATGCTATTGATTTCCTCAAGCTGGTCAAAGAAGAGATGGCCTCCGTAGGCATGAGCGAACAGTTTTTGCATCGCTCTGTTAATGAGGGTTTTTCGGGTGGCGAAAAAAAACGCAACGAAATCCTCCAAATGACCTTGCTAGAGCCAAAGCTGGCAATCTTGGACGAAACTGACTCTGGGCTTGATATTGATGCCCTCCGCGTGGTTTCAGAAGGGGTCAACAAATTGCGTTCTCCAGAACGCTCGATGTTGGTGATTACTCACTATCAGCGTCTATTGGATTACATTGTGCCGGACTACGTACACGTGATTCACAAAGGACGTATTGTACGTTCCGGTGATGCCTCCCTCGCCAAAGAGCTAGAAGAGCATGGGTATGGCTGGATTGCAGAGCAAGCAGAAAAAGGAGCAACAGTATGAGCACATTACCAACTTGGGTGAAAGACTATGCGCAAGCTTACGAGCAGCGTGTTAGCACTCAGCCTTGGGTCAATGAGCTCCGTCAAGCAGCACTTGAACGCTTTGCCACCGAGGGTTGGCCTTCACGTAAAATCGAAGCTTGGCGTCACACCTCCATGTTACCCATGGAGCAGCGTAGCTTTGAAACCGCCTTCGAGGAATTTGACCGCGCTGCAGTAGACGAGCGTGTCAACAAGCTCAAAGAAATTGATCCCCAAGGCTACTGGGCAGTATTTATTAACGGTCAATTTGATGAGCAGTTATCCCATGTCCAAGGGTTTAACCCCAAAGGGACCTGTGTCAATGTGAGCGAAATGTTGGCCAGTGATGACGCGCAGGTGCAAAAGCGCATTCAGGATAAATGGGGCCAGGCCAGTGATGGCTTTACTACCCAGGCTTTGAATTTAGCATTTGCTAACCAAGGCATGTATGTGCATGTACCTGCTGGCGTCGAGGTCCAAGAGACCTTGCATATCGTGCATGTGCATGCTCAAGAAAATGCTGCTACCTTTAGCCGTAGTATCTTTGATGTCGCGGACAATGCACACCTCAAAGTGGTTGAGCATCACGTCAGCACGGTCGAAGAAACGGGCTTGAATAACAGTATGAGTCGTGCTTGGGTTGGCGCGCATGGTAATTTGTTCCATTTGCGTTTACAGCAAGAAAACATTCAAACTGTTCACTTGTCCGGATTGCAAGCATTTCAGGAAAAGGATTCTCATCTAGAGACTCATTCTCTGTCGCTAGGAGCAGGCCTGGGCCGCAGCGAAATCGAGACTAATTTTGATGGCGAAAATGGTTATGCGCTATTAAATGGCCTCTATTTCGTCGATGGGCGTCGTCATATTGATCATAATACCGTGATGAACCATAACGTCCCGCATTGCCTTAGTCATGAGTATTTCCGTGGCATTATGGATGACCGTGGACGCGGTGTCTTTACGGGTCGCATTCGCGTTGCCGAAGGGGCCGACGGGACAGACGCTATTCAGCGTTCCGATAGTCTGCTGCTGGCCAAGATGGCACGCGCAGATACACGTCCCGAGCTGGAAATCTTTGCTGATGACGTCAAGTGCGCGCACGGGGCTACCGTAGGTAAGCTGGATGAAGACAGCCTCTTTTATCTACGTACGCGTGGCCTTAGCGCCGAGCAAGCACGTGATCTGTTGATTTACGCTTTTGCTACCGAGGTGCTCGACAGAATCCAACCAGAACACCTCAGAAATGCTGTCACCCAAGGCGTACAACAGTTGTTGCCGGGTGGCTTGGAGATTGCTCAGGAGCAATTATGAGCACAGCCGCTTCAAGCACAGTGCGCGAGCCGATCTTAGATCGGCGCGCCGATTTTCCAATATTCGAGCACCCCGTTAGGGGCAAGCCTTTAGTCTATTTAGATAATGGGGCGACGACGCAAAAGCCACAGCAGGTCATAGAGGTCGAATCCAAGTTCTATACAGAGCACAATGCCAATATACATCGTGGTGTGCATTGGCTGTCACAGTATGCGACTGATTTATATGATCAAGCACGTGCGACTGCACAAAAGTTTATACATGCTGCACGTCCCGAAGAGATTGTCTTTACTCGCGGCACCACCGAGGGAATTAACTTGGTGGCTTATAGCTGGGGCATGGAAAATCTCAAAGAAGGGGATGAGATATTACTGACCGAGCTCGAGCACCACTCGAACATTGTACCGTGGCAGTTGGTAGCAAAACGCACAGGTGCAGTAATCAAGGTCGCTCCTGTGCTTGATTCCGGCGCTTTAGATTTAGATGCATTCTACGATAGCATCAATGAGCGCACGCGATTCGTAGGGATCGTACATGTCTCTAATGCATTAGGGACAGTCAATCCAGTTGCGGATATGATCGCCGCCGCGCGCAAAGTAGATGCATGCGTTTTGGTTGATGGCGCACAAGCAGTCGCGCATATGCCTGTTGATGTCCAAGAGCTAGATTGCGATTTCTACGTGTTTTCCGGACACAAGATCTATGGGCCAACTGGCATCGGCATTCTGTATGGCAAATACGATGTGTTAGATAGCATGGTGCCATGGCAGGGCGGTGGGGACATGATTCACACCGTGAGCTTTGAAGAAAGCACTTATGCACCCGTACCACAGCGTTTCGAGGCGGGTACCCCTAACATTGCTGGTGTAGTCGGCCTAGGTGCAGCTCTAGACTATGTACTTTCAGTAGGCCTGGATAAAATTGATGCTCATGAGCAGGCATTGCTCAAATATGCCGAAGAGCAATTGCAACAGCTCCCTGGGTTGACCATTGTTGGCCAAGCACCCGAAAAGGCGGCAGTCGTTTCCTTTTTGGTTGAGGATATCCACCCTCATGACCTTGGCACTATCCTAGATTCCGACGGCGTAGCAATCCGGGCTGGCCATCATTGCGCAATGCCTTTGATGACCCGTTTAGGGATACCGGGTACTGCACGCGCATCATTTGCCCTTTATAATGATTTTGATGACGTGGATGTATTAGTGGCCAGTCTGAAAAAAGCACAGAAACTTTTTGGAGTGAATCATGAGTGATGATTTTGGTAATTTGCGCGAGCTTTACCAAGAAGTCATATTCGATCATAATCGCAACCCGCGTAATTTTCGCTACATCGCTGATGCGACGCACCAAGCCGTAGGGCACAACCCTCTTTGTGGGGACCAATTAACCATTTACTTAAAGGTTAATGGTGAGCAGCTCATCGAAGATGTGTCTTTTATTGGTCAGGGATGCGCGATTTCTAAGGCATCAGCGTCGCTGATGACCGAGGCAGTATTGGGCAAAAATATTAACGAGGCAGATGCTTTATTTAATGCCATGCATCAGATGTTCACAGAAGAACACCCTGATTTAGATCTGGGCAAACTCGAGGTTCTCTCTGGTGTTCGCGAGTTTCCCGTGCGCGTCAAGTGTGCCACTTTAGCGTGGCATTCATTGCACAATGCGCTGCATGGCACCGATGAGGTTGCCCAAACCGAGTAAAGAGGTAATTAAATGAGTTATTTCAATCGCGAAGAGGTCATTGTCACTCGTGATTGCCCTGCGGTGACTGTCCCCTTTGGTACACCAGTGACTATCGAAGAAGGGTGCAAGGCTGTTATTACTCAGCAGCTAGGCAGCAGCTACACAGTGGTGGTCGAGGGCAATATGTATCGCATCGAAGGTGTGGATGCTGATGCGATTGGCAAAGAGGTTGCTAGCCATGAGCCCTTTATCCCCGAGCAGCCTGCTACCGAAGAAACTATCGAAGAGGCGTGCTGGGTTGTACTGACCGAGGTTTTTGACCCTGAAATTCCTGTTGATATTGTGAATCTCGGGCTGGTTTATCGTTGCAATGTCAGCCAAGAAGGCCCAGATGATTTTCATGTGCAAATAGACATGACATTGACGGCTCCAGGTTGTGGCATGGGGACATTTATTGCCGAAGAGGCGCGTGCTAAAGTCCTCAATATCCAAGGCGTTAGCCAAGCCCACGTGGATCTCGTGTGGGATCCGCCATGGAGTCGTGAAATGATGAGTGAATCAGCACGCTTGCAGCTAGGTATGCTGTAATTTCCACTCATCAAGAAACAAAAAGCGCATCCTGTTTAGGATGCGCTTTTTTATTTTGTTCATCATAAAAACAAACAAAAACAACTCACACCTCATTAATGTCTTTGTCAATAAAATGCAGATCTAAGTAGTAATACGGATTGTTCCTGATTCAATTCAAGTGCACTATTTCATGTATGGGAAGCAATTATTCACTAGTATGAAAAGAGGGGTTATGTCCGGTCCACTAAAAGGTGTCCGTATTATTGATTTAAGCAGTACATTGATGGGTCCTTATGCCTCGCAGTTTTTGGGAGATCTCGGGGCAGAGGTCATCAAGGTAGAAGCCCCTAATGGAGACGTAGTTCGTAATGTCGGGGCTAGCAAAAACAAAGGGATGGGGGCTTTGTTTTTAAATAACAATCGATCTAAGAAATCCATTCAAATTGATCTTAAATCTGCCGCTGGTCGCGAATTATTATTGCGTTTAATAAAGAAAGCCGATGTATTGATGTACAACATGCGACCACAGGCTATGGAGCGTTTGGATTTAGGTTACGAGACCCTTAGCGAACACAATCCGCGTTTGATCTATGCGGGTATGCACGGTTTTGGTGCTCATGGCCCTTATTCAGATCGGCCTGCTTATGACGATTTAATCCAAGCTGGCAGTGGTTTGGCGCATCTATTTAGCTATCGTGATCCGCATCAGCAGCCAGCCTATGTCCCAAACGCTATTTCTGATCGTGTCGGAGCGCTCACAGCAGTGATTGCAATACTATCTGCACTTTGGGAGCGCACAGTCAGCGGGAAAGGACAAAAACTGCAGATTCCCATGTTTGAATCTATGGCGCATTTTGTTTTGTGTGACCATTTGGATGGGCTTAGTTTTATCCCTCCATTGAATGAGGGGGGCTACACCCGACAGCTATCGGCATATCGCAAACCCTATCAAACGCTAGATGGGTTTATTGGCGTCTTGTTTTACACAGATGCACACTGGGAGCGATTTTTTAAAGCCATCGGCCGTGCTGACGAGTTTTCAGGTGATACACGTTATGCCACGATGGAAAGTAGGCAACAGCACATTGATGACATCTACGCCGAATTAGAAGACATCTTTGTACAACGTAGTAATCAAGAGTGGATGGAAATACTCATAGAAGCTGACGTACCAGCGATGCCATTACACGATTTCCAGGGTCTGCTTAACGATCCCCATTTACAAGCGGTGGGTTTTTTTGAACAACAAGAGCATCCCACCGAAGGTGTCTTGCGTACGATGAAAGTGCCTATGAGTTTTTCCAGGACTCAGCCCAAACCGACACAATTAGCACCTAATTTGGGCGCGGATACAACTCAAGTTCTCCTTGACTTTGGTCTGACAGAAACAGAATTACAGTCGTTGGCAGCCCAAGGGGTTATTAATACCAATCAGTAGTAAGGAAGTATTATGAATTTCGAATACACCGAAGAGCAACGCGCTATACAGGATTCTGTTGAACGACTTTGCGAGCGCTTTGATGATCAATACTGGCTTGATACTGATAATGATGGGCGTTTTCCCGAGGAATTCTACCAAGCCATGGCTAGCGAAGGGTGGCTAGGTATTTGCACTCCTGAGCAATACGGCGGTGCCGGGTTGGGCATTATGGAGGCAGCAATCATGATGCGCACAGTTGCTGAATCGGGTGCGGGTATGACAGGTGCTTCGGCAATACATATTAATATTTTTGGTCTCAAACCTGTAGATATTTACGGCAACGAACAGCAGCGCGAGCGCATGTTACGGCCCATCGCTACAGGGACCCAAAAAGCTTGTTTTGGTGTCACAGAGCCTAATGTCGGGTTGAACACTACACAGTTAAAACTGCGGGCTGAAAAAAAAGGGGATCGTTACATTGTAAATGGTCAAAAAATTTGGATATCCACCGCTCAAGTTGCAGACAATATTTTGCTATTAGCCAGAACAACGCCACTCGAAGAGGTCAAGCGTCCCAGCGAGGGGTTGAGTCTTTTCTATACCAAACTAGACCGAAACAAGGTACAAGTCAGCGCCATTCCCAAAATGGGGCGTCACGGGGTGGATTCCAATGAATTATTTTTTGATGATTTTGAAATCCCACAAGAAGATCTCATTGGCGAAGAAGGGCAGGGTTTTAAATACATCTTATTTGGGCTAAATCCTGAGCGTATTTTAATCGCTGCCGAAGCTGTTGGATTAGGTATGGCTGCGTTGCGCAAAGCAACTAATTATGCAAATGAGCGCGAAGTCTTTAATCGACCCATTGGCCAGAACCAAGCCATACAACATCCACTCGCGGCTTCGTGGGCCGAGCTCGAAGCGACTTGGTTGCAGGTCTTAAAAGCAGCCTGGCTCTATGACAATGATCGTCCATGTGGGGCCGAGGCCAATGCGGCAAAATACCTAGCAGGTGAGGCTGGTTTTACTGCTTGTGAGCGCGCAGTAATGACGCATGGTGGCTTTGGATATGCCAAGGAATACCACGTCGAACGCTATTTACGCGAGGTGATGATTCCCCGCATTGCGCCGGTCAGTCCTCAGTTGGCATTATGTTATATCGCAGAGCGCGTCCTGGACTTACCAAAATCGTATTAGTCATTTGCTGTCAAGGGTCTGGGATAGGCTGTAACCTCTGAGTACAGCAATATTTACGCACAAAGTCATGAGTGATTAGAGGACGCATTATGTCAGGATTATTTTACGAAGAGTTCAAAGTAGATCACGTATTTAAACACCCTTTAACGCGCACGGTGACGGAATACGACAATATGTCATTTAGCTTGATGACTATGAATCCTCAACCGCTGCATATAGATGCGCACTTTTCTGCACAAACCGAGTGGGGCAAGCCCTTGGTTAATAGTTTATTTACCCTAGGATTACTGATCGGTATGACTGTCCAAGACACCACCTTGGGCACCACCATTGGTAATTTAGGTATGTCTGATGTCAAATTCCCCAATCCAGTATTTCATGGGGATACCCTGCGTGCTGAAACCAAGGTTGTTAGCAAAAGAGAATCTCGTTCTCGTCCGGACACAGGGATAGTGGAATTTGAGCATACTTGCTTGAATCAAGATGATCAGGTGGTTGCCATCTGTCGACGTTTTGCGTTAATGAGAAAAAAGGAGTCGTAGATGCGCTCGTTTTTATTCGTACCTGGCGATAATGAGCGGATGTTTAGCAAGGCATCTGCAACTGAGGCAGATGCCTTGATTTTAGACCTTGAGGATTCCGTTTCATTGGCAGCCAAAGAAAATGCTCGGAAAGTAGTTCAACAATCTTTGCAGCAGACCAAACAAAATAATCAAAAGTGGTTTGTACGAATCAATGATTTTGATACGCATTTATATTTAGATGATTTGGCCGCAGTGATGCCTTATCGGCCAGATGGAATTGTACTCCCCAAGGTAAATGGCCAAAAAGATATTACCCGTTTGGACTATTACCTGCAGGCCCTTGAAGCAACACACAATATCGAGCAGAACAGCACCCTGGTGGTTGGCATAGCCACTGAAAATGCTGCGTCGGTCTTAAGTCTGAACACTTTTAATGATCAGGCACCTGAACGCTTGTATGGGCTGATGTGGGGCGGAGAAGATTTGGCTGGCTCATTAGGAGCTATGCGCAATAAAGTTAATGGCCGCTATACCTCGCCATTTGTGCATGCTCGCGACATGTGTTTGTTGGCCGCCGCTGCTGCCGGTGTCATTGCCATAGATAGTATTACCGCTGATATTCGTAACCTTACGATGGTCGAAGACGAAGCCCGCGCAGCCAAAGGCGATGGTTTTGCAGCAAAGGCTTTGATTCACCCCAGTCATATTGAGATAACCAATCAGGTCTTTACTCCATCCGCCGAAGAGGTCAAGTGGGCAGAGCAAGTGATCAATGCCTTTGATAATTCGCCTGATATAGGTGTTGTGAACATTGACGGCCAAATGATCGATAAACCGCATGAGAGGATCGCGCGAAATATCATCGCCCGAGCTAATAAATAGCCTGGAGAGGTTATGACTGGACAACAAAATAGTCTAATAATACGTGGCCTAGATAAGATTCTTTACATACTAGACCGAGTGTTGGTGACACTGGCTTGTTTGGCATTATTTATTATTATGGTCATCGTTTTTTTTGATGTCCTTTCGCGTTATTTATTTAATGCGCCATTTTCATGGTCATATACACTCATTGGGTTTTATCTGATGACTGCTGTGTTCTTTTTTGCGATCAGTGACGGTTTTCGTTATCAAGCTCACGTCAAAATCGATTTTATGAGTCATTACATACCGCTCCGTTTGCGGGCACTAGCGGTTAGTGTGGGTTATTTTGCTGGTGCAGTGGTGATTTATTTATGGTCCAATCAGGCGCTGTTACGTATGCAGTCAGCCTACCTTAATGATGACAGACTGGCAGCATCGATTCCATGGCCAACTTGGATAGCTTATTTAATTGTTTTAATAGGCTCTATCGTCATGGCGTCAAGTGTGTTGTTGGCCGCAATTAAGTATCTTGTTTTTTGCTTTTCTCCCAGGATTACCGAGGAAAAATACCAAGCATTAGAGGGTACCTTATTAGACGATACCAAGATCGAGATTGAGGAGGGCCAATTATGACCATGGCATTAGTGCTCATTATATTGGTTGTGCTCCTCATTGTAGGGGTTCCTGTTGCGATCTCGATGGCTGTTTCAGGGGCTTTTGGTCTTTATATGTTCGGAGGCCTCTCCATTTTGACCGGTATCTTGCGTACGGCACCTTTATCATCGACAAGTTCGTACGAGATCATTACTGTGCCTATGTTTATTCTGATGGCAGAGTTTGTGATTATTTCTGGGATTGCTAATGATTTATTTCGTGCTGCCGCCATGTGGGTGGGGCGAGTACGCGGTGGCGTTGCAATGGCAACAGTGCTAGCTGGGGCTGGCTTTGCTGCAATTTCTGGCTCTAGTACAGCTGCCGCAGCAACACTCGCATCAACTTCGATACCTGCAATGGTTCGACAGGGCTACGAGCCAAAATTAGCTGGTGGCGTTGTGGCGATTTCAGGGACTCTGGCGATGATCATCCCACCCTCAATCGCTCTTATTTTGTATGGCGTAATTGCTGATATTTCGATATCTGCATTGTTTATCGGTGCAATTATTCCGGGTGTTTTAGTTTGTTTATCCATCATTTTGACCATTGCTGCATTGGTATATTTGTGGCCAGACTCAGCTCCTAAAGGGCAATCATATTCTTTCAAAGAAAAGCTGCAATCGCTCAGTCGTATTGGACCGGTTCTAATTTTATTTATTGTTGTCATTGGCAGTATATATTCGGGCTTGGCTACCCCTACAGAGGCATCCGGTGTGGGCGCTTTTGTAGCGATGCTGTTAGCGCTTAAAGAACGACGCCTTACATTGAGAGCTTTGGTGCATGCCCTACGTAAGACAGCTCATACCACAGCAATGATTTTGCTGATTATATTAGCAGCACATATCTTTGGTTATTACTTCACATTAGAACGAGTTACTAATGATCTTATCACTTGGGTGGGGCAGCTTGATCTACCGCCTATAGCCATTATGGCTGTAATTCTCCTGGGCTACGTGATTTTAGGTTTTTTTATGGATCAAGTAGCAATCCTGATTTTGACCGTTCCAGTCGTTTTACCGCTGGTCGTCTCGTTGGGTTTTGATCCAGTTTGGTTTGGTGTTGTGGTTGTGGTTACTGCCGAAGTAGGTATGGTAACTCCACCATTAGGGATGAACATTTTTGTAGTGGCTCGCTATACGAAAATGCCACTTAATGAGTTATTTGTTGGTGTGATGCCGCATGTTTGGGTTCACTTACTGGTCATTGCACTTTTAGTGCTATTCCCACAGCTCATACTCTGGCTGCCATCAACAATGCAATAAAACTTAGGAGGAGACAATGAAAAATCATTTCAATTTTAAAAAAACTGCTATGGCCAGTTTGGTTGGGGCTACTTTATTAGGGGTGGCTACAACTGTAGCTGCGCAAACAACATTGCGCATAGGTGATAGCCTGCCTTCTGGTCATTACATTGCTGAAGGACTCATAGAGTTTTGGATGGACGGCGTCAAAGAACAATTGGGTGATGATATCGATTTTGACCATTTTCCTGCTGAGCAATTGGGCAAAGCCGGAGATATGTTGTCATTGGCGCAAACAGGTGTACTTGATATTAGTTATATTGGTCCATCATATGTTAGCGATAAAATGCCGCTATCCGCAGTAGCTCAGTTGCCAGGTATGTTTAACAACTCGTGTGAGGGTACTTTGGCCTACTGGGAATTAGTAAAGCCAGGGGGATTGCTCTATGAGTTAGAGTTCGAGCCCAATGAAGTGCGCCCACTCATGGCTTTAGCATTGTCACCTTATCAAATATACACGTCGAAAAAGCCTATTGAAAATATAGAATCATTTAAAGGCTTAAAATTGCGTGCAACTGGCGGCGCAATGGAGGAAACAGTGCTCAATTTAGATGCAGTTCCTGTGCAAATGGCTGCACCCGATGCGCGTGATGCACTGTCTCGTGGAACACTCGATGGGCTGGTTTTCCCAAACTCTAGCTTGCCTCCTTATGATTTGCATGTGCTATTAAAGTACGCAACTGAAGGGGTTAGCATGGGTTCTTTTGTGGCTACATACTCTATCTCTAATGAACGCTGGAATAGTCTTTCAGACAAAGAGAAAGAGGTGTTTACGCAGGTGGGAGAAGCAGCAACTAAACACGCCTGTGATTTAGTTGACGAACTTGATAGTGCAGACAAGGAAAAAGTAGCAGAAGCAGGGGTGACTTATGTGACGCTAGGGGATGATGATTTAGTCAAACTGGATAAGGCGGCTGCAGAAACCTCTGAAAAGTGGGCTTCCGATCTTGATAAGCGTAATAGAAAAGGCAGTGAAGTATTAAAAGCTTATCAGGCTGCTTTAGAATCCTATAGAAACGAAAATTAATTAAGAGTTATTTTCTATTTAATTTTTTATCTATATTAAATACACTAAAAGTATTTAAATAATTAAAAAATATTTGTGTATTAATAATGCAGTTATCTATTAAGAGGTATATTCTTTAATAGTTTTCTGCATTATTTTTGCTATTTCTTGTGTACGATCACCCATTCGAAACCAAGGGCCTGCGGTAGTAATAGAAAATATTCTATTATCTATGGCAATAGGGAGGGATATGCCACCCAGGTCGGGGGTAAATGCCGAGGCACTAAAAAACCAGCCCCTTTCTTTGGCATCCGCTAGACGTTCGAGGACTATTTGTTTATTTTCAGGGGTACCATCGCCAAAGCGCTTATAGGTGCTTTTATCTAAAATGTTATTGATTTGCGTATCGGGCAACTGACTTAGGATTGCGTGGCCTGTAGCTGTCGCAAATAAAGGAACCTGCATCCCAACCCTAGTGATGTAGCGTATGAGTTGTTTTGATTCTACAACCTTTAGGAATACCGCATTGAGTCCGCTCTTAGCAGCTAGCCAGACCGTTTCTTGGGTTTTGTCACGGAGTTCCACCATGAGTTTGTCGAAAAAAGCTGGCAAAGGTGCTTTATCAATGATGCTAAGCCCTAAGTCTAATAATTTAGGGGTTGGATAGAAATGGCCGCGCTGATGGGGTTCGTACAAATAGCCATGATAAGAAAGAGTGTTGAGCAGGTTATAGGTACTCGAGCGAGGCCAATCAAAATGATTTGAGATCTCAGTCAATGTGCTCGGCTGCCCCGTGTCGGCGTAATATTGCAACAAGGAGAGGGCATTCTCAACCTGTTTAATGCGCATAGAATAATTCCGTAAGCAGTAAACGAAACAGCAATAAATATATGCACTGATTAAGGATGTAAACCTATGCTATGAATATATAAATCAGTGCTTGAATGATGAGATCTATTATATATTAAATTTTTATTTATTTGTTGCCCATGCCATTAATGCTACGCCACTGGCGATTAAAATTATTGAGAACAATTGCAGGCCGGATATTTGTTCGCGCATGAAAAATATGCCCGCACCAGTGGTCACTATAAGTGAACCACCAATAATGAGTGGGTTGCCCACTGCAACTTCGAGGCCTCGGCCAAAAATAAAAAAAGTCAGGATTTCAACTACACCAATAGCGATTCCGGCTCCAACAGCCAAACCAATACCTTTGGGTGTGCTAAATATGTGTGCACCGCTAAATTTCATATAAATTAAAAGCGCTAATCCTATGAACGCGGCTACAAACTGCAGGACAACGGCACCTAAAACTGCCTCGATATGGGATGAAGAAAGTTTGATGAACACGTTGTACATCCCAAACATAAACGCGGCGATAGCAACCAAGAGATAAATCATATTTTGGTAGTCAATAATTAATATTTAAAAGTTGTTCTAGTAGCGTGCCTTAAAAGCATAACAGTCCGTGGCAATAATGCGAACAAAGGCGAGATAACGCTATCTCGTGGTTTCAGTCAACATTTTAAAAAATCGAATAACAATCAGCTGGCATGCTTAAGCGCTCTTAAACAGCTGTAATCGCTGTATTTCGATAAAACAAACTTTTGTTAAGCAAGAGTAAAAGCGCTTTTATTTGATTCTTGTCAACTTTGGGTTAGATAACGCACTTAAAAGCTGAGTTTTCTAGGGGTTGCTGATAAGGTTTAATTCATATGCACCTTAGTTCTGCGGATTAATCTTGATTATCTAGCAGAAATGATGTTCAACCGCTCACGGGGTGTTCGCTTAAGCCTGTAACCACAGGTCGGAGGTGGACATCATTGCGATATGGCTCCTCAATCCGTTCAGGCAGATCAGTCTGCACAACGATTATCCAACCGGATGCTCTGGCTTAGCACGATCGCCTTTACATTGTGTTTTGCTGTATGGACTATCTTTTCAATTATAGGTATTGAGATACGTCAAGAGCTCAATCTCAGTGAGTTTCAGTATGGGGTGCTGATTGCTACCCCAGTTTTAACCGGGTCCATTATACGTATCGTACTTGGTGTCTGGACCGAGCGTTATGGGGGTCGGTTAGTTTTTGCCCTGCAAATGATCTTGACTGGGATAGCAACACTAGGTCTAGCGTATGCACATAGCTATTTTACCTTTTTGTTGGCAGCGTTAGGGGTCGGTGTGGCAGGGGGCTCTTTTATTATTGGCGTTGCCTACGTCTCAAAATGGTACCCGCAAAAACGTCAAGGGACAGCTTTGGGCATCTTTGGTATGGGTAATGTCGGGGCTGCGTTAACCACTTTCGTGGCGCCGTTTGTAATGCTTCTTGGTGGCTGGAAATTAGTTGCCAATATCTGGGCCTGGGTAATCATAGCTATGGGCGTCCTATTTTACATATTTGCCAAGGACGATCCTGATTTTGCTCGCCGCAAGGCACAGGGAGTCCAAGCACCGCCACTTGCCGAGCAGTTTGCGCCACTGAAAAAACTCCAAGCCTGGCGCTTTTCACTGTATTACTTTTATGTTTTTGGTGGCTTTGTAGCCCTGGCTTTATGGTTGCCAAATTATTTGGTCCAGGTGTATGGCGTAGATGTTCGCATTGCGGGTATCGCAGCTGCCAGTTTTAGTTTATCTGCCAGTGTCTTTCGTATGTACGGTGGGGTGCTTTCAGATCGGTTTGGCGCCCGTGCAGTAATGTACTGGACCTTTGGGTTCTCTCTGCTCTTCCTTTTCATGTTGTCTTACCCGCCCACTGATTACACCATTCACGGTATTCGCGGGCCCATCACCTTTTCGACCAGCATGGGACTGTGGCCATTTGTAATCACAATGTTTGCTCTTGGGTTTTTCATGAGCTTGGGTAAAGCAGCTGTATACCGCCATATCCCTGTTTATTATCCAAATCACGTAGGTGCAGTCGGTGGTTTGGTAGGCATGATAGGTGGGTTGGGTGGTTTTGTTCTACCTATTGTCTTTGGTGCGCTATTAGAGATTACGGGGATTTGGACAGCAGCCTTTGCGCTGATGTTCTTAATCGTTGCCGTGTCACTGTTGTGGATGCACTTTGCGATCCGCGCAATGGAGCGTAAAGCACACGGTGAGCAGCTGGATACCCTGCCTTCCTTACCAGAGCTCAAGGAAATACACGACCCCAAGACCACAGCGATGCCTCGCGGTATCCAAGAATGGAATCCTGAGGACCCCGTTTTTTGGGAGCAAAAGGGACGGCGTATTGCACAGCGAAATCTCTGGATTTCTATTCCTGCACTTTTGCTGGCTTTTGCGGTCTGGATGGTTTGGTCAGTCGTAGTATCACAGCTGCCATCCATAGGATTTGACTTCACCCAAGATCAACTCTTTTGGTTAGCTGCGCTGCCGGCTTTATCTGGGGCTACATTACGTATTTTTTATAGTTTTGTAGTGCCTATATTTGGGGGCCGCCTCTGGACCACAATTTCAACAGGTTCTTTACTGCTGCCTGCTTTGGGCATCGGGTATGCCGTGCAGGATCCGAGTACGCCTTATCTGATTTTTGCAGTGCTGGCACTGTTATGCGGCTTAGGTGGTGCGAACTTTGCTTCATCGATGGCTAATATCAGTTTTTTCTTTCCGCGCAAAGAAAAAGGCAACGCATTGGCTCTCAATGCAGGATTGGGGAATTTGGGTGTCTCTGTGATGCAGTTTTTAGTGCCCTTAGTAATTACGGCCGGCGTATTTGGCGCCCTAGGAGGGGAGCCCCAGATACTAGGCGATGGGCAAAAGGTGTGGATCCAAAATGCAGGCTTTATTTGGGTGCCGCTGGTGATTGCATCCACCATAGCAGCCTGGCTGGGTATGAACGATATTGCTGATGCTAAATCCAGCTTTAAAGAACAGGCTGTCATTTTCGGCCGCGCTCATAACTGGATTATGTGCGTATTGTATGTGGGCACCTTTGGTAGCTTTATTGGGTATTCAGCTGGGTTTCCCTTGCTGGCCCGATTGGCTTTCCCTGATATAGATATCATCAAATTTGTCTTCCTTGGCCCGTTAGTAGGTGCTTTAAGCCGAGCAGGGACGGGTTGGTTAGCTGATCGCTGGGGCGGTGGACGAGTCACATTTTGGGTGTTCGTGGGCATGATTGCCTCGGTATTGCTCGTTATTTGGTCACTACAAACCCAGTTTTTCATCATGTTCTTCTTGGGCTTCATGCTGATGTTCTTCTTTACCGGGGTTGGTAATGCTTCAACATTCCAGATGATCCCAGTCATTATGCGCAAAGAGATCGGACGCATATTTGCAGGACAAAGTGAAGACAAACAGCGCCATCAAGCCGAGCGCGAGTCTGCTGCAATCATTGCATTTACCAGTGCAGTGGGGGCTTATGGTGGGTTCTTTATTCCCAAAGCCTTTGGTACATCCATTGGTTTAACGGGCAATGCACAAGCAGCACTTTGGGCTTTTATTGGCTTTTATGTGCTGTGCTTGGCAATAACTTGGTTTTGCTATACGCGCAAAGGCGGATTGCTTTACGCGATTGAGCGTCGCCAAGCGCAGGCTACAGAACCCGGTGCTCCTGGTGGTTTGAGCTCTTCAAAATGATTAGAGATTATCTTAACAATGGGGAGGTTATAACGAGTTATGAGTATAAAAACAATATGGGACTATACTTATACTGATTAGCTAAAGGAGGTTTATTGGTACTTATTTAGTCCTATTTCATTTTAATTTTTATTAAGAATTTAATTGCTTCAACAGCATAAATTGTGCCACAATTATTTAAATGCTTTATGAAACCTACATCTAGGCTGGCGGGCTACAAGCCCGCTGCCGCAAGACTTGGGAATTTTTTTAATCTAAATAAGGTGTTTTATATTCATATTTAGATGTGAATAGCAATTAAATAACTATTATTAAATATATTCAGTACCAGCTCTTAATCTTTAAAATTAATTTGATATTTTAATTAAGCGTTTTGATGTAGTTAAGCGCGCTAAATATCTCTAAGGTGAATAGCGCAATCTATTATAAAAGGGAGGCTGTATGAGCCAACTTTTGGATCGATTAAATTTCTTCGGGACCCTACGCAAAAATACCTTTTCTGATGGGCATGGAGAGACCACCATCGAAGATCGCGATTGGGAAGATGTGTATCGACACCGCTGGCAACACGACAAAGAGGTTCGTTCTACGCACGGGGTTAATTGCACTGGTTCTTGCTCTTGGAAGATTTATGTCAAATCTGGGATTGTGACTTGGGAAGTACAGCAAACAGACTATCCACGCACACGTCCTGATTTGCCCAATCACGAGCCTCGGGGTTGTCCTCGTGGGGCCTCATACAGCTGGTATATATACAGCGCTAATCGCGTTAAAACTCCGCTGGTACGCGGTCGCTTAATGCGATTGTGGCGTGAAAAGCGTAAAACAATGGCGCCGCTCGAAGCTTGGGAAAGTATTCAAAATGATCCTGCAGCCCGTGAAAGCTATACCCGTACACGTGGTAAAGGCGGATTTGTGCGTGCCAGCTGGGATGAGGTAACTGAGATCATTGCGACTGCAAACGTCTATACCGTACGCAAGTATGGTCCTGACCGAGTGTTTGGTTTTTCGCCCATACCGGCCATGTCTATGATCTCTTATGCTGCAGGTACGCGATACTTATCGCTTATTGGCGGTACCTGTATGTCCTTTTACGATTGGTATTGCGATTTGCCTCCTTCCAGCCCGCAAACCTGGGGCGAACAAACAGACGTCCCCGAATCAGCTGACTGGTACAACTCTAATTACCTCTTGATTTGGGGCTCAAACGTTCCGCAGACCCGCACACCGGATGCGCACTTTTATACCGAGGCCAGGTATAAGGGCACTAAGAGTGCTGTGATTAGTCCTGACTATTCAGAGGCTGCGAAATTTGGTGATATCTGGCTCAACCCCAAACAAGGGACTGACTCGGCTTTGGGGATGGCTTTTGGTCACGTAATTTTGCGTGAGTTCCACTTGGATCGTCAGGCGCCGTATTTTGCCGATTATTGCCGCCGATACACGGACATGCCCATGTTGGTACGTTTGGATAACAAGGGAGATCGCCTAATACCAGGTCGCCAACTACGGGCCAGTGATCTCGCTGAAAACTTGGGCGAAGACCACAATCCCGAGTGGAAAACCATCGGCTATGACACAATCTCTAAGCAATTAGTGGCACCCAATGGCTCTATTGGTTTCCGTTGGGGTGATCAGGGTCAATGGAATCTAGAGCAGCAGGCTCAGGGCAAGGATATAGAGCTGCAGCTTAGCTTTATCGACCAAGCCGATCACGATGAGGTCGTTGCCGTCGATTTCCCATACTTTGGTGCTAAAGCAACCAACGATTTTGTAGTCGATGACCGAGGCGATGTGCTCACACGTCGAGTACCCGCTAAACGGATTACTTTGGCTAATGGCCAAGAGGCTTTGGTAGCAACCGTATTTGACCTGATGTGCGCTAACTACAGCCTTGATAGAGGGTTGGGTGGCGATCACGTGGCCAAGGACTACAGTGAAGACGTCCCCTTCACACCAGCTTGGGCCGAAAAAATCACTGGCGTGCGCCAAGACAAAATCATACAGGTCGCTCGCGAGTTTGCCGATAATGCTGAAAAAACCAAAGGCCGCTCAATGGTGATTATTGGTGCCGGGGTTAACCACTGGTACCACATGGATATGACCTATCGCAGTGTAATCAATATGCTGGTCATGTCAGGTTGTGTCGGCAAGTCTGGCGGTGGATGGTCGCACTATGTGGGCCAAGAGAAATTGCGCCCACAAACAGGTTGGACCGCAGTGGCTTTTGCGCTTGATTGGAATCGTCCCCCACGCCATATGAATTCCACATCGGCATTTTATGCGCATACCGATCAGTGGCGTTATGAAACACTAACAACCGAGGATATCTTGTCCCCCACAGCACCTGAAGGGGATTGGAATAAACTTAGCCTCATTGATTACAACATTCGTGCCGAGAGAATGGGCTGGTTGCCTTCTGCTCCGCAACTGAATACTAATCCGCTCGAGGTGGCCAAAGCAGCCAAAGCCGCCGGAATGGATGTATCTGATTATGTGGCCGAAAAGCTCAAATCTGGCGAGCTGGGTATGGCTTGCGAGGATCCTGATGATCCACAAAACTGGCCAAGAAACCTCTTTGTCTGGCGCTCTAATTTATTAGGTTCATCAGGTAAAGGTCATGAATACTTCCTCAAGCACTTGCTGGGCACAGACCACGGGGTGCAAGGCAAGGATTTAGGGGATGAGGGGGGTGTCAAACCAATCGAGGCCAAATGGCACGATAAAGCTCCCGAGGGCAAGTTGGATTTATTGGTGACCATTGATTTCCGTATGTCAACCACAGCTGTGTATTCGGACATCGTTCTGCCTACGGCGAGCTGGTACGAGAAAGACGATCTGAATACCTCGGACATGCACCCATTTATCCACCCGTTCCAGGCAGCCATTGACCCGGCTTACGAGTCCAAAACAGACTGGGATATTTTCAAAGTTATCGCTGAAAAATTCTCTGCCATTGCACCTGATGTTTTAGGTGTGGAAGATGACGTGGTACAGCTGCCGCTGCAGCATGATAGCCCAGGTGAAATCAAGCAGCCCGAAGTGCGTGATTGGAAAAAGGGTGAATGCGATCTAATACCTGGTGTCACAGCACCGGCTTATATCAAAGTCGAACGGGATTATCCCAACATTTACAAGCGCTACACCTCAGTAGGTCCATTGATGGAAGAGCTGGGTAACGGCGGCAAGGGTATTAATTGGGATACCAAAAAAGAAATCGATCATTTGCGCGCTCTCAATGGGGTGGTTATAGAGGAAGGGCCCAGCAAAGGCCTGCCGCGCATGGATTCAGCCATTGATGCATGTGAAACCGTACTTATGCTTGCCCCGGAAACGAATGGTTCTGTGGCAGTACGTGCTTGGGAATCTTTAAGCAAAATCACAGGTCGTGATCATACCCATTTAGCCAAACCCAAAGAGGACGAAAAAATCCGTTTCCAGGATATAGCGGCACAACCGCGCAAAATTATTACTTCGCCTACTTGGTCTGGCATTGAGAGCGAAAAGGTTTCCTACAACGCCGGCTATACCAACGTGCATGAGTTAATCCCCTGGCGCACGATCAGTGGCCGACAGCAGCTTTATCAGGATCACGAATGGATGCGCGCTTTTGGCGAGGCTTTGGTTACCTGGCGTCCACCCATTAATCTAAAGGCCTTGGATGAGGAATCCATGCAGGTATTGGCACCTAATGAACCCCATTTAGTGTTGAACTTTTTGACGCCACACCAAAAGTGGGGAATCCATTCAACCTATACCGATAACCTGTTGATGTTGACTCTAAACCGTGGTGGGCCTGTCGTGTGGATTTCTGAAAATGACGCGAAAAAAGGCCAACTGGTAGATAACGACTGGGTCGAGGTCTTTAACCGTAATGGTGCTTTAACAGCGCGCGTTGTGGTCAGCCAGCGCATTAAAGATGGCTCGATGTTTATGTATCACGCCCAGGAAAAAATTGTAAACGTTCCCGGTAGCCAACTGACCGGTAAACGTGGGGGTATTCATAACTCAGTCACACGGACAGTGTTAAAGCCGACACATATGATTGGTGGCTATGGGCAACTTTCTTATGGGTTTAACTATTACGGCACAGTGGGCGCTAACCGCGATGAGTTCGTAATCTTGCGCAAACTAACCAAAGTGGATTGGCTTGATGAGCCATCCCTCGACTCTACCGAGGCTTCATCACCAAATAATCCTCAGACAACGGAGGCCAGATAATGAGAATTCGTGCACAAATTGCGATGGTGCTTAACCTGGACAAATGTATCGGGTGTCACACGTGTTCAGTCACCTGTAAAAACGTCTGGACAAGCCGTGAGGGGGTTGAGTACGCATGGTTTAATAACGTTGAAAGCAAGCCAGGCATTGGTTACCCGAAAGACTGGGAAAATCAAAAGCGCTGGAAAGGCGGCTGGGTGCGTACGCGCTCAGGCAAATTACAACCAAAGCAGGGCGCAAAATGGCGGATTTTGTCGCATATTTTTGCAAATCCTAATTTGCCAGAAATCGATGATTTCTACGAGCCTTTTGATTTTGATTATGAAATCCTGCAAGAGGGTCCCGAATCAGCTCATTTTCCAACAGCGCGTCCACGCTCGGTAATCACCGGCGAGCGTATGGAAAAAATTGAATGGGGCCCCAACTGGGAAGAAATTCTCAGTGGTGAGTTTTCCAAGCGCTCTCAGGATTACAACTTTGAAGGGGTTCAAAAAGAAATCTATGGCGAATACGAAAATACTTTTATGATGTATTTGCCGCGCCTATGTGAGCACTGCCTTAACCCTACCTGTGTGGCTTCTTGTCCATCGGGCGCTATATATAAGCGCGAAGAGGATGGGGTGGTCCTGATTGACCAGGAAAAATGTCGTGGTTGGCGCATGTGCGTTTCTGGCTGTCCTTATAAGAAGATCTATTACAACTGGTCCACAGGAAAGTCTGAAAAATGCGTTTTTTGCTATCCGCGGATCGAAAGTGGTTTGCCCACTGTGTGCTCCAAGAGCTGTGTTGGTCGGATTCGCTATTTGGGTGTGGTTTTGTATGACGCAGATCGTATATCCGAGGCTGCAAGCGCACCTGATGACCAAGACCTATACCAAGCACAGCTTGATATTTTCTTAGATCCTAATGATCCTGAGATTATCGCTGAAGCGCGTGCACAGGGCATTTCTGACGACTGGATCGAGGGTGCTCAGAACTCGCCTATCTGGAAAATGGCTATGGAGTGGAAGATCGCATTCCCGCTCCACCCTGAATACCGCACCTTGCCCATGGTTTGGTATGTACCGCCATTGTCACCTATTCAGAACGCAGCTGAAGCCGGCAGAATTTCGGCTCAAGGTGACATGCCAGATGTTCGTTCATTACGTATTCCTGTACGGTATCTGGCTAATATGCTCACAGCTGGGCGCGAAGAACCGGTGGTTTCTGCGCTCGAACGTATGCTAGCTATGCGTTCCTTTATGCGTGCCAAAACAGTTGATGGTGTGATCAATACCGAAATCGCTGAACGTGTGGGGCTGACCCCTGAGCAGATAGACGAGATGTATCAACTCATGGCGATTGCTAATTATGAGGATCGTTTTGTCATACCCACCTCGCAGCGCGAGATCACAGAGGATGGTGCAGATATTCAAAGCGCCTGTGGGTTTACCGATGGAAACCAATGTTCTGCCGGTCACTCGGGACGACGCTTGTTTGCAACCAATAAATTTAGAGCAGAAACGGAGCAGTTATGATGAAAATACTGAAAATCTTTTCTGTACTATTGGGCTATCCAAGTCCGGAATTACAAGAGGCAGTGCCCGAAATTCAGACCTTGATAGCTGCGGACGAAACTTTAAACGCCGAGCAAAAAGAATCATTGCAGCCGTTGCTACAGGCTTTGGCTGAAAAAGATATTTATGATTTACAAGAAAACTATGTGTTTTTGTTTGATCGTTCGCGCTCGCTTAGCTTAAACCTGTTTGAGCATATTCATGGTGAAAGTAGAGATCGGGGCACCGCTATGGTGGATCTATTACATACCTATAAAGAAGCAGGGTTCGAGCTAAACACTGCAGAGCTACCCGATCACTTGCCTGTATTGCTTGAGTTTCTTTCTCTGCAGTCTGAACAAGAGGCAAGAGCCACGTTAAACGATGCTGGGGCTATTTTGGTGGCATTGGCTGATCGCTTAAAACGTCGCGAGACTGATTATGCCGCTATATTAGCCATTTTGGCGCATTTGGCTGGTGTCGATCGCGATAATGTTGAAGCACAGCATTTAATTGCCGAAAAGATGGACAACCCAAATGATCTTGAGGCCCTCGATGCGGTATGGGAAGAGGCGCCAGTGACCTTTGGGCAGCCAGATCTTAATGATCATTGCTCTGGATTGTTGATGCGCAATATGCCTACGGGTGATTTGCAGCATGCCGAGCGCATGGTACGTGCGCAGTTGCAAGCTATCCCCGAGCATGATTCCATGGGTCGTCCAATGGACTCACCTGCCGTTTCCCAAAGCCCTTATGGGCCTTTGGCACAGGCAGCTGGCCAGGAGTTCCCCATCTTTATCCAGCGCTCTAAAAAAGCACATAATGAAAAAAGGGGGTAGTCATGTCATATTTTCTTTTTGGGGTTTTTCCATATATCGCCCTTACAATCATGATCGTGGGCTCTATTATCCGCTATGAGGTAGATCCCTTTTCGTGGAAGAGTAAATCCAGCCAGTTCTTGCGCAGGCGACAGCTTGTCGTGGGTTCGGTGCTTTTTCATGTCGGGGTTTTGGTGATATTTTTTGGCCACTTGGTCGGGCTGCTCACGCCTTTTTTCATCATGGATTTAATTGGCCTGAGTGATAGATTTCACCAGATCTTAGCAATGGTTAGCGGTGGTATTGCTGGGGTGATAGCTCTGATTGGGGCAGGGATGTTACTGCACCGACGCATGAGCGACCCGCGCATCCGCAAGACATCCAGTCCCGGTGATATTTTTATATTGGTGCTTATCGTGATTCAGTTAGTGCTGGGTTTGAGTACTATTTTTGTATCAGCACAGCACCTGGACGGTGTTGAAATGGTCAAGCTGATGAAATGGGCCCAAGGGATTATCTATTTTGGGTCTAATCCAGCCGCACACCTTGAGGGGGTTAATATCCTCTTTAAGCTGCATATCATTGTGGGTCTGTTGATATTTGCATCTGTCCCATTCACCCGTTTGGTGCACATCTTTTCGGCACCTATCCGGTTTTTGTGGCGTCCTGGTTATCAGGTGGTTCGTACCCGTCGTGGTGCCAAACCTGCGCGCTCAGGTCTCGAGCCTATGCCGCGTCGTCAGTAATCGTCGAACCAATTGCAACCCCTGTTTTTGCACAGGGGTTGCAGCTAGTAGCAGGGTGTAATCATGAAAGTAATTCCTATCCAGCCAGACAATCAGTCTGGGCGTAATTCTACAAATGGTGCTCAGCAATCGGGTGAGCAAACCTATTTGGATCCGCAGATGTATATGGATCCGCCACCAAAGTCTGATAAGCCCATAGTGGTCAACGGCGAGCAAATTGAGCTCCAAGATATTGCTCTGGAAGCTCAAAATCATCCGATGCCTCAGCATAAGCCCGGTTGGGCATGGCATGCTGCGGCCCAAGCCTTAGTATGGCGCACTTTGTTTCTACAAGAGGCTAAAAAGCGTCAATTACAAGCTGAACCCATAGAGCTACAGCCAGGGCGATTGGAAACCTCAGAAGAAGCGCTCATTAGACAGTTGTTTGATGAGGCTACTCCTGATGTGGAAATTGATGAGGTTGATTTACGCACGCACTACGAACAAAATAAAGACCGTTATCGTGGGCCTTCTTTATACGAGGCCGCGCACATTTTGTTTTTAGCAGATCCTAAAGACCCTGTGGCCAGTTCTGAAGCACGAAAAAAAGCTCAAGCCGTTTACGATGAGCTAATACAACAGCCCAAACGTTTTGCTTATATGGCCAAGGAACACAGTGATTGTCCTTCGGCATCAGATGGCGGCTTGATGGGACAAATCTCTACAGGCGATATTGTCCCCGAGTTCGAGGCATCACTGCGTACTCTAGAGGTTGGTGAGCTAAGTAAACCCGTACAATCTCGTTATGGCTACCACATCATTCGTTTGGATCACCGTGCTATTGGACAGCCGCTCCCCTTTGAGACTGTCTTGCCGCAGCTAAGGGAAGCAAAAGAAAAGGCCCATTGGATACGGGCCAGTCGAGAGTTTATGGATGAGTTACTCAAACAAAGCGAAGTGGTTGGTATTGATATGGGGTTGAGTCCTTGGTACGAATAAAAACTCTTTTATTAATTTCTTGATTCGGTTAGGCGAGTTTATTCTTTTGGCATGGGATAAATTGCAGTGTCAAAGTCTCCTTTGAAAGGCATGCATTTGTCCTTGTTAGTGCCTTGCATCATTTTAGCCTTTTCCCAGTAGCATAATGTTGCCGAAAACTCGCCTTTGACCCGACCTGATCCGTTTTCATCTAAATCTACCTCGGTAAACTTTACCTCGGGGGCATCGTGGCCGTAGTCATCCTCGCTCCAATAGGCAGTTTCGGGTAAAAAGAGGGTATCCCCACCCGATAAAATATATGTAATGTCAACGTCGTTGGCATAGATGGGCAGGTCAGTTAGATCCTTTTCTGCGCTGATGCTGGTGTGGATACTGATTCGACCTGAATCAAAAGGGTCATCTTGGTTTGGATCAAATGCGTCTATGTCGATAGAAATGCTTTCCATACCAGCTATATCGCCTAATCCCATAGATTCGAAAGCCTCGATCATGGGTCCAGCCTCGGATAGCATCTTAGCGATGAGTTCTATTTGTTTGGCTTCCTCGGGGCTGAGCTCGCCACTGCTCATGGCCTCTTGGAATTGTTCCATGATCTGTTCTTGATCGGGCATATCTAGTGACTCTTGTTCCCAAAGAGCACTGGCAGGTAAAGCAGAAACGAGGTGGCTATCAATTACTATCCATTGCGCTTTTTGATTATCAAGCTCGCCTTGAACGACGCCTACTGATTTATAGGTTTTGCCATCGCGTTTAAAGCTATCGGCATGCGCTGTTGTTGCACAAAGACTGCCTAAAGCTAGGGCCGTGCATAAGGGTAGGGTTTTTTTCTTTAAGATTGTTGTGATGGACATGATATCCCCTCCATTAAAAGCACCAGGGGGAACCCGCTGCCCCTGATTCGTTAGTAACAAATTACCTAGAGTAAACTAATCCTAGCACGGTGCATCGCGAGTTACCCTAAGGGGCAATACTAGCGTGGCGACTGACAGCGCGGCGTCGATCGTATAGATCTTTGATGGCGACAAAAAATGAAAGCAGGATAATTAATAAAATGCTCCCAAAGCCTACGACAACCGCAGTAAACCAAGAACTAAGCGGCTCAATCGTAAAGACAATTGCAGTGATAATAGCGATCCCCACTGAGGTCCCAATGCGTTGCCCAGTCTGCATCACAGCACCTGAGCTGCCAGCATAATCCAACGGGACCTCAGCCAGGGTGAGCGCTTGGTTAGGGCTGATCGTTGCACCTTGGCCAATACCAAAAAAAGCCAGCGATAAGAGCAACCACCAGATACTGATATCGTAATATTGGTGCAGTAGAATTACTAAAATACTGGCTGCTACCCCAAACATGGCAAAAAACAATCCGCCAATGACCACTGCGCGTCCATAACGGTGTACACGTTTGCCGGCCCAATCTGATGAATAAGCAGACAGCAAGGCCGAAGGAATGCCGACCATCCCGGCTTCAAAGGCGCTAAAGCCAACCGCCATCTGCACAAACATAGGGATCAGTACCCAGACACTCGTCATGCCTAGGAAATATAAACCCACAATAATGATGCCATTGCGAAAGCTAGGAATTTTAAAGATGGCGAGGTTTACCATTGGGCTAAAACCACGTTGGGTGTAATAGCGCTCCCACTGAACCCATAGATACATGAGTATAAAACTCACAGGTATGAGTAGCCAGATATATGGTGAGACCTCAGACTCGACAAAGGGAAAGAGCAGAGCCAGGACTGCAACACCTAGCAGCAACGCTCCGATAGGGTCCAATGAGGACAAACCGCCGCGGCGCTGTTTTGGATTTGCCTTGGGGCGGTGGATAAGAGGCCGAGGAAACCATTTAAAAGCCAAGTAAATGGTCAATAACCCTACAGGAACATTGATCAAAAAGGTCAGCCGCCAGCCAATATCTGGGCCGCCCAGTTGAATTAACAAGCCGCCCATAATTGGACCAATGGCAACAGAAAGACCTACTGAGGTTCCAAACAGCCCAAATGCACGACCCCGTTCGGCACCGCTAAAGTATTGCTGGATCATGCCTATGCCCTGGGGATTTAAAAAACCAGAGCCAATCCCTTGTATAAAGCGTGCGCCATTTAACCATTTAGCATCTGGCGCCAAACCCGCTGCAACAGAAGCTAGGGTAAATAATGCGGCACCCAAGATAAAGTACCCACCGCGCCCCATCAAATCACCGGCGCGACCTGCACTGACCAAGACGACCCCAAAGGTCAAGGCATAACCTGACAATACCCACTGTATATCAGAGTGCGATGCATTTAAGCCGTGTTGGATAGAGGGCAATGCGACATTAACAACACTCACACTCATTAGGGTCAGGAAAATAGCTGCTAGCAAGACAAATAATATGCGCCAGCGACGGGGATCGGGCTCGGAGTGTGTTTTTAACGAAAAATGAACGTCTTGGTGTTGTTGTGCTTGGGACATATAAGGCGTTTTAAAGGCAAAAAAACGAGCAATATTTTATTAAATGAGCTCGGCTGTAATCTTTAACTAATATATAGGATGCTCGCTATAAAAATGGCAAAATAAGCCGGCGCGTCCATTCAATAGTTTTCTTTGTCAGAGTTGTCAGTACCTAAAATCTGCGTGACGGATTTAATCGCCCGTTTTACTGGTTGGCTTTGCCGTTTAGAATCGATTTGGCTATATAGAAAAGCCGCTTTGGGATTAATTCGCTGTAAAATAAAATACCCTCGTGTGGTCAGCTTTATTGTTTGGCGCGACTCATCATCAGGATTGGTTTCATATTCAATCAAGCCCGCTTTGGCAAGGGCATCGAGTACGGGTAACAAGTTACCGGCCGCAGTACTGGCATGTTGTTTTAGCTGGTTAATATCAGGGCGAGGGGTCTTGTTGATGTAATCTAGCACGCGCCATTGGGATTCGGTTAAATTAACATCACGCAGCAGGCCCTGCACGCGACTAGTAAGGCGGCTACGTGCTTGTTTAAACACTGTAGGTAGTTTAGAAGAGCGGGAATCAGTCATGGGAAATTCCAATTACTACGGTTAAAACCTGTTAGTATCATTGTAGCTTATCTGTTTTCATCACCGTTAAATTCAAAACTATGAATTCAATATCAGCATTGAACGAGCATCGCGTTATACAATTAGAGGGCACATCCAATTTCCGAGATATTGGTGGCTATAAAAATAAAGAAGGGCTCACACTGCGTTGGGGGCAGCTTTATCGTTCTGCTAATTTAGCGGGTTTGAGCGCGTCAGATCAGAATCAATTACAAGAATTAGGGGTTTCCGAGAGCATTGATTTGCGCAGCCAGTTTGAGCAACAGAAATCTGCCTATGAATATCCATTCTTAAACGTCTACAAATGCAGCATTGAACCCCAGGTCACTGACGCAGTTTTTACTGCGATTACTGCTCGCCAGGCGCTAACAGTGGATCAAACTAAAGATTTTATGCACCAAATGTACCGTGGCTTTGTACTCGAACAGCAGGATCGGTTTGCACAGTTTTTTGATTTAGTGATAGCTCGCCAAGGTGCCGCTGTGGTGCACTGTACTGCAGGCAAAGATCGTACAGGTTTTGCTTGTGCCATGTTGCAGTCAGCATTGGGTGTACATCGTGATGATATTTTGGCTGACTATCTGCTCACCCAGCAGTGCTACCTGGTTTCTTTGGCTCGTACGAGTCAAGAATACGGTTTGCCAGAGGACATTATGCAAATTTTATGGGGTGTTGAGGCTGAGTATTTAGATAGCGCCCTTGATTTGATCAATACTCAATTTGGTAGCTTAACGCATTATTTAGAGGATCAATTACAGCTAAACAGCACTAAACAAAAAGAACTCAAAGAGCAGTTTTTGCATGCTGAATAGCTGTAAGATACCTACTGTGTATAGTAGTTTTTATGCAGAAATTTACAGCCAGTCAAAAACTAAATCTCACCTTCGTGTTCTGCTAAAAACCTTGCGCAACTTCTCGGGCAGGCTACTTCTCAACATCGACCTGCTCATCTTTTAAAGCTTGATAAGTTAAACCCGCGATTATGCGCTTGACATTAGGACGACCAAATTCGAAACCATAGACTTCTTGCATGGGGCGTAAACCATCAGGGCGACCCGCAAATTCTGCATTTGTTGCAAAAGCAATGATTTCTTTGCCATTGCTTTGATAGGTTTTACAAAGATTATCCAGCGTAATCATAAACGACTATGTAGGTCGCAATTGCATAATGCCAATATTGAGCACTACCGCAGCACGAATGCCAGCCATAATAATAGGCACAGAAATCGGTATTTCCACCTGATGTAACCGTTGCCAAGTGCTCATACCCATGCCGCGAGCGGCTTTGACAAGAGCGGGGTCCACATTATTAATCGCAGTGTAACTATTGCGGATGATGGGCAGTAACGAATAAAGCAATACTGTAATGACAGCTGGGACGTAGCCAATGCCATAGCCAACTTTGGATAGCAATGGAATCATCATCCCAAACAGTGCAATAGAGGAGATAGTCATAATGATAGCCCCTATGTACATGGCGATATTTGCAATACGCGGATAGCGTGTGATACTGATGCCTATCGGTACGCCGGCCAATATAGCCAAACCGATTGCTATGCTGACAAGATAGATATGTTCAAGTGTTCTAAACCAGATTTCATCTAAGTTATTGAATAATAAAGTGCCATGTTGGCATAGCTTTTTAGCGTTATTGGTTAAGTCTAATAACTTTAAGTTAGAAGAAAAAATGAGCCCATATTAGACATAAGCTCGTTTAAACGGTTTTAATTCATTGCAAGGCATTGTTATATAAGCTGTTTTGCCGTTTATTGAGTAATGGTTAAGTGGGCCTTTCAACTGTTCAGCAGCCCAACACTAATTTGTGGCAAAATTGAGTCTTGTGCAAATTAATAACTACTGATGTTTTACTGTTCATAAATAAGAAAAAATAATCGAGGTATACGTGTTACACGCTTTGATAGCCTTTATGGTACTAGTTGGGGTGCAGCTATTAGGTCTTTGGTTGGTGCAGCTGCTATCTATCCCTGTTCCTGGGGTATTATTAGGAATAGGGTTAATGTTGGTTCTGTTAATGATTTTCGGTCGTTTGCCCGAGGCATTAGCGCGCATCTCAAATTTTTTACTCGCTCATTTGATGCTGCTTTTTATACCCAGTGTTGTGGCTATCATGACCCAAGCAGAAATCATCGCTACCGAGTGGCTGCCGTTTGTACTCGCGTGTATTTTAGCTACGGCTATTACGATGATGGCGACCGCTGCAACTTTTCAATACATGCTTAAACGACAATCTACCAAACAACAATCAGTCAGTAGAGGTGAGCATGTCTGATTTGGCCGCCATTATTTATGAGTATTTTCCCCACGGGATAGCACAGTGGGGATTGTTAATCATGACAGTTTTATTATATGCACTGGGTAGGCATTTTTATCTGCGCAGCGGATTAAATCCATTTTTAATACCAGTGCTGACAGTAGTGATAGTAATCGTGGCTTTGCTGCTATGGTGGGGTGTACCTTATGCGCCCTACGCCCAATCCACCAAAGGTATGCAGTTATTAATAGGGCCAGCTACGGTAGCAATGGCAATCCCGCTATATATGCACATGCCAACTATTAAAAGGCTATGGTGGCCACTAGTAGCGGCGCTGATTGTTGGTAGTGTTGTGGCAATAATATCAACGGCAGTGATTGCTTGGGCATTTGGAGGCAGCCGGACTATTATCGCATCGATTGCCGCAAAATCTGCAACCATGCCTGTATCTATACCCGCCAGTGAAGCGATCGGCGGTATTGGCTCTTTAGCCGCTATCTCGGCCGCGCTGACAGGGATATCAGGGGTGTTAATGGCTGGGGCAATATTCAAACTAATGCGGGTACACAACCCACTGGTACAAAGCTTTACCTTGGGGCTGGCTGCTCATGCAATTGGGACAGCCCGCGCCGTTCAAGACGGCGCCGAGGCTGCGGCAATGGCTGCGATCGCGATGGGATTAACAGCGCTGTTAACCGGTGCGTTAGTGCCGTTTGTACCTTGGTTTATGACACTTTTAGGCATCTAAGCATCGCTATTATTTTACCAATGCTTTTGTACGTGTTCTGCCACTAACTTTTCGATCTGAGGCCAGGCCTCGGTGGCTGGAGCATACAGGACGTGGGTATAGTTGCGCTCATCAATATAGGGTGATGGCTCGAGATTATTCAATATTTTTTGGCCATCTACCTGAGCCAGCAACGAATCTATGGGGACAACATTACCCTGGGTACCGCTAACAATAAATAATGACTGCGGATGACTAGCATGGGCTAGCCAGTGATACATGGTCTGATAATAAGGGGCTGGCCCGCCAAAGAAAACGATATTGGGGCGCACGCATTGATTGCTGCCCTGACACCCTGGACACTGCAGTTGCTGGTGATTACTGTGGTCAACTAACTCGTAACCGATGGACCATTCATGACCGCAATCTGCGCAACATAGCTCGGTCAAATCACCATGCAAATGCAGTACATCACTGGCACCGGCGCGTTCAAGCAAGTCATCTACGTTTTGCGTGACCAGACTAACCGCATCACCATAAGTCTTTTGAATATTAGCAATGCTATGGTGGCCTTGATTCGGTAGTGAATCGGCTAGGGTTTCGCGCAAATCATTATAAAAATCGTGCACCAAATTGTAATTTTGGCGCCATGTGTGTTCGTTGCAGACATCGTCGATAGAGTGGTTATTCCACAAACCATCGCCGCCTCGGAAAGTCGTTAGGCCAGATTCGGCAGAAATCCCCGAACCTGTAAAAATAAATATTTTGGGTTGCATGTTTTTGACCCTATTGTCAGTCAATGGCATATCCTAAGTATTCTGGCAGCCACAAGGCGATGCCAGGAAAGATCATTACTAATAATAATGCACTGAACATAGTTATCAAAAACAGCAGCGACCAACCGAAGGTATGTTCGATACGGATGTTTGCGATTTTAGCGGTCACTAATAAATTAACTGCTACCGGCGGAGTAAACTGCCCGATGGCGATATTCATGGCCAATAAAATCCCAAACCATACTGGATTCCAACCAAAATGCTGCATTAGAGGGATAAAAATAGGGGTCAAAATGAGATAGATGGAAATGGCATCCAAGAACATACCAGCAATGAGCACCAAAACCATCACCAGGAACAACAAAACCCAAGAATTATCAGAAATGGCCAAAATAAATTCTGCCATTTTGGTAAAGGTACCTAATGTAGTTCCTGTCCAAGCAAAAATACCCGCCAAGGCAATGATCAGCAGCACCACGCCTGAAATCTTTGCTGATTCGCTAAAAAGCATATATAAATCAGAAAGGCTCAAGCTACGATACACAAAGATGCCAATAACTAATCCATAAGTCACGGCTACTACAGCGGCCTCGGTGGGTGTAAATAATCCACTGCGCAAGCCACCGAGAATAATTACAGGTGCAAATAATGCGGGTAAAGCCTCTATAAAACTATCCTTGAGGGGCGGGCGTTTTTCGGTGACAGTGCCCTCCCAGCCATAGCGCTTTGAGAAGAGAAAGCTAGGGACTAATAGAGAAAGTGCAGCCAGTATTCCAGGAAATAAGCCCGCTGCAAACAGAGCACGTAAATCTAAGCCGGGCAGCATTACCGAATAAAGAATAAGGGCAATCGAGGGGGGAATTAGGATCGCCGTAGAGGCTGCTGCTGAAATTAAAGCTACAGAAAAAGGTTTTGGGTAGCCAGCGCGCATCATACTAGGCAGCATAACCATTGCGACAGCGGCTGCATCAGCCGGTCCAGAACCGCTCATACCGCCCATGATGATGCAAACCATGACGGCAACTAAGGTTAGCCCGCCGTGGCGTGGCCCGATAATAGCCTGAGCAAAGCGAACTAGACTGGCCGCCACCCCAGCGCGTTCAAAAATTAATCCTGTCAGAATAAAAAGCGGGATAGCAATTAAAGGGTATTTGGCTACGCTGTTATAAGTATTTGTGCCTAGCGTGGCCAGCATACTGGGCGACTGACCAGTCAGCACGCCTACGATGCCACCAATGCCCAAGGAAAAAGCCACAGGCACCCCTAGAATTAGACAGCCAATAAACGCTGCGATCATCCATAAATCGGGACTCATGAATAGTCCTCCAACTCATCATGACGCATGCGTTGCCACCAATTTTGGGTCAAGCGAAGCATAATGGCAATGCTCAGCAAAGGCAGCCAAATTAGATATATCCAAGTGGGATAACCCAAGCCCGCAGACAAAGACTCCCATTCGTACTCTTCTAGAGCGAGTAAACCGCCATACCAAGTGATAGCAACTAATACAATTAAGCTAATAATCCATTGCAACGTATAAAGTATGCGCCGACCAACTGGGCCAACCTTGTGTTCTAGAAATGAAATACGAATATTCTCATTGGTACGTGCTGCCATGGCACCTCCAGCAAAGGTCAGTACCACCATAAGAAAAACAGAAAATTCTTCGGTAAATGCAAAAGAAGCTTGGGTGGTGTAGCGCACGATAACGTTGGCAAGGCTGATTACACAGATGGCTACCAATGAGAAAACCGCCAGTGCGGTTTCAATACGAGTCTTTGGTTTTTTAGGACTGGACATGGTTAAAGGTATGAAAAGAAGCGGCGTCACCCTCTATATTGATATCGAGAAGACGCCGCTATTCGCTATAAAAACGATTATATATTAACGATTAGCAATTGATTCTTGAGCGGTTTCTACCAACTCTTCGCCGATGCGAGGTATCCACTTTTCATAAACGGATTGGGTAGCGTCGACGAAAGCTTGGTGCTCTTCTGGGGTTAACTCGATTACCTCGACACCACGCTCTTTAATACGCTCTAGGGTATCAACGAGTTCAGAACGAGATTTTTCGATTTCCCACTGACCAGCATCGATTGCGGCTTGGCGCAGGATTTCTTGGTCTTCGGGGCTAAAGGTATCCCACAAGCGCTTGCTAACGCCGAAAATTAGGGGGTCATTCATGTAGTGCCAGAGCGTGAGGTACTTTTGGTTGGCACGATCGGCACGAGCTGCATCAAAAACGGACAAGGGATTTTCTTGGCCATCAACTGCACCGGTCGTCAAAGCTGGTAAAGCGTCAGTCCAGCTCATTTGAGTGGGGTTAGCGCCTAAGGCATTAAAGGTATCCAAGAAAAGAGGCGAACCCACCACGCGGATTTTTAGACCCTTTAAATCATCAGGACTGCTCAGTGCAACCTTTGAGTTAGAGATCTCACGGAAGCCGTTCTCACCCCAGGCCAAAGGAACAACACCGCGGCTTTCGATGGCATCAAATACCATTTCACCTGCTTTACCATTGGTAATAGCGTCCACCGCTGCATCATCAGGCATCAAGAAGGGCAGAGAAAAGAGGTTGGCCTCGGGGACCTGTGGGGACCAGTTAATGGTAGAGCCTACAGCCATATCGATGATGCCGCTGCGCATTGCTGAAAATTCGCGTGTTTGATCACCAGACACTAACTGAGAGTTTGGGTAGACTTTGAGCTTAATACGTCCATCTGTGCGCTCATCTACTAATTCGGCCCACTTTTCAGCGGCCTGTCCCCAGGGAAAGTCTGCAGACAATACGGTCGAAACCGAGTATTCCTGACTTTCTTGCGCCCAAGCACCAGGTGCAGTAAAGGCAAAACAGGCTGCGCCAATGGCTAGCCATTTTTTCAAAGACATGACAAGGCTCCTAAATAATTAAACAATCAAAAACCAAAGCTTGAATTGATAAATACATGCGGCAACATAATGGCACACAAACACGCAATTTTAGCAGAACGGCTGTGACTATGAACCAAAATGCAGTGTATACCCCTATAATGGGCGTTTCAATTGTAAAGACCAGTGAGAGGTCTATGAAAAAGCGCTTATTGATTGCCTTAAATAAACCGTATGGCGTCATGAGTCAATTTACTGACGCACAACATCGACCTACATTGGGTGATTATCTACAGGTGCCTCATGTGTATCCGGCCGGTAGGCTTGATAAAGACAGCGAAGGCTTAATACTGTTGACTAACGATGGCCGCTTACAAGAGCGCATCGCACATCCGCATTTCAAAATAGAAAAGACCTATTGGGCGCAAGTCGAGGGTACGCCCGAAGAGGCGCAGCTAAAGATGTTGCGTGTCGGGATTAAATTACGTGACGGGTGGACTGCACCAGCCCAAGTGCGCTGCATTGATGAGCCTGCATTGTGGGTTAGAAATCCGCCTATTAGATATCGTGCAAAAATCCCCACCCACTGGATAGAATTAAAAATAACAGAAGGGCGTAATCGGCAGATACGGCGTATGACCGCTGCCGTGGGCTTGCCGACGCTGAGGCTGGTGCGTATACAGGTTGGCCCCTGGGTCTTAGGAGAGCTGCAGCCAGGCCAATGGCGCATGCTAGATCCTCAAGCGCTTAGGCAAAAAAAGATAAAACACTTTTATTAAGGGCAATGCCGACTATATAAACGTAGATCAGTACGGCGATGACTGCAGAAAGCAAACGGATTTGTGGCGTGCGACCGCGTCGTATGGCAAATATACCAACGTAAATATACGCAATAAGACCAATAATCTTGGCGATTAGCCAGGGATGATTAAACCCGATGGTAAAGGCCATCGCGAGGCCAGAAAGCAAAAATAGCGTATCAATAATATGCGGAACAACACGCACAAATGTGTTCTGCAGGCATCCACGCTCGAGAACAGACCAATAAGCGCGTATGATGAAAAAGATAATACTGAGTGCAGCAAAGCTGGTGTGCAAGTGCTTATAGGCAATGTAACTCATAGTGTTGTCCAACTCCTAAATTTAGGATGATGCATATGCAAACGCAACGAATGACATGTGCGGGTGGTTAATTGTATTTAAGCTTTGTGCTTTTTACCAATAAAAACATAAAGTAGCTGCCAATAGATCACATCATTTCATAACGCTATTAATATGTAAGCACTAATCGATTTTATTTTTAATTAAAGCGCGCTGATAGTATATATTTGTAAATAATGATAGTGTTTAGAAAGTGGTTAAGCACACCAAGCAGTTTAATTTAGGAGAGGGAGTTTATGTCAGTTACCCAGAAAGTAGATGTTGCCATCATTGGCGCCGGGACAGCAGGTTTATACGCGCTTCGTGAAGTACGACGCGCCAATAAAAGTTTTGTTCTTATTGATCATGGCCCTTTGGGAACGACCTGTGCACGCGTGGGCTGCATGCCATCCAAAGCGGCATTGCATGCTGCAGAATTATGGGCTGTCCGCAAAGAGCAGGCTGAATATGGTGTACGTGGTACTGAGAAACTCAAATTAGACCGTGATGCAGCTTGGTCAAAAGTACGCAACTTGCGCGATGAGTTTGCATCTGGCGCTGCCGAAAATGCACGAAAATCAGCAGGCGAACATTTACTGATGGGCCAGGCCAGATTCCTAAAACCTAATTTATTGGCTGTTGATACCGAGCACGGTGAACAATACGTAGAGGCTCAATCAGTTGTTATCGCAGTTGGTTCTCGCCCAGTCGTCCCTGATTTTTTAGCGCCTTTTAAAGAACATATCTTTACTACGGACGAATTATTCGAATTAGAGACTTTGCCCGACCGATTAGGCGTACTCGGCTTGGGCGCTATCGGTCTAGAGATGGGTTTGACCATGTCGCGTCTGGGTGTCCAAGTCGTGGGGGCTGATATGGCAGATGCGATAGGTGGTATCAAGGATCCAGAAATAGCACAGATTGCAATCCAAACTTTGGGCAAGGAATTCCCTATGCACTTGGGCGCAGCAGCACAGCTAGAAGCAGCACAACAGGGGGTAAATCTAAAAACCGCTCAGAACAATATCCCCGTGGATAAGGTGTTAATCGCTTTGGGTCGGCGTCCCAATTTGGATCGTCTTGATCTGGGCAAAGCAGGCTTTAAGTTAGATGCTCGGGGTCAATTAGACTACGATAAAAATACATTACAGGTAGAAGATTGGCCTGTCTTTATTGCTGGCGATGCCAATAGCGATCGCACATTAATGCATGAGGCTGCTGCAGAAGGGGCCATGGCAGGTTTTAACGCTGTACAGCGTGTGCCACAACGCTTTGCTCGTAAAACTCCTCTCGCCATCGCGTTTACCCAACCAGACATTATTTCGGTAGGGGCCTTGTTTGGTGAATTAGACAAAGACAATCTCTTGATCGGTCAGGCCCGTAGTCGAGCCAATGGCCGCAGTCGTATCTTGAGTCCAGACGACGGTTTACTGCGTATTTATGCGCGTAAAGACACAGGTAAATTATTAGGTGCCAGCATGATAGGGCAGCGGGCTGAGCATTTGGGACAGATGTTGGCATTAGCTTTAGATCAAGAAATGACCGTCCATCAGTTGCTGCAAGCTGCGTATTATCATCCAGTTGTCGAGGAAATGATTCAGTCAGCGTTGCAAGATATTGCGCGTCGAATGAAACCGAGCCCATATCCATTAGGCTTACGTGCGCTTTAACGTGCCTCTATCAATGCTAAACATATATTGCGGCTGTCTTTATTGCGAATGGAATAGCAGCGTGTAGAGTTTTTATCGACATAGGCCAAGCAGAAATACCGGCTGTCCATGCTTTTGATTGAGCGACAGCGTGATGACCGGTCTTCGACAACTGCCAGACACAAATTTAGTTGATCTTTTTCTTCGATCTGGTAGCAGCGCTCGGTCTTGGCTTGAGCGGCCGGTACGCTAAAGTTAAAACCTAGTGTCATGGATAAAAGCACAGCCATAGCCAAGTTACAAATGAATTTTATCATTATAAAGTAAGCAAAGGTCAGGTATGAGTCGCCATCGTCAGGCGCCAAAGATACTTAAATTTAAAGGACGCACAGCACCCATCCAAATCGCATAGTCACGATGATCGAGGAGGTCATCGCCACTCAGTGGGTGTGTAAAGATTACTAAGCCGTTTCTATTTACAGCTAACCAAGGCAACACCTCATTCAATAAATGTGCTGGATAAGATAATTGGCAACTCCAGTCTGGATGGGGGCCGATTGGATGTTGATGTATGCGGCCCATTTGTAATTGCGGAAACTTTGCTGCTGCGGCTTTACATAGTGATTCTGCTTGCGATAGGGTGTGCGCATCAAAATAAACATGCGAATGATAGCCTTCTATCTTTGGCGTCAGCATAGGCGCATTGGGAGCATTGCGATCAGACATGGGTACCTCTTGAGTGCTATTGAATTGAGCCCACTTATTTTGCAAGGGTTTGCAGAAAGCTTAAACTTTCCTCAAATTGTTGCCTAGGGTGATATTCTAGCCCAATCCAGCCTTTGTATCCCGAATCAACTAAATATTTTAATCCTTTTAATAGTGATGGGTAGAGCTTAAAGTCAGGCTCATACCGACCTTTGGGGCTAGCTAGCTGTACATGATTGATATAAGGGAAGCATTTTTCTAAGATTTCAATCAGGTCATATCCCTGCATTAGAGTATGATAAAAATCAAACTGCAGGCCTACTTGTGGATGGTCGAGCTCTTGGATGATGGGTAACAGCTGCAGCGGGTCGGCGTATGCGTATTCGGGAACATCTATGCTATTTAGAGCCTCTAATTGCAGCACTATATCGGTGCCGTCAACTTGCTTTAGGGCATGGCGCATATTATCGTATAGGGTTTTCCCCCAGTCATGTTTACTGTTTTTGGGTAGATTACCCCCCATGACATGGATTGCTTTGGTGTCCAAGGCTTTGCCAACCTCTAGGGCTGTGTCAAAGGCTGCGTAAAATTTTTCTTCTTGGCCAGGGATTGCAGCGTATCCAAAGCTACCCGCTTCGTTGGGCGTGTTTATTAAAACAGACTGCAGCCCATGTTGTTGTAAAGCATTTTGGTAATTCTTTACAGGCCTAGCATACGGAAATAGTATTTCCACTCCTTTAAATCGTTCTGCGGCCACACGGCGACAACGTTCATCAAAACCGGTTTCAGCCGGGAAAAGCATGCTGAGATTTGCTGCAAATTGCATGGTATTCCTTTTTAAATAATTTTGTCTCGCAGTGGTCAATCAGTGTATTTGTTTGTTCAATACATAGACCTAAGCAAAAAAAGTGTATTAGATATGTCAGGAAAAAGAAAAAGCATTTTTCACCGCCCCGAATGGCTCATCATTGGCATTATATGCATTGCAGCCAATTTACGCGCACCAGTCACTGGGGTCGCACCAGTCATTGAGAGTATTCAACATAGTTTCAGTCTAACTGCTGCGCAGGCGGGTTTACTGACCTCTAGCCCTCTGTTGGTATTTGCGCTTTTTTCATTGGTGGCTGCTCCCTTAGCGCGCTGGGTAGGATTAGAACGAGCTTTATTCTTGGCGTTGAGCGCAATGGTCATTGGCGTGTTCTGGCGTGTGTATCCATCCATATTTTCACTCTATGCTGGCAATAATTTAATCGCGGTAGGGATTGCGTTAGGTAATGTATTGGTACCTAGCCTAATTAAGGCATATTTCCCAAAAAGGATCGCGTTCCTGACAGCTATCTATTCATTAATGATGGGCCTGTCCGCAGCTGTTGTTTCTGCATTGGCCATCCCCCTAACTGAATATACCCCTTGGAGTTGGCGCGCGTCTTTACTGAGTGTTGCTCTTATGATTGTTGTTAGCTGGCTCGTATGGTTACCACAAATCCGTAAAGGACCACGTCGCAGAAAAAGAGGGTCGGCCCAATCAGGCAGCTCGTTGTGGCGCAATCCGATAGCCTGGCAAGTGACTTTCTTTTTAGGGTGTAACTCACTGCTGTATTATATTTTTGTCAGTTGGCTGCCATCATTACTGATGTCTTTAGGGTTTAGTGCGTCAGCCGCTGCAAATATGCATGGTCTCATGCAGTTGGCCTCGGCTGTGGCTGGGCTGTTGATTCTACCTATCGTTAGACATTTCAAGGATCAAAGGCCTGCTGTTGTATGCGCAGTCGTCCCCCTATTTCTAAGCTTATTAGGTTTGTGGTGGCTGCCTGGTCTGGCCCTGCTGTGGTCGTTGTTGATTGGCTTGGGCTCTGGAGCTGTTTTTGTGTTGGCACTGTCCTTCTTTGGAATGCGGGTCACTACGACGTCCCAAGCCGCTTCCTTGGCCGGGATGGCGCAGTTCGTAGGTTATTTATTAGCCGCGACAGGCCCTTCGCTAATGGGGGCTTTCTACGACTGGACGCATAGCTGGGTGCCCATGGTGGTATTTTGTTTGGTTGTTGCTAGTATTATGCTGACATTTGGTTTGGCTGCTGGTCGTGATGTCAAGATTTAAATCATGCATGCAAAAAGTGCTTAGGCGTTGATTACAGCATCCATTCTATGGGTAATCTAGATAAAAAACCTAGCCAGAAACGCTCTACCAAAGTTGTGTTTGGCTCGGTTTCATGACGAATGAATGGCGTGTCTACGTCAGGATAACGCTCGATCCAACGTAATTTACTATCAGGCGTCAAAACAACCTGATAACTAATCAGTGGGATATCTTCGTCGAATAGGCTTGCAATCTGCTGGGCCAGCTCTGGGCTGTGTATAACAAAGCCTAATTCTGTATTTAACAACGCAGAACGCGGGTCAAAATTAAAAGAGCCCACGAACAAACGTTTGCCATCGACTGCAAAGGTTTTGGCGTGTAGGCTAGAGCCTGAAATTCCTAATGGTTTACGAATTTTGCGCTTGATGCGTCGTGGCAGTGGGGGGGCTTTTTGGGTAATCTTTTTTAGCTCAAAGAGTTCGACACCAGCCCGTAGTAGCTTTTTGCGGTGTTTCATATAACCCGCATGTACAACGGCCACGTCAGTCGCATCATAAGAGTTAGTCAGTACGCGCACCCGTACGTCATCATCTGCCACAAGCGCGCCAAAACCTGCAACACCAGTATCAGTAGGAACAAAATACGGAGATACTAAATCCACTGAATGCTCGGGTGTGCCGATGGCATGGTGTAGCTGATAAGACAGATGCTTTTCCTTAGATGCCAAACCACGGGCTTTATCTGGGTCATCACTGACCATTTCTGTTTTAACCCACTGCATATTTAAATTTCTGGCCAGAAGCTGATCTACTAATTTGGATTCTTGAGTAATGGTATTCAGTTGCTGCCAGCGTTTTTTGTTCTTATTGAGCAGGGCGTCAAACTCTAAAGCATAGCCTTTGGATTGGGTGTCATTAGCATGGACTAGATTGCGCTCGCTGATGATTAATTCAATAGGATAGGCCAACTCATTATTCCAGTAGCGATCAAAATCTGCCGAGACCTCAGGCACAACTTTACCTAAAACCATCACATCCAGATCCATGAATGTGATGGTCGCATTTCCGCCAAAGTATTCATCACCTATATTTCGACCGCCCACAATAGTCACTGTATTATCTACCGTAAAGGACTTGTTGTGCATCCGATGATTTAAACGGTCAAAGTCAAAGAAAAAACCAATCCCCTTGGGCCGACGGATCACAAAGGGATTAAACAATCTAATCTCTATATTGGGGTGTCTATTTAGACTGTAGAGCAGATGATCAAGGTTACGGGTGCCATTGTCGTCCAATAGCATGCGTACACGCACACCGCGATCTGCAGCTTGTTTTATATTTTTTAGTAAATAATAGCCTGCAGTGTCACCGCGCCAAATATAGTATTGGATATCCAGTGATTTTTCTGCGGTTTCTGTCAGCAAAGCGCGTGCTGCAAAGGCCTCGTGGGCATCCGCCAAGGCGTAAATAGCACTGAGATTGGGGTGCTCTTTAATCAACGGTTGCACTGCTTGGCTCAGTTGCGATGTGTGCGTTGTTTGGGTATCTAAAACGAATGATTCAGAAACGCCTGTTTTCTTTGGCAGACTACAACCACCAAGTAACGCAGTTAATGAGAGCAGGGCAGTGAGCTGCCTCATGCCAGGACTAATTAGAGAAGTACGGGGCAGCTGAAACACGGTGCTTGGTTGTTTAAATAATTAAATAAGAGAAACTGCTGTTCAGATGTTTATTGTGTGTCTGCTGATTTGAGCTTGTAATCCATAGCTTTTAAAGTCGCTACTATCCTGAGCATGGCGCTCTCTTGGTGTTCTATTTTTACTAATAAATAGTCTAATTCAGGCGCAACATACAAACGGGTTTGACGTTTAGGATTATCGCGTACACGTTCGACGACGAGTGCTTTAAAGTCACCCTGAGGGGTTTGAACTATCTCTTCGCCGGTCACACGATAGGTTTGCTCCTTTTTGTCACCTTTGCGAATTACAGGATAAGTAAACTCGGTTTGACCATCCATCAAGGCACATCTAGCCTCAAAGAAAAAACTGAGTGGATCATAGGCCTTTTGGTCTTCTTGTAGCGTAAAAGTTTTTTGATCGTCTTTTTTGTTAAAGGTGGCCTTTTGCTGATCCCAATCAAACTCTAGCTTTTGTGTTTCTTTGCTTTTGAAAGGGCGCTTGTGGTTGTCTTGGTAGTATTCTGGTTGCACCTTGCAATCATGCATTTTGAAACGGGCATGTTGGTTTGAGCTGAGCATCCAGTGGTCTAAATCGAAATCGACCTGGTAGTTATCACCATCACTTTGGATGTCTAATAGGTTTTCACCCGCTGTTTCTTTGCTACCGTATTGAACCGAAAAAACAGCCTGAACATAGTCAATTGCCCGAGCGCTATTTGCTGCCTGGTCCATGGAAACCGCACCCACATCGGCCATAAAACCTAGCTGCAACGCACAGGCCATTAGCATCGGTGCATAGCTACGTCTAAAGAAAGTAGGTACAGCAGGGAAAAACCTGATAATAGGCAAAGGTGATTTATGCATATTTCAATACGATTAATAGAACAGCCTCAAATTTTAACTAATCATTATTATAAACGGTCGCGCGAGTAGACTCGTTTAATTATGTAAATTTAATTTTACCCTATTGTGTGTCATTAATTTTCTGTCTCTATACGTGTTAAAGCTGGCTGGGACAGTGCTAATAATGCCCCTATAAATAAGATTGCTGCCGAGCATCCCAAGCCAACAGATAAACTACCGCTGATATCACTGAGCCATCCAGCGGCTACCGGGCCCAAGGTTTGGCCCAGTGCGAATAGCGTCGTCGCAACTGCCAAGGCGCTGCCCCAACCTGCAGCAGGTAAATTAGCCTTTACAAAGCCAGTAATTGCAGAGGGCACCATAAACACACTAGCGCCAACCAAAAATGCTGACAACCAAGCCATATACACCCCTGTGAGTAATAGGGGTAGCATCGCGCCTACACCCAAAGCGGTCATGGTTGCGGCGATTGGGATGCCATTGCGGCGCCCGTGAAATACACCAGACCAGATTTTGGGAGCAAATAAAGATGCAATACCTAATAAAGACCACATCACGGATGTTATCCAGGCCAGCGAGAAATCAGCCGTTGCATACTGATGGACCCAAGCCACCATAAAGGTCATATAAGCTATATAACCTGCTCCGAATAAAAAATAAGCAATAAAAGCTCGAGAGCAGGGCAGCCAAGAGGTCTTTTGATTCGCCTTGGGTGAGCTAGGTGCAACACTGTGCCGCGCAGCTGCAATGGCCAACGCTGTAAGCAACACACATACCAGGCCCATACCTATCCATGCCCACTGCCACCCATTGGGACCTGCAAACTCAAACCACCAAGGCAAAACAGCACCTGATATGAGCATACCGGTGCCACCCCCTCCGAAGTAAATAGCAATGGCACGAGTACTCACTACACTGGCTAAAACGCCGCCACAGATAAAAGCCCATGCGGAGGCTAGACCAGTGATAAAGCGGATAATGTTAAGCCACAAGAAATTATCGGTAACACCATTGAAAAGCAGCGCTGCGGTTGTCACGATCAAACCGCCTACAAAAAGACGGTGATTCCCTAATTTGTTGACCCAGAGCACTGTCAGTATGGCTCCGAACAAATAACCCAAAGCGTTAGAGGTATTCAGCCAACCTGCTTGTGTGTAGTTCAGGCCCAAACTGCTTTGCATCGCAGGCAAAATCAAGGCATAACCAAAGCGAGCAAAGCCTACTGTAACAGCGGTGCCACCAGCAAGTGCCCATGGAACAAGAGAGGGGTGCATAAAAATTCCTAATTGACCAAGCGCAGAGCACCCATATTAGCAGGCTAACCCAAAGGTTTAGATAGGCATTAGTCCTCAGTGTCCTCAGCGGGATCGCCTACCAAGGGCTCAACCCGCTTGCGTTGGCGTGTGGATGGGTAATTCCAGGATGCAAACCGCACCACTAAAACAGCCAAGGCCAATAATAAAATTGCTCCTGAGGTATAGACGACATTAGTAGGACTTTCGTCATGGTGGGATATGTCAGAGATCAGTAACCGTGTTAAGGCGGTAATAGCAACGTAGATTAAAAATCGTACGGGCATATGATTAGTTTTGAAATATATGCCGACCATTGCGCCAAGCTCTAAATAGATGAAGAGCAATAAAATGTCATCTATACTCGCACCACCTTTTTCAAAAGCTTCAATCCCAGTAGCTACCCCTGCCCAGACGGTAATGCCACCAATCGCAAATAAAGCAAAAAAGTGAAATAACTCGACTAGGAAATTGCCAATAACCTGGGCATAGTCATGAAAATCTAGCCGTAACTGATCAATTTTTTCTTTTTTCATTAGTGCTCTTTGATGCTCCGTCAGGGGATAAGATAAAGGCGCCTAAATCATGTGCTAGAGCGGCACCGAACGTAATTCAACCAAAATTATTGGTTAGATTTATTCAAATCAAAGTATAGGTATTACGCGCAGCAAAAAGCAAAATATTGCTGTTGCTTTAATAGAAAAACCAGATAGTCGTACAAATCAAATCAGTTGTTTCACAAGTAAAGCATTGAGCCATATAGTGGGATTCTCTATTCGTTGATCCTGGCTATGCCAAAGTCTTTTGAGGTGCAGACTACTTGCTGATGCAAAAAAGTGCTCAAAGCGAGCCTCATCTAAATCCAAAAATTCTCTTTCCCCATCCATTCGAAAATGTTGGCCGTATTTGAATGAAACATAGAGGACACCGCCAGGCTTTAGTGCATGAGATATTTTATCGAGGACTATAGGCAGAGACTCTTCATTGCAATGCAGTAGAGATGCACAGGCCCAGATACCATCAAATTTTTGTTGCCAGTCAATGTCTAAAAAGTTTTTATGAATTACTCGATAGGTGGGTTTATTAGATTGTGGCATTGAGTGCCAGGCTTTATTTAACTGTTCTTTTGCTATGCGGCACAAAGCGGCTGAACCATCCAGCGCTGTAATATCATAACCCTTTTGTAAAAAAGCCACTGCATCGCGACCTGATCCACAACCCATATCTAATATATGACCTGCGGGTGGTAATAAAGCTAGAAACTCTCGAATGAGTGTTCCCATGTTTACCGTTAATGTTTGCTGGGCATAGGTGGATGCTCTGCGTTCATAATAATCCAAGCTGAGATTACTCATGCTGTGATTATTCATTATTAATACCCCATGTTTTTGGCCAATGAGTACAAAGGATCGAGCTTTTTCCTATAAGCAGTAAATAGTTTGCCCTTGTCGAGCAGATCTGATTCGGCAATAGATAAACCTTCGACATATTCATCGACCGCTCTGTGCCATGGCTTTTGACCTTGGTACAGCCGCTGATACACCTTTAGCCCGTGATGTTGCTGAATAATAAAATCATTAATTTTATCCTGACTGGGTAAACGTCTACCTTTACTGCTATTAGCCGATGGAGTGGTGGGAATTAAATTCCATAGCTGATCGTGACAAATAAAAGACCAAGGCAAAAAATGATCCAAACTAAAGTTTTGGGGATCAAGGATTTGGTCACTATAAATGCAACGCAATGAGCCGTCATTAAGAATGTTTTGCCAATATTGACGCTGTGCATACAAGCTACCACGCTGTGCAGGAGGTTCGAGCTTGAACAATATCGCAGGAACGCTAGGGTTGTTTGTCTGCAAATACTGCGCCCACTGCAATAATGCCCATCCACGCACTATGGCGTAATGTTGTCGAAAATATGAGTGCCAGAGGGGATGAATAATTAGCTGATCGTTGACTTCGTTGAAACAATAAAAAGGAGCGTTAGGTGACTGAAATTTTTCGCGCGCCAGTTGAATAATTAATTCGTTTTTTCGGTGGTCAGGCTGCCCGCGTAGCTTTTTAGTAAAAAATGGAGTTAACAGCCGATAGGGCACAAAGCGTGTAAAACGCTGTGCGCGAATTTTATTAAATTGTTCTTCTATAGCTAGACGTAAATTTTGTCTTGTTTGTGGATGCGTAATTGCATGTTCATCCACTGTGAAATCAAGCTTGTCCAGAGCTTGTCCTACTTGATCTGTGCGCCCATAGCTAAGTCGAAAAAATCGATGCGGATACCATCCAAATTGCAGCAAATTGATTATTACCGTTTTGAGCGGTATAGAGAGCAAGTGGTCTTTTTTAGCTGAAAACAGCTCTAAGTGATAATTAGAAGCTGCCGCTGTTTGGGCGTCGGTAGCCTGCACAATACTATCCAGCAGTGACAAAAAGAACAAATACTTATAAGAAGTGCTGCGAGTGGAAAATAGTTGGGCCAATGCGCCAATATCTAGTTGCGCATGTGCAGGTAATGTCTGGGCTGGTACCGACAGAAAAGAGAAATCTTTGTTAGGGATTAAATTGGCCACTATCTGCACCCCATACATAAGTCAATACCTAGAATCATAACAGCTAGGATCATAAGTGCACATTTTGCTAATATGGCGTGTAGGCAGAGAGATTGGTTGAGGGGCTTTCACAGAGCTGTTACCCCGAACCGGCAGCCAATTTAGGTTGCCACTGTATCTAATCAATTCTCTGGTGCAATTTATTGCTTAAGTTTTAGGAGATTGTCCGTAATGAGTTCAGATCGTTATCAAAAGGGCATGGATAAGCTCAAAGAGCTAACAGTACCTGATGAGCATAGTCCAACCGGACACATGGAGATTGGCGAAAGTTTTGCCAAGGTGGCTCCAGATTTGCAACGCATGGTTGTTGAGTTTGCTTTTGGTGATGTGTATGCCCGCACAGGTTTAGACAATAAGCAAAAAGTGCTGTGCACTATTTCTGCCTTGGTTGCGCAGGGTACACCGCAGATTGGGATGCACGTGATTACGGGCCTGAATGTAGGGCTAACTCCTGACGAGATTATTGGCAGCATCATGCATTTGATTCCTTATGTGGGATTTCCGCGCGCACTAAACGCGCTCAAGGTAGCCCAAGAGGTATTTGAAGAGCAGGGCGTTAGCATCAGTAATCAGCCCGAATAAAAAACGGCCCCTTTGGGGGCCGTTTTGCTTTAATGGATAAAAATACTTATACCGGCAATGCGACTAATGGATTGCCATACATAGGATCGTCTTTTTTCGAATTGATGGCTGTTTCATAATCTAAACCAAGAGCATCGGCCACCCCTTTACCATAGGCAGGGTCAGCTGCATTGCAGTTACGGATGTGACGGTATTTCACAAACTCTGGCGCATCATCCATAGCCCGTGCGGTGTTGTCAAATAATAACTGCTGCTGTTCGGCATCCATTAGGCGGAACAGGGCACCTGGTTGTTCGAAATAATTATTATCGTCTTCATCAAAGGACCAATGCTTGCCATTACCTTGTATACGTAGCTCAGGTTCCTCGAATTCGGGTTGTGCTTGCCACTGTCCAAAGCTGTTGGGCTCATAATGGGGTAAGCCGCCGTAGTTACCATCAACGCGGCCTTGACCGTCACGGTGATTACTAAACACGGGACATTGGGCTTTATTTACAGGTATTTGCTGGTGGTTAGTCCCCAAGCGGTAACGCTGTGCATCAGCATAATTAATCAAACGGTTTTGCAGCATCCGATCGGGGCTAACACCAATGCCAGGTACCAAATTAGCAGGGCTAAACGCAGCCTGTTCGACATCCGCAAAGTAATTTTCTGCATTTCGATTCAGAACAAACTCACCCACCTCGATCAGAGGGTAATCTTTGTGGTACCAGACTTTGGTCAGGTCAAATGGATTGTCTTTTTTCTCGTCAGCCTCAATTTCAGGCATTACCTGTACGTACATTTTCCATTTTGGGAAATCACCGCGCTCGATACTCTCGTATAGATCGCGTTGATGGCTCTCACGATCAGTCCCAATAATTTTGGCTGCCTCTTCATCAGTGAGGTTTTTAATGCCTTGTTGGCTAATAAAGTGGAATTTTACCCAAAAGCGCTCTCCCTGTGCATTCCAGAAACTATAAGTATGCGAACCAAACCCATGCATATGACGATAACTGGCAGGGATGCCACGGTCACTCATAGTGATAGTGACCTGGTGTAACGACTCGGGTAGTAAAGTCCAGAAGTCCCAGTTATTTGTAGCGCTACGCATGTTGGTGCGCGGGTCACGTTTGACCGCTTTGTTTAAATCTGGAAATTGGCGTGGATCACGAATAAAGAAAACGGGGGTGTTATTACCCACCATATCCCAATTGCCTTCGTCCGTATAAAATTTTAATGCAAAGCCACGAATATCACGTTCGGCATCGGCAGCGCCGCTTTCACCTGCAACGGTACTAAAACGCGCAAACATCTCTGTTTCTTTGCCAACCTCAGAAAAAATAGAGGCACGTGTGTACTTACTAATGTCATTTGTGACTGTAAATGTTCCAAAAGCACCTGAGCCCTTGGCATGCATGCGACGCTCGGGAATAACCTCGCGAACAAAGTTAGCCAGCTTTTCATTTAGCCAGGTATCCTGAGCCAATAAGGGTCCACGTGGACCAGCTGTAAGGCTATCTCGGTTGCTAACTACAGGTGCCCCAAAATCTGTGGTCAAGTGGGTTACAGGGCATTTTTTTCTGTCATTTGACATTTTCTTTCCTCCAGTAATTTAAAGCTCAGCGGCTTTTGAACCTCATACTTAATGCTATATGATTACAGCTTATAGATAAAGTTAATTTTATTTATGATGACAATAGCACCTGACTATAATGGTATGGATATTCATTGAATATTTATATGCAAGAGTAAGACGGCAATAGGGTAGGATTATTTCCACCTACTACGTATATAATCTTTTTTATGGGTATTTTTAAATTATTCAAACGCAAAAAAAAACGGCAACGCAGATCCAAGCGCCAGACTAGTGGCAAACGTTTTTTCCGAGCGATGCTGCTCTCAGCCATTGTTTCTTTTGTGGCCACGTCATGGGCAATTAATCCACAAATTTTCGAGGGCAGCGCTTCGAGCACAAATTCTGTTGTATCAACGGTCAGTAAACGAGTGAGCGCCTTATCCTTGGATGCTATTGATCTAAAGACCGTTGCAGATTGGGTACCCGATTTACCCACATTGAATCCTATCAAGTGGGTGAGTACAGCCCTATCTGATAAATCAGAACCAGACTCTCAGCCTCTGCCAGTCGCAAATACAGAATACATAAGAACGGGTTTCGAACATTGCCCGCAATTTTTCCCAGCTGAGCATCTGCCCGTTGTTCCTGCAGAAGAAGGGTTGCGTGAATTATGTTTTACCCCGTTTGCCATCTTGCATAGCGGGAAAACTAAAACTCCAATATTTGTAGCGCAACGCTTAAATCGACAGATGCTTTTGAGTGCCAAAGAGATTAAACGCACCGATCGCTTCTACGAAGAAGCACGTTTACCTCGGGCCGAGCGTTCAGCCTTGGGTGATTACCAAGGCTCTGGATTTGATAGGGGACATATGGCCCCTGCAGGCGATATGCATGACCAGGAATCTATGGCGCAAAGCTTTAGTTTGGCCAATATTGTCCCTCAAAACGCACAACATAATCGCGGCGCTTGGAGCAAAATTGAAGCCGACACCCGCAAATACGTCTCCCGTGCACAAGGCGATGTTTATATTTTTACGGGGCCGGTTTACGAGGGGCACCCCGAGACGATTGGTGAACGCAGGGTGGCGATCCCCAAATATTTGTTCAAGGTTGTCTATGACGCGACCACTAAAAAAGCATGGGTGCATTGGCACGAAAATAGTGCCGATACACGCGTGGGTGCTCCGATTTCCTATGCCGAGTTTGTACAACGTACTGGATTACGTTTACTGGATTCGGAACAAGTCCAATAACTGTGAGCAATATATCGCCCATCTGTAGTTCTGTCTGATCCAGTCGGTCACGTAGCACTTGTCCGCGCCGTTGTATGCATAGGATGGAAACCTCACGACTGATCCATCGTTTTAATACTTCTAGCTTGCGACCAATCACCAAGGAATTAGGGGAAATCATTGCCTCGGTCATGATGCGCTTATCGAGTTTTTCATTATAGTCGTCGCTTTTGCCCACTTTTTCGCGACGTCGACGGGGTGGCTTTGAGCGCGAGGTGAAATCCAATTCCATATCATCTTTGAGATTAAACAGACTGCTCCATCGCCCAATAGTCAGTAAATAGATAGAACCGACCACAGTGCAAACCACGCCCAAGGGTAAAAACTGAAACATTGAAAAGCCCGGATAAGCGAGATCTTGGGCCAGAGAGTTCACAAGCAGGTTGCTGGATGTACCAATCAACGTCCACACCCCGATCATTTGGGATACATAGGACAGTGGGATGAGCATTTTGGTAGGGGACAGGCCTACTTTGATACTAGCGGCAATTAATACGGCATAAAGACAGCCACAATCGCAGTATTACTAACAAAGGGTGGCGTTTTTCCTAATTAAACGGAATTATCCATACGGGCTTGAGTTGCTAAATCTTTTAAGCTAAGAACTATTTTCTATTAACATTTTCCATTAACGAATAGATCAAAAAGAAATAAAAAGAACAGGCTAACCATATGTTTTTAGAATATAGAAAACCCTCAAAGCAATAGTTTAAGCGGTATTAGGTGCTATTGGTGAAAGTTAAAAGATGAGTTTTAGACTCAAATTATTGACCTTCGTCAATCTGATCACTTTAAGTACACGACATAATGGGTAGGACTGTCCACTCGGGCTGGTGCAGCAGCCCATTATCTATTTCTAGGTTATTTTATGTCTGCTACTTCCCAAGTGACAGAGCCGGGCTTGAATGATGAAAAATCAAGCCTGGAACTGGTATGCCCAGCAGGTAGTTTGCCTGCTTTAAAGGCGGCCATTGATAATGGCGCGAATTGTGTTTATCTAGGGTTCCGTGATGCCACCAATGCGAGAAATTTTGCGGGTTTAAATTTCGATGCTCAATCCATAGCCAAAGGCATACGTTATGCACATGAACGAGGTGCCAAAGTTCTTTTGGCCTTAAATACGTATCCGCAGCCAACCGGCTGGGAGCTATGGCAAGAGGCTGTCGATAGAGCGGCAGAGGCAGGTATTGATGCCGTCATAATGGCTGATTTAGGGCTGATGAAATATACCCGTGACAAACACCCCAACCTGCGTTTGCATTTGTCAGTACAGGGCTCGGCTACTAATTACCAAGCAATACGTTTCTATCACCATCATTTTGATATTGCGCGTGTCGTGTTACCGCGCGTGCTTTCTATCGCACAGGTTGAACAGGTTTGTGAAAATGTACCAGTAGAAGTAGAGGTATTTGGGTTTGGTAGTTTATGTGTGATGGTCGAAGGACGTTGCGCCCTGTCTTCTTATGTGACAGGCGAGTCACCCAACACGCACGGCGTGTGTTCCCCGGCTAAATTTGTGCGCTGGCAGCATACTGAGTCTGGTATGGACTCTCGTTTGAATGGTATTTTAATTGATCGTTACGCGGAAAATGAACACGCAGGCTATCCAACATTATGCAAAGGTCGGTTTGTAGTACGAGATGAGCAATATTACGCACTAGAAGAACCTACTAGCTTAAATACGCTGGAATTAATACCGCAGCTAATAGAGATGGGGGTTAAGGCGATTAAAATCGAGGGCAGGCAGCGTAGTCCCGCCTATGTTGCCCAGGTCACACGTGTATGGCGTGAAGCAATAGATCAAGCATTGCAAAACCCAGCTCGGTACTCAGTGCGACCAGGCTGGTCGGCCGAGTTAAACAAAGTAGCCGAAGGTCAACAGCATACCTTGGGTGCTTATCATCGCCCTTGGAAATAGGAGGAGTCACATGTCAATACAAAATGCCCCTGCTAATAATGCATTTAAATCTAACAACGAACAACATACGAACATGCAAATTGCTTTGGGACCCCTCCAGTATTATTGGCCACGAGAGCAGGTATTTGATTTTTATGCGCAAGCATCTGAGTGGCCTATTGATAGGGTATATCTAGGCGAAACAGTCTGCTCACGTCGTCGTGAATTACGTATAGAAGATTGGTTAGCTCTAGCTAGTGAGCTTAGTCAAGCGGGCAAGCAGGTCGTTCTTTCAACGCAAGTATTACTAGAAAGTCGTGTTGAACTGCGCACTCTAGAAAAAATCACTACACAAAAAGATTATTTGGTCGAGGCCAATGATATGGGTGCGATACATCAAATGCAGGGTCGACCTTTTGTGGCCGGACCTTTTTTGAATGTATACAGTCCACCAGTGCTCGATTTACTGGCAGCGCAAGGGGCTAAATCTTGGGTGATGCCGTTAGAAATGGATCAGCAAGGATTAAGTGCCATGCTGCAAGAGTGCCCAGCTGATTTAGAGACTGAGGTATTTGCATTTGGTCGGATGCCTTTGGCTTTCTCGGCGCGCTGTTTTACGGCTCGCAATCGCAATCTGCCCAAGGACAATTGTCAGTACGTCTGCATAGAACATCCTGATGGATTGCTTTTAAAAACTCAAGAAAAAGAGTCGTTTCTCAATATCAATGGGATACAAACTCAGTCAGCCCGTGTCTATAACTTAATGCAAGAACTACCGGTTTTGCAGTCAATGGGCGTCAATAGGATACGCCTGAGCCCGCAATCTAGGGATATGGATGCGATAGTGACACTTTTTAACCAAGTAATACAGGCACAAATAAGCGCAGACAGAGCCCTAGCTGAGATGACGCCATTATTAGTGGCCGAACCCTGCAATGGCTATTGGTATGGGCACCCAGGCCAAGAAATGTTGCTCACACCAGCTACGTCAATATCTTAATCACTCGTGGTTTTCCTATGACTATGAACACGCATACACCGACTATCCCGCGTCCCGTTGGGCGATTATTAAGCTTTTTACCTACCTACCCAGGCTCGAAGTTATTTGTCACAGGCCTGAATCTCTTGTTAGTGAAACACTTACCTGCGGATGTCCTCCAGTATTTGCAGGGGCGTCATTTACGTATTGAGGTCATCGATGCTCAGATAGAATTTGACTATTGCTGGCAGGGCAGTTCTTTCAAGGTGCATCCCGCGGGGCAGGGTACCCCTGATTTGTGCTTTAAAGCCAATGCATGGGTATACATGCGCATGATTCAACGCACCGAGGACCCTGACACATTATTTTTTAGCAGAGATTTGCAAATAGAAGGGGATACAGAGTTAGGACTGCTAGTTAAAAATGCTTTGGATGCCATGGATATGCACGTATTGAGCCCTCCTGTGATTGTGCAGGATATTTTAAAACGCTTGCCCCGACCTTTTTAGTAATGCCTGGGCCAAGAGGATTTAAGGCAAAGGGATAAATTCTTGATCATCGCCGATGGGCAATTTCATCCGCTGGGCTTGCCAGTCGGCTTTTGCTTGTTCAATACGTTCCTGGGACGACGACACAAAATTCCAAAAGATAAAACGCTCGCCCACGGGTTCACCCCCTAAAAGCATCACAATAGAGCTTTTGAGCGCGTGTAATACAGCTGTGTTTTGGTCTTGCAATACGAGCATTTGACCCTGTTGTAGTGGATGGCCATTGACCTCTATTTCACCCTCGGCTACGTAAATCGCGCGTTCAGAGTATTCAGCAGGTAGGGCATAGCGGCTACCTGTATTCATGGTTAGATGCACATAAAATAGTGGTGAATGAGTCTTTACCGATGCACCTAGCCCAGCATGCTCACCTGCAATGAGACGGCCAGTCACACCTGCATCAGACCACTCGGGTAATTGAGCCCCACCATGATAATGATGAAATTCAGGATCATCTTCTTCGTTTTCTTTGGGTAGGGCCACCCAGGCCTGAATGCCGTGCATATTGGCGCCATTTTGGCGGGCATACTCTAAACGTTCGCTGTGAGTGATCCCACTGCCAGCAGTCATCCAGTTGACCTCGCCGGGGCGTATCTCTTGTTCAAACCCCAAGCTATCGCGATGCGTAAAAGCACCCTTGTATAAATAGGTCACTGTAGAAAGGCCTATATGCGGGTGGGGACGAATATCTAATGAGCGTGGAATTCCAGGCGCTAACTCTAATGGGCCTAAATGGTCGAAGAAAATAAACGGGCCTACCATCCGCTGTCGGGCTACAGGCAGCACACGCCCAACAACAAAACCACCCCCTAAGTCGCGGGAGCGCTGTACGATTATGCGTTGCTTTTCCATGACCACCCCTCCACTTAGCTGTGATACTCTAATCATAATAGAAATGATGCTAAGAAGGTAATTACATTATGCAACGACTCGAGCTCATGCTGCCGCCCCCAGTAGTCGCCATTGTCGTCGCAGGATTAATGTGGCTGGCGCAATGGTTATTACCGCAATTAAGTTTTCTATTGGGCACCGCAGTAGTATTTTCTATCATCGTCGTTTTAGCCATAGCTGCTGTAGTATTTGGGCTGGGCGCTTTGCAAAGATTCAAACGCCTAGGTACCACCATGGATCCACGTGCGCCACAAGCCACTCAACATCTTGTGGTAGAGGGTGTTTATAGGTTGAGCAGAAACCCTATGTACCTAGGTGTCTACTTTTTGTTACTGTGCTGGGCTTTTTATTTGACTAACTGGCTAGCTTTGGTATTATCTTTGCTGTTTGTCGCTTACATCACGCGTTTTCAAATCATTCCTGAAGAGCGCATTTTGCAAGAAAAGTTCGGTACCCAATATCTGCAATATTGTGAAAAAGTGCGGCGTTGGATCTAGGGCTAGACAAACTTTTAATAACTATGCTATAGTTATCTTTTTTCGGGGCGTAGCGCAGCCTGGTAGCGCACTTGCATGGGGTGCAAGGGGTCGTAGGTTCAAATCCTACCGTCCCGACCAAATACTCCAACAAAAAGCACTTAAAGCAATTTAGCTTTAAGTGCTTTTTTGTTTTTGGGTTACAGAAATTCACCTGCTTTTTACTCTGTCAGTTAAGAACGCATAAGATGCTAGCACTAAGTTTTCTCGTGTCAAGTGGACAGGAGGCAGCTCACATTTATCGCTACCTGGTTAAGAGTCTATAGCTTCATCAATTAAAGCCAATCAACCTTCCCTGTGGTAAATTAAAATCAGAATTTCATTTATGCCACTTTGACCATAGGTAGTTGAGGTTTTGTCAGGCTTATTATCCACACCGCTCAAGCGCAGCAAGGCCATGGCTTTGTCCTTGCTTATTATTGTTGCTGTTATTTACGCCTTAACCCGTTATTTAACTGATTTACAGGGTGTTTGGGGCTTTATTAACGCATTTTCCGAGGCAGCGATGGTAGGGGCATTTGCTGACTGGTTTGCAGTGACTGCCATCTTTAGGCATCCCATGGGTTTGCCCATCCCACATACGGCTATTGTTCCTCGCAAGAAAGCCCAATTAGGGAAACATTTGGGTCGGTTTATTAGTCAGCACTTTTTAACCAATGAGCAGGTGATGAGCCGCATCCAAGACGCTCAATTAGCGCCTCGGTTAGGTCATTGGCTAACTCAATCTAAAAATGCCCGTCGTGTGTCATTAACACTGATGACAGGATTGCAGCAATGGATAGGTGCATTTCGTGATGAGCGCGTCAGTCGCTTTGTAAAGCAGCGCGTGGTTCGACGTATGCGTCATATGGACACCACTGATTTGGTTGCTCAGTTCTTTTTATTGTTAACCGAAAATGGCCGCCATCAACAAGTATTAGATTTAGTTCTACGACAAGTAGCGCGCTGGGTGCAAAACCCTAATGTCAGGAGGCAGGTTGCTGCGATGCTCAGTCGTGAGTTAGAGCAATCCTTGTATTTAAAACGCTTGAGCACTTATGCCGGTGAATGGGGGACGGCCCGTTTAATCAATATGCTGGCACAAGAGATTGACGCTATTTCTGCAGATCCTCGCCATCCGATGCGCCGCCGATATAGCGCCTTAATAAATGGATGGATAGTGCGCTTGCAAAATGATGCTGAATATAAACGCGAATTGCTTTTGATTCAGCGGCGTTTATTAAATAATCCCGTCTTGCAAGAGTATTGGAATACTATTTGGAAGGAAATGCTGGATTGGCTCGAGCATGACCTCGAGCAGGGCGAGCGTGCACAGATTCATGCTCAACTAGAATTGGCCGTCCAAGCTTTTGGCCAACAGCTTGTTAATGATCCTGCTTTACAAGAGTTCTTTAAAGAAAAGACCAATGATTTTGTACCGCGGTTTATCAATCGTTTTCGGGAGCCTACAGCGCGCTTTATTGAAGCGCGCGTACTGGCTTGGAGCGATCAAGAGTGGGTGGACACGCTTGAAAATAGCATCGGTAAAGATCTGCAGTTTATCCGTATTAACGGCACGCTCGTCGGCGGGTTAGTAGGGATCATTATTCACACCATCAATTTATGGTTTTAATGCCCTGAAAGTTAAGCTTGTCGACTCTGTAATACCGCCTGTTTAACATAGGGGTCCAGCCCATCTTGGCGCAATAACCAATCTTGGTAATCACGGGGTAGCTTTGCTATTAATTGACCCCGATGCTTACCAAAGGGCATCACTGAAGGGATGCGAGCTTGCTCGGATAATTGCCATAGCTCTTCCCAATCGGTAGGTGCTTTACGACCTTGTTCTTCGAGGCAATCAAATAAGGCCAGTAAATTAAGACGACAATTATGGACGTCAGCTAATGCGGAATGGGCTTTTTGTAAGCGTTCACGCGCATTATTACGGTCAAAATAATAAATCAACGCGGATTGACTATGGCTATCTAAAGAAGGTATTAAATGTCTTGCTATAGCTAGCGTGCAAATACGCTTAACTGCGGGCTGACCACTAACATTCCAGTCATAATCGATATTGTGTCCAATGATATATTTAGTATCTGCAGGCAGGGAAAAGCTGGCAGCGGGTGGGCAATCACGTAGTTCTTCATCAAGGATATGGTGTGTGGCCAATGCCCCTAAACTAATTTTCTCTTGAGGCTTAAAGCGCTCTTCGTATTCTTCGGTGACTATGAGGTCCACTGGGTTATTAATTTTTAACCAGGCCGCCTCGATAATTTCTGCAGGTTCGTTGCCAGTAGTTTCGGTATCAAAAATAAGTGCTGACATAATACTCCTAAATTGGTTTAACCCACTTGAAAATGAGTCTCTGGATATGTGACATGGCTGCCTTTGCGTGTGGCTAATACATATACCAATGTAAGTGGACCCAGGCGGCCTAAATACATGTACAACAAAATAAGCGTTTGGCTAGGCATAGATAGTTCGGCTGTGATTCCATCGCCCATACCAGTAGTACTGATGGCTGAGGCAACCTCAAAGAAAACACTTCTAAAGGGCAGTTCATCGAAGAGCGAAATCAAAAACATTCCTAATATCACCCAAGTCACCGTAACAAAAACCAAAGCCAAAGCCTTTTGGACGGTACTGGGCGCGATAGTACGGTGCATTAGGACTACATGTGCTTGTTGGCGGAAATAAGCGCGGACCGCAACGAGCAGCACAATGAGTGTATTGATTTTAATACCGCTTGCCGTACTAAAAGAGCCCCCACCAATGAGCATATAAAAAATAATTAATACGATACTGGCGTTGCGCATATTTTCGGGAGCCATTGCCTCGAAACCTGCGGTGCGGCTAGAGACAGCCTGCACCCATGATGCCAATGCTTGCTGCCACCAGGACAAGTCACGAATGGTTAGTGGGTTGTTGTGTTCTACGGCCCAGATCACTAAAAAGCCTATGATATTTAGCAACACAGTGGCGATAATGACGACCTTGCTATAAACACTAAAACGAGACCAACGCCGTTTATTAATCAGGTCGTGCAATACCGGAAAACCAATGCCGCCAATAATGATGCTGAGCGTTGTAATTAGAACGGTAACTATATCTCGATGGAAAATACTGGTATCAGGGGCATAGAGCATAAAACCAGCATTATTAAAAGACATTGAAACATGAAATAAAGCTCTAAAGAATGCGTCCGAGGCGTCTGCTCCGAGCGCTACCCACCAGAAGCCCAAAGCTAGAAATGCGATTAATTGGATACCGGCTGTGTATTTTATGACGGTAGCTGCCGTATTTTGCAGTTTATTAACGTTCGTTTGATTAAATGCCTCCATGGCCAGAGCCTGCTGGCCGATGGAAATACGCTTACCCAAAGTAGAGGCAGCCAGGATTGCAAATGTCACAAAACCTAACCCACCTATTTGGACCAGCACTATAACTACCATTTTGCCCCAAAAGGTCAGGGTAGTAGAGACATCAAAGATACTGAGCCCAGTGACTGTTACCGCTGATGTTGCGGCAAAAAGGGCTTCAAACCAACTAATGTGTGTAGTCGTGGAAAAGGGTATTTTTAGAAAAAATGTACCCGCTAGGATCAACACCAAAAAGCCCAGCGCCAGTATTTTGGGAGGGCTGGCTTGTACATGTTGCTTGTGACTGGGCTGATTGCGAGAAAAAACACGGTGTAGGCCACGCATAGCGCCCTCGCTATTTGAGCTTGGGAGCTACTTTGCGCAGATCTTGAAAATGCCCAAACACAACTACTAAATCACCTGCTTGTAGAACAAACCCAGGATCGGGGTGTACTGTGATTTGAGCTTTTCTTTTAATCAACAAGACCTCGACGCGTTCTTTTTTTTGATCGAGCAAGGTTCGCAATGTTTGTCCATCATATTGGGCACTGGCAGTAATTTCTACGACAAAATCTCCACTGCCTAGCGAAATGTAATCGCTAATCATAGGGTAGCTGATGAACTGAGCAGTGCGAATACCCATTTCTTCTTCTGGGTGGATAATACGGCTGACCCCGATTTTATTCAAAATGATATGTTGTGCGCGTGATTGGGCCTTTACCCAGATGTTATTTACACCTAGACTTTTTAAATGCACGACGCACACCAAACAAGCCTCAAAGCTCTCGCCGATGGCGACCAAAACACCATCGTAATGCCCCAAACCTAACTCTTCGAGTGCCTCTTTGTCGCTAGCATCCGCCACAGCAGCTCGTGAGAGTAAGTCGGCGTAGTGGTCTACTAATTTAGGGTCTCTATCCACGCCTAAAATGGAGTGATTCATTTTCATCAACTCCTGGGCAGTTGAGCCACCAAATCGGCCCAAACCAATCACAGCGTACTGTGCCATAGCGACCCCTACGTGTTAAGTGATCAAATCAGTATTGTGTGGTGCAAAGTAAGCGCTAACTGAACTACGAGAATTACATCAGCTCTTCTTTGAGCTCTTCTTTGAGGCTTTTAATTGAGCCATCACTAAGATCAGAAGGCCAACGAATATTTATTTCTACTGGTTCACCTTGTTTAATCGTGAAATCACGTGATTCAGTGTTGCCCATGTAGGTCACATGTACTTCGTAATCACCGGGCTCGAGGTCAACGAGGCAATAGGGGCCCTCGCTGTTGATGTTAAAAATTGTATGATCATCAGCATCACGGATTACTACCTGTACATCGGCTGCATAGGCAGTACGATCACCTACCTCTTGGCCAAAGTTCATGCTCAGAGGAAATTTGCGGCGGTGTTCTTTAAAGACCGTTGCTTCATCACTGCCGATTCCACCTGTTATGTACGGGATGCCATTGTGATACTGTAATGCGGGTAGTTGGCTGGCAGGCTCGTCAGCAATCGCTGCAGCATTGCGATCCTCGAGATCACCTAACTGCAGTCCAGTACTGACTGATGATTCCTGTTCGGAGTCATCCGCAGCCAAGGCCGGTACAGAAAGCGTAATGAATGCACACGCAGCCAAAATTTGAATCGCGCGGGTGCTCTGACGAAATGAGTAGAACACATTCATTGTATTTGCCTGATTAATAAGAATTGTCTTTATTTTAGCAGCAAGCGTTCCCTGCAGCAGTTTAGTATCAGTAACGAACTATTAATTATTGGGCCTTAATTGCAAAGGCCAGTCAATACGTTCACGTGGTTGGCCATTCGGATCGTAGCTTTGTTCACAAAATATAGCTTTCCCTGAGGCCGAAATTAAAATGACCGTCGAACAACGCGAGCCATATTCGGGCCCAATGATAAACACACTGCTTAGATTTTTTTCTAACTCATGGCTGATGCCCGTGTTAGGTAATTCGGAATCAGGAGCCTGGGTATCGTCACGCAGTACCTGTAAACTACTACGTAGTTGTTGTGTCAGTGTGTCCTGGGCTAAGGCATCAGTCATAAGCTTAGAAAGTCGCTTTGTTTTAGGCCATGGGGTATTTAGCAAATGATTAGAAAGGGCATAACGGCCAGCAGGTAGCTGCTTTGGGCCATCTGCAGCGCGGTTGCTGTAATACCATAGAGCTGCGTTGTTGTGAGTCAATCGTTCGCCAACGATGAGATTAAAACCAGCGTAACGATGACTGTCTTGAGCGATTGCTAATAAATACTCTTTGGCTGCTTGATCACCGATTAAAAAATCTTGGACTAGGCGCCCACGACTAATTGCATCTGTAGGTGCGGGGTGCCCGGGTTCGCGGAAATTGGTGACTAAGGCGAAGCGCTGCTTAGTCGGGTGTATGCCTAACCAACTGCCACCAGCCTTGAGATCACGCCCAGCGAGCAGACCTGAGTGATCTGGCCAGTAATGCGCAGTTTGGGCAGGGCGCTGATGAAATTCATCGCGATTCGCTGCGATACGCAGGGGGTAGGGCTGATTGGGTTGGAAATCAATATAAGCAATACACATAAACTAACGTGCAGCCAGTAATGCAGGCTGCTTTTGGTAGGCTTGGCGGATACGATTAGCATCACCCATGCCAGAATATCGTCCATAGGCATTTAATAACACTATGGCGACGTTGCGGTTTTCTAGCTGAGTATTTAACACTAAACAGCGGCCAGCCTCATTAATAAAGCCTGTTTTAGATACCTGGATTTGCCAATCTTTGTTTGATACTAAACGATTGGTGTTTACATACCTAAGCTGTTGGCCTGGCTTAGGACTCACAGTATAGTCCTTGTGGGTGGAAAATTCCTGTATCAATGGATACTGTGCTGCTGCCTGCAGCATTTTAGCTAGATCAGGTGCTGTTGATAGGTTTTCACTAGATAAACCTGTGGGCTCTACAAATAGGGTATAGCGCATCCCCAATGCCTGAGCATTTTCATTCATGGCACGTACGAATGCTGGAAGGCCGCCAGGATAATTGCGCCCCAACGCGCTGGCAGCACGATTTTCTGATGACATCAGTGCCAATAAAAGCAAATCACGCCGGCTTAGTTTAGAGCCTACTGATAACCGTGAACGTGTATTTTTAATCGTATCAATGTCCTCGCGGGTGATTTCGATCATTTCATCTAGGTTTTGATCAGCATCTAATACGACCATGGCTGTCATGAGCTTGGTAATAGAAGCAATAGGCCGTACTAAATAATGATTTTTTTCGTAGAGAACCTCGCCGCTGTCTACGTCATACACGTAGGCAACCTGTGAATGCAAATCATTGGCCGCAAGTTTGAGCAGGATAGCGTCATCGCTATCGGTAGGCTGTGCAATCGAGGCAGAAACAGGCCTTAGATTTTGGCTATGTACCGTGTAAGGTGCATCATACCGTGGTGTCGTAGAGTCTGGTTGGTAGGTTGATTGAGCATTGCTTTTGAGACCAAATGCTACGGCGGTGGTCAGGGCTAAAGTGGTCGCGGCGAGTATAATGGTCGGCTTTGTTTTTGTCTGGAACATGGCGCTGTGATTTGCTTGCAATGACATGGGGTGAATGATTTTGCTAACACCTCATAATCATACCAGAAAATGCTATAAGTTCTGCCTCTAAATTTATGATAATAGGATGTTTTTTAACCTAGGATCATCCCTTAGAAGAGCTATTAAATTGCTCTAAATCTACCTAATTCAACCAAGTATTAGCGCGCCATATGAAATATTACTACAAATTTGTCTTTGGACTTTTTCTAAGTATTTACTCCCTGTCATGGGCTTATGCGCATAGTGCCCATATAAAAGCAACGGAAATCAAAGTCAATCAACTCGAGCAAGCAGTCTGGTCCAAGTTACAGTTGGCAGAAACAGACGCATCAGATGCTCGATCCACCCGTGAATCTAGGTTGCAGCGATTATTGTTGACGGTGCAATGGCAGCATCCTGCTGATTTAGACATTCAATTGTGTAATGCACAGCGCCAGCGCTGTCAGAGAGTCCCGCCTGATGGGCGTTTGCTTAGTAATCAGTTTGCAGGCCAAAAAATGGATGCACCTTTATGGTTAAAAATAACTGCCCACTCATGGCGAGGTGGTTATCCCCCAGCGTATCTTCGTGCTGAATTAGTGTTGTGGACCCAGCCTATATAAAAGAGCGTAGGCTAAAGAGTTTCGTATTTATGCCGATAACTATAGAGGGTAATGAATAGTTATGTGCTCTTAAATATGAATCCATCCACTCTAATAGGAATAGTTGCCAGTGTAATTTTACTGGCTGTGGTCTTATTTTATACTGCCGTCGATCCCAGTTTATTTATCGATATCCCAGGCTTATTAGTAGTGCTGGTCGGAACAATGGCGGCCACCTTTATTAGCTACCCTCTGAGCGAGGTTGTACGCATTTTTGGCTTAATCGGGACTGTGCTGCGTAATGAAAAACTATACACCCACGATGATATAGACGAATTAATAAATATATCCAGGCTGTGGATTGCTGGTGACATTCGAGCTGTCGAAGATGCCTTGCAAGAGGTACATAATCCGTTTCTCAGGACTGGAGTGCAGCTGGTTATAGATATGACCCCCGAAGAAGAAATACTCGAATTACTGCAATGGCGGATTTCGCGCATGCGTGCACGCGAACACGCTGAAGCGCAGCTTTTCAGAGTCATGGCCAGCTATGCGCCTGCGTTTGGCATGATAGGGACTTTGATAGGTTTGGTTAATCTGATGTTTTTACTTGGCGATGGGGATATCACCGCGATTGGACAGCAAATGGCATTGGCGCTGATGACAACTTTTTATGGGGTGCTGCTTTCCAACCTGATTTTCAAACCTGTAGCCGTCAAACTCGAGCGCCGCACCGAGCAACGTGTGGTTTTGATGAATATGGTATTGCAAGGCATTTCCATGATGAGTCAAAAGCGCGGTCCCGCAGTAATGCGTGAGACATTAAATTCATTTATGGCTCAGTACCGAGATGAACTCTATAGCGATGAAATTCATCATGTGACAGAAACAGAGCAATCAGAATCGTGAATAGCAAAATGCATCGTCGAAAAATGCGCAGTTTGACCTCCAGCAATGAGAATCTAAAGAAAGAGCTCCAAGAGGCTAGAAACCGTTTGCGACAACGCAAACATAGTGGGGTGCAACACAGCACATGGATGGCTTTGGCTGCTGAACACCCTAAAGAAGAAGAGGAGACTTGGTTTGCGACCTATTTGGATATGATGACATTGCTATTGGTGCTAATGCTCGTGATGCTGGCATTTGCTGGTGCTCAGGAAGCAGGCCATGGGCAACCAGATAACAGTGCGGTGTCTACCAACGCACTGCAACTTACACCTGATAAATCAATTTTGCTGGGCACGTCGCTACTGCCTGAGAATACCGCTATTTGGCAAGGGTTTGATTTTTCAGTTTTAGGTGATGAGGTCGATGTATTGCAGGTCGAGGATTCAGTCAAACTAAGAATTAATAGTGAAATACTATTTCCTTCGGGAAAATCAGATCTTAGCTTGGCTGGCCTAGGGATTTTGAAAAAATTACTGCCTATTTTCAAACAAGATGAAGTGTATATAACTGTTGCAGGACATACGGATAATATCCCGATTCGCAGTCATCGCTATCCTTCTAATTGGGAATTATCAAGCGCCCGTGCAGGTAGTGTCGTCCGCTATTTAGAGTCTAATGGGACATCTAGCAAACGTTTGCGGGCGGTAGGTTATGCAGATGTGCAACCCATAAGTAGCAACGATAGTGAGCAAGGCAGGGCCCTTAATCGTCGGGTCGAATTCGATATCTCACCGCATCCTTTCCCAGAATCAGGGCAATTTCGACAGTAGAAATCTCAAAAGCAAAGGTGAGATTAGTTCCTTGGATTAACCTGAGCTATGTTTTTTGATTAATTTGATGCCATCAGCTAAAGTGGTTATCGAGTAAGACACGGGGTGTCCTGTACTCCTACAGGACTGAGACCACACCCGTCGAACCTGATCCAGTTCATACTGGCGGAGGGATGTCAGGCTAGGCATCATCGCAATATGCATGATATTTTCATTGTCACGCATAGAAATAGCCAAGGCCAGCAGTCCTTCGCCTCAATTTATGAGGCTTTTTTATGTCTGAAAATAGTATTGATTTAGCTCAGCAGGTAGTGCTGATTACAGGTGCTGCCCGCGGACTTGGGCGTGCCCTGAGTCTGGCATTTGCTGCTCAAGGTGCCCGCGTAATTATTAACTATTATCAAAGCAAAGATGCTGCAGAAGAGTTAGCTAAGCAAATCGGAAAAAATGCGATTGCACTACAAGCTGACGTGCGCGACCTGCAAGCAGTGCAGCAATTGGTCACCCAAGCACAGGCCCATTTCAACGCGCCAATCACAACCCTGGTCAATAATGCTTTGCCTGAATTCAAATTTGATGGAGATGACAGAGCAACTGCCGAACAAATTAGTTGGCAGTCCATTGAACAACAAATGGGTGGTGTACAAAGCGCGGTCAATACCATTCAAGCTGTTTTACCCGGAATGGTCGATTCACACTTTGGTCGCATCATTAATATTGGCACTAATTTAGTGCAAAATCCGGTCGTCCCGTATCACGATTATATTGCTGCAAAATCAGCTTTGTTGGCCTTGACGCGGACCTTTGCACATGATTTAGGTCCCCAGGGCGTGACTGTCAATATGATTTCAGGGGGGTTATTACGTACCACTGATGCATCAGCTGCAACTCCTGATGCCGTGTTTGATTTAATAGCTGCAAATACACCCTTACAACGCGTCACTACGCCTGCACAATTAGCGGATACTGCATTGTTTTTTGCCTCACCTTGGGCACGGGCAGTGACTGGGCAAAACCTGATAGTCGATGGGGGCTTGGTCAAACAATGAACCGTAAAATGCATTTAAATCTGTTTATTTTAGCTTGTGGACACCATCAAGCAGCCTGGCGACACCCTGACTCAAAGATCGAGGAAATGGGTTCATTAGACTATTATGTTTCTTTGGCACAGATGGCCGAAGCCGCTAAATTTGACGCGGTGTTTTTTGCCGACGGTCAATATAATTTTGATCTGGCTAATAGTCCCCGATGGTTTATCGAGCCATTAAGTACGTTAGCGGCCTTAGCTGCGCATACCGAGCGGATTGGCTTTATCACTACTGTATCAAGCACTTTTTACACACCCTTTCTGGCCGCCCGCATGCTGGCCTCTATAGACCATTTATCAAAGGGCAGGGTCGGCTGCAATATCGTCACGTCGATGTACGATGTCGAGGCACGTAATTATAACTACACCAAAATGCCCGAACATGCCGTTCGCTATGCTCGGGCTGATGAGTTTATACAGGTTATTAACCGTTTGTGGGACTCATGGGCTGATAATGCACTGGTGGCCGATCGAGAGGGCCTTTATGCTGATTTAGAAAAAATACAGGCGCTTAACCACGCAGGAGAGCATTTCTTGGTTGACGGGCCGTTGACTGTGCCGCGTGGTCCACAAGGCAGGCCTGTATTGATCCAAGCGGGATCATCAGAACCCGGGCGCGAGTTGGCAGCCCGTTTTGCCGAGGCTATTTATGCAGTTGCCTATGATCTGCCTTCTGCGCAAGCCTATTATCAAGATATCAACGCGCGTACCCAAAAACACCGGCCGGGTTTTAAGCCCGTAATTTTGCCTGGTCTCGTGACGTATGTAGCTTCGACCGAGGCCGAGGCACGTGCAAAACAACGCGAGCTAGACGAATACTTGCCAACTGAATCGGCTTTACAACAGTTGAGCACTTATATCGGCCAAGATTGTAGCGATTGGTCCTTGGATGAGCCATTGCCACAATTACCCTCAGTAGAGGAATTTACGGGCCCCAAAGGCCGCTACATGACTATCATGCGAATCATCGAAACTGAGCAACCCACACTGCGCGAGCTATTAGGTCGACTTGCTGCTGGGGGTGGCCATTGCACCATGATAGGAACGCCTGACAAAATCGCCGATCAAATGGAGCTATGGTTTAAAAATGGGGGAGCTGATGGATTTAACTTAATGCCGCCCTCATTACCACATAGCTTGCAGGACTTTATCGAGCAGGTCATTCCGGAATTAAGAAAACGCGATCTTTTTCGTACCGAGTATGCAGGAACGACATTACGCGATCACTTTGGGTTAACCCGTCCCGATCTGTATCGATAGAGTTTTAAATCTTAAAAATAACTATCAAAAATCCCCCGCAAACACAGTATTTTGCGGGGGATTTGAGATTCATTTAATTAAATTTAAATGATTAAAATGCAAGTTGTCTTAGCCGGGAAAATCTAACATCAGATTAGCTACATTAAAGTAAATTAAAACGCCTGCAGCATCACAAATAGAGGTAATTAACGGTGCACTGGCCGATGCAGGATCCATTTTAAAGCGGGTCAGCACAAAGGGCAGCGACATTCCAATCACACTACCTACTATTACGATTAGCACCATAGTGGTTGCTACGATAATAGCCAAAGTCCAACCGCCACGCATTAATCCCACCAAGGAAACCGCTGCGGCCATACTGACACCCAGCAAAATAGCAACGGTAATCTCTTTGCTAAGCATTTGAAACCAGTCACGCATTCGCACCTCACCGGTAGCCAATGCACGTACCATCAGGGTAGCGCTTTGTGACCCAGCGTTACCGCCACTATCTACTAATAAGGGCAAGAAAAACACCAAAGCAACCATGCTCTCAATCAGGCCTTCGAAATATGCAATTCCAGCACCAGAAAAAACATTACCGAAAACCAAAATCACCAGCCAAAATACGCGCATGCGATACAAAGTACCGATGGTGGCATCTTTGAGAGACATCGCAGGCGAGCCATCAACAGCACCTAACCGCATCTGATCATCAGTGCTTTCTTCTTGGGTGACATCCAGCGCATCATCATGGGTGATAATCCCCACCAAGCGATCTGAATCATCGATAACCGGCAAGGACATGAGGTCATAGTGGGCAATAAAGTGCGCAGCCTCGCTTTGTGGATCATTGACGCGGCAGTGAATGACCTCAGTCACCATGACACGACTCAGTTGGCTCGTCGCTGGTGCGAGCAACAAATCACGCAACGAAATGGTTCCAATCAGATGGCGTTGATCGTCGATAATATAGATTTGATAGATGGTCTCGGCGTCAGGGGCTTCTTGGCGAATACGTTGCAAGGCCTCTGCAGCTGTGAGGTTTTCAGACAAACTAATATAGGCCGATGTCATAATTGCACCGGCAGTCCCTTCTTCGTAGCTCGCCAGCATGCGAATGTCTTCGCGTTCGCCATGTGCCAAACCGGGTAGAATACTTAGACGCTCGTCTTCGGAAAGGCGGTTATACAGGTCTGCTCGCTCATCATGATCCATGAGCGCAAATAGCTCGGTGAGCTCAGAGCGACTCATGAGTTCGGCTAGCTCAGATTGGAACGCGGGACGCAAATAACCAAAGATACCCGATTGCTCTTTGGGCGTATACCGTCGCAAAAGGTTCAAGGCCGTTTCAGGATCACATTCACATAAAACATATGCCAAATCAGGAGCGGGTAACGGGCGTAATAGCTCGATACCTTGCTGCCAATCATTGTTGGCCACAGCGGCTTGAACTTCTTGAACGATGAGATCGAGTTCCATATCAGTTTCCTTTTATTTTTAAGGCATTTCTAACTGATTCCAAAAAAAGAAAAACAAAAGGATATCCTCGGACTATGGTCCGAAAAGATAAAAACCCCTTCTGAGCTAGAAAGTCGTCAGAAATAAGGCACCGGATATAGAAAATAGAAAAAAAGCCACCGAGGCGTTAGGCCGTTTCGCTCGTAAAGGGAACGAAAGGAGAGGGAAGAAAGGACTCCCTAACAAAGCTCTGTTTGTCAGGAAGCGCAACTAATACAGATGAGTTTCCTAACAAACAGGGCCGCCATGTGTACGGCAACTTTCACCAGGTTCTGTATCCATTGCGGTTTCTCCTTAGCTTGCAATCCGAGAAAGTATAGCAGGGTTTTTACTAGGACTGCAAACACGTAGGATATGTACATCACTGAAAAACAACGCAACATAACGAGTTGTTTCAGTGTTTTATAAAAGCAGATGAAATGGCTCTTTAACCAATAATGATCTTTTTAAATCATCCTAATGCTTATATGAGCTTTGCTCATATTAAAATTGAAAACTACCATTTTTTATTTTGACTTAACTCGTTTAATATGAAGGAAACTAAATAACAGCAGTCTTCGTAAGGTCTTTTCACCATGAGGAATATATGAGTGTTTTGAGTGTGAGCGCAGAATTTTTCCCGCCCCGCGATATCCCAGCGCGCGAGCGCCTGCTACGTGCTGCCAAGGCGCTAATGGGTTCAGGCGTTGAGTTTATCAGTGTTACCTTTGGTGCTGGGGGATCCACCCAAAAGGGGACTGTGCAAACAGTAGAGTCATTGCAACGACTAGGTTTTGAGGTTGTTCCACATTTGTCATGCATCGGTACACAAGCTGATGCAATGCTAGAGTTACTGGATCACTACAAGGCGATGGGTGTGCGACGTCTGGTGGTCTTACGCGGTGATATTCCTTCGGGTATGGGTGCGCTTGATGGGCCTATGCGATATGCACGCGATCTAGTCTTGTTTATTCGTGAGCATTATGGCGATCATTTCTATATTTATGTTGCAGCCTACCCAGAAATGCATCCAGAGGCCGAGACATTTACTGATGATATCGAACACTATGCAAGCAAAGCCAATGCAGGCTCTGATGCCAGTATCACACAGTATTTTTTCAATGCCGCTGCTTATGAGGATTTTCTAGAACGTAGCACACGAAAAGGCGCGCAGATACCTATTATTCCCGGTGTGATGCCGATCACGAACGCCAAACAAATCATTCGGTTTTCCAAAATGTGCGGTGCCGATGTCCCACGTTGGATTCGGTTGCGTTTGCAAGATTTCGGTGACGATCGCCGGTCTATCAGGGATTTTGGCATCGATGTTGCGACCAAGCTCTGCGCCGAGCTCATTGAGTTAGGGGCACCAGGATTTCATTTTTATGCCCTCAACCAAGCCGAAGCAACATTGGCTATTATGCGCAACCTAAACCTCACTGAACAACGTCGCCGCGATGTCGCGATTGGCTAGCATATGCTCAAAGGGGGGTAGCTGGCAAAATCCCATGTAAATGTTCAAAACAGGTGTCTTGCGCTTGCTGTATGAAATCTAATACATATTTGGCATCCATGTCTTCTTTACGTTTGGCAGCGTAAAGAGTGCGCCAGACACCATGAGCGCCTAACGGCCGAGTTTGTACCCAACCGGCTGCCAAGTATTCATCAACTGCCCAGTTGGGCAGTGCTGTCAGCCCTCGATGGCTAGCAACCAATTGGATGATCATAGGGGTGAGCTCGGCTTGGCGGATTTCAGCAGGCTCAATGCCCTCATGATCTAGAAATTGGGTAAACACATCTAACCTTTCGCGGCTGACAGGATATGTGATTAGCGTGTAGGCGCTAAAGTGCTCGGGTTTTAAAAAAGGTGATTCTAATAATGGGTGCTGACTGCCTAAAACAGCTACTAACTCGTAGCGAAACAAGGGTGTATATTCAATACCGTTTAGCTCTTGTGGGTCCGAGGTGATTACCAAATCTAGATCACCCCTGATTAGAGCGGGTAGGGGTGCAAAGGAAAAGGCTGCAGACAAATCCAAACTGATGTCAGGCCATTTTTTTCTAAAGGTATCTAACGCCGGCATTAGCCATTGAAAACATGAGTGGCAGTCAATTGCTAGGTACAGACGTCCCGATTCGCCTTTAGCCAAGCTTTGAAGCTCTTTTTCAGTGGCACGTATGCGTGGTAATACGTCATCAGCTAAGGCAACAATGCGTAGGGCAGCAGTGGTTAAACGCGCTGGACGTGTGCGGCGATTCAACAGCGAAACCCCTAACCGCGCTTCTAACTCGCGCAATTGATGGGACAAAGCAGACTGCGTGACATGCAATAGCTCGGCAGCCTCTTGCAAGCTACCGGCAGCACGAATAGCAGTCAGTGTTTCTAAGTGTTTGATTTCAAGCATTTTTATCTGTTAAACGTAGCAATAAACGCTACATGAGAAAAATTCATATTGTTAATGCGATATTTGATTTTTTATTTTAACCTGTCTTTGGCATAATGTGTGTATTGCTAATTTAAATTGCACCTGATAGCTAAATATTTGATTAACTGGACTATATATTTATATGAGTATTATTCATAACCTAGGCTTTCCTCGCATTGGTAAGCACCGCGAGTTGAAATTTGCTGTAGAAAAATATTGGCGCGACGAATTGACTGCTGATGAGCTCTTCGCTATCGGCGCCGAGTTGCGTGATACCCATTGGAAAACCCAGCTGGATGCAGGTATCGAATGGTTAACCGTAGGTGATTTTGCATGGTACGACCATGTTCTCGAGCTAACCACGATGTTGGATATTATTCCAAGCCGCTTTGATAGCAAAAGGGCCGCAGCTACGGACAAAACAGGCCAACTAAATCTTTTATTTGCTTTAGCGCGCGGTTATGACGGCGACGGCGAAAAAGCCATTGCTAGCGAGATGACCAAGTGGTTTGACACTAACTACCACTACATCGTCCCCGAGCTCGAAGTCGGCCAGCAGTTTAATTTGGTAAAAGAAGATCTCTTTGAGCAGGTAGAAGAAGCCAAAAAACTGCATGACAAGATCAAAGTAGCCCTGGTTGGACCGGTCACATTCTTGTACTTGAGCAAAGGCGATGAGTTTGTAAACGGGCCTACCGATGAGAAAAAACTGCAGCTTTTGCCTAATTTACTGCTCGCATACACCAACATCATTAACCGTCTTAAAGAACAAGGCGTTGGCCAAATTCAACTCGAAGAGCCCGCGTTGGGTCTCAAGTTGCCTGAGTCTTGGGTTGCCGCAGTCGAAGACAGCATTACCGAGCTAGCCAAGGCTGATGTACCCCTGCTGTTGACCACTTATTTCGAAGGCGTGGGCGAGTACGCCGGACGCTTGATGCAGCTACCCATTGCTGGTATTCACCTGGATTTAGTACGTGCTGCTGATCAATTAGATGATTTTGTGCCACACATTGGCGATGACAAAATCCTTTCATTAGGTGTCATCGATGGCCGTAATGTCTGGCGCAGTGATGTTCAAGCAATTGCTGACAAATACCAAGACCTACACAAACAGTTAGGTGATCGTTTGTGGTTGGCTCCCTCTTGTTCATTGTTGCTTAGCCCAGTAGACCTCAGCGTTGAAACTTTGCTGGACCCCGAGCTCAAGAGCTGGTTGGCTTTTGCCGAACAAAAGCTCGAAGAATTGGCACTGATCAAGGCGTTACTCGAAGATAACGCGACTGATGCTCAAAAAGCGCGCATTGCAGACAGTACCGAGGCACAAAAAAATCGCCGTACTTCAACGCGTATTCACCGCCCTGAGGTTGCCGAGCGTTTTGCCAAATTAAATGAGGTAGTACGCCAACGTGTCCCTTATGCCGAGCGCCAAAAGGTACAACAAGCCGATCTCAAGCTGCCGTTATTCCCAACGACCACCATTGGTTCGTTCCCGCAAACCCAAGAGGTTCGCGCATTGCGTCGTGCCTGGCGTGATCATGAGCTCAGTGACGCTGCCTACCAAGAGGGTATTCAAAAAGAAATCGCCAAGGTCATCCGCGAGCAAGAAGAACTGGATATCGACATGCTCGTTCACGGTGAAGCCGAACGTAACGACATGGTGGAATATTTTGGTGAATTACTCGGTGGTTATGCCTTTACGCAAAATGGCTGGGTACAAAGCTACGGTACACGGGGTGTCAAGCCACCCATCATTTATGGTGACGTAGTGCGTGTTTCACCCATGACAGTCGAATGGGCCAAATACGCTCAAAGTTTGACAGACCGTCCTGTAAAAGGAATGCTGACTGGCCCTATCACCATGCTGCAGTGGTCATTTGTTCGCGATGACCAGCCGCGTGATGAAACCTGCCGCCAGATTGCTTTGGCACTACGTGATGAGGTCCTAGACCTCGAGGCTGCTGGTATTAAAGCCATTCAAGTTGACGAGCCTGCAATCCGTGAAGGTCTGCCTCTGCGCAAGGACAAATGGGCTGATTACCTGACATGGGCAGTGGACAGCTTCCAAATCACCTGCGGTGGGGTAAAGCCTGAAACTCAGATTCACACTCATATGTGCTATTCAGAGTTTAATGACATCATGGAGTCCATCGCTGCACTAGACGCTGATGTAATTACTATTGAAACCTCGCGCTCTAACATGGAGTTGCTCGATGCCTTTGAGGATTTCCACTATCCCAATGATATCGGTCCTGGGGTTTATGACATTCACTCGCCACTCGTACCTAACCAGGATTGGATGGTCGAGCTCATGGAGCGCGCTGCCGAGAAAATCCCAGTAGAGCGCTTGTGGGTCAACCCTGATTGCGGTCTCAAGACTCGCGGCTGGGAAGAAACCCGTGCGGCATTGCAAGCCATGGTCAATGCTGCCAAAGAATTGCGCAATCGCCAAGCCGATAAGAACAGGTAATTAGTTATCAGCTTGTAACGCTATTAGCGCATACAAAAACGGCCTCAAATCCCATCAGTGGTTTGAGGCCGTTTTGCCGTTGCATGGGTTATCTCTAGATAGAGGTAGTACACCCTATGTGATCGATTACATTGACCGAATAAGCGCGTCTTTGCTTATTCGATGTTTTGTGCTTGCTCTCGCAGTTGTTCAATTAATAACTTTAGTTCAATCGCTGCTTGGGTTAATGCAATCGAACCCGCCTTAGAGCCTAGTGTGTTGGCTTCACGATTCATTTCTTGGAATAAGAAATCCATCCGTTTACCTAAACTGCTGTGCTGTGCCCGCGTCGAGCGTTTTTGCGCGTTGCCGACCTTGGCTGAATCAGCTTTAGCTGCGCTGCTATCCGCTTTGGTTAATAAATGCGAGAGCTCTTTCACATGGGCCTCGAGGCGCGTGATTTCTTCAGCTACATCAATGCGTAAACTAAAGGCCGCTGCCTCTTGGGCGATGCGCGCACTAAACTCTTCGGGACTGATGTACTGAGTGCCCTCTGGACTGGCTTGCTCTAATGCTTCTTGCAAACGTTGCGCGACCCGCTGTTGATACTCAGCCTGCACTTGGGGTAGATGCGTTTTGACCGTTTCAATATGGGTTAACATAAGATCACCAAATGCCCTCATCGCGCTAGCCAATTGTTCGCCTTCACGCGCACGATTTGCCATGAGTTCATCCAATGCGCGATGAGTCACATCTTCAAGGACAGGCAGCCAATGTTCATGATCCAAATCTTTGTGAGTGCCCGCCAGCGTGAATAATTCACTGAAATTTGGCGTCGGGGTGTCGGGTATAAATTGGCGAATGTGTTTTAACTGATGGGCAATGGTTTGTAGAAACTCGGTGGCCAAAACCGTATCGCTGGCTGCATTATGTTTTTGCACCTGCAAACGAATATCTAGCTTTCCCCGGCCAATGCGTTCCGCAATCAAACTACGTAAACGTGGTTCAAAAAAGCGTAATTCATCGGGCATACGCAGGTGCAAATCCAAATAGCGATTATTGACGCTTCTAATTTCCAGTAAGATTTGCATTTGCTCAAAGGTACTACGTACTTGAGCAAACGCTGTCATACTATAAATAGCCATGAGTGTTCTACCTAAGGGGATATAAAAAGGGATATATGAGTGGCAAGATCAGTTTCATTCAAAACATAAGAAATCATTGCAAATGCTAGCATAGAGTGCCGTTTAGAGTGTACTTTCACGTACAATGAATTGTCTGTAAATAAAAGAGTAGGGTAGCAAATGTCTATGAACACCGAAAACCAACCCACAGAACGTGCGCAAGGCCGCAATTTTGATGCATTACGTCCAGTTGAATTTGAGTTGGGTTTTACACGTTATGCCGAGGGCTCGGTATTGATCAAAATGGGGCATACGCATGTGCTGTGTAATGCCAGTGTTTTGGATCGTGTACCTCCTTTTTTAAAGGATCAAAACCAAGGCTGGGTCACGGCTGAATATGGCATGCTACCACGCGCAACCCACACCCGCGGTGGTCGCGAGGCTGCACGAGGCCGGCAAAGTGGTCGCACCCAAGAGATACAACGTCTGATTGGGCGCAGTTTACGTGCAGCTTTTGATTTGGAATTACTGGGTGAGCGCACAATTCAATTAGATTGCGATGTATTACAGGCGGATGGCGGTACTCGTTGTGCCAGTATTACTGGGGCTTGGGTTGCTGCTGCGCTGGCAGTCAACAAACTATTAGAAACAGGTGATCTCCAACGTAACCCTTTACAAAAACAGGTGGCAGCTATCTCAGTTGGTTTGGCCCATAATCAACCACTACTAGATTTAGATTACCAAGAGGATTCTAGCTGTGATGCTGATGTGAACATCGTGATGAATGATGATATGCATTTCATTGAAATTCAGGGCACAGCCGAGGGCGCAACCTTTGCTAGGAATGAACTGACGCAGGTATTGGATGTAGCCCAACAAGGAATTGGCCAGCTATTCGCACTACAGCGCCAATGCCTCAAGGATCAAATGGGCATTCAGTTTTAAATTTAAATCCAACCCACAATGAGGGCCACATTGAAAGCTCCACCCCACCAAGACAGTCAAACTATTGTTTTAGCCTCTAATAATGCCGGCAAATTGGCCGAATTTGAGCGATTATTTGCCTCATTAAATGTGTGCATTGAGCCGCAGAAAAAATTTAACATCAGTCAGGCTGCAGAACCTTTTAACACTTTCGTTGAAAATGCACTTGCCAAAGCACGCCATGCCAGCGCACAGACTGGATTGCCAGCAATTGCAGATGATTCGGGTATTTGTGTTGATGCGCTCAATGGGGCGCCTGGGGTTTTATCTGCACGCTATGCCGCTGTTGAGCTGGCTAATAATACGCTCAATTCCGCAGTGCGAGCCCAACTACAGCATCTGGATGCAGATGAGGCCAATAATACGCTGCTATTACATCAAATGCAGGGTATCAAACAACGACGCGCTTGTTTTGTCGCTGCACTGGTACACGTCAGACACCCCGATGACCCATTGCCACTAATCGCCCAAGGCATCTGGTGGGGCCAGGTGGCCCACGCGCCCAGCGGTACCCATGGTTTTGGTTACGATCCTATTTTTTGGTTGCCTGACTTGCACTGCAGCGCGGCGGAATTAGATGCCACGCGTAAAAATGAGATCAGCCACCGCGGACAAGCATTGCAGGCTTTGCTGGCCGAGCTAAAAGCTATTTATTAGTTTTAAAATAATTTTGCTATTTCTCACCTGAGTCGTCTTTATGAAGTCAATACAGCTGTTACACCCTCAAAGCAGCCAACGGCCCAACTTTTCAGTGCTGCCGCCACTAGGGTTGTATATTCATTTACCTTGGTGCGTACGCCGATGCCCTTATTGTGACTTTAACGCTCACGTAGCGCCTGCCGTCTTACCCGAAGAGGATTTTTTCAAAGCCTTACAAATCGACCTCGAACAGGCATTGCCTGATATTTGGGGCCGCTCTGTCATTTCAGTGTTTTTTGGCGGCGGCACACCCAGTCTAATGAGTGCGTCATTTATTGATAAAGTCATCAGCATGGTGCGTGCCTATTTGCCCTTGGCACACGGCGCCGAGATCACCTTAGAGGCCAACCCTGGGGCTAGCGAGGCCGAACGCTTTGCAGGATATGCGCAGGCCGGTGTTAATCGTTTATCCATCGGTGTGCAGAGCTTTAATGATGATGTTTTAAAAAAAATTGGGCGTATCCACGATTCACACCAAGCGCAGCTCGCGATCGATGCTGCCATTCAGGTGGTGGACAGGGTAAATATTGATTTGATGTATGCTTTACCCGATCAATCAGTATCCGACTGTTTAAATGGCGTGCAGCGCGCCATCGATAGCGGTGCAACGCATTTGTCTATTTACCAGCTAATGCTAGAGCCTAATACTGTTTTTGCCAAATACCCTCCCGAGCTGCCGACAGAAGAAGACAGTATGGCCATGCATGATGAAATCATCGAACGCGTTAGCGCCGCCGGATTTGAGCATTACGAGGTATCAGCGTTTGCCAAACATAAACACTACGGCACGCACAATATGAACTATTGGTCATTTGGGGATTATTTAGGGATTGGTCCTGGCGCGCACAGCAAGATTTCTTTTCCCAATGGGATCACACGCATGGTACGTACACGCAACCCGCAAGTATGGATTGAGCAATCATTGCAAGGGCAGGGCAAGCAAATTAGCGAGCGTTATGAGGTAAAGCCATCTGAATTACCTTTTGAGTTCATGCTAAATGTACTGAGACTCAAAGATGGGGTGCCTAATGAATATTTTACAGCCCGAGCTGGGTTGGGAGGGCAATGGATCTCTAAGCCGGTACAAAAAGCTATCGACAAAGGGCTGATGGTTGATCGCTTTGACCGTATTTGTGCGACGGACTTAGGATGGCGCTTTCTCACTGATTTGCAAACCTTATTCTTGCCCCAAGAACCCTGATTTGCCTGTTGTATTTGTTGTTTATGCACTAAACGCGCCACGATCAATTGTCGATATACACGTAGTGAGTGCTTTTGTTTTAATATTATCGCTGGCTTCTTATTTTTCCTAATTCGGAGTTTTCATGTCACGCCCTGAACAGATTGTCGCCTATCTCGCCGAGAATGATATCCCTTTCGTAGATTGCCGGTTTACTGATATTTTAGGGCGTGAGCATCACCTCACTTTACCCGCCGAACGATTTGATGAAAATTGCATTGAATCTGGCATCCCTTTTGATGGTTCCTCAATGCCCGGCTGGGTAGGGGTCGAGGCTTCAGATATGCTCTTGATGCCTGATCTCGATAGCATGCGTTTTGATCCCTTTCGCGAAGAGCGCACCGTTATTTTTACCTGCGATGTGGTGGACCCCGTTGATTTAAATGGTTACGAACGCGATCCGCGGTCACTAGCTCGCCGAGCCGAGGCCTATTTGCGTTCAACGGGTTTAGGCGACCAGGTCTTTTTTGGTCCTGAGCCAGAATTTTTTGTATTTGATGGGGTGCGATGGGGCGACGACATGAGTGGTAATTTTGTGGAAATCCACTCGGAAACTGCACCCTGGGCAACCCAACATGGACAATCTGGGCAAATCACAGGCTACCGCAATATGGGCCATCGACCTGGCTTAAAAGGCGGCTACAGCCGAGTCCCCCCCATAGATGCTTACCAAGATATGCGCTCTGAGATGTGCTTATTATTAGAGCAACAAGGGGTACCAGTAGAAATACACCATCACGAGGTAGCGGCGGCTGGCCAGCTCGAAATTGGGACGCGTTTTTCCACCCTGGTCCAACGTGCAGACTGGAATCAGATATTCAAATACACAGTCTTTAATGTGGCCCAGTTATATGGCAAAACTGCCACCTTTATGCCCAAGCCCTTATTTGGCGATAATGGCTCTGGCATGCACGTACACCAATCTATTTGGAAAGGGGATGAAAACCTATTTGCTGGCGGTGGTTATGGCGGACTATCGGATATGGCGCTGTATTACATTGGTGGACTCATAAAACACGCCCGTGCTTTAAATGCTTTGGCAAATCCTACAACTAATTCTTATAAGCGTCTGGTCCCTCATTACGAGGCGCCGGTCAAATTAGCCTATTCGGCACGCAACCGTTCTGCATCGATACGTATTCCCTATGTCAGCAGTCCCAAGGCACGCCGCGTCGAGGCACGTTTCCCTGATCCAATGGCCAACCCCTACCTGGTCTTTAGCGCTTTGATGTTGGCTGGTTTAGATGGGATTGAAAATAAAATCCATCCTGGAGATGCTGCGGATAAAAATCTCTATGATTTGCCCCCAGAAGAAGACAGCAAGATACCTACCGTCTGTGCATCATTGGAACAAGCCTTGGAAAGCCTAGATAGTGATCGTGACTTTTTATTGCGGGGTGGGGTATTTACAGACCCCTTGATCGACGCCTATATAGAAATTAAAGAACAAGAGGTAGATCGACTACGTATGACGCCCCATCCTGCAGAATTCGATATGTACTACAGTCTATAAGTATTACTGTCCGTTGCTAATGCCTCCGAGGTAGGCTCTTTGGGCGCGCAACTAGGTGCCTGCCTCGGTGATTTGAGCTGCTAACAAGGCTAGCTGAGCTTTCAATAGTTCGGGTTGCCCTTGAAAAAGCTGCATTATGGATAAACCTCGCAAGGTAGCGAATACATTTTCCGCGAAAACCTTGGGTTGTGGGTGGTGCCGGACGATTTCTGGAAATATATCTATAAAATGCTGATTATAGATTGGATCGTGTTTCTCTCTATGTGCCTCTATGCGCTGAAACAACGCAGTCTGCTGGGCGCCGAAAAACATACTCCAGGCAGCCACGTAACGCGATGTACCATAAACATTGTCCCAAGCTCTTTGCACAAACTTTTGTGCCCGTTGGGGTAGGGGTAGCTGCTGCGCTTGTGTAGACCACCCTTCGCCCAAATGCGCCAATGGCCGCATCACCTCATCGATGACATGCTCCATGAGCACTTGTCTATTACCAAATTGATGCTGCAACGCACCCAAGGTAACGCCAGCTCCCGCAGCAATATCCTGTAAACGTGCCTTTTGATAGCCGTGTTTTTGTAGTATTTGCAAAGCAGACTGTAAAATCTTTTGCTTGGTTTGTTGGCTACGTAACTGCTGTATACGGCCTCGTGAGGGTGTTTCTGGCATGCTCTTTGTTCCAAAATAAATTCATTAAGATCAGATATCGAGTCATTCGACATCAATCATAACGTATGGTGCGGGAAATTCCTTACATTAATCATTAATTGATTAATGTAAAGTTAAAATTATCACAATAAAACAATTGATTACCCGTGGAGGATGACATGACAGAACTTTTTGATAACCCAATGGGGTTAGATGGCTTTGAGTTTGTAGAGTTTGCCAGCCCAACTCCGAATATATTAGAGACATTATTTGAACAACTGGGCTTTACCGAGATTGCCAGACACCGCTCTAAAGATGTATCCCTATACCGACAGGGCGATATTAATTTAATTATCAATCGTGAGCCTAATAGCGATGCTTGGTATTTCGCCCAAGAACATGGCCCTTCGGCTTGTGGGATGGCTTTTAGAGTCCGCGATGCACAAAAAGCATACCAGCGCGCTTTAGAATTAGGTGCGCGACCATTAGAAATACCCACAGGGCCCATGGAATTACGGTTACCGGCTATCAAGGGTATCGGCGGGGCCCCTTTATATTTGATTGATCGTTACGAAGAAGGTCGTAGCATTTACGATATCGATTTTGAATACTTACCAGGCGTGGACAAACGTCCAGTAGGCTATGGTTTTACCGTCATTGATCACTTAACTCATAATGTTTACCGCGGTCGAATGACACATTGGGCTAACTTTTATGAGCGTCTTTTTAATTTCCGAGAGATTCGATATTTTGATATTAAAGGCGAGTACACAGGCTTAACCTCGCGAGCCATGACAGCCCCCGATGGAAAAATTCGAATCCCGTTGAATGAAGAGGCCCAAAAAGGTGGCGGGCAAATAGAAGAGTTCTTGCTAGCTTTTAACGGCGAGGGGATTCAACACATTGCATTGCTGACTGATGACATTTATTCATCTATCGATCAGCTCAAAAAAGCGGGCATACCCTTAATGACTGCACCCAAAGATACCTATTATGAGATGCTACAAGAGCGTTTGCCCGGCCACGGCGAAGATGTTGATGCGTTACAAAGTCGAGGGATTTTATTAGATGGCAGCACAGAAGAAGGGGACCCGCGCCTATTACTACAAATATTTTCGGAAACCCTATTAGGGCCGGTGTTCTTTGAGTTTATCCAGCGCAAGGGGGATGACGGCTTTGGCGAGGGTAATTTCAAAGCCCTATTTGAATCCATCGAACGCGATCAGCTACGTCGAGGCACCCTTGGCTGAATTTAATTAAAGCAAATTAGGTCTTCTTGGTTGCTTGAGTCGCCACGCAAATAAGCGTCTTGGCGCTGTTTAGCTAGGCATTGCCGGCGAATAAAATCAGCAACAAACTCGTTGACTGGTTCATGGTGTAAACCATAGGGGGTATCCCACTGCACGATACCTCCTTGGTGCATGATCCCGATCTGGTCTGCAATAGCAAAAGCCTCGGCCTGATTATGAGTCACCAGCAAAGCAGTTACACCGGTTTCTTTGAGGATATCACGCACCTCGAATGCCAAACGTTCGCGAGTATCAACATCCAAGTTTGAAAAAGGCTCATCTAACAATAATAAAGACGGATTCGGTGCTAACGCCCGCGCCAATGCGACGCGTTGCTGTTGGCCACCGGATAATTCATGAGGATACTGCGTGGTTTTATCTGTCAGGCCAACTAGTTCCAGCATTTGATGTACACGCTCGCGCTGAAAAGAACGTGGATGGCGGCGTAAACCAAAGCTAATATTTTTTTCGACAGTCAGATGAGGAAATAGGGCGTAGTCTTGGAACATCATGCCTACGTGGCGCTCTTCGGGCTCTATCCAGTCATCAGTCGAGGACAGCACACGGTCTCCTAGCAGGATACGACCCGCTCTAACTGGTTCAAACCCAGCAATAGCTCTTAAAACCGTGGTTTTACCACATCCTGATGCACCTAATAAACAGCCAATTTCGCCCCTGCTTAATGAAAGGCTGAGCTCATCAACCACAGTTTTGAGCCCAGTAGGCCCAGGATAAGCCAAATGAATCGAATCAATATGCAAAAAAGCAGACATGTCGCACCTACTTGCGTAATCTAAGCTGTGTCCGTGCCAAAATAATGACGGGCAACAGGCCAGCCGCTACGATAGCCAAAGCGGCTATGGCACCTTCTTCATAAGTCCCACGTGACGCCTCAGCATACAACCAAGTCGCTAGGGTTTCAAAATTCATGGGCCGCAATAACAAAGTCGCTGGCAGTTCTTTCATGGCATCTACGAAAATCAATAATGCAGCCGCACCTAATGCAGGACGTAGCATAGGCAGGTGAATGCGCCTTAGTGTGCCTAGGGGTGTTTCACCAAGCAAGCGTGATGCTTGCTCAATAGAGGGGGGTATTCGACCTAGTCCCGCCTCGATACCTCCGGCTGATATGGCCAAAAATCGAATCATATAGGCTAACACCAAAGCGGTCATCGAACCCATCAGAAACAGTCGAGGTGCTGCATCGTGATAAATAAGGCCATGGAAAAATGAAAAGATCTGATCTGTAAAAACAAATAAGCTCAAAAGCCCAATAGCCAACACGGTACCAGGAATGGCGTAACCAATAGAGGCCAAACGCACTAATCCATTGCCAAACCTGTTCTTGTAGCCATAACCAACCGTGCGTGCGCACCAGGCGATGATAAGACCAGCAACAACCGTGAGCAAAGTAGCCGCCAAAGCAATACTCAGGGTATTCACTGCGCTACTAATGAGTTGCTGAGAAACCTGCCCACTATAATGCAAATGCTTCCAGCTTTCATTAGCTAAATACACAGCCGGTGCTAAAAAACCAACGACTATAGGAAACCAACCCAGACCCATGGCAATCAATGCCTGCAGGCCATTGAGCTTGAGTGGCTGTATCGTCCGCGAACGTTGATTTTGGTTGTATCCCTGACGGCGACGACCATAGCGCTCGATCATGATTAGTGCAGCTACTAGCACAAACATTGCTAATGCTATTTGTGCTGCGCCAGCCAGATCAGAACGCGTCACCCAGGTGGTATAAATCGACACCGTTAGGGTTTGCACCCCTAAAAATTCAGCAGCACCAATATCATTTAGTGTCTCTAACAGTGCCAAACTCACACCCACAGCTACGGCGGGGCGGGCCATCGGCAAAATCACCCGGTAAAATGCAGAAAACCGTGATTCACCTAATACGCGTGCCGCCTCAAAGAGATTGCTACTTTGGGTGGCAAACATGGCGCGGGTGGTTAAATAGACGTAGGGATAAAGCACAAAGCCCAATAATACTGTCGCGCCAAATAATGAGCGTATATCAGGTAAGCGAAATTGGCGTGGACTGCTATAACCTAATAATTCGCGAATAAACGATTGCACAGGCCCTATGGGGTGCAGTATGTCTAAATAGGCAAAGGCAACAATATAAGTTGGTACCGCCAGAGGCAACAAAAGCGCCCATACCAAAAGCCGTCGGGTAGGAAAATCATAAGCAGTAATCAACCAAGCACTGCCGACACCCAGTGCCGTGACTAACACACCTACACCAGCTAGCAATATCACCGTATTAGCAAAAGAAACTGGTAAAACGTGGTTTAGTAAATGCTGCCAATGCTGGGTGGATCCTTGGACTGCATGCCCAAACAACACGACCAAAGGTGCAAGCACTACCGCAACAATAAGCACCGAGGCAATAAGCCAGCCCCGGCCAGCAACGCGCAGGGGCTGAGTTAATGATTTAAGAAAAGAAGTGTTAGGCGTTGGCTGCGCAGTCGGGCGATGACCATTTTGCGCAGCCAACTGGTTTTTATTTATCAATGCGAAACATTTAATACTGATTAATTATTAAAACCAACCTTGTCGACGAGTTCGCTAGCCTGTTTACGGTGTTTGGCAATTTCTGTTAGTGCGAGATCATCAGCGACGAGCTCTCCGAAACTGGCTACCACAGGGTCTAGCTCGACACCTTTTTTAACAGGATATTCATAGTTTGCTTTAGCGTACATGCTTTGGGCATCATCGGTGACCAAATACTCGAGGAGCGCTATGGCATTATCTTTGTTAGGCGCGTGTTTGGCAACTGCGGCACCTGTAATGTTGACATGTGTGCCAGCATTTTCACTGTTGGCAAAGGTGGGCCGTACGACTTTAATGGCCTCGCCCCAGGCATATGAGTCTGAGCCAGGCTCGGCATTTTTCATACGGCCTACATAATAAGCATTGGCAATTCCAACATCACAAATCCCACCCAGGATATCACGGGCTACATCGCGATCTCCTCCGGCTGCTTTGCGACCTAGGTTTGCTTTGACACCACGCAACCATTCTTCGGTGGCTTCAGCACCATTATGTGCAATCATGGCTGCTATTAAAGCTGTGTTGTAGGGGTGCTGCCCGGAACGAATGCAGACCTTGCCCTTCCACTTGGGATCAGCAAACTCTTCGTAAGTGATTTCATCTACATCGATTTCATCGGCCACATAGGCGACACGGTCACGCAGCGAAAGAGTAAACCAGTTATTGTCCTCGCCACGCAAATGAGCGGGGATTACCTGAGTGAGCGCATCGGAATCTATAGGCTGGGTCACGTCGGCTTCGACCAAATCCAATAAATTACCGATATCTACGGTCATTAATACGTCAGCAGGGGACTGCGCACCTTCACTCTTGATGCGTTCAATTAGACCGTCTTTGACAAAAACGGTGTTGACATCAATCCCGGTCTCTTGGGTAAAGGACTCTAACAGGGGAGTAATCAATTGAGGTTCGCGTGTGGTGTATAAATTCACCTCATCCGCAGCTAACGCTGGAGCGGCGACACTGCTAGCTGCAAGCGCTAAAGCACCCAGGAAATGGCCCGACCGAGTGATAGATTTCATAAAGACTCCATAGGTAATACAAAAAGATAACGGCTTTACTAATAAAGGTTCATATCAATTTTTGAACGCACTATTGTCAAAGCCTAGGTGGAAAAGCCTAAATGCAAATGAAAACAATTCCTATCTACGCCAAACAATACCAAAGTAAATTCTGTCTTGCAACTGGAATTTTTGTATTGCCCCGAATGCGCTGTGTAAGCAGTGTGGGATCTACTTAAATCATGATCCAAAGCAAAGAAAATTAACAAAGTGCTCTGTTAATGTGTGGTATGGAACTAAACGTTAATCATCCGATCAAACACTCTGTGTAGGCAAATACTGTTTCAAAACTAAGAATCCCTTTACTTTGCACAGTGCTAGGGGTTACCCTAGGTTTGGGTTAAACTCATATATGTTTTAGGTGTTTCATTCTAAATGAATCACGGCGTTTTATAATCATCTCACCACTGTTAACTGCATTGTTAGAAACTCATGGCTGCATATAATACCGAACGCGTTTTGAGTGTTCATCACTGGAACGATTCCCTTTTTTCTTTTACTACTACTCGCGACCAGAGTTTGCGCTTTGATAATGGCCACTTTGTCATGCTTGGCCTCGAAATCGAGGGCAAACCCCTCATGCGTGCCTATAGCATGGTCAGTGCTAACTACGAAGAAAACCTCGAGTTTTTAAGCATCAAGGTGCCAGACGGTCCGTTGACATCACGTCTGCAACACATCCAAGAGGGCGACACCGTTTTAGTTAGCCGCAAGCCTGTGGGCACATTAGTGGCTGATGATCTGCGTCCAGGTCGCAATTTATATTTACTCGGCACTGGCACGGGGATCGCACCATTTATGAGCATCATCAAAGATCCCGAGATCTATGACCGCTTTGAGCATGTTGTTTTGGTGCACGGTGTGCGGTTTGTAAACGAGTTAGCGTATCACGACTATATTCTCAATGAGCTGCCCAATAACGAGTTTTTTGGCGAAATGGTCAGTGGAAAACTGATTTATTTCCCAACGGTAACTCGCGAACCATTCCGCAACGAAGGGCGCATTACGGCCTGGCTAAATTCTAACGAGTTGTTCAGCAAAATTGGCTTGCCCGAGATGGATCCCGAGCACGATCGCGCAATGATCTGTGGTAGCCCTTCAATGCTAAAAGACTTAACTGAATGTTTAGATAGCCGCGGTTTCGAGATTTCCCCGGGGCTAGGGCAGTTGGGTGATTATGTAATCGAACGCGCATTTGTTGAAAGATAAAAGCCCACCTGATCCATTATAAAAAGCAGGTTTGAGTCAAAGATGGTTTTAATGGTTAAAAACCCCATCTGCTGACTGCCTGCTTTTTTTGTTTTTATTATTAATAGCCAGCGCTATTTAACTGTGGTTTGATGTTCAAATTGGGAACACGCACTATATGGGTATTGATAGCACCCTGAGCACCTAATTCGATCACTCTATAGCCAGGTGGTTGAGTATCTAATTCAAATCGTTGGCTGTGTGGGGCAAACTGCAAGCATGTCGCCGGGCAAGCCAAGAGTCTTAATGAATCGACCCGCTTTTACTAGACAGTCCCGTTCTTCAAAAAATACTGCTTTTCATACGCCCTAGGGGACATATCAGCAGCGTGGCCATGTCTGCGTTTTGGATTATAAAACATCTCTATATAATCAAACACATCGGCCCGAGCCTGCTCTCGTGTTGTGTACACCTTACGCTTGATACGCTCACGTTTTAGCAACTGGAAAAAGCTTTCTGCTACCGCGTTATCATAACAATTGCCACGTCTGCTCATGCTGGGTTTAAGTCTAT
>Ga0209487_1000056_pt1 | contig 103549 bp, 96 predicted proteins | sample Poulit2012_FD_187524 | JGI IMG/M metagenome (GOLD analysis project Ga0209487, IMG submission 187524) | Agricultural soil microbial communities from Georgia to study Nitrogen management - Poultry litter 2012 (SPAdes) (version 2) | ecosystem: Environmental > Terrestrial > Soil > Agricultural land...
CCCGTTTGCCGATCACCACTAAAGGTGCCCCTGTGGCTACCATTTCAACACACGTGGGCAGGCGGCCATGACGCTGCGTGCCTGTGCTTTTGACCCCAGCGCTTTTTGCTCTGGATTGGGCCTTAGCTAACAATTCTTCACCTCGATTCCAGCCAAGCTTTGCACGCTCTGTGTCAAGTTCTTCCAAGGCGTTAGCGGCAGAGGCTGTAGGGGCTTGGGGGTATCGACGTTTATCTAGCACGTGCAAAAACTGTAGGGGTTGTTGTAATTGTTGGCTAGCCCATATAGCGTAATCAGTGACGCCCTTGGCAGCGGTAGAATCATCAATGCAGGTAATTATTGCTGTCATAATATTGCTCGCACATCTGTTGGTGTTAAGTACCATTACAGGCTACCACGAAAATTAAATTACAGCTTGATTAGGGCTAAGTGCAGTAATAAAGCGTTTGCCGTTCTTGTAGGTTTTTTTATGAGACGATGATATTCAGAAATGATATACTCATATGCCTTAATGTTATTTTGGTGAAAAGTACCAAAAGGCAAACAATACACAAGTATTGCAATAATAAATTAACGCTTTCTTGTTAGGAGCAGAATAATGAAAACTCGTCGGCGTACTCGCTGGGGACTAATGCTTGGCGCATTGCTGTGGCTAAGCCCCGTTACAGCGATAAGTGCAGATGTAGATAAGGGTAAAGAGGTGGCAAACACTTGTGTGGCTTGTCATGGCATGGACGGAGCCGGCCAAGCGCAAGGTAAGTTCCCGAGGTTGGATATTTTGACGGCAGATTACATTACTAAGCAGTTGCACGATTTTAAGGATGGAAAGCGCAATAGCCCAGTGATGGCGCCTTTTGTAGGCATGCTCGATGATGAAAAAATGCAGAATGTGGCAGCTTATTATGCTTCACAAAGTGCTCAAGTCCCTGCGCCGGAAGAAGCAGATGATGCCTTGCTTAAACGTGGTGAGCAATTAGCGTTGCATGGTGATTGGGATAACTACGTGCCCTCTTGCCGCAGCTGCCATGGCCCTGATAACCAAGGTGTGGGTAATACTTTCCCACCATTGGCGGGGCAGCATGCGAGTTATATCGCTGGTGAGCTTAAAGCGTGGCAGAGCGGTGATAGAGCTAACGATCCGCAAAATCTAATGTTAGCCGTAGCAGAGCGCTTGTCTGCTGAAGATATTGAGGCAGTGTCTGCGTATTTAGCGGCTCAGCCAGTGAAATAGGAGGCAGGCAATGAAAAGGTTTTTAGCAGTATCTATGGTTTTGTTGAGCACTTTTTCTGTCGTGGCCGTGCAGGCAGCAGAAACGAAAGTGCCTGTAAATTTGCCAGAGTTAGAAGAAGATAAATATCAGCATCAAGCACCAACGATGGCTGATCTTGAAGCTGATGAAAATATTCATCCCGAGCTTAAGCGTGTGATTCGCCGGGGCTATGATTTGTTTACTAACACCCAGCAATTACGAGGCAAAAACGTCTTTAACGATATGAACTGTAGTAGCTGTCACATGGGCGAGGGGCGCATGCCTTTCTCTGGCCCAGTTTGGCCGGCGGTGACGACACTGCCAGACTACCGTGGTAAAAACAATCATGTGAATAATATTGAAGAGCGAATTTCTGGTTGTTTCAGTTTTTCTATGAACGGTATGCCACCGGAGTATGGCAGTGATGACATGGTGGCTCTAGTGACCTATCACCAGTGGTTAGCAACGGGCGCCAAAGTATACGATACCAATATTGCTGGTCGGGGTTACGGCAGTGTGCCTAAGCCAGCTAAGGCGCCAAGCTACGAGCGCGGTGAAAAGCTTTATGCTGAAAATTGCGCTATTTGCCACGGCGCTGATGGCCAGGGGCAAAAGGTAGATGGCAAGGTACAGTTCCCGCCGTTATGGGGCGACAATTCTTTTAACTGGGGGGCAGGCCTTGTACGGCTTAACACAGCGGCTGGTTTTATTAAGCACAATATGCCACTAGGGCAGCCAGGCAGTTTATCAGATCAAGAAGCATGGGATTTGGCGCAGTTCATGAACTCACATGAGCGTCCGCAAGATCCGCGTTTTGAAAAGAGCGCCAAGCACACACGCGAAAAGTACCTTAACTTTCATCAGCACACCATGTATGGCAAAGAGTTTAAGGGCAAAGTGCTAGGCGAGCATAACAATACAGGTGAGAAACCATTTTTGAAGCCAGATGTGCTGCGTCCGCGCACTTTTGAGTAATTTGTAGCGCTCCGCTAAAACCCCAGAAAGCTCAAATGCTTTTTGGGGGTTTAGCTGTCTACGCGGGCACCGAATATCTTTTTTGGCTCTCTAAACAATAAGCGGTTAGTGAGCCACCCCACACGCAGCCCGTATCAATTGCTTCTACGCCCTCTGTGCCGCTGTTACCCTCAAGGGCTGCCCAGTGCCCGAATATAATGCGTGTTTTTCCTCGTTGGTGAGGCGCTTTAAACCAAGGTTTGTAGCCCGCAGGCGCATCTTGTGGCTTGCCTTTGAGTTTGAGGTTAAGAGCGCCTTGGTTGTCTACAAAACGCATACGAGTCAGGTAGTTGGTAATTAAGCGCAAGCGCGGCATGCCTGTGAGTTGCTCGTTCCATAGTTCGGGCTCGTTGCCGTACATGTGCTCAAAAAACGCATCAGCGTTGGAGCTGCGCAATACAGCTTCTAGTTCGCTGCTGTATTGAAGCAACTCGGTTAAGCGCCACAGAGGGGGCCATCCCGCATGGGTGAGCAAAGCCTCCTGCTCAGGAAAATAAATAGCCATGGATAAGCCCTGCAACCAACGAAGGAGCTGCTGACTATCAGGGGCGTCCAAAATTTCAGCTAAATCTTGTTCATGGGGTTGTGGCGTTTTGCCTGTGCTGGCAAGAGCGAGGAGGTGCAAATCATGGTTTCCTAGCACACCACCGACACTTTCTCGCATCTGGTAAAGAAAACGCAGGGTGCCTAGTGAATCCTCGCCGCGGCTTACCACATCGCCAGCTACCAATAGCTTATCTGTAACGGGATTAAAATGAATTTTAGCAAGTAGTCGCTTCAAAGCGCCTAAGCACCCTTGGATATCTCCTACTATATAAGTAGCCATGGGTATCTAGTGCAGGCTATTAGGCAGGGCAAGTGTAAAGGCCGGTATAGCAACCTCAAAATAGTTACCGTTTTCATCAATCATCTGATAACTGCCATGCATGCTACCCACGGGCGTATTGATAGCCACTCGGCTACTGTATTGATAGGTTTCACTCGGACGAATATAAGGTTGGCGGCCCACAACGCCCTCGCCGTGCACCTCTTGGGTTTTCTCTTCACCATCGGTTACTACCCAATGACGCGTTAGCAGCGTTGCCGCCGCCGTGCCTGTATTGTGCAGGCTGATGTGGTAGTGGTACACCCAATAGCTATGCTCGGGTGCACTTTCTTCGGCTGAGAAGTTTACGTCAACATTAATAATAATATGCGCTTGCTGGCTATTAGTAGCAGAACTCATTAGGCACCTAAATCAGTAACGGCTGTGTTGGCTAATGTAACATATTGTGCAACTGATAAAGCATCGGGTCTGAGGGAAGGATCAATGCCTGTGCTTTCGATGGCTTCTGCGCTCAAAAAAGGCTTGATGCTATTGCGGATCGCTTTGCGCCGTTGTGTGAATGCTTGATTGACTAACCGCGCAAATAACGCGTAGTCCTGTGCTGTGGGGGTGATAGGGTCACGGGGTGTGAGCCGTATAATGGCTGAGTCCACCTTGGGGGCGGGAGAAAACGCCTGTGGCGGTACAGTAAATAGATACTCTGCATTGCAATGGTATTGCACCATGACGCTCAAGCGCCCCCAGTGCTTACTATTAGGTGCTGCTGTGAGGCGAGTGACCATTTCTTTCTGCAACATAAAATGCATATCTTTCACCACACTTAACTGTTCAATCAGATGGAACATAATAGGAGTGGAGATGTTATAGGGCAGGTTGCCCACCACACGTAAGTCATGCTGCTTAGTGGCTGAGAGGGTGCGAAAATCAAACTTCAATACATCGCTTTCGTGCAATGTCAGACGGCGTGGATGAATTTGGCGCTGGAGCAGTGCAATCAAGTCACGGTCTAATTCTACGGCGTGCAAATGCTCAACCGCATCAAGCAAAGGGCGTGTTAATGCGCCTTGGCCTGGTCCAATCTCTACCATTAAATCCTTGGGTTGAGGCTGAATGTGGCGCACAATTTTGTCAATAATGTTGTGGTCGGTTAAAAAGTTTTGACCAAAACGTTTTCTTGCTTTGTGCATTGACATGATTTATTGGCCCTTGAGGCGACGTTGAATGATGGTTTCTGCCATGCGTGTAGCGGCAACTAAACTGCCCACATTGGCTTTGCCTGTGCCCGCTAGGCTATAAGCTGTACCGTGATCCACTGAGGTGCGTAAAAAAGGAAGTCCTAGAGTAATATTCACCGCGTTACCAAAACCGGTGTATTTTAACACCGGCAGCCCTTGGTCGTGATACATGGCAAGCACAGCATCGTGCTGCTCTAGCAGGTGGGGTGTAAAAGCCGTATCAGCAGGAACAGGGCCTGTTAGACGCATGCCTTCATTACGGAGCTTATGGATTGTGGGGGTGATTGTGTGAATCTCTTCCATGCCAAGGTGGCCGTCTTCCCCCGCGTGCGGGTTAAGGCCGAGTACTAGAATATTAGGTTGTTCAATGCCAAAGTGTTGCACTAAATCAGAGTGCAAAATACGTAAAGTTGTAGTCAAGCTTTCCGCGGTAATAGCATCAGCAACGGCTCGCAATGGTAAATGTGTGGTAGCCAATGCCACACGTAATTGCTCAGTGGCAAGCATCATTACCACTTGTTTGGTTTTGCTGCGCAGGGCAAGGTATTCCGTGTGTCCAGTAAAAGTAGGATCGGCACCCTCGCAGATAACAGACTTTGCTAAAGGCGCCGTCACCATGGCGCTAAAAGTACCATCCAAGCAGCCGTCAATAGCGCGGTTGAGCATTAACAGGGTGCCTTGGGCGGTTTTAGCGTCAGGTTGCCCAGGTGTGACGGTTACTCCCGCCGGGCAATGCCATACAGCAAGGCCTTGATTGGGTAAGGCTTGATGCGGTTCCCATTGCTGTAGGTTAACAGATAAACCTAATTGCTGTGCTCGCGCTGTGAGTACATCCATATCGCCGAGCACCACAAAGCGGCTGTTGGGTAAAGCAGCATTTAGGGCTAGCACTAGGTCTGGCCCTATGCCGGCGGGGTCGCCGCTAGTGATTGCTAAGGGAGCAGTGTGAGTCATTGAGGCCTCTTATAAACGAACGTCCACGTAGGCTTCGCCACGCAGCTCGCGCACCCATTGTTCTAGCTCTTCTTCGAAACGGCGCTGTTGCAAGGTCTGTCGTGCTTTAATGCGGCGATATTCTTCGCTCATGTCGGTGGTGCGCTTGTCTAACACTTCGAGAAAGTGCCAACCAAACTCAGACTGAAATACAGGGGAAAGCTCGCCAATGGGAGTGTTACGATAGGTTTCTTCAAACTCGGGCACCATTTCGCCAGGGTTAACCCAACCAAGATTGCCGCCGTCGCGGGCGCTGCCTGGATCGTTGGAATACTCTTTTGCTAGTGCGGCAAAATCGGCCCCATTTAATATATCTTGGTGCAGTCGAATAATAAGCGCTTCGGCTTGCTTGGGAGAGCGCACGGCGCTACTGGTAATTAATATGTGGCGCACCTTGTACTGCTCCACTTTTTGAGTAGCATCGCCGCGCTTATCTTTTAACTGAATAATATGAAAGCCGTTACCCGCGCGTAGAGGTTCAGACACGTCGCCCACTTCTAAGGCGACGGCAGCTTCGGCAAATAAAGTAGGCCATTGGGCAGCTTCGCGCCAGCCTAGATCGCCTCCCTTGAGTGCTTCATTGCCGGCGGAGTGGCGGAGTGCTTGTTCATGGAAAGAGGCGCCATTACGGATGGCTTCCACAACTTTCTCAGCCTCTTGTTTAGCGGCATCTACTTCATCCGGTGTGGCGCCGTCGGGCACTTCAATAAGAATATGTGCCAAATGCATTTCGGCATTAAACAGTTGCTTACCCATTTCTGAATTTAAGAAGCGATCCACTTCACGATCAGTCACTTGTATACGACGCGCCACCGCTTGTTGGTGGAGTTGGTTCATAACCATCTCGCGGCGAATTTCTTCGCGAAAGCTAGCCCAGTTAAGGCCGTCCTCACGCACAGCTTGAGAAAACTCATCAAGGGTCATTTGATTTTGGCGTGCAATGTTCACCAGCGCTTGGTTGAGGCTGCTGTCATCAACGCGAATACCATTGCGGCGCGCTAGGTCAAGTTGAAGTTCTTCAAGCATCATTCGTTCAAGCACTTGTTTGTCAAAAATGGTTTTTGGAGGGAGTTGCACACCTTGAGCGCGTAAATCTGCTGCAACGGTGTTGACTCTTTCTTCAAGCTCGCTCGCCATAATAACGTTGTCGTTAACGACGGCAACGATGCGGTCTAAAATTTCTAGGTTTTGCGCTTGCGCTCCTAGAGTTAGTGCGAGAAAGCAAAAAGCAGCTGTTAGCTGTTGAAATTTTCGTAACATGGACAAGCCCTTAGTAATGGGTGCTGTATCGTCTGCCATAGCCAGTAAAGCTGCGTTCAAGCAAGCTTTCCATGCGGCCGCCAAAGCCACCTAGGCCAACCAGTTGAATTTGGAACATAACTGAGCGATCGCTTTCGAGTTCGCCCGTACCTTTGCGATCTGTAAGATCGCGAATGGTTACCAACCGTAGCTGAACGCAGCAATCGCGATATTCTACACCAGCAATGTTTTCGATGGATCGCTTATTTTCTAAGTCATAAAGCCAGCGACTAATAAAGCTCCAATGACGATGGACAGGCCAGATGGTGGCAAGTTCCGTTTGACGGATTTCTTCGTCATGTTCGCGCCGCTGGCGGTAGCCGATATTAAATAGGCGCCGGTCTCCATCGTTATAACCTAAGCGCAGACGGCTTTGTGTCCTATGGTTTTCTTCTGTATCCCACTGCATCTCGGTGAATAATTGCCAGTGGCGGCTAAAATACCATGTTGCATCGCCCACTGCAGGGGAGAGTTTAAGCGTATCTACGGGCGCATTATTGCGGCGATGTACTCGACGATCGGTAAAGTTATAAGCTTGTGCAGCGCGCAGGCGTAATATTTCTCGCCCCGTGTCCTGGTTGAGGTAGCGCGATGTAACCCCGAATGAAATTTTCTCTTCATCGCCGATACGATCGTAACCCGTGAGGCGATTTTCGCGGAATAAGCTGTCATAGCCAAAGGTCAGCTCACCGGAGTCAAAGTCGGGCAAATGGCTTTGTTCTTCATAGGGGATTTTATTATAGAACAAACGAGGCTCTAGCGTTTGTTGTAAGCGTAGGTGACCCACGCTTGCATCACGTTCAAAAAAAAGGCCGCTGTCAATGCTGGTGCCGACCAACGTGCGCTCGGGCTCGCGCTTTTGCTGTGCATCCACACCATCGAGGGCGTATTTTGTATAGTACAAACGGGCTCTTGGCTCCATATAACCCCAGGTGGTGGAAAGAGGCAGGGTAACAGCTGGCGCCATGTGTAAGCGATCGCCCGTGACATTTTTCACATTGGTACTTACGTTTCGTTCGAAGCGCGTAAAGTCACTTAGCCATATCGCTTTTAACGGGCCGTATAAACTAGGGGAGCCCGTTAATTCTAGTTGAGGCAAACGGCGATAAGGTTTGTTTTGTTCCGCTAAGGTGGGATCTATGGTTTGCCAGCTTTGTACGCGAGTCAAAAACTGCCATTGCCTGCCGCGGTAACCTGCTTCCGCTTGGCGGGCGAGGCTGGTTTGCGAGCGTACATCTAAGCCGGTGTCGAGGTCTTTGAAGTAAAAGTCGTCAGAAACATTGGTGACATCAGCGGAAAAAAACCAACGATTTTTTTGCCCTCTATGTTGCCAAGCACTAATTTCACGGGTTTGGTTATCAAATTGTCGATCGTTAGCTAAAAAGCCATAGCTGAGTTTGCCTTCTCCAAATTGAGTGAGATAACGAAATTCGGAATCAATGCCTTCCCCGCGGCGTTGTATGGTGCGAGGCGCTATGGTGGCGTCGAACTGAGGGTGGATGTTGATGTAAATAGGTTGTGAATAATCGAGGCCGTCCTCATCACGGAAGCCAACTGTCGGGAATAGCAGCCCAGTTTTGCGCCTATCGTCTATAGGAAACGTCATCCAAGGCAAATAAAATAAAGGCGCGTCATAAACTCGGAAAACTGTGTGGTTGGCTGTGCCCCAGCCTTTTTCTTGATCTAAACGCAATCGTTTAGCGCTAATGCTCCAGGTGTTCTTTCCTGGCGGGCAATTGGTGTAGCTTGCTTCATCGATAAGAAATATATTGTGCTGTTGTTCAACGCTACTTGCGGAACCACGGGCATGATTCGAAAATAGAGCAAACCGAACTGCATTTAAGCGCGCCGCTTTGCGGTGTTGATTACCGCTCATTCGATCAGCTTCAAAGCTGTACTCTGGGGACTCCATGGTGACACCACCACTTAAGAAAAAGTCCCCAGTGGTCTGGTTGAAAGCGGCTCGCTCTGCGCGCAAATGGCGCAACGGCTCATTAACCTCCACTTCGCCAATAAGTTCAGCTAACCCAGAAGGCAGCATGCGGGAGCGATCAGCGGTAATAATGGTGTCTTCAGAGGGATCGTGATGTAAGAATTGTGGAGCATAATAACGGCCTCCACACCACTCAGGCACCATGCGTTGTTGCTCTAATGGGAGCTCGTTAATTTCTGCTTGTGTCATCCAGCCGAGTTCGCGCGCTTGAACTTGCGGGGCGTTAAGCCATACCATTAGCGCAGATAAAAAGGCGAACCCGCGGAAAACATATGTCAACTGTGGCATTAAAATTCCGAAACAGGCAAAAGCTCAGTAGGTTTTTATAAATTGTCGTGCCGTGAATGAACGTATAGTAAAGGAAGCTCATCAGCAATGCAGCCCAACAAAAGTAACCAACCTTCACAGGATGCGCGGTTTGACGCACTCACACAGTGGGCTTCCGAGCAGCTCAATGAAGCTGTCCAGTTAGTACCGGCCTCAAGTGATGCAAGTTTCCGTCGTTACTTCCGCGCGCAAACGCAGGAGAATACCACTTTCGTGCTCATGGATGCACCCCCCGAGCGAGAAAATTCAGCGGCTTTTGTGGAGGTGGCAGAACGTTTGCAGCAAGTAGGGGTGGCCGCACCCAAAATCTATGGCGTGGATTTAACGCAAGGTTTTATGCTGCTAGAAGATTTAGGAAGAAATACCTGGCTGCAAGCGCTGGGTTCGCACAATGCTGAGACTTTTTTTAGCTTAGCGATTGATGCGCTAATCCAGATGCAGCAAGCGAAAACTACAGGACTGCCAAGTTACAATGCTGAATTATTGCACCTTGAGTTAAGTCTGTTTACAGATTGGTATTTGGCCCACCATTTACAAGTACAATTGCCGCCGGCCTTAGCCAAGGATTATCAAGTAGCTTGTGAGCTGTTAGTACAATCTGCACTGGCGCAACCTCAAGTATTTGTCCACCGTGATTATATGCCGCGCAACTTAATGGTGGGCACGCCTAACCCCCGAGTGATTGATTTTCAAGACGCCGTATTAGGGCCTATTACCTATGATTTAGCGTCTTTATATAAGGATGCTTTTTTAAGTTGGCCGCAGACTCTTATTGACAAGGGTGTACAGGAATATTGGCAAAAAGCTCGCGCGGCAGGGTTGCCTGTTATAGAGGATAAGGCGCGATTTCAGCAACAGCTGGATTGGATGGGCATACAGCGGCATTTGAAAGTTATTGGTATATTTGCGCGTATTTATTATCGCGATGGCAAAGACCATTACCTGGGTGATGTGCCTCGTTTTTTCACTTATTTAGCCGAGGTGGTGCCGCAATACTCTGAGCTAGCACCCTTACAACGGGTGTTGGATTGGGTGGTGGCGCAGCAATGAAAGCAATGATTCTAGCTGCTGGTTATGGCACTCGTATGGGCAAGCTCACCCAAGAGACCCCTAAGCCGTTGTTAAAGGTGGGGGGGGAGCCGCTTATCTTTTATCATTTGCTGGCATTAGCTAAAGCGGGTGTACAAGAAGTGGTGATTAATACCGGCTGGTTGGGCGAGCAGCTAGAAGATGCAATACAAGAAGGTAAGCAATTTGGCGTAAAAGTGCATTATTCTCGAGAACAAACGCCCTTAGAAACAGCGGGTGGAATTCGTAAAGCTTTGCCTTTTTTTGGCAATTCGCCATTTATAGTGGTGAATGGTGATGTCTGGACTGATGTTGACTTTTCGCATTTGTTTTTGCCGGAGAATCGGTTGGCACACTTGGTGTTAGTAGACAATCCAGCGCACCATCCTGAAGGTGACTTTGCATTGTGCCATGGGGAAGTTAAACAGGAAGCAGTGGTCGGCACATTAACATTTGCTGGCATAGGCTGTTATCATCCACAGCTTTTCTGGGAGTACGGTGCTCACGAAAACAAGCTTGGTGCTGTGTTGCGGCAAGCCATGAGCGATGGAAAGGTATCAGGAGAACATCATAAGGGACACTGGTGGGATATCGGTACTCCCGAACGTTTACAGGCATTGGATGAGCAGCTCTGGGCTGCTCGAACACTAGAGGAGAATACGCTTGGCTAAGCAAGAGTATTGGATAGCGCCGTCTATTTTGGCTGCGGATATGGCGCGTTTAGGCGAAGAGTCGCAGGCTGTTCTGGAAGCTGGAGCTGATGTGATTCATTTTGATGTGATGGATAATCACTACGTGCCTAATCTGACCTTTGGCCCCATGGTTTGCAGAGCCTTGCGTGATTACGGCATTAGCGCTCCTATTGATGTGCATCTTATGGTGCAGCCTGTGGACGAACTTATTGGACGTTTTGCAGAAGCAGGTGCGAGCATTATTACGTTTCACCCAGATGCCAGTACCCATGTGGACCGCTCGTTACAACTTATTAAAGATGCAGGCTGCCAAGCAGGGTTGGTGCTTAATCCGGCAACGCCTCCCGCGCTGCTCGAGTTTGTTATGGATAAGCTAGATATTATTTTACTGATGTCGGTGAATCCTGGATTTGGTGGGCAACGCTTTATTCCCACTACGCTTGAGAAAATTCGCCAAGTGCGTGAGCTAATTGATAATAGTGGTCGTAATATTCGCTTAGAGGTGGATGGGGGTATAACGCCCGATAATATCGCCGAGATTGCCGCAGCAGGGGCTGATACTTTTGTGGCGGGTTCCGCTATTTTTGGTCAACCGGATTATGCCGCTGTGGTGCAAAAAATGCGTGACGCGTTAATTTAATTTTGCTGCAAAAATCATGAGATGCAGCGCTAGGCACTGGTCATGGCTGCTGCTTGTGGTTACAATTATTCTTTATTTTCGTGTAAGAGGTTGGCTCTGTGCAACCATCACAGATAAGAGTAAATAGAACAGGCTTTTTTTTGGTGCTACCCGCCCGCTGGCGATGGTGAAGCTCAAGTCGCCTTTATTGTAAGGCTTGCTTGGTGGCCCTCGGCCTTTTTTTATCTTCTTATCTGTGAGAAATCTTATGTCGCCAGAACAACTTTCCTATTATGCCGCTGAAGGTTATGCGCGCGTACCAGTCGTGCGCGAAGTATTAGCGGATTTTGATACTCCTGTTTCTGCTTATCAAAAACTCGCCAAAGGCCCCTTTAGTTATTTGTTCGAATCAGTGCAAGGTGGCGAGCAGCGAGGACGCTATTCTATTATTGGACTCCCTGCCAAAGAGGTGCTTAGTGTACGGCATGGGCGTGTGTCTCTGATTCAAAACGGTAAAGAACGGATTCAGAATTGCGATTGCCCTCTGACTTTTATTGAGGCCTATCGTCGTTGCTTTTCAAGCCCAGAAGTTGAGGGCTTGCCGCGGTTTAATGGCGGGCTTGTAGGGTACTTTAGTTACGATAGCGCCACTTATTTTATGCCAGAGCTGAATTTAACAGCAGCGGATGACACGCTAGGGGTGCCGGATATTTTGCTCATGCGTTCTGAAGAGGTCGTGGTATTTGATAATTTGCGCGGTAGCTTGTTTTTAATTGTGCTTGTGGACCCTAATGCTGAGGGGGCTTTGTCCTTGGCTAATCAGCGCTTAGACCAGCTACAACAACAGCTGCACAATCCTCTGCCTGCACAAGAAGCACCCGTTTTAGGCGAGCCACTTGATGAGTCTGCGTTCGTTTCTGAGTTTCCCCGAGATGCGTTTAAAGCTGCGGTTGAACAGTTGAAGCTCGAGATTGCACGCGGAGAAGTTGAGCAAGTGGTGCCATCGCAACGTATGTCTGTGCCATTCAACGCAGAGCCAATGAGCCTTTATCGTGCACTTCGCCATTTGAACCCATCGCCTTATATGTACTTCTTGGATCTTGAGGAATTTTATATTGCGGGCTCATCACCTGAAATTTTATCGCGGGTGGAGCAAGGCGTTGTCACCGTCCGGCCTATTGCGGGCACAAGACCACGGGGTAAAACCCAAGAAGAAGATTTGGCCCTTGAGCAGGAGCTACTTGCTGATCCTAAAGAGGTAAGCGAGCATGAGATGCTGATAGAGTTGGGCATAGAAGATATTAATAAGCTTGCTGAGCCAGATTCTGTTGCAGTGACAGATCGCATGGTGGTGGAACGTTATTCACATGTGATGCACCTGGTTTCAAACGTTTCAGGGCGCTTACGTGACGATTGTGATTTGTTTGATGTGCTTGGTGTAACGTTGCCAGCAGGTACACTCAGCGGCTCACCCAAACCAAGGGCTATGCAGCTAATTAATCAGGTGGAGCCCGTTAAGCGCGGTATCTATGGGGGAGCTATTGGCTATATGGGCTTTAATGGGGGTATGGACCAAGCCATTGCTATCCGCACAGGCATTATCAAAGATAAGCGCTTATATATTCAGGCGGGCGCGGGTGTGGTGGCCGATTCGGTGGCCGAAAACGAATGGCAAGAGACGCTAAACAAAGGGCGCGCCTTGTTTGCTGCCGTTAATATGGTTCTGCGTGGGCTAACGCCAGACCAGCCGAGTGTATCTGCAGTAAGAAAAAGTAAGGACTAATAATGGATATAAAACAAGCATTGGCTCGCATCGTGCTTAATATTGATTTGGAGCGCGAAGAAATGCAGAGCGTAATGCGCCAAATCATGACCGGTGAAGCCACGCAAGCACAAATAGGGGCATTTTTAATGGGGTTGCGCATGAAAAGCGAGTCCATTGATGAAATTACCGGTGCGGTTGAAGTGATGCGCGAGCTGATGGTGCCAGTGAAGGTGGATTCCATTCCTTACTTGGTCGACATCGTTGGTACGGGCGGAGATGAGGCGGGGATATTCAATGTGTCCAGTGCCTCAGCATTTGTGGCCGCTGCGGCAGGCGCTCATGTGGCTAAACATGGTGGGCGTTCAGTGAGTTCTAAAAGCGGCTCAGCTGATTTGTTAGAAGCAGCAGGTATCGCTATTGAGCTTAACCCCGAGCAAATTGCCGATTCAATTAAAAATGCAGGCGTGGGTTTTATGTTTGCACCCAACCACCATGGTGCCATGCGCTATGCGGCAGGTCCGCGCCATGAGTTAGGCCTGCGTACTCTGTTTAATATTTTAGGGCCACTGACAAATCCAGCAGGCGTCAAGCGCCAAGTGGTGGGAGTATTTTCAGAGCGTTTATGTCGTCCGCTAGCACAGGTGCTGGCGCGCTTAGGGGCTGAGCAAGTGATGGTGGTTCATGGCATGGATGGTCTCGATGAGATTAGCGTGGCGTCGCGCACCCGTGTGGTGGAAGTGAAAGACGGCGAGCTTAGTGAATATTTGCTGGCACCCGAGGATGTGGGTATTCAGTCTGCGTCGCTAGTTGGGCTGGATGTGCAGGATCCATCCGCTTCGCTGGACTTGATCCGCGATGTTTTTAACGAGCGCAAGCACCCCCATGCCAATAAAGCTGCTGATATGATAGCGCTAAATGCGGGGGCTGCTATTTATGTGGCGGGAATCGCAAGTACACTGCAAGAGGGTGTGGAGCAGGCGAGCAAAGTGATTAATAACGGAGAGGCAGCTAAGCGCATGGAGCAAGTGGCTGCTTATACACAACAGTTGATAAAGGGTGAAGCATGAGTGTGCAGACCACGGGCACTGTGCTCGATCGTATTTTAATTCGCAAGCAGGAAGAAGTGGCCGCGCTAAAGGAGAAGAAGTCTTTAGCCGAAGTGAAGGCTGAAGCCTTAGCTAGCCCACAGCCGCGGGGTTTATATGCTGCGCTTCAGAAGAAAGTTGCTGCTGGGAAAGCTGCAGTGATCGCTGAAATTAAAAAAGCATCTCCTTCAAAGGGGATAATACGTGCGGACTTTCATCCCGCTGATATTGCAAAAAGTTATGAGCAGGGCGGTGCTGCTGCGCTATCAGTGCTTACGGATGTGGATTTTTTTCAAGGTGCGGATAGTTATCTTAAAGCAGCCAAAGCAGCCTGTGGTTTGCCCGTGCTGCGTAAGGATTTCACCATAGATGAATATCAAGTTTGGGAAGCCAGAGCCATTGGCGCTGATGCTGTGCTGTTAATAGTTGCGGCACTATCAGATGAGCTAATGCAGCAGCTTTACCATACGGCCAATGAAGCAGGTTTGGATGTGTTGGTAGAGGTGCATACCGCTGAAGAAATGCAGCGCGCCTTGGCTTTAGGGGCGCCATTACTTGGCATTAATAACCGCGACTTGCACACCTTTGAGGTATCCTTAGACACAACGCTAAGTTTGTTGCCAACGGTTCCCGAGGAGCATTTTTTGGTCACTGAAAGCGGCATCCTAACGCCAGAGGATGTGGCTTTAATGCAAAAAAACCAAGTGCATGGTTTTTTAGTGGGTGAGGCCTTTATGCGCGCGCCCGAGCCAGGCAAAGAGCTCAGCCGCTTATTCTACCCATCATAAAATTAACAAAGGAAGCCCTATGGCCACAGTGGATTTGGTTCAAGATTTTTCCTGCTCAGTGGAGCAGCTATACGACTATTTAACAGTGCACGAAAACTTAAGCATTATATTTGCGCCTGCAAAAGTAACGCGCATCAAAGAAGGCAGCGATATGCCTAATGGTTTAGGGTCAGTGCGTAAGTTATCTCTGCCTTTGGTACCTAGCTTTGAAGAGACAGTTACGCTGAACCAACCCAACGAGCGTGTGGAGTACCGTATTAGCGGTGGTTTTACGCCGCTTAAAAACCATATTGGCGTAATGCGGTTTTCCTCTACTCCTCAAGGTTCGCGCTTGCACTACACTATCAATTTTGACGGTAAGCTACCGCTCATTGCGCCTGTGGTGGGATTTGGCTTAACGCAAGGCATTCGTCGTGGCTTGAAGACGTTGTCTAAAACGCTAGTGTAACTGTTGTACCTGCTGAGGAAGCTTGGCGGCGTTATAGAAAAGCCTGGACGCCAATTCGCGTCCAGGCTTTTTTGTTATTGATCTTCTAGGGCCTTTAGATACCCTTCTTTTTCGATTGCTTCTAACGTGATAGTAACCGTTAATTCATCGCTCACATAAGGTGCGTGGGCATCCATCTTGAAGTCTGAGCGTAAAAGTGTGGTGGTAGCATTAACGCCAATGGCGCGCGTATTATTCCACATGGGATGAGGACCTATTTTGGTGATTTGCACATCGAGGGTGGCGGGCTTGGTGATACCGTTAATGGTAATTTCACCTTCTAGCTCAAAGCTTTTATCTTCAACATCCAAGTTGCTAATTTTGGTGCTGACGTAAGTGATATTGGGATATTTGTCAGGTTGAAAAAACGCTTTGTCGGTGAGCAAATGCTCGTCTAGAGCGGGAACATGGGTGTGAAGGCTTTGGACGGGGATGCTAATGGCCACACTCGACTTGTCTGGATGAGTTTCATTAACGCGAATTTCACCTTCTACGGTATCAAAGTTAGCGCCAGGTACCGAAAAGCCAAAATGGTCCCATTGGAAGCGAACTTGGGTGTGGGTGGGCTCAAGTACAAAGGTAGAGACCTTGTCTGCCATAACTTGTGCGCTCGCTAAGAGCAGGGTAAACGCTGTGATGCTTGTTCTAAGTAACATGAGATTTTTTCCTAACAGTTAATTGGTATTGGTTTGGCGAATTTGATTAACAATAGCGGTGGTGGAAATTCCCTCTACAAATTGAAGCACTTTTACTTCGCCGCCCTGTGATAATACATGCTCTGCTCCAGCGATTTGATCCACAGTGTAATCGCCGCCTTTAACTAGTACGTCTGGAGTGAGGGCTTCTATTAGCCGCTGCGGCGTATCTTCACTAAATTCCACCACCCAATCCACTGCGGCAAGCCCAGCTAGCACCGCCATGCGTTCTTGAGCTGCGTTGATAGGGCGGCCTTCGCCTTTTAAGCGCCTAACGGAATCGTCGCTATTGACTGCAACAATTAAGCGTTGCCCAAGCTTTTTGGCCTCGTTAAGGTAGGCCACGTGGCCAGCATGCAAAATATCAAAGCAGCCATTGGTCATTACTACGCTTTCGCCTTTCTTTCGGGCTTCTTGAAGCTGTGTGATGGCTTCTTTCTCGGTGAGAATCCCAGAGATGCGCTGACTTTGGTTTACCGCTTCATATAACTCTGCCAAATTCGTAGTGGCAGTGCCACGCTTGCCAACGACTATACCCGCGGCAAGGTTGGCTAATTGAGCAGCATCACGCAAAGTATGGTTTGCTGCAATACCCAAGGATAAGGCACTAATCACCGTATCGCCGGCACCTGTCACATCATAAACTTCGCGAGCTTGCGTGGGCAAATGCAGCGCCGGTTGGTTTTTTTCAAGTAGTGTCATGCCTTTTTCACTGCGGGTGATGAGTAGGGCCTCTAAGTTTAGTTCTTCTCTAAGTAATTTGCCTTTGCGAACAATGTCCTTTTCATCGGCACAAGCGCCAACTACTGCTTCAAACTCGGCCAAGTTTGGAGTAATTAAAGTAGCGTTACGGTATTTTGTATAATCTGTCCCTTTGGGATCCACAAGAACTGGAATACCGTGTTCACGGGCGGCAGCAATAAAATCTTCTACCTTGCTAACTGTGCCCTTGGCATAATCTGAAATCACCACTGCGTGGCAATTGCTAAGCGCGTTAGTGAAGCGGCTGAGTAAAGCGGTGTGGTCGGCAGAAGAGAAGGTTTCCTCAAAGTCCATCCGCATCAGTTGTTGCGAGGCGCCAAGTACCCTTAGCTTGGTGATGGTAGGCGCTAAATGGGTACGGGTAATATGTTGTTGGATGCCTTGGCTGTTGACGAGGCTGAGGAGGGCATCCCCGTTGTCATCATGGCCTATAAGGCCGTGGAGTATTGCTTTGGCGCCAAGCTGCGTGATATTAAAAGCTACGTTCGCAGCCCCGCCTAGCCGATCTTCGGCGCTAGAAACATTCACTACTGGTACTGGAGCTTCGGGGGAAATGCGATTTACCTTCCCATGCCAATATCGGTCGAGCATGATGTCACCAAGCACTAGTATATTCACTCGATTAAGAGCAGGAAAATCTATTTTCATGCGTTGTCCTTGTTATGGTTATGCTGCATTAGCAGGTCAATTTTTTTAGTGACGGCTTCGATAGGGATAATGTTCATAGCGTCTGGGTCGCGTACCCGTTGGCCAAAGCTAACCTGATCAGGGGTTTTGTTGAGATATTTTTTGAGAGCTTGCGGATAATAGTTCACCACCCATTGAGATTGACGCCAAGGCCCTGAGCGTGCTGGATCGGAGGTAACATAAAGGCCAATAGCAGGTTTTTGAAAAGCCACCGCCATATGCACGGGACCCGAGTCTGGAGCAATCACCGCTTGTGAGTGCTTGACCAAGGCCAGTAGCTCTTTTAGTGAGGTCTTTCCTATGAGATTAAGTGTTGCGTCGGGGCTGTGTTTGGCAAGAGAGTCGCCATAGTGCAGCTCTTCATCACTGTTGCCGCCAGTAATCACGGTGTGCAAACCATATTTCTCATAAGCATACTGAACAACGGCGGCGTAACCCTCTACGGACCAATTGCGCCAGTTGCGGGCACGGTTGCTTGAGCAAGGGCTTAGCAATAAGTATGGCTGTTTTGCAGTAGTGAGTTGTTGCGCAGTTTGTTCATCCGCAAGAGGGATAGGTATATTCCATTCAGGCGCTGTGTCTTCGGCGCCTAAATATCGCGCAAAATCGAGATAACCTTCAGCAACATGGCTGTTGGGGTTGCTGGGGATGTATTCACGCGCGAAGAGTTGCTGAAAATCCTTAGCTCGCCCTTTATCGAAACCAATGCGGCGTTTGGCGGGGACAAATAATGATAGAACGCTAGCGCGGAAAGCGGCCTGCATGTGCAATAAAATATCGAACTGGCGGCCACGGAGTTGGCGTTTCAGTGCTAGCATGCCTTTTAGGCCAGATTTTTTATCGTAAACGATAAATTCGACCCCAGGGATATCGCCAAGTAAACTGTGCTCTGCTTTTCCTATAATCCAGGTAATGCGAGCTTGTGGCCAATTGCGTTGGAGCACCCGCAAAGTTGGCACCATATTACAGCAGTCTCCCAGCGCGGAGAGACGTAAAATACAAATTGTTGGAGCAGGGTGAGAAGTTAGTCCCATGATAAAATTCCAAGAAAAACAAGGCTCAGGTTACCGCATTCTATATGACGTCTCTACTGCCTCACAAATCGAGAAGGCTTGGTTTACCCCTCAGTATTGGGAGCAGCGCGGTTTATTACTTGGCGGTGCCCCTGGGAGAGGCACCAGTTGTTTTGTGCAAGGCCCGCAGCAGCAGCTTGTGTTGCGCCATTATCACCGCGGGGGCTTAATTGGGCGAGTGCTTAAGGACCTTTATTTATGGACGGGTCTGTCGCGGACTCGCCCATGGCAAGAAATGCATTTGCTTGCTGAGCTTTGGCGCCTTGGCCTACCTGTACCTATGCCTGTGGCCGCTCAGGTGGTGCGTAAAGGCGTTTGGTATCAGGCGGATTTAATCACTGCGCGATTGCCTGATGTGGTTCCTCTAGCAGAAGTCATTTCGGAGTTACCTGTGGTGGCTTTACAGCAAGTCGGTAAAACTATCCGTCGCTTCCATCAAGCTGGGTTATACCATGTGGATTTGAACCCAAGAAATATTGTTGTGAATCCCATCACCGAAGAAGTTTTTTTGTTGGACTTTGATCGGTGCAGATTATTTAAAACAGCGTTAGACCCGTTGCGATGCCGCGCTAATTTAAACCGTTTGCATCGAGCCTTAGTTAAATTAGACGCTGATAAAGCGGATCAATGGAGCCAGGTTATTGCGGATGCTTACGGAGCAGTTTGGTGAGTGCTTTGCCTCGTGTAGTTCCACTTGTTTTGGCTTATGCGCTCTGAAGCAACCTGATATATCAGTTGCAGGCGTTTCTCCAAAAATGATTGCGTTGCATGCTCATCACTAATGCTTGTTGAGAGATAGTAATCAACGGGACTTCTCTCATTGTGTCTAAGCATACCTTTAGGGTGAATTAGCCCCATTAAGTTTCCTTGCAGCACCCAAGCTTCAGGATGCGGGTCTTCCCTAAGTAATGAGTCGCCAAAGGCGGTGAAGGGAGTGTTGATGCCCATAAGATCGATAATGGTAGGCAAGATATCGTATTGCGAGGCAATGCGGTTATCGCGCTGTGGCGCTATGTGTGCTGGTGAGTAAATAACCAAAGGAATCCTAAAAAGCTGGCGTGGGTCGGCGGTATGGGTTGCGCGCATGGTATGGTCGGCCACAAAAATAAAAATAGTGTCATTGAACCAAGGCTCAGATTCTGCGCTCAGCATAAACTGCTCGAGAGACCAGTCGGCATAGCGTAGCGTGTTTAAAAAACCGAGCTCAGTTTGTGGGTTATGAGGATAGAGTAAAAATTCTTTGCCGGGGTTAGGAAATGGCTCATGGGTGGTGCCAGTAAAGACGAACCCAAAAAAAGGTTTGTTGCGTCGATGCGCCTGATCTAGTCGTGTTTTAAAAAACTGCAACGTATCGTAATCCCAGCCGAAGCGAGGGATATCTTGTGGGTACTTTTTAAGCAGCGGAATGTCTTGCTTGCCATAGTACTCATCAAACCCTAGCGCATTAGCAATAGCATCTAAGTGGAAGGACCGGCGGTTAGAGGATTGCACCATGATGTTGTGATAGCCATAGGCAGAGCTCATATACCCGATGCGCGGCATACTAATTAGCTCAAGGCCATCTCCTAAGGCTGGCTGCTCTGGTAGCACAGGTATGCTTGTTAGTACAGCCTGCACACCCTGTATGCTACGCTGCGCTGCAGCGTAGGCTTGCTCAAAAACAAGACTGTTTTCAACGATAGAGTCAAAGAAGGGGGTGGCACCGTAGTTACTGTTAGAAAGGCTGTCTATGTAGGCTTGGCTCCAACTTTCAAGCAGAAATACTATGACATTGTGTTGGCTAGGGACGTTATCAGCAAACTGTTTGAAAAATAAGTGTTTGGGGTCCACATCAGCAACAATGCTGTAATCACTAATACTATGCTGCGGGACAAAATTGAGCACTTTATTTTGCTTGTCGAAGCCACTTCGAATAGCGCTAAAAGCGCCGTTAAGTGCTAATTGGGCAGCGGCTTCAGGACCTGCATGGTAGGCATCAGCTGTGCTGATGGGTTTGCCGTTAAACATGAATCCGCGTATTGAGAAAACACAGCAAATAAGAATAAGAAAGAAGCTAGTCCAACGCTGTGGATGAGTCGCTGTTTGTGTAAGGCCACGGGGTAGCTTTTTGATAATAAAGAGATGCCAAGCGAACACTAATAGTATTAATGCAATGGTATATGCAAGCGTTTCGGGACGTCGAGACTGCCATGCAATATCAAGCAGCATGGGCCAATCAGATCCAATTTGGGTTGTTTCGGTGGTGATATGGCGGTGCATATCAGCAAAAAACGCAAAATCAGCTGCGCCAATGGTGAGTGCGATAAGAAGAGCTACGCAACATAGCCAAGCACACAAGGCTTGCCATCGTAGAGTTTCAGCGAATTTAAAGGGCAATATGCTAGCAAGAATAAAAGGGGCAGCAAGTAGTGTAATTATGGCTACGTCAAAACGCATACCGTATATAAGCGCAAATAGGATCTGCGAGGCACTTAAAGAAAAATAGTCTATGTTGCTCAGCAGTAATGCAATACGGAGAAGGAAAAAGGATGCTAGCGTAAAAATAATAAGCGATAAATAGATCTTGCTTTTGAACGCGATTAGATGCCGCATGGTATGTTCGCCAGAATATAATTGAATCAGCGGTAGTTCGGCACTTAGCGTGTGCCGAACACCACCATGGTTTTTCCTTTAACTGATACCAAACCTTGCTCTTCAAGATTTTTTAGCACACGGCCTACCATTTCTCGTGAGCATCCTACGATTCTTCCTATTTCTTGGCGCGTAATCTTGATTTGCATGCCGTCGGGGTGGGTCATAGCGTCGGGCTGTTTGCACAGTTCTATTAATGTACCGGCAACGCGGCCTGTAACATCCAAGAAGGCCAAATCGCCCACTTTTTGCGTGGTAGCCCGTAAACGGCTAACAATTTGCTCAAATACAGTGTAGAGCAAGCGAGGTTCATTCTCTGTAATTTGCTTAAATTTGCTGTAGCTGATTTCAGCGACTTCGCACTCTGTGCGGGCTTTTACCCAAGCGGTACGACTTGGATTTTCTTCAAATAAACCCATTTCGCCGAAGAAATCACCAGCATTAAGGTAAGCCATGATCATCTCACGGCCGTCCTCATCCTCGATGATGACGGATACAGATCCTTTTATGATGTAATACAGTGCGTCAGAAGTATCACCGGCGTAAATAATGGTACTTTTGGCGTGGTAAACGCGCTTATGACAATGGGCTAAAAAAGCTTCAATGTCTTGCGAGTTTCTTTTTATTCTATCAAGCATGGCTTGTTCGACACCTTGAGTGTGAAAGTTGTGAGAAAAGATATTGCCTGTTTTAACAGGTTGCCACAAGGGCAAGAGTTAGATACTACCATAATTGGAGAACGTCTTGATGAACTAAGGTCAAATAAGAGAAAACGAGTTTTTACTTCGTTAATTTAAGTGGCTGCTACTATAGTGCTTTTTTTAAAAAAAAGATGGTATCAAGTCTACAAAAAAACATGTGCTTCACATAATAGCTATGGTAATCTTCGCGCGCATTTGGCAGTGCGCGGCAAAATTGATGTAGCCTAGGTGTTTTTTATTAGCAAAGGAGTCAATATGCGCGCAACAATAAGTTGGCAAGGTAGGGTTAAGTTCGTTGCTGAATCAGGCACTGGTCACCAAGTGGTACTTGATGGGCCCGCCGACCATGGCGGAGAAAATCAGGGACCACGGCCCATGGAAATGTTGCTGATGGGTATGGGCGGGTGCGCCTCGTTTGATGTAATGACGATTTTAAAAAAATCGCGTCAAGAGGTGACGGACTGTCGTTGTGAGCTAACCGCAGAACGAGCTGATGCGGTGCCTGCTGTATTCACAAAGATACACTTACACTTTGTGGTGACAGGCCGTGAAATAAAAGAAAATTTAGTAAAACGCGCTGTGAGTTTATCGGCAGAAAAGTATTGCTCAGCTTCCATTATGCTAGCCAAAGGTGGGGTGGAAATAAGCCATAGCTTTGAGGTGAAAGCAGCGTGAAAATGCGCCCAGAGCGTTTGGGGCCTTTGGCTCATGTGGCTTTGTTTGTGCAAGATTTGCCGCGATGTGAGCAGTTTTATGTTGGGCTGCTCGGCATGGCAGTGCATTGGCGACCTGATGAGAAGAACCTGTATCTCACCAATGGAAGCGATAACTTAGCGTTGCACCAATGGCAAGGAAGTGATTTTTGCATGGTGCAACGCTTAGACCACATTGGCTTTATGGTTCCTTGTGAGGCCGATGTGGACCAATGGTGGGAGTACCTTGAAGCGCAAGGTGTGCCCATCAAAGCAAAGCCACGCACCCATCGTGATGGTGCGCGTAGCTTTTACTGTATGGATCCAGAGGGGGTGCTAGTGCAGTTTTTGCACTTGCCAAATAACTCTGTTTCTTAAGGCCTATCGAGGCGCCACTGCTATGACAGCCCTATGGCAGAAGGATGGTAAAGCGAATTGAAAGATCTCAACCCAACAATCAGCTTGCACGGTTTTAATAACCTCACAAAATCGCTGAGCTTTAATATTTTTGATATTAGCTATGCTAAAACTGAGCAGCATCGTAAAGAGTACATCGAATATATTGATGAGCTTTATAATGCAGAGCGGCTGACGCATATCTTAACTAACGTCACCGAAATTATCGGGGCGTCGATTTTGAATATTGCACGCCAAGACTATGAGCCCCAAGGGGCTAGTGTGACCATGCTGATTGCAGAGCATGATACGGCGCCAACGGATCCTGATTATGATGAGGAGGCACCAGGCCCCCTACCGGATTCTGTGGTAGCGCATTTAAATAAAAGCCACGTAACAGTACACACTTATCCAGAATCTCACCCAGAGAACGGCATCTCTACTTTCCGCGTAGATGTGGATGTGTCTACTTGTGGCGTTATTTCACCTCTACGAGCGTTAAATTACCTGATCCACAGCTTTGATTCAGACATTGTTACTGTGGATTATCGGGTGCGAGGTATGACTCGGGATGTAAATGGTAAGAAACATTATATTGATCACGATATTAACTCTATCCAAAACTTCTTAAGCGAAACCACGCAAAACGAGTACCAAATGACGGATGTTAACGTGTATCAGGAAAATATTTTTCACACCAAGATGTTGCTGAAAGATTTTGATATCGATAATTATCTGTTTGGTGCTGGTGTGGACGAGTTTTCTTCAGATGAGCTGCAAAAAATTGAAGCAGATTTAAGACGGGAAATGCTAGAGATTTTCTATAGTCGGAATTTTGAGGAAAACTAAAGAGGCGCCCTTGTGCCGAGGGCACCACTCAACGGGTTCTAAATTAACTTCATCATGAGAGTACGCGGAACCGCGTAGGTTCCCGCTACCGAGAGTTCTTAAAAACCACTGTGCCAAGCAAGCTTGCATAAATGGTTTCCTTCAGCGAAAACCATGCTGAAGGAAACCATTTATTCCAGCCTATTTACCCTAGCCTCTAAGAGAAATCGGGTGCGGGTGGGGTATGAGAAAAGTCGGTTTTGTGCGAGGGTGTTGTTTCGAGCGTTAAGCTACGCTCTTACTAATGTCTAGCTTAGTGGCACCCACATTTTCTAATTTCCATCACTGAAAACTTATATTAATAAGCCTTGACTCTTTCCCTAAGCCTTAAGAGGGATTGGGTGCACGCTGAGTATGGAAGTATTAGTTTTGTACGAGAGTATTATTTCAAGCGCAAAGCTAAACTCTTGCGTAAGCCTCACCTAGTGGCACCAATATTTCCCCACATTCCACCAACCCGATTTATCTTAGGGTCACTGCAGGAATGCACGGAGAAACCACTATTTCTTTTGCGTGCTCTTCCGCAAAAAAATAGTGATTTCGTAGTGCTTATTGCTGATGAAGTTAATTTAGAGCTCGTTGAGTGGTGCCCCTCGGCACAAGAGCTATACCCGATAGGTGCTAAAGGTCATCACCTTGCTCATCAAGGTCATGCCTACGCGAATAGGTAGGGGTAGGGGGGCGCCGCCTGCTTGTTCCGCAGTGGTGGCGTGCTGCAGCTCGTCTTCCCGCATTTGCAGCAAAATAGCCCGTGAGCGTTCATCATTTTCTGGGATCTGTGCTAGGTGGCTTTCAAGATGGCGCACCACTTGGTGTTCAGTTTCGGCCACAAATCCTAGGCTCCACTTATCACCAATAAGGCCCGCGGTGGCGCCCATGCCATAGGAAAGGGCATAAAAAATAGGGTTAAGTTTGCTCGGTGCGCTGCCGAGCTCGCGCAAGCGCTCTTCACACCAAGCAAGGTGATCCTCTTCTTCTTTGGCCGCTTCTTCCATGGCGTGGCGCACATTGGGTAGTTTGGCAGTGGCAGCTTGACCTTGGTACAACCCTTGAGCACACACTTCTCCTGTGTGGTTGATGCGCATAAGTCCCGCTATATGGCGCTGTGTGCTTGGGTCGTCGATATGGCTAGCAGGGCCGCCAGGAGTGGGTCTTTCGCCAGTGGTGACACCTGGGGTGAGTGTACGCAAAGCGCTATCGGCTTTGGCAAGTAGGCGATCAAAGGGAGTTAAGCGACGTTGAGAAGTAGACATGGTACAACTCCAAAATAATTTGGCTCTGATTCAGCAAAAGTTATGGAACAGTGTAGCTTGTTTGTTGAAATAAGACTTGTGGGCCGTCAATAAAAAAGCGGGCTTTAAAGGCCCGCTTTAGCGTTACTGTTCTTCGCGTTCGATGGCGCGATAGCCAATGTCGCGGCGATAGTAGCAGCCATCCCAGTGAATGTTTTCAATGGCTTGATAAGCGTTTTGTTGCGCGGCTTTAACGGTTTCGCCAAGGGCAGTTACGCAAAGCACGCGGCCACCACTGGTTACCACCTGGTCACCTTCTAGCTTTGTTCCTGCATGGAAGGTTTTGACGATATTACTGTCGGCCTTATCTAAGCCACTAATAGCATCACCAGTTTGTGGGGTGTCAGGGTAGTTGGCAGCGGCCATGACCACGCCAAGCGCTGGGCGCGGATCCCATTTGGCCTGCGCTTCATCGAGTTTGCCTTCCACAGCAGCTAGGCACAGCTCTACCAAATCGCTTTCAAGACGCATAATGATGGGCTGTGTTTCAGGGTCGCCAAAGCGGCAGTTGAACTCAATGACTTTGGGTTGGCCGGTTTCATCAATCATCAGGCCAGCGTACAAGAAGCCGGTGTAAGGTGTGCCTTCGGCTGCCATGCCGTTAACCGTTGGCATAATCACTTGCTCCATGGTGCGCTGATACACGTCATCAGTGACCACGGGGGCGGGGGAATAAGCGCCCATACCGCCTGTATTGGGGCCAGTATCAGCATCACCGATGCGCTTGTGATCTTGACTGGTGGCCATGGGTAGTACGTTCTTACCATCTACCATGACAATAAAGCTAGCTTCTTCGCCAGTGAGAAACTCTTCGATCACCACGCGGTTGCCAGCGGCGCCAAAACGGTTGCCAGATAGCATATCGGTAATGGCGTCTTCGGCTTCTGCTAAGGTCATGGCCACAATCACGCCTTTGCCCGCAGCTAGGCCATCGGCTTTAACTACGATGGGTGCGCCTTTTTCACGCACATAAGCTAATGCTTCGGCTTCATCGGTGAAGTTGGCGTATTCCGCAGTGGGAATCTTATGGCGGGCTAAAAAGTCTTTGCTAAAGGCTTTGGAACCTTCGAGCTGGGCGGCCTTCTGGGTGGGGCCATAGCAGGCTAAGCCCGCTGCCTGAAAGCGGTCTACCACACCAGCCACCAAGGGAGCTTCGGGGCCGACAATGGTGAGCGCAACCTGTTCCTTTTGGGCAAACTCAACTAGAGCCTCTAAGTCCAGCACATCAATGGCGATGTTTTGCACCTTTTGCTCCCGCGCGGAACCGGCGTTACCAGGGGCCACGAAAACATGAGATACGCGCTCAGATTGTGCAATTTTCCAAGCCAGGGCATGTTCGCGCCCACCGTTACCAATAATGAGAACTTTCATTTATTTACCCTAGTTGAGGCTACGTTAAATTAGTGGCGGAAATGGCGCATGCCAGTAAACACCATAGCGATATCGTTTTCGTCTGCTGCGGCAATCACTTCTTCATCGCGGATAGAGCCACCCGGCTGTATCACACTGCGGATGCCAGCGGCAGCGGCGTTATCTATTCCGTCGCGGAAGGGGAAGAAGGCATCTGATGCCATGGCAGAGCCCGGCACAGTAAGGCCCGCATGCTCCGCTTTAATCACCGCAATGCGAGCTGAGTTAACGCGGCTCATTTGGCCGGCACCCACACCGATGGTTTGGCCGTCTTTGGCATACACAATAGCGTTAGATTTAACGAATTTAGCCACTTGCCAAGCAAATAACAAATCCTGTAGCTCTTGCTCAGAAGGCGCGCGTTTGGTGACAACTTTCAAATCATTAAGACCGATATTGCCCAAGTCGCGGTCTTGTACTAATAGGCCGCCGTTCACGCGCTTGTAGTCAAAAGCTTGCTGGTTGGCTCCCCATTCACCACAGACTAATAAGCGTACATTTTTCTTGGTAGCAACAATTTGCTGAGCCTCTTGGCTGGCGCTGGGCGCAATAATTACTTCCACAAATTGCTGTTGGGTAATGGCGGTGGCCGTGGCCGCATCTAGCTCGCGGTTAACCGCGATAATGCCGCCAAAAGAAGATTCAGGGTCAGTGGCAAAGGCCTTTTGGTAGGCTGCCTCAATGCTTTCAGCCACTGCTACACCGCAGGGATTGGCGTGTTTTACAATCACACATGCCGGTGCTTGGAATTGCTTAACGCATTCCAGTGCAGCGTCGGTATCAGCGATATTGTTGTAAGAAAGCGCTTTACCTTGCAGTTGTGTGGCAGTAGCGATAGAGGCCTCTTGGGGATTGGCCTCACGATAAAACGCAGAGGCTTGGTGTGGGTTTTCGCCGTAGCGCAATTCTTGCACTTTTTCAAAATGAAGATTAAGAGTACGTGGGAAATTCGCACTACCGTTGCCCACTTGTTGGCCAAAATAGTTGGCAATAGCTGCATCGTAAGAAGCGGTATGTTCAAAGGCTTTCACCGCTAAATCAAAACGGAACTCAGCACTCAGTTGGCCTTGGTTATTATCAAGCTCGGCAATCACTGTGTCGTAGTCTTGTGGCTGCGTCACAATGCCCACATGGGCGTGATTTTTGGCGGCGGCGCGCACCATGGTGGGCCCACCAATATCAATGTTTTCGATAGCATCCGCTAAGGTGCAATCAGGGTTGGCAACAGTTTGTTCAAAGGGATAAAGGTTCACCACCACCAAATCAATGGTGTTGATATTATGCTCAGCGAGTACGTCATCATCTTGACCGCGGCGCGCTAAAATGCCGCCATGGACTTTAGGATGAAGCGTTTTAACGCGGCCATCCATCATTTCTGGAAAGCCTGTGTATTCAGAGACTTCTTGTACTTCAAGGCCTGCATCTTGTAATGCCTTAAAAGTGCCACCCGTGGAGAGCAACTGAATGTTGCGTTGTGCCAGTGCTTGGGCAAATTCCACAATATTGGTTTTGTCTGAAACGCTGATTAATGCCCGTTGAACGTTGTTGGTCATAACTGAGTTACCTTAGTGGGACCTGGGTTAAAAAGAAAAAGGGCAGTGTGACTGCCCTTGTGCCATGCTGCGGTTTACAGCATGCCGTATTGCTTGAGCTTCTTTCTGAGCGTTCCGCGGTTTAAGCCTAGCATTTCTGCAGCTTTGGTTTGGTTGCCACGGGTATGCTTAAGAATTTTTTCAAGCAAGGGGATTTCCATTTCTGCCAACACCATATTGTACAGGTTGTTAACAGGCTCTTCGCCTTCAAGATTGTCAAAATACTCTCTTAAAGAGCGGTGCACACAGGTGCGCAGAGTTTCTTGATGGTCTGCTCGTGTCAAAGTTAACGTGGGGGCAGGTCTACGTCTTTCGGCGATATTCATGCTAATCAATGTCCGTGCGGCTGTGCTGTTCATGCGGCCAAGTCTCTTTTACCAATACTGTTCTTTTTAGGAAGAACAGCGTCAGTGTGTCTATAGCCACCAATAGGTAAGGTACTGGCGCTGAGACTTAGGTGAATAAAATATTGCTCTAAGGCTTGGTGCTGGGCACCGGCACTTAGTAGCTGATTGAATGCTTTACGAAAATTACTGCCACCGGGAAGCGCTTGTGTGTACCAACCAATATGTTTTCTGGCGATACGAACACCGGCATCTTCACCATAAAGTTGATGTAAAGCGCTTAAGTGAGCTTTTACATCTGCGGCAACTTCCGTGACTCCCGGAGCCTGGGGCAATGTATCGTGGGCGAGAAAATAGGCAGTATCGCGAAATATCCACGGATTCCCTTGGGCGGCGCGGCCGATCATGATACCACTAGCGCCAGTGGATTCCAGTATTAGCTTCGCTTTAAATGGTGAGTCAATGTCTCCGTTGGCATAAACAGGTATGCTAACTGATTGACATACTTCAGAAATTGTTTGGTATTCTGCTTCTCCAGCAAACCGACAAGCCCGAGTTCGGCCATGTACTGCCAAGGCTTGTATACCAAGTTTTTCTGCTAGTTGGGCAATCGTTACAGCGTTTTTACTGTTGGGGCACCAACCTGTGCGAATCTTGAGTGTTACGGGAACTGATACTGATTCCACCACTGCTGCTAAAATATCTGCCACCAATGCTTCATCCTGCATTAGTGCAGAGCCCGCCGCTTTTTTGCAAACTTTTTTGGCAGGACAGCCCATATTAATATCAATAATTTGAGCGCCCAATGCTACATTTTGCTGCGCAGCGTTAGCCATCATGACAGGATCATTGCCTAATATTTGCACCGATACAGGGCCTGGCTCATCTGCGTGAGGTAAGCGTGTTCGGGATTTTTGAGAATTCCATAAACGTGTGTCACTGGTCACCATTTCAGCCACGACTAAGCCTGCACCTAAGCGGCGGCATAGCTGCCGAAAAGGACGGTCTGTTACGCCGGCCATAGGAGCTAAAGCTAAAGTGTTAGCGAGCGTGTGTGGGCCTATTGTGAACATAGCTTATGGGGTATCTGAGTTATCTGGCGAATAAAACTGCAAACGATGATTAATAGCATCGTTGCTTGGGTTTACTAGCGTTAGCGATATGCGTACAGGCGTTGAAGACGGCATGGATGTGGCGTCTTTAAGATTGCCAGGCAGATATTCAGAAGGCTTGAACAAGCGGCTCGCAACTATCTCGCCCTGCTTGTCACTAAATTCCAACCCTAGGTTTGGGTAGGGCTGTTCGTGATCAGCTAGGTTATATAGCAGTGCGTCCACCTGTAAGGCGTCTTTATACTCAGGATGTGTGCGTATCACTAAATGCTGGCTGCGGATTCTATTCAAGTTACTCATGCTTGGCAATTGGCAGCCAATGAGTTCGCAAAATTGCGCGACAAAGGGACGATACTCTGCCGTTCTGGCGAGCTTATCAAAGTTAAAATACAGAAACTGAGCGCCAAGGCCAGCTAATAAAAATAAACAAAGTAGGGCCCATTTGAATTGCTGCCACCAGTTAATCCCGGGTCGGCGGAAAATATTGGCGGGTGGTGGAGTGGGTTCTGATACTTGTTCTGGCAACAAAAGTTCATCAAAAAGACCCTCGTTGAGCCAATCATCAAGCTCTGTTTCTGCCTCTGTTTCTGTGGTGGCAGAGTGGACGATTTCCTCGAATTCCTCGGTGGTAGGCACATGGTTGTGTTTGGCTTCAGCTGCTTTTGCGGGGGTGCCAGGCGCCACAAGAGTAGCGTGACTGTCATCACTTTCTTCCAATTCTCGCAGAAGAGCTTCAGCCCAAGCGTCATCATTGCTTGTGGTCGCAGAGGCCACCGCGCCTTGCATATCACTAAAGTCTTCTTTTTGAAAGGAATCACTGTAATTGTCCGAGGTAAGCGCTAGAAAGGAGTCGCTAAACTCAAGTTCGGAAGCAGAAGGGCTAGGCTTTTCAGCGGTGGCTTGGTGCTTGATATTTTGACTAAAATCAATGCGTTGCCAGTTGTTGCTGGCGGTGTCTGTGGTGGGTGCTGTACGAATGGGGGGGTTAATCTCGCCCTCTGGTACTTCAACGAGATGTTGGTCGGCTTGAAAAATAAGCAGGCAGCTACCACAGCGCACAGCACCTTTTGCTTGTTTTAGGTGCTGGTCGCTAATGCGGAATTGCGCCGCGCAATGAGGACATTGTGTTTTGTACAGTGCAGCCATGATGTGAGTACTTTGGGTTGTCTAGGAGGTTTGGTTGTACCTAATTTTCTTACACTCTGGCAAGGAAAAGGTTCACGTATCTCGGCGTTGCCCTTGAACAAGCACCCACTCCCCTAAGTGCGTGTCGGGATAGAGTGTGGCGTCTTCTTCGTAGGCTTGGCGAACTAATGGGGCTTGATCTAGTAAAATCCCAGAAAGCCCAAATACGCCGTTAGGTTGGCAGTAGTTGAGCAGTTGGGGGGCAAGCTCTACCAAAGGTTCGGCTAAAATATTGGCTACAATCACTTGATATTGTTGTTGGGGCAATGCTTCTGGAAGCATGCAATGCAAACGGTTTTCTACACCATTTAGTTTTGCGTTTTCTCGCGTGGCAATAATAGCTTGTGGGTCGATATCACAGGCGTAAACCTCTTTTGCGCCCAGCAGCAGAGCGGCTATGGCCAAGACACCGGAGCCACAACCAAAATCTAGTAGGGTTTTACCGGTTAAGTCGAGCCCTTCAAGCCAAGTCAGGCACAGTGATGTGGTTTCGTGGGTGCCGGTACCAAAGGCAAGGCCTGGATCTAGGCGCAGGTTTACAGCGTTTGGATTTGGCGCCTCAGCCCAGCTCGGCACAATCCATAATCTATTGCCAAATTGCATGGGGTGGAAATCGTCCATCCACGCCCTTTCCCATGGCTTGTCTTCCAGTGGTTCAAGATAAAGCCCTTCAGGTATATCGCCAATTTGATTGGCGAGCTGAAGCAGCAAGGCGTCTTGGTCTGTGTCTGCTGCGAAAAGGGCCGTAACCACCATTTGTTGCCACAGCGGTGTTGCGCCTGGAGGCGGTTCAAACAATGGTTCGTCCGCAGCATCGGTGAGGCTAACAGAGTAAGCTCCTAACGCGAGCAAAACTTCTTCAATAAGCTCTATCTGCGATTGCTCACAGGGGTAATGTAACTGCAACCAAGCCATGTCAGCCTCATGTAAGTGTAAAGGTTATTCGCCAAAGAGCTTTTTTTCGAGGTAGTGAATATCCACTTCGCCTTTGGCAAAGTTTTTATCTTGAAAGATTTTGTCGCGATGTAATGCCACGTTGCTATCGATACCTTCGATAAGCACTTCATCTAAAGCATTTTGCATGCGCTTAAAAGCAATGTCTCGGGTTGACCCCCAAGTAATAATCTTGCCAATAAGAGAATCGTAAAACGGTGGAACACGGTAGCCACTATAAAGGTGTGAATCGACTCGCACGCCGTTGCCCCCGGGTGCATGAAAGCGAGTGATAAGACCGGGGCTTGGCGTAAAGCGCTCTGGATGCTCGGCATTGATACGTACTTCGAAGGCATGGCCCTCGAAGGCAACATCATCTTGACGTATAGATAGCGGATTGCCTGCGGCAATGGACAGCTGCTCTTTTACAATGTCTACGCCAGTGATCATTTCGGTAATGGGGTGTTCCACCTGAACACGGGTATTCATCTCAATAAAGTAAAAAGCACCGTCTTCATAAAGAAACTCAAATGTACCGGCGCCTCGATAGCCAATTTCTAAGCATGCATCCACGCAACGTTGCGCCACTTGCTCGCGCAGCTCAGGGGGGATGCCAGGGGCAGGGGCTTCCTCTACCACCTTCTGGTGGCGGCGTTGTAGTGAGCAATCGCGGTCGCCTAGATGGACGGCATTACCTTGGCCGTCGGCTAGAACTTGAATTTCGATATGGCGCGGTTTCTGTAAAAACTTTTCCATGTACAAGGTGTCATCGCCAAAGGCACTCTTAGCTTCACTGCGAGTCATGGCGATGCCGTGGGCTAATTCTTCCATGGATTCCACGACCCGCATGCCACGGCCACCGCCGCCTGCTGCTGCCTTAACAATAAGAGGGAAACCAATCTCGGCAGCTAGCTTCTTGGCTTTGTCGATATCATCGCCAATGGGGCCATTAGAACCGGGGACGGTGGGAATACCCGCTTTACGCATGGCGTCGATGGCGGCAACTTTGTTGCCCATTACACGGATAGTCTCGGGGCGAGGGCCTACGAAAATAAACCCAGATCCCTCAACGCATTCTGCAAAGTCTGCATTTTCCGCTAAAAAACCGTACCCCGGGTGAATAGCGTCTGCGCGGGTGACTTCAGCAGCACTTAAAATAGCAGGGATGCTGAGGTAAGAATCGGTGGCGCTTGCTGGGCCAATGCAAACAGCTTCATCGGCAAGACGCACATGCATTAGGTCAGCGTCCGCCTTGGAGTACACTGCCACTGTGGCGATTCCCATTTCTTTGCAAGCGCGCAAAATGCGCAGAGCAATTTCGCCACGGTTAGCGATAAGCACTTTTTTTATCATAGTCATACCAGCCAATCAGGCGTTGTGATGTTGCTTATTTAATAATAAATAGGGGTTGTTCATATTCTACGGGCTCGCCATTTTCCACTAAGATGGCTTCAATGGTGCCTGATTTGTCAGCTTCAATCTGATTCATCATTTTCATGGCTTCGATGATGCAAAGCACATCGCCCGCTTGCACTTGCGTCCCGACTTCAACAAAAGCTGCTGCTGTAGGCGAGGGGGCGCTATAAAATGTACCCACCATGGGTGAAAGCACTTGATGGCCATCGGTTTGGCGTGCGCTTTCTGTGGTTGCTGCGGGTGAAGCAGGCTCGGTGGCGGGAGCCGCTGACACTGGCGCCTGTACGTGCTGCACAGCGGTAGCTGGGGCCTGGCGATGACGGGTGATACGAACGGATTCTTCTCCGTCACGAATTTCAAGCTCATCAATGCCAGATTCTTCCACTAGCTCAATAAGTTTTTTTACTTTACGAATATCCATGAACTGATCTCCCGTCAGTGCTTTGCAAGTCGTTTTAAAATAATGTCTAGGGCGAGGCGATAGCTGTCAGCACCGAATCCCATAATCACCCCTTCCGCAATATCAGAGAAATAAGAACGATGACGGAAGGGTTCTCTCTTTAAGGTGTTGGATAAATGAACCTCAACGAAAGGAATGGCCACAGCTAATAATGCGTCTCGTATTGCCACGCTAGTATGCGTAAAGGCTGCCGGATTAATAATAATATACGCAATCTCTTGTTGATTGGCTTCGTGGATACGCTCGATGAGTGCCTGCTCACCATTGCTTTGAAAGTTCTCGAGGTGATGTCCTTGTGCGCGAGCTTGCTCAATTAAGCTTTGGCAAATATCAGCAAAAGTAGTGTGCCCGTAAGTGTCGGGTTCGCGGCTGCCAAGCAGGTTTAAATTGGGGCCATGGAGCACAAGAATTTTAGCCACGTATTTTTCCTAATTGCGTCGATAATGCTACTGAAGCCACTTTCACTAAAACAAACAAATGGCAACAGTGAATTTGTATTAGTGCACTATTTCTAACATATCTTGTTGGAAGCGAGAAAGAGAAAGCGTCTCAAAATATTATTCTTGCATAGAAAAGAGGGCTGCTAAGGCAGCCCTTTGCTATGACTGTTGGTTAAAGGCCTCAACCGATTTTACTATCGCTGCGCGTGCTTCATCGGCGCTTCCCCAGCCATCAATCTTTACCCATTTGCCCGGCTCGAGTGCTTTGTAGTTCTCAAAAAAGTGCTCGATTTGTTTTACCAATAATGGGGGGAGGTCGTCACAGCTTTTAACATCATCATAAATGGTGGTGAGTTTGCTGTGTGGGACCGCAATTAACTTGGCATCAACACCAGCTTCATCAGTCATGTTAAGCATGCCAATGGGACGGCAGCGAATCACGCTGCTAGGCATTACAGGGTAAGGGGTTACCACCAATACGTCGAGGGCATCGCCATCGTCCGCTAGTGTATTAGGTATAAAGCCATAGTTGGCAGGATAAAACATTGGGGTTGCCACGAAACGATCCACCATAATGGCGTTGGTATCTTCGTCCATTTCGTATTTGATGGGATCGGAGTTAGCAGGAATTTCTACTACCACGTAGATATCTTCTGGAGCGTCTTTGCCCGCGGGAATGTTTAAATAGTTCATGTGTGCCCTGTATCTTTGCTGTCAACGAAGGTGATGAATTATAGAGCAGCCCACCTTGGGGTGCTAGTGGTGAAAAGAGAAGGCCTTCATTCTTTAGCATGAAGGCCTCGCTTTATTTAAATTTCAAAGGTGTCATTAAGCTTTTTCGGAACGGGTTTGAGTGCCAATTCAGCATGCACGGGAAGCCCGTTTTTGAAGGGTGTGTGGGGTTCACCTTCAATAAGAGGAGCAAGATAAGTACGTGCGGCCTCTGTAATGCCAAACCCATCTTCGCTGATAAAGTTATCAGGCATGCCCACTTCTACATTGGCCACTTCGGCGAGTGGTGCTTCTTCAATGGTCCAAGTGTAAGGGCTGTCTTGTTGACGCTTAATGGCAGGCATCACTGCATTTTTGCCTGCCGCGGCAAATTCAACTGCGGCTTTGCCCACAGCATAGGCTTGCTCTACATCAGTGGCAGAAGCAATGTGACGGCCTGCGCGTTGTAAATAATCAGGCACCGCCCAGTGGTATTTATGGCCGAGTTCATCGCGCACCATTTGTGCTAATACTGGCGCAACGCCGCCAAGTTGCTTGTGGCCAAAAGCATCCACGCTACCTGCATCAGCTAAAAAGGTGCCATCAGCATAGCGCGCACCTTCTGATACAGCCACAACGCAGTAGCCATAATCAGCAACGCATTGGTCCACTTTCTTTAAAAAAGCATCTTTATCGAAGACACGTTCAGGGAAAATAATAATATGGGGCGCGGCTTCTGGCTTGTCTTTTGCTAACCCTGCTGCAGCAGCAATCCAACCAGCATGGCGGCCCATTACCTCCATAATGAACACTTTGGTGGAGGTGGCGCACATGGACGCCACATCTAGAGCAGCTTCTTTGATTGAAACAGCCGTGTATTTAGCCACAGAGCCAAAGCCGGGTGAGCAATCAGTGAAGGGTAGGTCATTGTCCACTGTTTTGGGCACATGAATGGCTTGAATCGGGTAGCCAAGGCTTTCGGACAGCTGAGACACTTTTAAACAAGTATCGGCAGAGTCACCACCCCCGTTGTAGAAAAAATAACCAATGTTGTGCGCTTTAAATACTTCGATTAAACGCTCGTATTGGTGGCGATTGGTTTCCACGTCGCCTAATTTGTAGCGGCAGGAGCCAAAGGCACCGCCAGGAGTATGCTTTAGTGCAGCAATGGCCTCAGCGGATTCAAAACTCGTATCAATGAGGTCTTCGGTGAGCGCACCGATAATGCCGTTACGACCTGCATATACTTTATCGATAATGTCGCTGTTACGCGCCGCTTCAATAACGCCAGCAGCTGAGGCATTGATAACAGAAGTTACGCCACCGGACTGGGCGTAGAAAGCATTTTTGCGAGCCATGGAAACTCCAATAGCAGTAAGTGAATATAAAAAGCGGCACTATGATACATGGCTGAGCTAAGCCGCTCAACGGGGGCCCTAGCGCCGGGTTGGCGCCACTCAACGGGTTCTTAACATACAACATCAGCAATAAGCGCTGCGAAATCACTATTTTTTTGCGGAAGAGCACGCAAAAGAAATAGTGGTTTCTCCGTGCCTCCCACCGGTGGCTCTAAGATAAATCCGGTTGGTGGAAATGGGAGAATGTTGGTGCCACTAAGTGAGACTTACGCAAGAACTTAGCTTTATGCTCTGAATAACAACCTCGCACAAAACCATTCTTTCTCATACCCCACCCTCACCCGATTTCTCTTAGAGGCTAGGGTAAATAGGCTGGAATAAATGGTTTCCTTCAGCATGGTTTTCGCTGAAGGAAATCATTTATGCAAGCTTGCTTGGCACAGTGGTTTTTAAGAACTCTCGGTAGCGGGAACCTACGCGGTTCCGCGTACTCGCAGTGCTTGCTAGCGATGATGTTAATTTAGAACCCGTTGCGTGGCGCCAGCCCGGCGCTAGGGTAACTTGCCCGCTCGGCACGAGAGCAAACCTACGCGGTTCTGCGTCCTTCTGCTATGATGCGTCAAAATCATTGTAGGAGTATGAGTTTAATGGAGATACAACTCCACGAGAGTTTGCAGCGCGCTATCCAAGAGCTTGGTTGGAAAGAGTTTACCCATGTGCAAAAAGCCGCTATTCCCGTAGCTGCCAGCGGCAAAGATTTGCGAGTGACAGCGCGTACAGGAAGCGGCAAAACCGCTGCTTTCTTGCTGCCCATGCTAAATGATTTAATTAATAATCCAGACCCGCGTGCGGGTACCTTGGGTTTAATACTTTTACCCACTCGCGAATTAGCGCGCCAAACATTGAGCCAAATTAAACTGTTAGCTAAGTACAGCGATATTCAGGCCGAGCTAATTACTGGTGGTGAAGATTTTAAGGTGCAAGCTGCGCGAATGCGCAAAAACCCTGACATTATTTTGGGCACTCCAGGGCGCTTGTTAGAGCACAGAGAAGCTAATAATTTAGATTTTGATGACGTGCGATGGTTGGTGCTCGATGAGGCAGACCGCATGCTTGATATGGGCATGGGGGAGGATGTGTTAACCCTTACGGCAATTTGTAATCCGGAAGCCCAGTCGTTGCTGTTTTCGGCGACTCCGGGTGGACCAGCGCTTAATCGCATCGTTGGTCAAGTGCTAAAAGAACCAACTGAATTAATGCTAGATGCAGTGCGAGGGCTTGAAACCAACACAGTGCAACAGGTGATTCCTGCTGATAATGTGGCCCATAAAGAACGTTTGCTGCAATGGTTGCTAGCGAATGAAACCTTTGAAAAAGCGATTGTTTTCACTAACACCCGTGACCAAGCAGATCGGCTAGGGGGTGTGATTCGCAGCCAAAAATTAAACGCTTTTGTGCTGCATGGTGAGAAAGACCAGCGCGAACGCAAGCTAGCTCTCGACCGGTTCCGCACCGGCAATGCAAGGGTGCTCATTGCCACGGATTTAGCAGCGCGGGGGCTTGATGTGTCAGGTCTTGAGCTAGTGGTCAATTTTGATATGCCGCGCAGCGGAGACGAATATGTGCACCGAATTGGGCGTACAGGTCGACAAGACACGGCGGAAGGCATGGCTATTTCACTGGTGACCCGCGAAGAGTGGGGGCTGATGTCCAGTATTGAGCGCTATTTGCGCCAGCAGTTTGAACGCCGATTGATTGCGGCGGTGCCAGGTGATTTTAAGGGTCCTAAAAGAGTGAAGGCTTCTGGAAAGCCTGTAGGACCTAAGAAGAAAAAAACAAAAAGCGCTAAACCTAAAAAAGCGCGCCAACGTCGTCGCCAGGCTCCCACCACCGCAGAGGGGTTGGCACGGCCGAAGCGACGCACTCCGCCTCCAAAACATGATGCATAGGTGAAGTATGAAGTTGCCGACTGCGCAGGCGCTAAGCCAAATACGTGGTGTAGTGTTTGATTTAGATGATACCTTGGTGGCCTCGGGGCTTGATTTTGTGGCCATACGTAAGGCTGTAGGCGGGCCTGTGGAAATGGGCATTATCGAATACATTGATACGCTTACTGGCGCGGCTCGCGAGAGAGCCGAAGCAACGCTGCGAGCAGCTGAGTGGCAAGGTGCCAAGCAGGCTACGTGGATGCCCCATGCAGCAACCTTAGTTGGTGAGCTCGGCTCCCGCGGCTTGCCTCAAGCTATTTTAACCCGCAATGCTCGTGATATTTCCCAAGCTATGATATCGCGCCTAGCTATTCCTATTGAAACACTCGTGGCGCGGGAAGACTGCCAACCTAAGCCAAATCCTGAGGGCTTACTGATGATTGCTGAACAGTGGCAAATTCCACCTCAGCACATGGTTTATATTGGCGACCATAGTTACGATATCGAAGCCGCTTTAGCTGCGAATATGGTGGCGTGCTTATTTATTCCAGAGCATAAGAAAGACCGTTATTCCACGGATTACGGCGCCCATTGGGTGGTGGATGACTTGCGCGCATTACTAGGAATGGGGCTCGTGCCCCAAAGTAAATCACAGTAGGAAAAACTATGCAGCACGTACATATTCTTGGCATTTGTGGCACCTTTATGGGGAGCTTAGCTTTACTGGCCAAAGAGCTGGGGTTGACGGTAACGGGATCAGATCAAAATGTGTACCCCCCCATGAGCACGCAGCTAGAAAAGGCAGGTATTGAGCTAATTCAAGGCTATGCGGCGAAGGAGTTGCCCCAAGCTGATATTTACGTAGTGGGTAATGCTATTAGTCGTGGCAACGAAGCCTTGGAAGATATTCTCAATAAGGGCTTGCCTTATATTTCGGGGCCGCAATTTCTTGCTGAGCATGTGTTGCCGGGACGTTGGGTGGTGGCTGTGGCGGGCACCCATGGTAAGACCACCACAGCGAGCATGGTGGCTTGGCTGTTAGAAGACAATGGCTTAGCACCGGGTTTTTTAATAGGAGGAGTGCCGCAAAACTTCACGGTGTCGGCGCGTCTAGGTGAAACACCGTTTTTTGTGGTGGAAGCAGATGAGTACGACACTTCCTTTGCCGACAAGCGCTCTAAGTTTGTGCATTATCGCCCGCGTACCGCAATTTTAAATAATCTTGAATTTGACCATGCGGATATTTTTGCAGATCTTGCTGCCATTCAAACTCAGTTTCATCATTTGGTGCGCATTATCCCAAGCCAAGGGCAAATCATTTTACCTGCTGGTGAAGTGGCGCTAGACCAGGTGTTGGAACTGGGTTGTTGGAGTCAGGCATTACGTTTTGGTGAAAACGCCGAGGTTAACGTGCGCTTACTGAACATAGATGGTTCTGCGTTTGAAGTGCAAAAAAACACCGAGGAACCGGTGCAAGTGCATTGGCAACTAACGGGAGTGCACAACGTGAGTAATGGAGTTGCCGCTATGTTAGCAGCTCATCATTGTGGCGTAACCCTGGCGGATGCTGCGAGCTCCTTATCCAAGTTTGTGGGCGTAAAACGCCGGATGGAGCGCTTAGGCACGGCAAACCAAGTGACAGTATACGATGATTTTGCCCATCACCCCACAGCCATTCACACCACTCTTGAGGGTATACGCCGTCAGTTGGGCGAAGAAGCTCATATAGTAGCGCTTGTAGAGCCACGCTCTAATACCATGAAAATGGGCGTGCACAGTGGGCGCCTGATGCCTTCCGCTAGACTGGCTAGTGAAGCATGGTGGTACCAAGCGCCAGAGGCGGGTTGGTCCTTAGAAGACGAAGCAAAAGTGAGCCCTGTACCCACGCAGGTGTTTCATTCCATCGATGCTATTGTGGCTAAAGCGGCACAGCTGCCAGCGAATACTCATTTGGTCATTATGAGTAATGGCGGTTTTGGTGGTGTGCACCAGAAAATTTTAGCTGCTTTAAGAGAAGCGGAGGCCTAAATGTCACCGGAGCGAATCACTTTAGCAATAACTGGCGCATCGGGCGCGCAATATGGTTTGCGGTTGTTGCGCTATTTGCTTGCTGCAGAAAAAGAAGTCTTTGTGATTATCTCTAAAGCAGCGCGCGTTGTGATTGGAACAGAAACAGACTTACGGTTGCCGGCCGGCACTAAAGCCACTACCACGGCGTTGCGTGAGTATGTGGGGCATGACAAAGGTACCTTGACGGTATGCGGGTTAGAACAATGGACTTCACCTGTGGCTTCGGGCTCGGGCGCACCCTCAACCATGGTGGTAGTGCCCTGTTCCACGGGCACGCTCTCGGCCATTGCCACAGGGGCTAGCAATAATCTAATCGAGCGAGCAGCTGATGTGGCCATAAAAGAGCAGCGCCAGCTTATTCTAGTACCTCGCGAGACGCCTTTGTCGGCCATCCATTTAGAAAACATGCTGAAGTTAGCGCGGTTAGGTGTCACCATCATGCCTGCTGCGCCGGGTTTTTATAATCAACCGCAAACCGTGGATGAGGTGGTTGATTTTATTGTGGCGCGTATTCTTGATCAGCTCGGTGTGGCGCAAACCTTGGTGCCGCGGTGGGGAGAAGCTTAGGCATAAAAAGGCCCCAAAACGGTTAGCATTTTGGGGCCTAGTTAACGGCTTTTGATATTTTGCTAATTACTTTTCCACAAAGGCACGCTCGATAACGTAGGTGCCAGGTGCATGGCTTGTGCCTTCCACAAAACCACGGCTCTTAGACACTTCCACCAAATCTTTTAACATGCTGGGGCTTCCACAAATCATAATGCGGTCATCCTCAGGGTTGAAAGGCGGTAACCCGATATCTTCGAAGAGCTTGCCGCTCTCAATGAGATCCGTGAGGCGCCCTTCGTTTTTAAAGGGTTCTCGAGTTACAGTGGGGTAGTAAATAAGCTGCTCTTGGATCATTTCACCAAAATACTCATGCTTGGGTAGTTCTTTGGTGATGTAATCGTAATAGCCGAGGTCGCTGATTTGGCGCACACCGTGGCAAAGAATTATTTTCTCAAAGGCATCGTAAAACTCAGGGTCGCGGATAACGCTCATAAAGGGAGCTAAGCCCGTACCTGTGGAAAGCAAGTATAGGTTCTTGCCGGGGATAAGGTTGTCAATAATCAAGGAGCCCGTGGGTTTGCGGCTTAGCAATAATTTATCACCCACCTCCAAGTGTTGTAGGCGAGAGGTGAGAGGGCCTTCTTGCACCTTAATGCTGTAGAACTCTAAGTGGTCTTCGTAGGGGGCGCTGACAAAGCTATAGGCGCGCATCAAGGGTTTGCCCTCGACTTCTAAGCCCAGCATGGCGAACTGGCCGGTTTTAAAACGCAAACTTTGATCACGAGTTGTGGTAAAACTGAATAACGAATCATTCCAGTGATGCACACTGAGAACTGTTTCCTCGGCAAAAGCAGACATTACGTCCTCGCTGATAGATAAAATGAAGGTGCTACTCAACGCTGTATAGCACCTAGAAAAAAATAAGGGTTCATATCATAGTGATTTCTGTGCAGAGCACCAAGAAATCACTGCTATATTAAGGGCTCTGTCTAGCAAAGCCCCATGTTCTTAATCAATTAATTGCTGGTTTCTGGGCAGTCGGGCATTTCACGACGCAGATTGGCCTGAGTAATGGCGCTGTTCTCTGGGACGCTGCGGGTGAGCCAAACATTACCACCGATCACAGAATTTTGGCCCACTGTAATACGGCCTAACAAGGTGGCGCCTGCGTAGATTACTACATCGTCTTCAATAATGGGGTGCCTGGGGTGCCCTTTCTTAAGGCGGCCTTCTTCATCTGCAGGGAAGCGCAAGGCGCCGAGCGTCACGTTTTGATACAGACGAACGCGCTCACCAATAATGGTGGTCTCGCCAATAACTACCCCAGTACCATGATCAATAAAAAAGCCTGATCCAATTTGTGCGCCCGGATGAATATCGATTCCGGTAAGAGAGTGAGCTGACTCTGAGATAACACGAGCCACCAAAGGCACGCCTAGTTTATACAGCAGGTGTGCAATGCGGTGGTACATAACCGCTAAGATACCAGGGTAGCAAAGTAACACTTCATCGACGCTAACTGCAGCAGGGTCGCCATGGTAAGCAGCCATTACGTCGGTATCTAAGGTGCGTCGTATGTTGGGCAGCTCCACTGCAAAGCTATTTACAATGCGCGTGGCCGCGTGTTGCAAACTTTCTGTTGGAGTGCCATTTAGGCGAGCGTGATAATAAAGCTCTAGTGTTACCTGTTTTAGTAATGCTTGTAATGCACCATAAATAGTGGCGCCCACATAAAAGTCTTCACCTTCTTGGTGTAGGTTAGAAGGGCCTAAACGCATGGGGAAAAGAGCGCCGCTCAGTTGTTTAATAATGTTGTCTATTACTGCTTTTGAAGGCAGCTCACGAGTGCTCTGTGTACCTGTACGGCCATTTGCTTGGCGCCAGACGTTTCGTACATCGCGCAGTTCACTCACCAAGGACTCAAGGTTCCATTGGTTTGTATCGGGATTATTATCCTGTTGGCTCATAAGCTCTCCGCCAGTATTAAGCAAGTCAGGGGCGCTATTTTCAACTTTATTGGCTTGGGCTTCAAGTTAGCTGTATGTTCTTGCAGCTAATTGCTTACGGTATACCTGCGATGCATACAGAATTAGGACATATGCCAATAGCTCAGTGCCTTCTTCCACAATGTTTTTAAAGGCATTGGTATAAGCGTCTTGTAGTACAGCCTTCCAAATAAGGCTCATGCCCAAGAATCGAGAGTAAAATAACAACAGTATCAAGCCAATTGCCATGATTTGACCAGCGCGTGATGCTAAGTATGCGCTAAAGGTTTCTGCGAAAGGTTGCTGGCTGCGGCGCGATAATACCAATGAGATCATAAAGGTGATTGCTACTAGGGTTTCCCATAAATGAGCAGCAATATTGTTAAAGTAGAAGTTTTGTTCGCGGATAAGCATGGCGACAAAAAGGCCAATAGCCATATATGCAAATGCTCTTTGGTCTTGGTGCTTTGCAGTGATGTAGCCGAAGGTAACGATAATAAGTATTAGAACGAATGATTGCGAATACTCAGTGAAAGAGTGTTCGCCTATATTATTACCAACCCATAACACATCTAACATTACCATCGCTACGGGAAACACACAGGCCAGTGCAAGTAACAAATATGTCGATAACGAAGTCATAATGGATTTGACGTGGGGATTCATGGTTTAAACCCTTAAGAAATGTATGGAAATGATGCTTATGAATCAATTTTGTTTCATTCTAATGCATGTTGCCTACATAAGGGAATTAATTGCCTTTGCTTGTTGTCATAGCTCGCCGCTATCATTCGTAAATGTTAAGCAGAGAGGAAAGAGATCATTGTGGATAGTGATACTCAGCCAGTGGAACCTAAGTTAGGTAGAGCACTAGCGGTGACACTCGCTGAACAACCTAAAATTACCTTACAGGAACTTGCTAACGCCGCAGGTGTGAGCAGGGCGACTTTATATCGTTTGGCAGCCACTCGTGAGGAACTGCTGGGCTTGCTAGACGAGTACAGTATGTCTTGCGTTAAAAAAGTGTTCGAGCAAGCGCGGCTAAATGATGGAACCGCACGGGAAGCACTAAAGCGTTTAATTGCAGCTCACATGGAACAGCGGGAGTTTTGTGCGTATTTAATTTCACGCACCACAGGCTGTGAAAAGCGCCGAGAGGCCATGGATTGGAGTGATGTGGAGCAGCTGCTATTGCGATTGTTTGTAAGAGGGCAGCAAACGGGCGAATTTCGTATTGACTTACCTGCCGCGTGGATGGCAGATATGTTTGGTTATTTTGTGCTAGCGCTGTGCGAAGGCGAAAGCAAAGGGCGGATACCCAGGGCAAGCATGGCGCAGTATTTTGAAAGTTTCTTTTTGTTTGGCGCTAAAGGAGAACCTGTTAGTTGAAGTTAACGCGCTGGTTGCTGCTTCCACCAAAGTTAACTCTGTTGCCTTTAGAAATCACCACATCACTGTTATGTACACTGGGGTGGTCTCGTTCTCCGTGGCAGGTTAGTGCCAATATATAGCGGCCCTCAGGTATAGCGCTAAAACGGTATTGCTGCTTGCTGGTGTCGGACCCGTTGGCCATGACAGCGGCCGTTGCTATGGGGGCTTGAGTATTGGTTAACTGCAAATCCAATAGTTCATCTCGTTCTTGGTCGTTGTCTTTGTATAGATAAACATAGCTGTTAACGAGCTCATCGGTATCAGTAAACTCGGCTGTGTCGCATTCGAGTGATTGCCAAGCTGCTTGCTGGATATGGCCATAAATATAGGCGGCATTAAGTGGCACTGCGCGTAAGGCCTGAGCTTCTAAGCGGTAAAACCAGTTATTATCGCTTTCGTATTTCACGAGCGCGTGCTGCAAATCCAAAGTAAGAAGCAGGTCGGCTTGTTGGTCTCTTTTTAGGTTAAACCCTGAGGCGATATCCACGCTGAGAGTACCTACGGTATCTACGTTGAAAAAACCACCATTATCTCGAGCAATGACCTTGCCTGAGGAAGCATCAAAAGAGATTCGTAAGCGTTTGTATTCGCCTGCAGGGAGCTTATCCTGCTGCGCAATAAGGAGTGGGTTATTGGGTGGTATCTGTTGTAGGTTTTTAGAAGAGCTATTGTTTTTCACCGCTAACGTGTGCCATTGGCCAGCGCTATGCTGCATTTCAATTTGAGAAATGGCGAGTGTTACCTCAGACAACTCTGCACGGGGCACTGTGGACAAGTAAACCGATGCTTCTCCCTGTTTGGTAAAATTATCAAACCAAAATTCGCAACCACTTAATAATGAGGTAATCAATAAAAAGAACAATAAACGCACAGAACACCTCTACATTGCTGCTTATCATTGTGATGTGTGGCAAAAGCAATTTTAATGTGTCTTGGTACTTTAACATCAACGTGGCTTTAGGGTGCAATGGAACAATGTTAGTTTTTGTTCAACGCTTGGTTTGGGTTTTATTGCTGCTCTGTGCTGCCTCTAGCGCTATGGCGATAGATAGCAGTGTATCAAGTGCTGATGTTGAAGCCTGCTACCACCAAGAGCTGTGCCAGTCGGAAGCTATCGATTGTATTGCGCATTGCGTTTCGATGAGTTGCTGTGCCGCTGTGATTGCTGCTACCACCACCCTAACTCAACATGTTCACGCCCCTGCCTTCAACACATCATTAATAGCTGAGGTGCTTCCTAAGCACGCCCAAGTTTTCTTACCACCGCCGAAACATACAGTCGCGTTTATTTAGGGGCTAGGCCTTGGCTGCCTAGCGATAACGTGATTGTTATGTAAGGCAACCTTATGAAAATATTTACACGACGTGACTTTTTGGCCGTGAGTGCTGCGGCGCTTACGCTTGTGCACCCGATGGCGAGAGCAGCTCTCTCCCATCAGCACCCTAGTTCTCCGAATAAAGTCCACGATGGTTTGCTGCCTTTGGAGGCTATGCCCAAAGGCCAACCACTTGTGGCGCTGCCTCTATTGAAAAATCAAAGCCGCAGTAAAGGAGTGTTTAAGGCACGTATCACTGCTCAGCCCAAAACACTTACCGTGGCTGCGCGCAAACCAACAGAATTTTGGTTATATAACGATAGCTTGCCCGGCCCACAAATTGTGGTGCGCGAAGGCGATGAAGTAGAAATTTTGTTTGAAAATAATTTACCCGAGCCCACAACCATTCATTGGCATGGCTTACCTGTGCCGCCTGATCAAGATGGCAATCCACAGGATTTCGTCCCACCTGGTGGCAAGCGCTGGTATCGATTTACACTGCCAGAGGATTGCGCGGGTACCTATTGGTATCATCCACACCCCCATGGTTTAACTGCTATGCAAGTGGCGCGAGGATTAGCGGGTACTTTTGTGGTGTTACCCAAAACGCCTTCTAAAGTGGATAAGCTCGTGGAGCAGCATTGGTTAATTTCTGATTTGCGCCTTGATAGGCACGGACAAATACCAGAAAACACAACCGTGGACTGGTTAAACGGGCGCGAAGGGCATTTTGTTCTCATCAATGGTCAGCGAGAGCCGCGTATTGAGGTAAATAATCGTAGCCGTATTCGTATTTGGAATGCTTGTGCAGCGCGTTATTTGCGATTGCATATTCCAGGTGTGGAGTGGCAGTTGCTTGGCACAGACGGTGGCTTAATAGAAGAGCCGCACCTGCTAGGTAAAGAGCTGTTGTTGGCTCCAGGCGAGAGAGTAGAAGTGATTGCCCATTGTCATTCAGCTCAGCAAGCCCCGCTCGTTAGCCATTATTATGATCGCGATAAAATGATGGTAAATGAGCCACACACAGCAATAACTTTAGCTCAGGTGCACCATAGTGCGGGTGAATCATTTGCTCTACCTCAAAAACTACGAGATTTTCCTAAGCTACCTAAAACAAAAACCACTAAGCATGTGGTATTCAGTGAGGCCCCTATGGATCATCACTCTATGAGTGATATGCCACGCAGTGAACTTGAAAATATGTTTTTTGTTAACGGGCGCGTGTACCACCCAGAGCGCATGGATTTAGTAAGTTATGTGGGAGAATGGGAGCATTGGCAATTAGTGAACAACTCGCACATGGATCATCCTTTCCATTTGCATGGTACGCAGTTTCTCGTTACACACCGTGAGCGGGGCGGAGAAAATACAGCTGAGCCAGTAAAAGCATGGCGTGATACGGTAAACCTTAGGCCACAAGAAACCGTGCATATCTTGGTACAGCAAACCATGCCTGGTATGCGTATGTTTCACTGCCATATATTAGAGCATGAGGATTTAGGCATGATGGCGAATTTACACGTCATTGCAAAACAAACGACAGCAGGAGTAAAGAGTGTCTAATAACACAACACATCGCATTAGCTTGCCCGTGGAGGGGATGAACTGTGCATCCTGCGTGGGACGAGTGGAGAAAGCATTAGCAGCTGTTGAGGGTATTGATGAGGTTGCTGTAAATCTTGTGACAGGACAGGCGCAGTTTGCAAAACACGATAAAGTGCCCCTAAGTGCTGCTGTTCAAGCAATTAAGCAGGCAGGTTATAAAGTACCGGAAGGCACTGTGCAATTTGATGTGGAAGGTATGACCTGCGCTTCCTGTGTGGGGAGAGTCGAGGCAGCCGTTAATGCCCTAGCAGGTGTTGTTGAAGCCAAGGCCAACCTTGCCACTGAGCGTATTACCGTAGTAGGTCATGCTGATGCGCAAGCGGTTATTACAGCCGTGCAAAAGGCGGGCTATAGCGCCACTCAGGTGCAAAGCCGTGGCGATAACCAGGCTTTTCAAGACAAAAAAGATAAAGAGGCGGAACAACTAAAGAAGCACTTTTGGTGGGCTTTGTTATTAACCTTGCCTGTATTTATCTTAGAAATGGGTGGCCATGCGGTACCCGCGTTTCACCGTTGGATTGATAGTACCATTGGCCTACAAGCGAGCTGGTATATTCAGTTTGCTTTAACCACTTTGGTGCTGGCGGTGCCGGGTCGTGTTTTTTACCGCATTGGTTTACCCGCCCTATGGCGTCGTAGCCCTGATATGAACTCCCTTGTAGCAGTGGGGACTTTAGCGGCGTATAGCTATTCGGTGGTGGCGACTTTTATTCCTCAGTTGTTGCCCGAACGTTCCGTGTACGTGTATTACGAGGCAGCGGCAGTGATAGTGGCGCTAATTTTGCTGGGTCGCTATCTCGAAGCACGCGCCAAAGGGCGAACCTCAGCGGCTATTCAGCGTTTGGCGGGGTTGCAAGCTAACACTGCACGGGTGCAGAGCGATGGTCAAACCATAGAGTTGCCCATTGAGGAAGTAAAACAAGGCGACGTGATTGAAGTGCGCCCCGGCGAGCGAGTGCCGGTGGATGGTGTGGTGATTAGTGGCCACAGCTATATTGATGAATCTATGATTTCTGGTGAACCCGTGCCTGTGGAGAAAACCACTGACGATGAGGTGGTGGGCGGTACGGTCAACCAAACCGGTGCTTTTAGTTTCCGCGCCACCGCTGTGGGTGCGGATACAGTGCTTGCGCAAATCATCCAGATGGTGGAGCAAGCTCAAGGCGCTAAGCTGCCCATCCAGGCTTTAGTGGATAAAGTGACTTTGTGGTTTGTGCCTGCGGTTTTCGCTGCTTCGATTCTGACCTTTGCGCTCTCTATGGGCGTGTTCGGCACTAGCTTCACCTTTGCCTTGGTGAATGCGGTGGCTGTGTTGATTGTGGCGTGCCCTTGTGCCATGGGGTTAGCAACACCCACGTCTATTATGGTGGGCACAGGCCGTGGAGCAGAACTGGGTATTTTGTTCCGTAAAGGCGAAGCTTTGCAGTCGTTAAAAGAAGTGGCCGTGGTGGCGGTGGATAAAACCGGTACGCTTACGGAGGGTCAGCCCAAGCTCACGGATTTAGAGGTGAATGATGGTTTCGAACGTCAACAAGTGCTGGCGTTAGTAGCTGCGGTGGAATCCCAGTCTGAACACCCTATTGCTCACGCTATTGTGGAAGCGGCGCAGGAAGAAGGTTTAATGCTGCCGCCCATCGAAACTTTTGAATCCATTACGGGGTTTGGTGTGCGCGCCCAAGTGGAGGGCCATGATATTCATATTGGTGCCGACCGCTTAATGACCAAACTCGGGCTTTCTGTGGAAGCATTCAGCGCCAAAGCTCAAGCCTTAGGGGAGGAAGGGAAGACCCCCATGTATGCCGCCATTGATGGCAAACTGGCGGCCATTATTGCCGTGGCAGACCCAATAAAAGAAACCACCCCTGCGGCCATTCAAGCTCTGCATGCCATTGGGCTCAAAGTTGCCATGATTACCGGCGATAACCAGCACACTGCTAATGCCATTGCCAAGCGTTTGGGCATTGATGAAGTGGTGGCGGAAGTATTGCCTGATGGCAAAGTGGAAGCGGTGGAGCGTTTGCGCCAAGCCCATGGCCAGGTGGCCTTTGTAGGCGACGGTATTAATGACGCGCCAGCCTTAGCGGCGGCTGAAGTGGGCATCGCCATTGGCACGGGCACGGATGTGGCCATGGAAGCAGCTGAGGTGGTATTGATGTCCGGTGACTTACGTGGCGTCCCCACAGCGATTGCTTTATCACAGGCCACGTTGCGCAATATCCGCCAAAATCTGTTTTGGGCGTTCGCTTACAATACTGCGTTGATTCCCGTGGCAGCGGGGGTGCTTTACCCAGCATTTGGTATTTTGCTTGCGCCTGAATTTGCGGCCGGCGCTATGGCATTGTCCAGTGTTTTTGTGCTTGGAAACGCGCTTAGATTACGTAAATACGCGCCTTTACAAGTGTGAATACTGGATTGTTAACAATACAAAGCACAGGTTTTGGCCTTTTAACCTATTGAATTAAAAGGTCTATTGACCTTTGAGACTTGGTAGAAGGCAGTTTTGGTCATGCTTTGTGCGTCTTTGTCATTGGCAACTGATACATTCGCTATATCATTGGTTGCAAGCGCTAAGAAAAAATAAGTAGCACTACAAAATAAACATTGGGAGAAAGACCATGACCAAACTGCCAAAACTCAGCATTGCAGCTGTAAAGTCCATGATGCAGCCTACACGTCGTGACTTAAACTTTAAACTTGACCCTGAAATTATTGGTGAATGGCACTGGGCAGCAGGCCCCATTTTCACCAACTTTTTAAATACTTTTTCCACAGTATTACCGATTGGTGAGCGTTTCTTTATTCGCAGTGTGCGCCACTATCGCTCACAAATCACTGACCCTGAGCTCAAAAAAGCGGTAACAGCTTTTATTGGCCAAGAAGCTATGCATGGCCGTGAGCACGAAACTTATAACGATGCTTTCTTTAGCCGAGTGCCTGTGGGTGCTAAGTTTGAAAAGCTCGTACAGCGTATTTTAGAAGGCGCTAGCGAGCACTTACCCGCTTCCTTGTGCTTGTCGGCTACCATTGCACTAGAACACTTCACTGCCTTGTTGGGTGAAGCTGTGTTGTCGGATGAACGAGTTTCAGCCGGTGCAGATCCACATTATGCAGCCCTATGGCGCTGGCATGCTCTAGAAGAAGTAGAGCACAAGGCGGTGGCTTATGATGTGTGGGAAGCTGTCATGGGCAATGACTGGAAAGCTTATGGCATCCGTAGCTTTGGCTTGGTGGCTGCTACTGTGATCTTCTGGGGTTTAGTTATCCCAACTTTTTTACAGGTGCTAAGAACAGAAGGTCAGCTCACCAATGTGGATGGTTGGCGTAAGTTTTTACGTTACACCGTGGGCGATATTGGTATGTTACGTCGTCAGCTAGGTAACTACTTCTCTTACTTTAAGCCTGGCTTCCATCCTTGGGATCATGATAACCGTCACCACTTAGAGCAGCTTGATAACTTCTTGGCCTATCACGAGAAGCTCAGCGCTTAATTTATCCTACTTTAACAACAACCCTTTGGTGTTCAGGCCAAAGGGTTTTTTTATGCCTCGTTTTTAGCTTGTGGCACAATTGCCGCTGCAATAATCACTGAGGAGTGTTTGTGAAAAGTACGAAAGTATTAAGCCAAGTGGCAGCGGCGCATTTTGTAAGCCATGTGCATATTATGGCGGTGCCTGCTTTGTTGCCTTTGCTGCCTGCCATGATGGGAGTGAGTTTTATTGAGCTAGGCATTGCCATTGCTGTTTTTAATGTGGTTTCTGCCGTGGTGCAGGCCCCCCTTGGGTTTATGGTAGACAAGTGGGGCGCTAGGCGTATGTTAATGGCCGCACTTGGCGTGGGCGCGGGGAGTTTTGCGCTGTTGGCGATATTTCCCACTTATTATTGTTTGCTATTTGCCATGGGAACGGCCGGTGTTGCCAATGGTGTGTATCACCCTGCGGATTATGCGTTATTGTCGCAGGGCACGGAAGCTAAAAAAATGGGCCGTGCATTTTCAATTCATACGTTCGCCGGATTTCTTGGGGCGGCTGCCACGCCGCCATTATTGGTGGGTGTGGCATTGTGGCTAAATATCAGTGCAGCTTTTGCGGTGGCGGCATGGTTAGCCGTGATTGCCTTGGCGTTTTTATATTTTTATCCGGTGTCCGTAGTGGCCTCCCCTAAGTCAGCACAAGCCGTGGGAGGCAGCCAAACTCGTCCAGTAAAAATACCTTTCAACACCATTGCGGGGTTAACGCTGTTGTTTTTAATGCTGAGCCTAAGCACTGGCGGGCTAGAAAAGTTTTCTTCCGCAGCGTTGGTGGAAGGGTTTGAGATTAATTTGCGCAATGCCAACCAAGCGCTAACGGCATTTTTGTTTGCTAGCGCCATCGGCGTGCTCAGCGGTGGCGTATTGGCAGATAAAACTGAAAAGCATGGGTTTTTAGCGGCTGTTGCTTTTGCATTGGCGGCATTACTCGTGGCGGTGCTGATTTATCTACCTTTAGCAGGTATTAGCTTGGTGGTGCTATTGGGTATGATTGGCTTTTTAACCGGCGTGGTGGCGCCATCGCGAGATATGTTGGTGCGCGCGGCATCGCCTGTGGGAGCAGAAGGGCGTACCTTTGGCATTGTTTCCACGGGATTTAATATGGGTGGCGTGCTTGGCCCCTTATTGTTTGGCTACCTCTTAGATCAGCATATGGCAGTAGGTGTTTTTTGGGCTGCTTTAAGCTTTATGCTCATCACCACGGCAATGGTGTTGGCGCAAGAGCTCACCAAACCATCGTTAACCCACGCGTAGGAGTAATACATGAGTCAGGAAAAACCAACACAATTAAATCAACCTTTCACATTGCCCAATGGTGCGGTGGTAAAGAACCGTTTGTTTAAATCAGCCATGAGTGAAGGGCTGGGGACTTGGGATAATCGCATGACGCCACAGCTAATACGCTTGTATGATCGTTGGGCGAGAGGTGGTGTAGGGCTACTAGTCACAGGTAATGTGATGGTGGATCGTCGCCACTTGGGCGAGCCGGGTAACCTTGTTATGGAGGATGAACGGGATTTTCCCATGCTAAAGCAATGGGCGCAGGCAGGTACTCAGAATGACACTCAGCTATGGGTGCAGCTTAATCACCCAGGTAAGCAGGTGCTGCGCACCCTAGTGAAAGACCCAGTCGGCCCTTCTGCGATTCCTTTTGCCCCTGAGCTGAGAAATGTGTTTGCCACGCCGCGGGCACTCACCGAAGAAGAAATCCTCGATATTATCCAACGTTTTGGCCGCAGCGCTGCCATTGCAAAAAAAGCCGGTTTCTCTGGAGTGCAAATCCATGGCGCCCATGGTTATTTGGTGAGTCAGTTTTTATCAGGTCACCACAATCAGCGCACCGACCAGTGGGGTGGTGGTGCAGAAAATCGTCGTCGCTTTGTGTTGGAAGTGTACAAGGAGATTCGCCGTCAAGTAGGTGATGAATTCCCCGTGGGCATTAAATTAAACTCGGCTGATTTTCAGCGCGGTGGTTTTACCGAAGAAGAATCTTTAGAGGTGATTCGCGAGCTTAGTGCCGCTGGTATGGATTTGATAGAAATCTCAGGCGGGACTTACGAGGAGCCTGCCATGACGGGGAAAGAATACCCTAAAAAAGAATCCACACTAAAGCGGGAAGCTTACTTTCTTGAGTTTGCTGAAAAAGCACGTCAAGCCACTTCCACACCATTGGTGGTAACGGGTGGTTTTCGCTCGCCCGAAGGCATGGAAGGGGCTTTGGCCAGTGGGGCGGTGGATTTTGTTGGCATTGCGCGTTTGCTAGCTATCGAACCCGAGGCACCTAAACGTTTGCTCTCTGGCCAACCTAGCCGACACCAAGTAAAACCTATTAGCACAGGTATTAAAATGGTGGACGATGCCGCCATGATGGAAGTCATGTGGTATGGCCGTCAATTACGTCGGCTAGGTAATGGTAAGCATCCTAAACCCAATGAATCAGGGTTGAAGTCGCTGTTAATGACTAGCCTTGAAGGAGGTTGGGGGACGCTGCGAACCCGTTTGCGTGCCTAGGCGGAGAGATATAGGCAGCCAACGGCTTGTCGCTACGGCGTTGACGTTGTATCTCTGCGCTTTACACTGCGACACATTGACATTGTTCAATGTAAAGCTGCTGGCGTAAGCTAGTGGCGCTAGCAATTTTCAAGGAGCTTTGTATGCCTGTTCGTCGGATGAATTTAGCGGGCCGCGGTGGTCGTGTGGCCATTGTTGATGGTTTGCGTACCCCTTTTGCACGTATTGCCACTCATTTTAAAGATGTGAATGCCATTGATTTAGGCGCCATGGTGGTTAAAGAGTTAATGAACCGTAACAACCTAAGCCAAGCTGAGGTAGAGCAGCTGGTGTTTGGTATGACGGTGATGATGCCAGAGGCACCTTTTATTGGCCGCGAAATTGCCTTAGCGCTGGGGCTCGATGGGCTTGATGCTTATTCCATCACCCGTGCTTGCGCCACTAGCTTCCAAACTGCAGCTAGCTTGGCGGATAACATTGTGGCGGGTTACACCGATATTGGTATTGCTGGGGGCGTGGATTCCACTAGCCATGTTCGCGTTCCCTTGTCTGCTGAATTTAGCGCCACTTTGCGCGATGTGAATTTCGCTAAAACCATAAAAGAAAAAGTGCGCTTGTTAAGTAAGCTAAAACTCAAAGATATGCTTCCTCAAGCCCCTTCTATCACGGAGTATTCTGTGGGTGAAACCATGGGCGAAAGCACCGAGAAAATGGTGAAAAAGTGGGGCATTAGCCGCCAGGAGCAAGATGACATTGCTCATGCTTCTCATACCAACGCCGCCCGTGCTTGGGCGGAAGGTCGCTTAGATAATGAGGTGATGACTGCTTTTTTGCCTGATGGCACGCCAATCAAAGAAGATAACTTAGTGCGTACTCATTCAGAGCGTAGCGGCTATGACAAACTGAAACCCGTGTTTGATCGTGAAACGGGCTCTGTTACTGCTGCTAATAGCAGTCCACTTACGGATGGCGCTGGGGCTTTATTGCTGATGAGTGAGCGCAAGGCAAAGGCATTAGGATATGAGCCGCTAGGTTATATTCGTTCCTATGGATTTGCGGCTAAAACCCCAGCAGATGATTTGCTCATGGGGCCCGTATTAGCGGCGCCCATGGCGTTGATTCGTGCGGGCATTACCATGGACGACCTGGACATTATTGATATGCACGAAGCCTTTGCGGGCCAGATTGCGTGTAACTTGCGCGGCTTTGAAGATGAAGCTTATGTGCAGCAATACACGGGCTTGTCAGCGCCTGGTGCTGTGGATCGCAGCAAACTAAACGTAAATGGCGGTTCCATTGCTTACGGTCACCCATTTGGCGCTACAGGGGCGCGCATTATCAGCCAAACGGTTAATGAGTTAAAACGCCGTGGCGGTGGTTTAGCCCTCACCACTGCTTGTGCAGCGGGTGGTATTGGTGTGGCCATGGTGCTTGAGTCCGAGTAAGCGAAATATGCAGGGCTTCGGCCCTGCAGTGTTTTATAGCTGTAAGAGCCGCTCTTTAAGTTCTTCAGTGAGTGGTTTGCTGCGTTGAGTGTCGTGATCAAAGTGCACTTGCACAGCCTTACCCTTAGCCACGAGTTCCCCCTTCTGATATGCCTCATGGGCCACCACGAAAGATGAGTTGCCAATACTCTCAATGTGCGTTTGTACTTCTACTTCATGGCCATAAAAGATTTGTGCGACGAAATCCACTTCAGTACGCGCCAAAATTAAATTCATGGTTTGTAAGCTTTCATTCTTATCATAAAAAATTTCAAATAAAGGGCCGCGCGCGGCTTCAAACCACACATTTAGCACTGTGTTATTAATGTGTCCAAAGGCGTCGGTTTCTGAAAACCGTGGTACAAAGCTCATGGAATACATAGGAAAGCTCCTTTATAAAGTAGTTAATTGCTGTGATGTAGAATTTGTATCGGGCTAGTAACGGCCACTCGGCGCGTGCCAAGCATTCCCACCCCGCAAATGAGCAATGCCCCAGCAAGTGGTAGCAAACATAGCCAAGGGTGTGGTTGCCAAGGAATTTCAAAAGCCCAACGGTAAAGCGCGAAGCTTGTTAGCTCCGTTGCTATCCAAGCCAATATGCCGCTGGCGGCTCCTAAACTGGCGAACTCCATAACATGTAAGCGTTGAATGAAGCTGCGCTTGGTGCCCAAGGAGCGCAGCAAAGCACTTTGCTGGATGCGGCTAGAGAGGGTGGTTTGTATGCCCGCTAGCAGCACCATAAACCCAGCTATGAGCACAAAGATAAGCAGGCTTTCTATCGCCAAGCTAACCTGCGCCATAATGCTTTGCAGCTGTGTTAAAACCGTTTTCACATTGAGTAGGCTCACCGCAGGGTATTTCTGGCGTAGCGCGTGCAATTCTGCAGTGCGACCAGAATTTACATAAAAACTAGCAAGCCAAGTGTGAGGTAGAGCTTCTAGATAACCGGGCGCAAATATAATAAAAAAGTTAGGTTGCACTAGTCCCCAGTCCACGGAGCGAATATTGGCCACTTGGCTTTCAAGGGGCCGTCCGCCTAAATTAAACGTCACTTTGTCGCCAAGTGTGAGTTGCAAACGTTTGGCTAGCTTGTCCTCCACAGAAATAGGAGCAAGCTCACTTTGGCTTGGCCACCACTGGCCGCTGATTATTTGGTTGCCTTGGGGAAGTGTTTGCGTCCAAGTAAGATTGAGGTCTCTTTGCACCGTTCTTTCTGCGGGGGAGTTATCAGGAAGATAGGTTTTGATGGGGATGCCATTCACATGGGTTAAACGCCCCGGCGCCATGGGGTAATAAGGTGATACGTTGCTGCTGATTTGGTTAAGCTGCTGAGCAAAACCCGCTTGCTCGTGGGGCATGATATTAAATGCAAAATGATTCGGTGCATCCTTCGGCAGTTGTTGTTGCCAGTTTTCAAGTAGCTCATTGCGAAGCAACACCACTAAGCTCATGGCTAACATAATTAAAGCAAAAGCAAGAAGTTGGCTAATAGCGAGCAGAGGAGTTTGTAAAAGGTGACCAAGGCTTAAACGCCAACTGAGATGTGATGATAAACGTTGGTTCAGTAGCGCTAGTAAGCCATACACAGCCACACCAAGAAGAAAAGCGGTGGCTAGGCCGCCCGTTAGCAACAACAGAGTGAGCCCAATATTAAGGCTGAGTTGCCACATCGTAAGCGTCAAACCTAATAAAGCTAAAGCGTAAATTATCCAAGCCTGTGTGGGTAAGGGTGTCGCTTCTTGGCGCAAAACATGCATAGGAGGCACACGTCCTAGTGCCAGTAAAGGAGGGAGAGCAAAACAAAAGAGTATTAATAGGCCGATTCCTACACTAAATAAGCCCGTGCTTAGGGTGGCCTCAGGTATCCATTGGGGTAGCAAGTCTGCCAACATATAAAATAAAGCTTTCTGCGCTCCCCAGCCGATAACAGCCCCAAGGGATGCAGCCAAAGCGCCAACGAGCAATAGTTGCAGCATAAAAAGGCTTAAAGTTTGCCTGCGGGAAAGTCCAAAGCAGCGTAATAATGCTGCTTGCTGCAGGCGATTTTGAGCAAAATGAGTGGCACTTAAGGCAATGCCTACGCTAGCCAAGAGAACCGCCACTAAGCTGGTAAGGTTTAAGTATTGTTGCGCCTTGTTGAGTGTTTGAAATAGTGGTGGGCTCGCATCTTCTAGGGTTTGAACGCGTTGTTGGGGGAGTAACAGGGGAGCCACTTGCTGTTGGTATTTGCTGATAGCGGTGGCGTCGCCAAGCCATAAATAGCGATAAAAAATACGGCTACCTGCTTGTACGGCTTGAGTTGCACCGAGATCGTCTTGGTGGATTAGGGCAAGCGGTTGAAATGCGCCCATACCACTCCCTGCTTGGGCTGGTTCATAGGATAGAATGCGCGAAGCAGTGAGGTGGGTGGCCCCCACTTCCACTGTGTCGCCAGGCGTTAGTTGCAAGCGATCAAATAAGCTAGCTTCGAGCCAAATATGGCCTGCTTCTAGGGTGTGTTTTGTGGTTTCCGATGCTTGTAGGGTGTTTTGGGAGCGCAGTTCTCCCTTTAATGGATAATCCGCGGTTATGGCTTTAATGTTAGCGAGCACCATTTCCTCTTGGCTCGCCAGCATTGTGCTGAATTCCACAGTGTGAGTGCCTGTGAGGCCGAGGGAATGAGCCAAAGATAGCTGTTCCTCGGTGGCATCAGCGGTGCCGCTTACGACTAAATCCGCGCCTAGAAACTCGCTTGCCTTGCTCGTCATGGCAAGGTGTAAGCGTTCGGCAAAAAAGCCCACGGTGCTGCTGCTAGCCACGGCAACCAGCAGGGCGAAGAACAGCACAGTAAATGCCCGCGCTTCGCGCCAGCTCTGTTTAATTGCCAGTGTTGCTAAAGTGTTGTAGCTGGTGGTCATTGTATTTTTCCAGCCTCTAAGGAGATTTGTTGTTGGCAACGAGCGGCAAGGTTGGGGTCATGGGTAACAAGCACCAATGTCGTGCCTGCCTCTTGATTAAGGTCGAATAGCAATTGAGTTACCATATTGCCTGTAGCGTGGTCGAGGTTACCGGTGGGCTCGTCGGCGAACAAAATGCTAGGTTCTGCGGCGAACGCACGGGCAATGGCCACACGCTGCTGTTCACCGCCGGAAAGTTGCGTGGGATAGTGGGTTAAGCGATGGGATAACCCGACGCGCTTTAGTAACTCTGTGGCCTGAATGCGAGCGTTGGGCATTTGCTTTAACTCGATGGGTAGCATGACATTTTCTAGGGCGGTAAGGCTGTTGAGTAATTGGAACGATTGAAAGACAAAACCCACATGCTGCGCACGTACGGCTGCTCTTTCATCTTCATTTAATTGCTCTAACTTTTGTCTAGCTAATAAGATGCTACCGCTACTAGGTGTATCTAACCCAGCTAGCAAACCAAGTAAGGTGGATTTACCTGAGCCGGAGCGGCCGACAATGGCTAAGCTTTCACCTCGGTGCACGGTCAGTGAGATATCCTTAAGAATAGTTAACGCCTCGCCATTGAGAGGAACTGATTTCCCCACACGTTTTGCTACCAAGATAGGTTTTTGCATGGACTACTCAATTAAAAGTTGGTTTTTGAACGTATTTATTAGCGGCTTATTATGCTTGGCTTCTACAGCTTACGCCAACACCTGGCTAGTGTTGGGGGATAGCGTTAGCGCCGCTTATGGCATGCCTCTAGAAGATGGCTGGGTGGCTCTGCTTGAGCAGCGCTTGGTAGACGAAGGCCACAAGGTTAGCATAATCAATGCCTCTATTAGTGGTGATACCACAGCTGGCGGGGTAACTCGCTTGCCGGCTTTGATTGAGGAACATGCACCTAGTTGGGTGTTTATTGAGTTGGGTGGTAATGATGGGTTGCGTGGTTTACCCCTTGGGCAAATGAAAGAAAACTTGCGCACCATGATTCGCTTAAGCCAAGAGCAAGGTGCTCAGGTGGTGTTGTTGGGAATGCGAATTCCGCCGAATTATGGTGAGCGCTACAGCGTAGCATTCCATCACACCTTTCAAGAGCTAGCGGTTGAAGAAGAGGTGTATTTATTGGATTTCTTTTTGCATCAGGTGGGAGGCGAACCCCATTTAATGCAGGAAGATGGTATTCATCCTACGGCTGAGGCACAGCCACAGTTGGTAGAAAACCTGTGGCCACTGGTGCAGAAAATTTTGGCAGAGTGATAATTAACAAGTGAAAACCCTATGCAGCTAGCAGTATTAGATTTTTGGTTTAAAGAAGCGGAGCCCGCCCAGTGGTGGCAAACTGACGCCGAGTTTGATGCACTCATTGCGCGGAAATTTACCAGGCTATTAATTCAGGCGGCCGCAGGAGAGCTATACGCATGGCGAGACACAGCACAAGGCCGCTTGGCTGAAATCATAGTGCTCGATCAGTTTTCCCGTAATGTGTATCGCAACTCACCTAAGGCTTTTGCGCAGGATTCCATGGCTTTAGCCTTATCCCAAGAAGCCGTGCGTGCTGGAGTTTTGGCTGAACTCGGCAGTGAAGCAGAGCGGGGGTTTTTGCTAATGCCTTATATGCATAGCGAATCTAAGTTGATTCATGAGCTTGCTGTCCCCCTGTTTAAAGAGCATGCATCCGCAAATAACTATGAGTTCGAGTTAAAACATAAGATGATTGTGGATCGGTTTGGCCGCTATCCACACCGTAATGAAATACTAGGGCGTGAGTCTAGCGTTGAGGAAATAGAATTTCTTAAACAGCCAGGATCGTCGTTTTAAGTGCAAAAATAGGGGCCGAGGCTGGCCCCTAGCTGGTGTTTTAGGTTTCTGTGAGCTTAACAGGCTCACCATAATAAATTCGCACTTCATCAAGATAGCTATAGTGGGAGGCCGCTTGCATAAGCTGTTGGGTTAAAGCTTGAGAAGCTTCTGGGCTAACGAAATACTCAAAGGGGAGCAGTAAATCCACTTGTATTTGGCCTGATAAATAGTGCAAATTACAGGTTTGAAGGTATTTTCTGTCTACCAACGTATCCCAGACCTGACTTAGTTCTGCGATCACTCGTCGGCGTAAGGGCAAGTCTAAGTTGGCCAGGTGCTTAGAGTCATCTTCAGGGTCGATATGTACGGTAACATCTGTAACTTCAGTAATGGAGTTAATCAACTTCATGCGCACATATTCGCTGATTTGATGTCCTTCAGAAACACTGATTCGGGGTTTGACCTCCACATGCACATCCACCAAAGCGTTGCCGCCCATGCGCCGAGTGCGCAGCATATGAATATCATCAACGCCCTCTACTTCACTGATAATATTGCGAATAGTTCGGACTTTTTTGGGCTCAAGTGCCGTATCAATAAGTTCTAGCATGGCGCCTTTGCCTTGCTCCCAGCCAATGCGGGCAATCATTACTGCCACCACGATGGAAGCGATGGCATCGAGATAAATAAAGCCGAGTAAACTACCGGCCACTCCCAGTAGTACCACCACTGATGAAATAGCGTCGGAACGGTGGTGCCACGCATTGGCATGTAACAAACCTGATTTAAAACGTTTGGCAGCAGCCATGGTGTAATGGTAAAGCCCTTCGTTAGCCACAATGGAAATGGCAGCGATGGCCATGGCTAGCGGGGTGGGGTGAAGCAAGGTGTCAGCACTTAATAAGCGTTGGCCAGCATCCATGGCAATGCCTAAAGCAGTAACCCCCAGAACCAGAGCTAAAATCACTGTAAACGCGGTTTCGATGCGAGCGTGCCCATAAGGATGGTCTTTGTCAGCAGGCATAGCGGTAAAACGCGCTGCAAACCATACCATGACATCGGTGCTTAAATCGGCTAACGAGTGAATGCCATCGGCAACAAGAGCATGGGATTGGGTAATTATCCCAAAAATAATTTTGATAATGGTGAGAAGTGTATTAACAAGGGCACCTGCAATACTCGTATTGCGCATGGCCCGGGAACGCGCTACATCTTGTGGCATAACTTAAAACCTTTTTGAACCGCGGTGCGCCATTATGCCACAAGTAGTGGGATTAGTGCGGTGAGCGGTTGCCGAGTTCCGCAGGTGTGCAGCCTTGGTCGGTGCATCCATCGGCATAATCTCTTGGTGGCTCAGAAAGCACGGGGGCTTCTAGCTCATTTTGGCCGATATCATCCACGGGTGTGAATAGCTCGCTAGGTTGTGGTTGCTCTTCAAAGCCATAGGTTTCATCAAGCGTGCCTTGTGCTGCAGGCGCATAATCCAATGGCTGCTGAGGCGTGTTGGGCTGTTGTCCAGGGTAGCCTGGCAGCGTGTCTAAATGCTGTGACAGGGCAAGGTCGCGCCCTTCTTGAGTGCATAGGCTGCGCGCCCCTTCCGATAGTTGTTCGTGGACTGCACGATATGACACAGTCAATTGGTTGACCAATTCAGCTGTGCGCAAAAAGTGACGGTCTACCTTTTCTTGGTGCTGCTTTAAAGCGATTACGGCTTGGTCACGTTCTTTCTGTAAGTCTTTTGATTTGCGCCGCATGGGTAAAAACACATAGGCTAGCGCGGTCCCACAAACGAGCCCTGCACAAAACAGTAAAATCATTTGCATTGTGGAACTCATGATTAACTCCTCGGAAAGTGCATTCATTAAGAGATGCAATAGCAAATGGGCATCAGCCGACAATTGAATTGCACTGAGCTATTGCACCACAGCTCGCGATGAAGGCCAAGCACGCAAGCAAGTAAATTGTTAGAATTTTTAAGTGTCTATTGATTTGGAGTAAAAATGACAACATTGCAGCGAGAATCCGTGGTTATTCAAGGCCCAGTAGGTGATATAGAGGCTGTTTTAGAATGCGAAGCATCGCCGCCGGCTTTTATTGCGGTTGTATGTCACCCTCATCCGCTGTACCAAGGCACCATGAATAACAAAGTGGTCACCACTTTGCAGCGCACTTATCGGGAATTGGGTGGTGCTGTTGTCAGGTTTAATTATCGTGGTGTGGGTGGTAGTCATGGCAGCTATGGCGGTGGTGACGGTGAGGCAGAAGACCTTTTAGCCGTAGTGGCATGGTTGCGCGAGCGCTATCCCAGCTTGCCATTACGCTTAGCGGGGTTTTCTTTCGGTACCTATGTGGCCACTTCTGGCGCTTGCCAATTGGCAGTATTGGGGCGGGGCGCTGAACACGTGCTGTTGGTGGCGCCAAGTGTGGAAAACTTTGATTTTTCTTCATTTACCCAAACCGATTGTCCGGTGTTGGTCATCCAAGGGGAGCAGGACGATATTGTTTCACCGCGAGCGGTTTATCAATGGGTGGCACAAAGCCCATTAATGCCCGCTGTGCTGCGGATGGAAGCAGGGCATTTCTTTCATGGCAAATTAGTGGAGCTGCAGGCGCTTATTCAATTAAGCCGCCATCCCTAGTGAAAGCACCATGGCTGGCGAGGTTTGCCAAAATCCTTTTAGATGGCTACATTGAGCCACCGCCAATCTAGCCACCTGAAATTTGTACGGATTTATGCACACACCTTTAGCGCGTTATCAAGCGGATTTAAAACGACCTGACTTCCATCACGATGCGGCCCAAGAAGCAGCAGTGCGGCACCTTCATGAAATTTACCAACAGCTCACCGCGCCGATACCCAAAAAAGGGTGGTTTAGACGTCGTGAAGAACGCCCTAAAATCAAGGGCCTTTATATGTGGGGTGGAGTGGGGCGAGGCAAAACCTATCTGATGGATGTGTTTTTTGAATCCTTGCCGTTCGCGGCCAAGCAACGTATGCACTTTCACCGCTTTATGCGCTATATCCATGGCGAAATGAAAGCGCGTCAAGGCGAAAAAGACCCTTTAGTGGCTATTGCGAAAGAGTTTTCGCGCACCACACGGGTACTGTGTTTTGATGAGTTTTTTGTCACCGATATTACCGATGCCATGATTTTGGCAGGCCTGCTTGAAACCTTGTTTGAAGAGGGGGTGGTATTGGTGGCAACCTCGAACATTGTGCCTGACAACCTTTATTATAATGGCCTGCAGCGCGCGCGCTTTTTGCCAGCCATAGCGCTTTTAAAGGAAAATACCACCATATTGAATGTGGATGGCGGTACGGATTATCGTTTGCGTTTGTTGGAGCAAGCGGAGCTGTTTCATTATCCTTTGGATGATGCAGCTGATGTTTTTCTGGCGGAGCGCTTTACCACGCTAAATAGTTATCCAGAGCGCGTGCGAGAGGCGGCTAAGCTATCCATTGAAAATCGTTTGATTCAATCAGTACGCACAGCACCAGGTATTGGTTGGTTTGAGTTTTTGGCTTTGTGTGATGGTCCACGCAGTCAAAACGACTACATTGAGCTAGCGACAGAATTCCACACCTTGCTATTGGCCAATGTACCGCAAATGGACGGTCATATGGATGACCAGTGCCGCCGTTTTATTAATCTGGTGGACGAGCTCTATGACCGCAGCGTTAAGCTAATTATCACAGCGGCAGTGGGAATTGATGAATTATATCAAGACGGGCGGCTCGAATTTGAGTTCGCTCGCACTCGAAGCCGCCTTTTAGAAATGCAGTCCACGGAGTTTTTAGCGCGGGAGCATAAGGTGGACTAACTCACCTTTATGAGGCTTGGATCGAGGGTGTAAAGCAGGGCTTTGATGAGCTTTACTACCTCTTTGCGTTGGCGAGGGTCGATGCTCAACACAGGTGCCACCAGCTGTAAACGTTCGATTTCATGGTTGATCTGTCCGCGCAGCAACTCAAGATTCTGTACTTTATCTGCATGAGTGATGCCAACCGCGAAGCCTCCCGCTTGGAGTAGTTGCCTAAAGGCTTGGGTAAAAACAGTTAAATCCTCTAAAAGGTTAGATCGGCGTCCATCTAACAATAAAAGCAATCCTATGCTGTTCCTCGCGGCAATATCCCACATAAAATCAAAATGTTGATGCCCAGGTGTGCCGTAAAGCTGCAAGTTGGTTTTATCATCGAGATGAATAACGCCAAAATCTAGCGCCACAGTAGTGTGGCGCTTGTCAGCATCTTTGTTGTTGCCACTGATGAGCGCTTCAGTGCTAATGATTGGCTCGTCGGACAGTGCTCTAATTGCTGTAGTTTTGCCTGAGCCCACAGGCCCCGCAAAAACAAGTCGTCGTTGTTCTTTCATGGTTACTCCGCTGTTAATCGTTTAAGCATGCGTTGTAATAGCTCACGAACCGTATTTTGAGGCGGCTGAGAGATTGTTTCTGCTTGTTGTTTCAGTAGGCCTAAAGAATTTGCTGCGCTTAAAAAAGAGTACACGTAGGGAAGGGGGACATTTTGTTTTTCGGCAATATTCTTCGGCATACAGCTATTGCGCGCCAAACAGGCGGCTAATTTGAGGGCATGGGGAAACTCATTGAGTAAGTTAAAATTTGGCCATTGAGTCAAAGTAAAAGCTTGCTTAGGAGTAATTTGTTGTTGCAAGCGGCCGCGAGAAGTCCAGAGGCTTAATTGCCACAAAAAAGTTTGCCAATGAACTTTTGTTTCTAATGGGGGAACAGGATGGTTAAAGGGGGCAAATTCAAAAACTGCTTTTTCTTGGCTAAGATTAATTAAGCTTAGCGCGCGTAAAAATCGTGGCTTAATATCGGTAACAATGCTGTGGCAATCAGGCAGAATATATAAATCGCCAGGCAATGGGGCGCCTTGTAAGTGGCCGATAAGTTTTTGGGCAGTATGCCTTTTCTTTGTTTTTAAAATTGCGTTTTTTAGTTTTCCTTCCAAATAATCATTTACTTGATAACTACTATTAGCGGTGGTCAGATGAAATGATAGCTCATTGGTTGAGCTGTATTTTTGTTGGGTGGGTTCTGCGCCATTTTTTAGCATCGCAGAAATATGCGAGCGCTTTGTATCGATTAGCGTGCTCGATGAGGGCTGCTGAGTTGTGCCATGTGGGTTTAATGAGGCTAGGAGAGACTTCAGTGCATGAAGATTAACGGGTTTTGCTAACCAGTAAGGACCTTTTTGTTCTTTAGGTGTTAACGATACAGTGATAGCAGGCGTTTGCGGAAAGTTTCGACGAAACACTTTCCAGTTCTCCTCCGCTTGGGGCGCGTCAAGGTCCACAATGGCCACATCAATGGGGGCTTGGTCCACTAGCGTGAATGCTTGGAAATTTGGTTGCTTAAATAATTGAGCAAACAGTGTCTGCTGGCGATGAGGAAATCCCACCAACATAACTTTTGCTGCGGTATGGTGATTGCGCATCGGTTTTCTCTTTATATTGTTATTATATCTAGATCTAATGTTTGTCCGAAAATCGATGCTACTGTTATTGTGCTTTGTTTCCTTGATTTGGCTCAGGTAGTTTACAACTAAAGTGCGAGGCAGTATGGCTTGCCGAGCATGCTGTTACTTGCAAGTGCTATGACTTCACTAGCGATTGGTATAACTCTGAGAGTGTTGCGGGGGGTGCCATACCGAGCTCTTGCTCAAAGCGCTGGCTCAGCAATGTGTAATGCTGATGTATGGCTTGTTGGTTACCGAGCATGGACTCACAGCGCAGTACGCCACACCACAGGGAGGTGCTCAAGGGCACTTGTTCTAAAGCTTTCTGGTAGATGCTTAGTGCCTCACGTGGATCTGTTGGTTCCAGGCGCTGAGCATATTCTGTGGCTATGTTTTCATAAGCCGAAGAGATTTTTAAGCGCCAAATGTCAGCCTCCACTTCTTCCATGCCTGGTAGGTGCGCCTCCCCTTGGTATAGCTCTAGGGCTTGGCTTAAAGCGGTGTTAGAGAGTGTTTTTGCTCGTGTGCTCAATGTCTGTAGTTGCCAAGCGTCCACTTGTAATAGATGCGGGTTAAATCGGATTCGGCCTTCTTCGTTTAAAATAGCTTTAGGCTCTTTAAATAGGTTTTTGCGTAAGCGGTGCAAGCCTACGTATAGGCTATTGAGGGCGTTTTCTGGTTCGCTATCCGGCCAAATAGTGCGCGCCAATGTTTCTTGTGAAATACCATTGGGGCCAGCTGCAATTAGGTGGCTCAATAGTTTGCTCGTGCCCTGCTTGCCGCCAGGAAGGGGTTGTGTTGATTGGTCCTGTGCAAGCAATACAAAACGACCTAGAACATTGATGGTGGTATGCCAAGGCCAGTGTTGTTGTAATGTAGCCATAGAAGGTGGTGCTAACTTACGCGCTTTAATATGCCAGAGAGCGTAGGCATTATTGGGGTCCTCTTTTAAAATCAACCCACACATATGGGATAGATCTTCATTATTAATAAAAATAGGGAAAAATAAACGTTGGCGCTCTCCCGCAGCAAAAGCTAACCGTAAATAGGGAAGGGCGCGCTGTGGTTGGCCGCGGTAAAGGGGGATTTTGGCGAGGTTCAAATACAAACCGATATTTAAAAAGTCGCTGCCAAACCCGTGCTGCTGATGTCTTGCCTCTCTTGCCATCAACAGTGCTTCTGTGAATAAGCCATTTTCGGCCAATAAGCCAGCATAGATGCCGCGAAACAGCGCAGAAATTGCAATAGAGCCGTGCTTGTCTGCTACTGCCACAGCTTCCTTGGCGTGGGCTAGGGCGGCAGAGCGTTCGTTATTTACCCAGGCTTGAGCCGATAGAAAATGTGCCTGAAAAGTATCGTAAAAAGGACGGTGCGTTTTGGGTTCGGTGCGCATAAACCAAGCCACCCATTCATTCATTGCGGTGGCGTTATTAAAGGCGAGAGCGCAGTGCACGGCGGGAACGGCATCATCCCAAGTGCCAATACCGTAGTTTCGAATGAGATCCCGACCGATTTCAGCCTCTTGAAAACAAGTGGCGGCATCAGCTTCGAATAAAAAAGCCCAGAGAGCTGTGAAGGTTTTCCATAAACACTGCGCCAAGGGTGAAGAGCGTTGAATAACCTCCTGTTGATTTTCCATAATGGCCATGATGCGGCTAGCACCCGCGCGGCGACCAAATTGCCAAGTATTAAGGTACATAAGTTGGCTAGCTAGCATAACCCTTTCAGAATCAGCCATGCTGTTACAGGATAGCGCGGCAATAGCTTCCCGCTCCCAATCTTGTAGAGAAGGGTCTAGTGGGCGCCCATAAGAGATAGCGGTAACAACCCCTCTTAGCACGGCATGCCACAGTGGTAGTGGGAGATGCTCGCGAAAAACAGTTTCAAAACGCTCAAACTCTGCGATCCATCGCTCATACAAGGAAACATGAGCCCACTCAAGCCAAATACTGTCCACGATGCCGCTCCAGGCAATAGCCAAGTGAACATAATCCTCTGTCTGGCTGAGTTCTTCCCAGGCACTGCTCATAAGCTCTCGCGCCGCAGAGGTGTTTATCAAGGTTAAGCAAATACCCTCCCACAGGCGCAGATGGGCCTTGGTGCGGCGAATGGATTCAGGGATGGCGGCAAGGAGGCTATAAAGCTTGTCACCACGCCCCGAGTGTAGAAGATCTAATGCGATGTGATTAATACCCGTAGCTAGAGCCTCCCAGTTTTTTTGCTTTATCAGCAAGGGGGCGGCGAGATCCCAAAATCCTTCTTGCCATAAGCTGGTGGCCCACGCATCTATAATGGCGTTCTGCTGCTCTTTAGGATCTTCTTGCTGGAATTGGCGACGTAGAAAGTCTTTAAATAAATCATGAAAACGGTAATGGCGGCCACCCCCAGTGCTGGGTGCAATAAAAATAAAAGCATGTTCTTGGGCGAGTTTAGCTAAACGCTTGTGGGCATCTTTTATGTCAGTGGCAGCATTAACGCAGGCTTCTGGTATCAGGCTTGGCTGGGAACAATAGCGCAGTACTTGCTTATCTTTGCTTGTCAGGGGTAAATAAATTTCATGCAAGAACCAATCATCTAAACTTAAATCTTGGCGCAGGTTGTCCGGTAGAGAAGTGGTGCGCTGCCAGTGCTCTAGCAACAGCATAAGCGCCACGGCCCAACCGCCCACCATGGCATCAATTTGCGGCAATAACCGCGCTAGTTTTTGCTGAGGAAGCCCTTGTTGCGTTAGGAGTTCAGTGGATTCTTCTAAGCTAAAAGCGAGCTGGTTTTCATCGATAAAAGCGAGCTTGCCGCGGCTACGGAGCTTTATCCATGGCGGAGCGGGTTCATGGCGGCTAGCAATTAAAGTTTGCACCTTGCCGTCTAGTTCTTGGGCGAAAAGGGCTATAAGAGGTTGCAAGGGATCTTTTGCAGCCACATGGTGTAAATCATCTAATAAAAGTATGGCGTCATAATTAACGCAGTTGGCAAAAAGCTCAGCAAATTGGCGCACAAAGGTGGCTGAGGATGCACTGTATTCTGGGCTGAATATGGGTAGCTGAGAGGCCGCCTTTCCCACAGAGCGAATAGTTTCTTGGCGTAATTTAAAGAAGAACTCCCCTGCTGACATGCCTGCTTCTGGTATAAGGAGCCAAATGAGAGGCTTGTTTTGGGATGCGGCGTAACTTACAGCGAGCGTGGTTTTTCCATAGCCCCCAGCTGCCACAATCCAGGTAGCGGCTTTATCCTGGAAATGATTGAGTTGCGCAAATAAACGTGGTCTGGCAAGTGCTTTAGTGTTTGCCTGCGTGTTAGAAAAAGTAGTGAAGTTTGCTCCCAATGCCATGCTAGTGCCCCGTATTTTATGCTTCGGTTTTAGGCCTGCATACTGTTTGTGTTAATTATTCAAGGGTGAAAATTAAGTAATAAGGAATTAGAAACGCTATTAGGCTGCCCAAGACATAAAGAATGTTCAAGTGTTATTTGGCAGTTTTGCTAACGACCCCTCATTTATATTAACGGCCTTTATTTACCACGAGAAATAATATCGATTTGGTAAAAAGTACTTACTTTTTCATAGGTTAAAAGAGTTAAGCCGTTCATCAAAATAGTCACCATTCCTTATAGGCAAGCCAGAATGCTCCCCTTCATAATATAAACAGTTAATAAAACAATAACATAAAGTGCTCGCATGAGGGAGTTATAACAATGAAGATAAAAATGCAGTTACTCATTGCCGCTATGGGCACTCTGGTGCCAATAATGGCTTTCAGCGCCAACCCAAGTGTTGCACCGTTTGGCTATTTCGGGATTGAAGGTTCTTATTACGATATCCAAAAAGGAAAAAACCCAGATGGTGATGTACATAATTTTTGGCAGCCCGCCGTACATCTAGGGTGGCGTATTAACCACAAGTTTTCCTTGCAAGCGCAATACGGTTACGGCGAAACCGAAATGCGCCATTTTGATGAAGACATAAAAGACCATCAAGCTTTGCTAGGTGGTCGCTTGCATAGTGTTTATGACCTGTTCTGGGATTTTTATCCTTATGCAGGGTTAGGTTATCAATACCACCAAATGAAGCCTGATAATTTCAAAAAGTCACAAACAGACGCCGGGTTTGGTGAAATAGGCTTACAGCGCATGCTCGGCAAGCATTTAATGCTAGATGTGGGGTATCGCCACATTATCACGCTAGACAAAGACCGTTTTGCTGATCGTCAGCCTTATATGGCTGTCAATTTGTTGTTTGGGCAGAAAAAACCTAAGCAGATAGTAGAGGTGGAAGAGCCAATTATTTTACCAGAGCCCAAGTGCAAAGACGTACCTGCGGGCGCACGTCTTGATGCAGATGGTTGCCCGGTGATGCTAACCCAAGAAATGTACATCACGCTTCATATGGAATTTGAGTTTAATAAAACCACTGTGCTCGAAGAGTATTACCCCGATATCGGCGAAATCGCTGAAAAAATGGTGGAGTATCCCGATAGCACCCTCCTTTTAGAAGGCCACACAGACAATATTGGGTTGGATTCCTACAACCAAGACCTCTCTCGCAGTCGAGCAGAAGCTGTAATGCAAGTGCTCGTTACGGAGTTCGGTATCGATCCCTCGCGTATACGCACGACAGGCATGGGCGCTTCCCAACCGATTGCTGATAACAGCACAGAGGAAGGCCGTGCGCAAAACAGGCGTGTAGAAGCCACGATTTCTGGGAAGAAAGACGTCATTGAGATGCTTAAATAATTCTGTGGTGTTGATGCCATAACAAGGAGAATAATGATGAGAAACTCAACTTTTTATGCGGTATCCCTATTGGCAACCACAGCCTTGCTCGTTACTGGGTGTAAAGAATTGGGCGGTGGTCATGGAGGAAGCTCAGATAGCTTGCGCATTGAGGTGCCAGTGGAAGCAGGGCCATCCCCAGACGCAAGCTGGTGTCAAGATGAAGAACAGTTTTTTGGGTTGCAGTGGGCTCAAGTGTATCCGCAAGATGGGCGCGATGATGTGGCCACGGGTGCTTATATATTGGCGCGCTTTACCCATGAGCCCGATGCCCAAAGCTTACATAATGCCACCTTTGGTTTAGAAACAACGGCAGAGCCCCAAGAGGCGGTGGCGCTAACGCCTACAGTGAATGGCCAAGATGTGAGCTTTCAGCCAGCTGAGCCGCATTTGTTAGCTAACACTGGGTATCGCTTTTACATGGAGGCTAATGGTGAAAGCGGTATTGCGGCGGCTGAGTGTGAAGGCAGTGCTAGCGGTTCTAAATACCTGGTGTTTTTAGATGAAGCAGGAGAGCCACTGGTGGATGAAAATGGTGATCCTGTTACTGAGCAAGAAAATCAATTTACCACGGGCGAAGATAATTATTTAGAAATAGCCTACACAATGCCGCAGAATGGCGACGACGGCGTGGCGTTAAACGTGGAACCCGTGGTGGTGTTTAACCAACCCATTGATACGAACAGTCTTGTTTGTGGAGGTGAGGGCGCTAATGTAACTTTAAAGCGCGAGCCCAAGAGCCCGTTAGTAGAAACACAATATGAACAACTTAACTGTGAAGTAACCGAGGATGGCACTAAGGTAACTGTAACGCCCGCGGAGCCGCTTAAGCCTAGCAGCACCTATGAACTAGTGATTGATAGTGAAGGTGTCGCAGCTGCCGATGAAGAAGCAGATCCCATGGATGACAGAGAAGTGGTGACGTTTGAGACCCTCGCTAACTTAGCCGTGGTGAGCACCACACCCGAAGCAGGTGCTCAAAATGTGCTACCAAGTATTACTCCTGCAGTTGAGTTTAATCAGCCTGTGGTGATGGGTGACGAGTGCGCCATTAACCTAGTGAAGCTTGATGCAGATGGTGTGGAAACGCCAGTGGCAGGCGAATGTGAGTTGTCAGAGGAGGGTAACGAGATTCAGTTTAACCCTAACGATCCTCTCGACGAAGGGGATTATCGACTGGTGGTGGACGCTGATAGGGTTACCGCGGAAGCTGATGACTCCATGGCTTTGGATAGCCCCATAGAACTTGAGTTCAATGTAGGCGATGGCAGCCTGGCGGTTGTGCATACGGACCCCGAGGACGGTGATCAAGACGTGAGTGCCGACGTTGCCCCTGTGATTACATTTAACCAACCTGTGGAGTTTGATCAGTGTCCATTAACACTCAACGCATTGGATGCCGATGGTAATGGAGAAGTAGTTAACGGTAGTTGTGAGCGCGAAGGAGACGATACCATTCGCTTTATCCCTGAGTCTCCACTGGCTGAAGGGCGTCATCATGAAATCACCGTAGCTAGCAACGATGTTAAGCCTGCAGATGAAAATGCTGATCCCATGGCTTCCGATGCCACCATTGCATTCCGCATTAATGGTGAGGGCCCTATAGATGTGGTTAATTGTGCGAGTAACGTATCTGGCTTATGTATCCTTGGCGGAGAAGGCAATAATGAAGGGTTAGTGGATTTATTACTCGATGATGAAAACGGTCCTTTAGCACCGTTAGCAGGTCAGATTGGCGGCAAAGAAAAACTAGCCAATGCGCTAGAAACCTTGCTTGAAAACGATGATGGCGAATTAACTACGCTGCTAGAGAATCTTTTCTTAGAGGGCAACCTTCAAAAGGGATTGGAGCAGCTGTTGATTAGTGATCAAGGTTTGCAGTCCATCTTGCCTGAGTTGTTGATGGGCGATGACGAAGGCAATGCAGGCTTAGAAGAGCTGCTAGCCGGTGAGGATGGTGCAAGAGGCTTGTTAGAGGCTTTATTGATACCTGCTGATGAAAGCAGCGGTGAGTGCGCTTCAGCATTAGGGAATGTATGTTTAGTTGCCCCTGAGGGTGGTGATAAAAAAGGTGTATTAGACCTACTGCTCGGCGACGACAGTGAGTTAGGGAGTCAGGGGTTGAGTACCCAAGCATTAGTGGATGCGTTAAGTACCACCCTAGGTGAAAACCCAGATTTAGGACAAACAGTGGCGGGCTTGTTTATGGATGGAAATCTACAAGCAGGTCTTGAGGAACTGTTCTTAGGAGATGATGAGAAGGGACCAGCGTTACTGACAACGTTAGAAAACTTAGGCACAGGCATTGTAGAGGGGCTTTGCAACGTACTCGGTGGTTTGCTTGGTTTGGGAACCTGTAGCTAACTCATCTCGTAAGTTAAGGGTAAAAGCTCTCAAGGCATTAGTCTTGGGAGCTTTTTTATTGCGCCATATTAGCGTTGGGAAAAAAGCTGTTGCGGCAACCTTGTTCTCAATCAATTTTCCCTGCCATATTTCCACCTTCTTATACAGAATTCGTTATGCTTTGCCTCATCATGTGAGGAGGAGAAACAGAGCCATGTTGCAGTTTGATCGTAACCTGTTGCGTAAATACGATGTGCGCGGCCCGCGTTATACGTCATACCCTACGGCGCCACAATTTTCTGAGGAATTTGGTGCACTGGAATATGCCCAGGTGGCAGCGCAAGTAGGGAGAAAAGAGGCGCCGCTTTCCTTGTATGTGCACATCCCCTTTTGCAATACCATTTGTTTTTATTGCGGCTGCAACAAGGTGATTACCGCTAATTACAAGCGCGCAGAAAGCTACTTAGATTTTCTTGAAATAGAAATGGAAATGCAGGCCAAATGGTTTGGCGGGCGAGAAGTGACGCAACTGCATTTTGGTGGCGGTACGCCCACTTACCTCAATGAAGCAGATTTACGCCGGGTGATGGGAGATTTACGCAAACACTTTCGTTTAAGCGATGCGCCTGAGCGGGAGTTTTCTATTGAGATAGATCCGCGCACTGTTACCGATGAGAAGCTTGCTGTGCTCAAAGAGCTCGGCTTTAACCGCATGAGCTTGGGTGTGCAGGATTTTGATCCAGAGGTACAACAAGCCGTTAACCGTATTCAATCGGTGGAGCAAACCCAGGCGGTACTAACAACAGGGCGCAAACTCGGGTTTAGATCCACTAACGTGGATTTGATTTATGGCCTGCCTAAGCAAACCGTTAAAAGCTTTGCACAAACACTAGATACCGTGATTGCCATGCGCCCTGAGCGTTTGGCTGTGTACAGTTACGCTCACATGCCACAGTTGTTTAAAACGCAAAAACAAATCAATGAAGCGGATTTGCCTGACAGCGAAGAAAAGCTTCAACTGCTTGAGCTCACCATCGATGCCTTCACCGAGGCGGGCTATGAGTATATCGGCATGGATCACTTTGCTTTGCCTGAGGATGAGCTTGCCGTGGCGTTAAAAGAAGGCACCTTGCAACGTAATTTCCAAGGCTACTCCACTTACGCAGAGCTCGATATGTTGGCCTTGGGTGTGTCTGCTATTGGTTACTTAGATACCACTTATGCACAACACACGCGGGATATTTTTGCCTACCAAGAAGCCTTGGGTGAAGGGCGATTGCCAGTGATGCGTGGTTTTACCTTGACCGAAGAAGACAAGCTTCGTCGCCGTGTGATCCAAGATATTATGTGCCAAGGGGTCTTAGACTTTGCCCAAATAGAGGCAGAATTTGGTATTAAAGTGGATGAATATTTTGCCGCAGAGCTAGAGAATGTCACCGAGCTGGTGGCGGACGGATTAATTTTGCTTGGCACTGATCAGCTAAAAGTGACCCCTAAAGGGCGTTTGTTCCTGCGCAACATTGCCATGGTGTTTGATGAATATATTACGGTGGCGGGGCCGGAGCGTTATTCCAGAGCCATTTAACTGAATAAGAGCAATAAAAAACCCCAGCGAATTCGCTGGGGTTTTGTTTGAGCAAGATAACAAGCGTTACACGCGCTCAATCACAGTGGCAATACCTTGCCCTAAACCGATACACATGGTGGCAAGGCCAAGAGTGGCATCTTTACCTTCCATAATGTTCAGTAGGGTACCGGTAATACGCGCACCAGAGCAGCCTAGTGGGTGACCTAGGGCAATGGCGCCACCGTTAAGGTTTACTTTCTGCTCAACCACATCAAGGAGCTTGAGGTCTTTCAGCACAGGCAAGGACTGCGCCGCAAAGGCTTCGTTGAGCTCAACAATATCGATGTCTTCGATGGTTAAGCCGGCACGCTTGAGTGCCTTTTGGGTGGCTGGCACAGGGCCGTAACCCATAATGGCAGCATCACAACCAGCCACCGCCATGGAGCGGATCTTAGCGCGTGGCTTAAGCCCTAGGGCCTGTGCACGCTCAGCGCTCATTACCAACATGGCAGAGGCACCATCGGATAACGCAGAAGAGGTGGCCGCTGTTACGGTACCGCTGCGTGGATCGAATACAGGGCGTAGCTTGGCGAGATCTTCAAGGTTGGTGTTAGGACGAATCACTTCGTCGATTTCACACAATACCTTGAAGCCATCTGCGTTGTGGCCTTCGATGGGAACGATTTCGTTTTTCCAGCGGCCTTCTTGGGTGGCTTCCCAAGCTTTAGCGTGGGAACGCACCGCAAATTCATCTTGCTGCTCACGGCTGATACCGTGCATACGGCCAAGCATTTCAGCCGTTAAACCCATCATGTTAGAGGCTTTAGCGGTGAACTTAGAGGCTTCAGGGTTTAAATCTACACCGTGATCCATAGCCACGTGACCCATGTGCTCCACACCACCAATCACAAACACATCACCGTTGCCGGTCATAATAGCTTGTGCCGCCGTGTGCAGCGCCTGCATGGAGGAACCACACAAACGGTTTACGGTTTGGCCTGCCACAGCACGGGGCATGTTGGCGAGTAGCGCGATATTACGAGCAATGTTCATGCCTTGCTCAAGGGTTTGGTTAACACAACCCCAAATCACATCTTCTGTTTCAGCGGGATCCCATTCAGGGTTACGCTGCATAAGCGCTTCCACCAATAGGGCAGAGAGCTTTTCAGCGCGAACATTGCGGAACATACCGTTGCGTGAGCGGCCCATGGGCGTACGGACGGCGTCCACAATCACAACATCTCTTGGATTAAGACTCATTTGAATAATCTCCTAATGTCCGATTAGCCGAAGAAGCTTTCGTCTTTGGCAGCCATGTCGCGCAACATTTGTGGCGCTTCGTAAATACCACCTAAGTGGGCGTATTTATCGCATAGCTCGACGAAGGCTTTTACGCCAATGGAATCAATGTAACGTAAGGGGCCGCCGCGGAATGGAGGGAAGCCAATGCCGTAAATCATGGCCATATCAGCTTCTGCAGCAGAGCCTACAATGTTATCTTCGAGGCAACGAACAGTTTCGGTGCACATGGGGATCATGAGACGTGCGATGATTTCTTCTTCATCAAACTCTTTACGCTCACCCACGTGGCCAGCCAGTAGCTCATAGGTGGTTTCATCAACCACTTTTTGCTTACGGCCGCGCTTGTCGAGCTCGTACTTGTAGAAGCCCTTATCGTTCTTCTGACCGTAACGCTCGTTTTCGTACATTACGGTGGTGGCATCTTTAAAGCCGTACTGCATACGCTCGGGGAAACCTTCAGCCATTACTGCTGCAGCGTGAACGCCGGTATCAATACCCACCACGTCGAGCAAGTAAGCAGGGCCCATGGGCCAACCGAACTTTTCCATTACCTTATCAACGGCTTGGAAATCAGCGCCATCACGTAGCAAGATGCCGAAACCGCCGAAGTAGGGGAACAAGACGCGGTTTACTAGGAAACCGGGGCAGTCGTTCACCACTACCGGGTTTTTACCCATGTCTTGGGCGTATTTTACGAGAGTAGCAACGGTTTCATCAGAGGTTTTTTCGCCGCGGATAATTTCCACCAAGGGCATCATATGCACAGGGTTAAAGAAGTGCATACCGGCGAAGTTTTCAGGCTTTTTCACCGCTTCCGCTAAGCGGTTAATGGAAATAGTAGAGGTGTTGGAAGCTAATACCGCGCCATCTTTTAGCTCGGCTTCGGTTTCAGCAAGAACGGCTTTTTTCACCTTCTCGTTTTCCACCACGGCTTCTACTACTACGTCCACGTTACCGAAGTCGCCGTAGTTAAGGGTGGGGCGAATGGAAGAGAGGGTTTTGGCCATTTTGGCACCATCAATGCGCTTGCGCTTCAGCTGACGCTCAAGCAAGCCGCTGGCTTCTTTCATGCCGAGCTCAAGTGCACTGTCGGCAATGTCTTTCATAATGATGGGGGTGCCTTTGGAAGCGCTTTGGTAAGCGATACCACCACCCATGATGCCAGCACCAAGCACCGCGGCTTGCTTCACTTCGGCGGCGCCTTTCTTAATGTGGGCACCATTGGCACGTTTTACGGCTTGGTCTGCTAAGAAGAGGCCAACAAGAGCAGTGGCTTGTGGGGTCTTAGCTACTTTAGCAAAGCCTTTGGCTTCCACTTCTAGAGCTTGATCGCGGTTCATGCCAGCGTGCTGCTGCATGGTGTTGATGGCTGCCATGGGCGCTGGGTAGTTGCGACCCGCCTGCTGGGCCACCATAGCACCAGAAGTTTGGAATGCCATCATGTTTTCGAGGGGTGGCAATTTAAGCGGCTCAAGCTTTTCTTGGCGCTTAGCAAGGTGATCAATTTTGCCTTCGAGGCACTCTTTTACTAACGCAATGGCAGCATCTTTTAACTGCTCTGGCGCTACGACGGCATCAGCAACGCCATCTTTTAGAGCACGTTCAGCTTTGTGCTGGCCGCCTGCGGCGATCCACTCAGCAGCGTTATCCACGCCAATCACGCGCGGCAAGCGCACTGTGCCGCCAAAGCCTGGGTAAAGCCCTAGTTTAACTTCAGGTAAGCCCACTTGTGCTTTGGTGCTTAATACGCGGAAATCACAAGATAGCGCCATTTCAAGACCACCGCCTAGAGCGATGCCATTCACCGCACACACTGTGGGTACGGGCAAGTCTTCAAAGGCATTAAATACCTTGTTAGCGCTTAAGCACCATTGGGCAATTTCTTCCTCGGGCAGCTTAAACATATCGGTGAATTCGGTGATGTCGGCGCCCACGATAAACACGCTCTTGCCAGAGGTAACGATTACCCCTTTGACATCTTGGTTTGCTTTAATGGCGTCGACGGCTTTGCCAAAATCTTCTAAAGTGCCGCGATCAAATTTATTGACGGATTCGCCCTGAAGATCAAACTTCAACTCGGCGATGCCATCGTCAAGCAGCTCAACGCTGACGGACGGGCCAGAGTAGATCATAGTGATGCTCTCCAAATGGTATCGGAACGGTTGGCACTAGGTGCCCCGTGAAACACAGACAGCCAACTCTAAATAGAGTTCGGCGGCCTAAAACGCTGGGGTTTTCCCCATGGCTAGATAAAGCCTAAATATGCGAGGCCTTAGTATAGGCAAAATACGCAAGAGTTTGACCCTTTTCTGTTATATCTTTGTGACTGTTTGGTCTAAATTGTGCAGGGTTGCTTGAATTTTGGCCACTTTGCTGCCTTATACCATGTTAAGTACCTTGCCTTCCTGGTTCTTGAGCGTGACTTCAAGTTGGTTGAAAGCAATGTTTAAATTGCGCTCGCGAGCTAGCTCCATAATATTGCGGTTTAATTCATCGATGGCGCGAGAGCGATCGGATAAGGTTTTGACATGCACTCTCAGTGTGTGCTCTAAGGTGCTGTCTTGAAAGTTAGTAAATAGAGCTGCGGGTGCTGGGTCTTTAAGTACTCTAGGATTGTTGTTGGCGGCATCAAGCAGCAATTGCTTGGTGGCCACAAGATCAGCGTCATAATCAAAGCCCACGGTAATACTAATGCGGGTGGTGGTGTCGGTAAGTGTCCAGTTGGTGAAGCGATCGGTGACAAAGGCTTTGTTGGGTAAGATGACTTCGCGTTTGTCGTTGTCGCGAATGGTTGTGGCACGGATACGAATACGTGTCACTGTCCCTGTGTAGGTGCCAATGCTGACGTAATCGCCCACGCGAACGGGGCGTTCAAATAATAAAATAATGCCAGAGACAAAGTTGGCAAAAATCTCTTGTAGCCCAAAGCCTAGCCCAAAGCCCAGCGCTGCTACTAACCATTGCAACTTATCCCAAGACACCCCTATCACTGCAAGCGCCCACACAATGCCAGTGGCGGTGAGCACATAGGTGAGCAAGGCGGTAATGGTGTAGCTGCTACCAGGCTTTAAAGCCAAGCGTGAGAGCAGGGTTACCGCCACAAGGGCAGGTAGGTTGCGAGCCATAACAAGGCTTACTGCTAAAATAAGACCAGCACCGAGCGCATGCCCTAGCGTGGTGGCGTCGCCTCCGCTGCTTTGCCAAAGGGTAATGCGGTTTAGGTAGGAGAGTGTGCCAATGATGTCGGCCCAAAGGTAATACAACACTAGCGAGGCTGCTAGCACAGCCATCCAACGGATTAACTGCAACGCTTGCTCATTGAGACGATAGAGATCCACTTCCAAGGCATCTTCTTCGGCGCTGCTGTGGTTATCTAGCACATCGCCTTTTTGCTCGTGGTACTGACGGCGCAATACCGCCCGATGATGGGCCAGTTGGCGAGCTAGTACAGTGATGGTGCGCAAAGCCATTTGGTACAACACTATGCTGAGCCAAATCACAGCGGCCGAGCTTAGGGAGCGCTGCATCAGAGTAATGGCACTAAAGTGATAACCCAAGGCGGTGGCAGCAGCCATGGTGAATGGTACTGCAATGAGCAAAAGGGAGGTGAGCACTTGACGTAGGGGGAGTTTTTCTTGTTGGTGCGGCAAAGGGCGCCATAGTAATAGGGCTAGCCAAGCGCAACACAATATGAATACGAGGGGGGCCAGTGAGTTGCTGAGTAAACTTGCGGGCTGCTTAAAGCCTAGCTGAATGCACCACAGCAGCGGAAGCAGCAGCCACGCAAAATGAGCCAAGCGCCGTGATACTTGCTGGCAAAAAGAGGCGCTCCAGCGGAAGTGCCCAATGGCAATTCCATTGTCCTGTAGTAGTAGGCGTGCCCACAGAATGAACCATAAGGCAATAGCTAGCTGCCAGTGGATGGCGAACGCAATAGGTTGCTCGCTGTAAGAAGGAAGCCAAATAATGGCGCTAGCGAGTAATAATAAGGGCCAAGGTAAGACTAGTAAGGCGCTGAGAAAGACAGCCTTGGCGGTGTGGAAGGGTGCATCGTAATGCACAAACCCCACTTGTTCTTGTATTGCTTCAAGTTGCGCGCGCCAACGTTGGCGATACATGCGTAAGCCCACACTGAATAAGCCTGCAAGCAGCAACCATGGCCATTGTTTTTTGATGCCATTTATAGCGGCGGCGGTTAAAGGAGCAAGGGGGGCATGACTCATGTCGTGCCACAGTTTGTAGGGTAATTGTTGCCACCAATGACGATTAAGTGGGCGGCTGCTGGGCATCCAAAAGAGCTGCTCTGTAATGAGCTCGTGGCTTTCTTTTAGCATGCTGGTGAGCTCTTGATGCAGCCCTCGGTTTTGAATAGCCAAGGTGGCCGTTTGCTCTAAATGGCTGTAAAGCTCTTTAGCAGTGTTCGCATTGCTATTTTCTTTGATGAGTTGTTGTAACTCAAATTGCTCAATGCGCCAATCGGCAATTTCGTTGTCGCTAAACAATAACGGCGAGGGTTCGGGTAGCTGCTGTTGTTGTTGATACAAAAGCTGCGCTAATAATAGGCTGCCTTCGAGGGCATCCGTTTGAGCCTGCAGTTGCTCCATTAGTTGGCGGCTATTGGCAATGTGTTGCTGTAGAGTGAATTGTTCTTGTTCGAGTAATTGGCGCTGCTGTATTGCCGTATGAAGGCGCTTTTCAAGCGCGGTATAAACGGTTGGATCAGCGGTGGATAGCGCTTGTTGTTGCCCATGAGCGGGCAGCCAAACCATAAGGGAGAACCCTAAAATAAATGCGAAAACAGTTGATAAGCTTTTCAAGATAACCCCTTTGCAGTATGGCAATAACTCGAGGGTAGTTTGCCTTGAAATGAGCGCAGGGGAAAGGGGCCTAGCGAGTGCTAGGCCAAGGAAGAGTTAGTGTGGCAGCTTGCGTGGCTGGAATTTTGCCACTTGTTTTTTGATGGCCGCTTGAGCGGCGCGGCGTTGATTGCTATTTAGCAAGATTCGCAATTGCGCTAAGCGCTCCCGCGCTAAAGCACGCTTGGGGCTAGCATGCCAGTTATCCTGAAACAGCACCTTGATGGTGCCTAGAGCATCGGGGGATTTCTCCACCAAGGTATCGCAAAACGCTAGGGCAGCAGCCACTGGGTCTTCGTGGAGCTCTGTCACCAAATGGTATTGCAAACCTTGCTCAGCACTTATGACTTCGCCTGTCATGGCCAGTTTCTTTGCCACGTCCATGGGCAAGAGTTCACGTAGGGTAAGGGTGCCCGTCATATCTGGCACTAGGCCCCACTTTATTTCCATCACTGAGAGCTTGCAATCGGGGGTGCTAAAGCGGAAATCTGCTGCTAACGCAATTTGCAGAGCGCCACCGTAGCAGTGGCCGTGGAGTGCTGCAATCACGGGGACGGGGACTTGGCGCCAAGCCCAGCAAGCGCGTTGAAATACGTTGTCGCTTTTGCCCCAAGGGATAAAAGCGGCGAACATTTTAGCGGGAGCCTTGGTAACGCTCGCCACATCAAGCCCTGTACTAAAAGCTGCTCCTTCACCGCTTAATATCACCGCTCTTAGTTCGCGCTGTGGGCGCAGCCATTCGGCGGCTTCAATTAAGGCGTGGAGCATGGCCAAATCTAAGCCGTTGTACTTTTCACTACGAATCATGCGAACTTGAGCAATATGATTCTCTATATCAACGCGTACGCGTTGCCGAAACTCTTTGGTGCTCATGATTTATCCTTTTAATTTTTCTTGCAGGATTTGGTTCACCTGCTGTGGGTTTGCTTTGCCTTGGCTTAAGCGCATGGTTTGGCCCACAAAGAAACCGAACATACGTTTTTGGCGGTGCTCTTCGGCAGCGCGGAAGGCTTCCACTTGCTCCGGATTGTCGGCTAGCACTTGGTCTACGATTTTTTCAAGCGCGCCAGAATCGGACACTTGTTTTAACCCTTGCTCTTCGATGATGGCATCGGGGCTTTTGCCACTCTCGCACACGGCATCAAACACTTGCTTGGCGATGCGACCAGAAATAGTGCCATCTTTAATGCGAGTGATCAGCTCGCCGAGCTGCTCTGCACTAATGGGGGAGTCCGTAATGCTTAGTTCCTGTTGGTTAAGCATGCCAGCCACATCCCCGAGTACCCAGTTAGCCGCTAGCTTGGCGTCGCCGCAATGTTTGGCCACTGCTTCAAAGTAATCCGCGGTGTGACGCTCCGTGGTGAGCTGGGTGGCGTCGTAGTTCGACAGTTCGTATTCGCTCACAAAGCGTGCTTTACGTGCCTCGGGTAGCTCAGGTAGTGCCGCTTTTAGTGCTTCTATATCTTCGCTGCTTACCACCACAGGGGGAATGTCTGGACAAGGGAAGTAGCGGTAGTCGTCTGCATCTTCTTTCACCCTTAGGGAGCGAGCGGTGTGGGTGTCGCCATTGTAAAGGCGGGTTTCTTGCACCACGTTACCGCCGTCTTCGAGTACATCAATTTGGCGTGCCACTTCTTGTTTGATGCAGGCTTCCATAAAGCGGAAAGAGTTAAGGTTTTTGGTTTCGGTGCGCGTGCCAAACTCTTCTTGGCCTTTAGGGCGCACAGAAACGTTCACATCAAAACGCAACGAGCCTTGAGCCATTTTGCCATCGCACACACCAAGGGTGGTAACGATGCTATACAGTGCGCGAGCAAAGGCCACAGCTTCTTCTGCAGAGCGCATGTCAGGTTCAGATACTACCTCAATGAGGGGGGTGCCTGCGCGGTTTAAATCAATGCCCGAATTACCCTGAAAGCCCTCGTGGCTTGATTTTCCTGCATCTTCTTCTAGGTGAGCATGGTGAATACGAATGGTTTTACGCTCGCCGTTTTCCAGCTCGATTTCGATGGCGCCGCCTTTCACAATGGGTTCGTCATTTTGTGTGGTTTGGTAGCCTTTGGGAGAGTCGGGATAAAAATAGTGCTTGCGCTCAAACACGGAGCGCTGGTTGATGTCGGCGCCTATGGCAAGTCCAAAGCTGATGGCTTGCTCTATGGCGGCTCGGTTTACACTCGGTAAAGTGCCAGGCAGGCCTAAATCAATGAGGCTAGCTTGGCTGTTGGGCTCAGCGCCAAAGGCAGTACTCGAGCCCGAGAATATTTTGGAGGCCGTGGTGAGTTGCACATGCACCTCGAGGCCAATAACGGTTTCCCATTCAATCATTGTGCCGCTCCTAGCTTAGGGGTTTCTTGGTGCCATTGGGTGGCCTGCTGATATTGATGCACCACTTGCAGTAATTGAGCTTCCTTAAATGCACCGCCAATAAGTTGCGCGCCCACGGGCAAGCCTTGCTCAAAGCCCACTGGGAAAGAAATAGCCGGTAAGCCCGCAAGATTGGCACCTATGGTGAAGGTGTCGGAAAGGTTCATGCTCACTGGGTCTTGCTTATCATCAAAACCAAAGGCCACATCTGGAGTGGTGGGGCCAGCGATAAGATCCACTTCTTGCAACGCTTCGGTGAGGGCTTGGCTGATTAAGCGGCGCACCTGTTGGGCTTTGACGTAATAACGCTGGTAGTTCTCCACTGACAACATACTATTGCCGAGCAAAATGCGCTCTTTTACATTGGCGCCAAAGCCTTCGCTGCGGCTGCGGGTGAATAAATCTTCGATGTCTTTGGGGTTGTCGCATTGGTGGCCAAAGCGCACGCCATCAAAACGCGATAGGTTAGAACAGGCTTCTGCGGCAACTAACGCTGTATAAGTGGGCACTACCCAGGCAAGGCATGGTAAAGAGATAGGCACCAGCACAGCGCCTTGCTCTTCAAGTAAAGAGAGGGCAGTGCGCACAGGGTTGGCCACACCCGAGGATAGGGTTTCAGGGAAAAACTCTTCCGGCACGCCAATACGCAAACCGCTAATGGGCTGCTGTAATCCTTGGGTATAGTCTTCTGCCGCTTGGGTGGCACTGGTGCTGTCCTTATTATCGTGGCCAGCGAGGGCGTTGAGTAGTAAGGCGCAGTCTTCTGCAGTGGTGGCCATGGGGCCCGCTTGGTCCATGCTCGATGCGAGGGCAATCATGCCCCAACGGGAAATACGACCATAGGTGGGTTTGAGCCCAGTGATGCCTGTAAGGGCTGCGGGCTGGCGAATGGAGCCACCCGTATCGGAGCCCGTGGCGGCAGGGGTTAAGCGTGCTGCCACTGCAGCAGCGGAGCCGCCAGAGGAGCCACCCGGTACGCAGTCTAACTGCCATGGGTTTTTTACGGCGCCATAAAAGCTGGTGGCGTTGGAGGAACCCATGGCGAACTCGTCCATATTGGTTTTGCCTAGCATCACCATGCCGGCTTGCTGTAAGCGCTCCACCACGGTGGCGTTATAAGGGGGAACAAAGTTATCTAGCATGCGTGAGGCGCTAGTGGTTTTTACCCCTTGGGTGCAAAACATATCTTTGTGGGCAATGGGGAGGCCGTTTAATGGGCCAGCTTCACCTTTGGCACGGGCTGCATCAGCGGCTTTGGCTTGTGCTAATGCTTGGTCAGCTGTGATGGTGATAAAGCTATTAAGTTGTGGGTCATGGGCTTCGATGCGCGATAAATAGTGCTCCGCGATATCCGTGGCAGTAAAGTCGCCGTTGGCAAGCCCTTGTTGTAACTGAGTTAATGTAAGTTGGTGCATGGCGCTTCCTATTCTTCAATGACTTGCGGTACCACATAATGGGAATCAGCCGTATTGGCTGACAAAGGCAACACTTGGTCGCGGTAATCAGGTTCTGTTACCGCGTCTGTGCGTAGTGGCGCTGTGCCATCGAAGGGGTGGATAAGTGGCTGTGCGCCTTGAGTGTCGATGGAAGCTAATTCTGCTATCACGTTGGTGAGTTGATTGAGGCGAGGCTGCAATGCGTTGAGCTCGGCTTCGCTAAAATTTAGCAGTGAAAGCTTGGCCAAACGGATTAGGTCATCTTGGCTAAGGGACATGAGAGTAGTTCTCCGTGGCTAATAAGTGCTGCCGAGACGAAGTCAGCAGCGCTATGAAAAATGCCCTGTAAAATAGCATAAATAGTGGCCCTAGCGCTAGTTGACCTTGTTCTCATTGGGCTATTTTTGCTTGCCCAAAAGGTGAACCATTGTTAGAGTTCGCCTTCCAACTATTTTTGCCGTGAGAGCACTTTTGTAAGTAGGTTTGTTTTCTTGCGCCTCTGGTTTTGGCGCACTTTGTTAAACGATAATGAGATTCGCTCGGTTTTGTATTAAACGATAATGAGATTCGCTCGGTTTTGTATGACGGCATTTTATAAAGATTAACTCAGGAAGTTCGCTAGCATGTCTTTGCTCAAACGTATTCGGGGAATGTTCTCCACAGATTTATCTATCGATTTAGGAACTGCAAACACTATTATTTATGTGCGTGGCCGCGGCATAGTGCTTGATGAGCCTTCGGTGGTGGCTATTCGTAACCATGGCGCACAGAAAAGTGTGGCTGCCGTGGGCATTAATGCTAAGCGTATGCTTGGCCGCACACCAGGCAATATCACAGCGATTCGCCCGATGAAAGATGGGGTAATCGCTGATTTTGAAGTTACCGAAAAAATGCTTCATAACTTTATCCGTCGTGTGCACGAAAAAAGCTTTTTCCCTCCGGCGCCTCGCGTCTTAGTGTGTGTTCCTTGCAAATCCACTCAAGTGGAACGTCGCGCTATTCAGGATTCTGCTTATGGCGCGGGTGCACGCGAAGTGTATCTCATTGAAGAGCCCATGGCGGCCGCCATTGGTGCTGGCCTGCCCGTGGATGAAGCCCACGGTTCCATGGTAGTAGATATTGGTGGCGGCACCACAGAAATTGCGATTATCTCTCTTAATGGCATCGTTTATGCGGAATCCGTGCGCGTGGGCGGTGACCGCTTTGATGAAGCCATTGTAGGTTTTGTGCGCAAGGAATACGGCAGCCTCATTGGTGAGTCCACTGCGGAGCGTATTAAGCAGGAAATTGGTACAGCATATCTAAGCGATGAAATTTTAGAAATCGATGTACGCGGTCGCAACCTTGCAGAAGGGGTGCCACGTAGCTTTACCCTAAACAGTGAAGAAATCTTAGAAGCGTTAAAAGACCCTCTTGCCACCATCGTTAATGCGGTAAAAAGTGCCCTTGAAGCGTCCCCTCCAGAGCTGGCCTCTGATATTGCTGAGCGCGGCTTAGTGCTCACTGGTGGTGGCGCTTTGTTGCGTGACTTAGATCGTCTTATTAGTGAAGAAACCGGTTTACCTGTGATTGTGGCCGATGAGCCGCTAACTTGTGTGGCGCGCGGCGGTGGTCGTGCGTTGGAACTTATCGACACGCAAGGTATGGAAGGCCTCACCTTAAGCTAATTACCCAAGAGCCCACTCATGGTGGGCTTGTGTGTTGGGCGTCCAACATGCCCTGGGAGGCTAACGATTAAAGGCTTACATTCTCGTACCCCTAAACCTTCTTACCGTCTCTTGCTGGCGGCGGTGCTTTCCTTCGTCTTGATGTTTGTGGATCATAGAACTTCTTATCTAGAGAAGCCGCGTTACGTGGCTTCTTATTTAGTGGCACCAGTTCACTATGTGGCTCATTTGCCCACGGCGATGATGCAATGGGGCAAAGAGCAGAGCAAAAGCCGTAGTCAGTTAATATCTGAAAATGCCTCTATGGAGCGGCAGTTACTGGTATTGCAGCAGAGAGTGCAGAAGCTTGCGGTGCTTGAGGCTGAAAATGCTCGTTTGCGGCAACTATTAAACTCAGCCGCAGAATTAAATACGAAAGTACTCACCGCACAAATTATTGGTATTGACCCTGATCCTAGTCGCCAAGAGGTAGTGGTGAATAAGGGCGCCAACGACAAGGTTCGAGTTGGCCAAGCGGTTCTTGATGCCAAGGGGCTGCTTGGGCAAGTAGTAGAAGCAGGGGCTTCTTTTTCTCGGGTTCTATTGGTAACGGACTCTAACCATGCACTTTCTGTCCAAATTAATCGTAATGGCGTGCGCGCAATTTTAGCTGGAACAGGGCAAGTGGATAAATTGCGCCTGATGTATGTACCCACCACCGCTGATGTGGAGGTGGGAGATTTACTTGTTAGTACTGGCTTAGACCAGCGTTATCCTCAAGGTTATCCCGTGGGCAAAATCGTGAGCTTGCATGTGGAGCCTGGGGATGCATTTATGACGGTGGAAGCGGCGCCAACTGCCGAGATTGATAAAATATCCCATGTGTTATTGGTGGCATCAGAAGAGGGCGAGGAATAATGCGTATGCAGCCAGCTTCGGGAACACTGTTAATTGTGATGACGTTTTTGCTTGCTGGATTATTGCAAGTGATTGCTTTGCCTGATGCTATTAGCGCAGGGCGGCCGCTTTGGATTGGCATGATGTTGGTGTTTTGGGTGTTGGCGCTCCCTCACCGGGTTGGTGTTTTGGCCGGCCTCTTGGTAGGCCTATATGCCGATCTTTTACTCGGGCGTGTGTTAGGTGTATACGCCATATCTTTTGCTTTGCTCGCTTACTTAACATTAAATAGTTATAAGCGTTTGCGAGTGTATGGCGCACTACAACAGTCCTTTGCAGTATTTTTATTGCTAGGTGTTACTGCATTTAGTGCCCATATTTTGAATAGCTCCTTGGGTGAGAATACCGTGTCACCCATGCTGACTTTGCTGCCGGTGCTTTTTTCAGCACTATTTTGGCGTCCTTTGTTCGGGATGTTACGAATCCTTCAGATACGATTTATGGTGCGTTAATGACAACCTTGTATTTAGCTTCCACTTCGCCAAGACGTAAAGCCTTGCTTGAGCAAATAGGGGTGGAGTTTGAAGTCATTGATGGTATCCAGGTGGATGAAACGCCGCTCCCACTAGAGAATGCAAAAGATTGCGCGTTACGGTTAGCGCAAGATAAAGCGCGGGTGGGTTGGCAGCGGGTAAATCGTGAGGGTGCAGCCGTTTTAGGCGCCGACACAGTGGTGTTGTTTGAGGGCAACTTATTAGATAAGCCGGCCTCTCGTGCTCAAGCCTTGGCTAATTTGCAGCGCTTAAGTGGTAACACCCATGTGGTGATAACAGCAGTTGCCCTATGCACCAGTGCAGGTGTAAAAACCCACGCAGTCACTACCCAGGTGACTTTCCGTCAACTGTCCACTCAACATTTAGAACAATATATCGCCACGGGCGAGCCCTTCGATAAAGCAGGGGGGTATGGCATACAAGGCTTTGGTGCTGCTTTAGTTAGTGCCATTAATGGCTGTTATAGCAATGTTGTAGGCCTGCCCTTAGCGCAAACAGCCCAAATGCTCGAAGACGCAGGAGTGGCGATGTGGCAAAGCGATCAGTAGAGGCAGCAAAAACTCGGTTCCCATCGCTAGGTGTCTTTGTTTCCGCAGTAGCGGCCCTTTGCTTGTGCTTACTCTTGATGCTCTCCCTCGGTGTGCGGGTGGCGATGCATTGGCTACCTGAGATTGCGCATTTACTAGAAGAGCGCATTGAGCAGCAATTGTCAGTGGAGCTGGAGGTTGGCCACATTAGGGGAGAGGTGAAAGGGTTTTCGCCTACTATTTATCTACAAGAGCTGCAGCTTGTTCCTTCAGATAAAGGCGTGAGCCCTTTTGTTGTTGAAGCTGCGGATATTACCATCGACCTTTGGCGCTCCATTTGGCGCCGAAATTTGCAATTACGCAAACTTAAATTACGCGGCGCCAGTCTTCATTTGGTGGTGGATGAGCAGGGGAATGTGCGCTTGCGTGGGCAGGGTGATAGCACCCAGCCCACGGCATTAAGCGCTGAGCAATCGCGCAGTCTGTTGGAGTTGGCTTACGACCAGCAAAACGTGGTGCTAGAAAAAATACAACTACGGTTTGATTTCCCTGAACAACCCAGTATAGAAAGCGATGACGCACGATTTGTGCTAATTAAGCAGGGCGGTAAACGCTTATTAGGGCTAGATTTTAAAGCTTCTAATCATGCGCTTTCTTTCTCTACGCGGCTACATTTGAATCATAAAGCTTACGCGTTTAATGAGTTAGCAGGTGTCGTTTACTTGGCATTGGATGGTGAACGTTTAGAGCGTTGGTTGCCGGAGCAATGGCCACTAGACTTGGTGCCAGCGCGCATTGGGGGCAAGGTGGAATTGTGGGGAAAACTACAAAAAGGTGGATTAGCAGAGTCCACACTTGTACTTAGCCAAGCTCAAATAAGTGTAGTTCATCGCCAGCAAAGTGGGCTCTGGTCCCTTGATGATGCGGCAGTGGTTGCGCGCGGTAACCGTACTGCTAGCGGCTATGCGCTACAGCTAGAATCTATTGTGGGGCACAATGATGAAGCGGGTCGATTAAATGCTGGGCCTCTGTGGTTGGATGTGAAGGAGGATGAGTCGCAAAGCGTTAAGTGGCAAATGCGCGGTGAAAATATATCCTTAAGTGGTTTGGCGCGCCATATAAAAGCGTGGCCTTTTCCGCTCCCTGAACCTGCCCCTAGAGTGCTAGACGCAGCGCCTGAAGGTAGAATTTCTGAATTTTATTTGCTCGGCGAAAACTATCAATGGCACAGAGCCAGTGTGCGTTTTCAAGATGTGGCTGTGGGCACGGATGAAGAGGTCGCGAAGTTGTCTGGTGTTTATGGCTGGATATCGGCAACTCCTCAAGAAGGGGTAGCTTTTATAGAACCGCAGCCTATTCGCCTTGGCTTGCCCAATTTGTTTAAACAAGAACTTTCGGGCGAGGTCCAAGGAAGCTTGCATTGGCACAAAGAGTCCGAGGGTTATGCAGTAACATCAAGCCGATTACAGGTGCTTAACCAAGATGCCATGGGTGAGGCGCTGCTTGCGCTTTATTTACCCCAAAACGCCCCCCCTTATTTAAAGCTTAGGGCAGAGGTGGCCCAAGGGCGCGTGAGCCGTGCAGCCACTTACATTCCATTGCGTAAAATCCCCGAAGCAGCAAGCCAATGGCTAGAGCAAGCTTTTGTGGGCGGTGAGCTAGAAAGAGGCCGGTTTCTGTATGAAGGGACTGTAAAGCCAGCCATAGAAATGCCTTGGCAAAGGACTTTTTTAATGTCCTTCGCTACACAATCAGCAGAGCTTCATTTGGCGCCAGGCTGGCCAAATATGCGCCAAATTAATGGAGAGGTACAAATTAATGGCGCTGAAGTCACAGGTGAATCACTGAGCGCCCACTATTTAGGCCAGTCATTACGTCAAATCCAATTGCATATATCACCGCAACCTGAACGCAATCGGCTAGTCGCGAGCGGTTTTTTTGATGGAGAGGCGGAGGCGCTAAACCGTTTGTTCACCCAAACGCCACTGGTGGCTCAAGTGCCAGAAGCATTGCAGCAATGGCAGGTGCAGGGAGGAACGGCATCAGGCCAGTTAATGCTAGCTATACCGTTGGCGCCCAAAGCAGAAAAACTGGCACTTGAGGTGAATGCACATTTAAGCCAGGTGGCCTTTGGCTCAGAATCTCTCGATTTGTTCGCCACACAGCTCACGGGCGATGCTGTTTTCTCGCTTGAAAAAGGGCTACAGGTTTCTAAGTTCACTGGCCGTTTATTTGAACGGGACATAACAGGGCGCATCACCAGCAGCGAGAACCATACTCAGCTATCGTTGGTTGGCGACGTGGCCATGAAACAGCTGCGCCAATGGCAGTCGATGGACTGGATGAAGCATCTGTGGGGACAAATGGAGTACCAGTTTTCTTTAAATATCCCACGCCAAGCTGAACATGCAGTGAGCTGGCAAGTGTATTCTGACTTGCAAGGTGTGGGCGTGGATTTACCCGCACCCCTTCATAAGGCCAGTAAAGATAAGTTGCCGCTTACCTTATCCTGGCACCCCAGCCATCGAGGCCAGAGATTTGCGCTGCGTAGCCAGTTGTTGCAGGGCGAGATGCAGCTGAACAACGAAGGGCTAGAGCGCGGAGTGGTGCATTTTGGTGGCGGTAAAGCTGTGCTGCCTAGCCAGGGAATTGCCATTACAGGCAAGGTGGCGCAGTTAGATGTTTTGGAATGGCAGCAATTATTTGCTGACAGCGATAATGCTTTGGCTAGCTCACAATGGCCCACAACTCAATTAGCTTTGGCGGCAGAGGAATTGAGTTTGGGTGGCTTAGGTCAGGTGGGGACGGGTGATATTGCCTTCACACAAGAGGAAAGGGCGTGGCAATTACAGATGCAAAGCGAAAGATTGAGCGGCGAACTGTGGGTGCCTAACCAGTATCAGCCACGTGGGGATAGGCCCTTAACAGCACATGTGGACAAATTGATTTGGCCTTTTAAAACCAAGGCGTTATCTGCTTCAACTTTGCCATTTAAAGCAACCCCCACTACTTTTCCTGTGGCGGATGTGCGCATTAATGAGTTGCAAGTCAAGGGCAAGGCGCTGGGGCGTTGGCAAGCACAGCTGAGACCCATGGCCAACGGTATTTTGTTTGAGGCCTTGCAAGGGCGCTGGCATGGCACCACATTAATGGGGCAGTTGCGGTGGCAAGAACACAAAGCACAACAAACCAGCGAGCTTGAAGCGACTATTGATAGCCAAGACTTAGGTACTTTATTTCGCGAGCTTGGCCTTGCTTCTTTTATCGAAGGGGAGCAAGCGAGCAGTCAGTGGGAGGTTGCTTGGCAAGGCGCGCCCTGGGAGCTTGATTACCAACAACTCGAGGGTGATGTGAGCTTGCGGGTGGATAGGGCGTTTTTGCCCACCTCAGATAAGCGTACATCGGCATTGCGTATGCTAGGCGTTTTGAATGTGGGACACACGTTGGGGCGCCGTTTGCGTTTGGACTTTTCAGATGTGGTGCAAAAGGGCTTAGTAGTGGATAAGCTCACAGGAGATTACCGCTTGAAAGGTTCTAAGGTAATAACAACCAATGCGCAAATCCTTTCGCCATCTGCGGAGTTTAAAATAGCGGGTGTGCTTGATATGGCCACGGGGGAGCTGGATAGTGGAATTGAAGTAACTCTGCCCCTTTCTAGTAACTTGTATGCAGGTTGTTTTGCAGGCCCCGCCACCTGTGCAGGCATATTTGTGGTGGAGCGACTTTGGGGCAACCGCTTAGAAAAAATGACGTCTATGGAGTACCAAGTGAGGGGGGGGTGGAAGAACCCCAGAGTGGAAGACGTCAGTGGAATCTATACAAAAAAACGTCAGCAATATGCCTATTAAAGGCTGTTTAGGAGTTTAGCGAGTGACAAATTCGTTGATAAAGCGTACTGAAGAGGTGCTATTAGCTCCCACAGCGCTTACTAGCCAAATCTTGGAAAGTATTTTGGCCACCGTGGCAGGACCACAAACGGATTATGCGGATATCTTTTTGCAGCACAGCCATACCGAAGGTTGGGTGCTTGAAAATGGCGTCGTGCGTGATGCTTATTTTAGTCTGGAGCATGGTGCGGGGCTGCGCGTGATTAGTGGTGAGCAAACAGGTTTTGCTTATACCGATAATCTTTCTCAACAGGCGTTACAGCAGGTGGCCGGAGCGGCTGGCAGCATTGTGCGTATGGGGATGAGTGGCAAGGTCAAGCCTTTAGTGTCGACGGCCTCGGCGCCCCTATACACCGCCGAAAACCCCATCTTAAGTTGGGAGTCGGAGCAAAAAGTTGCTTTGCTTCAACGTTTAGATGCTTATACACGCGCTTTAGACCCAGCGGTGTGCGAGGTATCTGCTTCGCTGCATGCTGCCCACGACAATATCATGGTCGCTGCCACTGATGGCACCTTTGGGGCTGATATTCGCCCTTTGGTGCGTTTTAACGTTTCCGTTATCGTTGAGCGCAATGGGCGCCGCGAGCGTGGCAGCGCTGGTGGCGGTGGTCGCGTAACTTATGATTGGTTATTGGAAGAAGGAAGAGTTGAAGCTTGGGCCAAAGAAGCTGTGCGTATTGCCTTGCTGAATCTAGAGGCACAAGCAGCGCCGGCGGGGGTGTTCCCTGTGGTGTTAGGCCCGGGGTGGCCGGGTGTGCTGTTACACGAAGCAGTGGGTCATGGGCTAGAGGGCGATTTTAATCGCAAAGGAACCTCAGTATATGCCCAGCAAATGGGTGAAATGGTGGCTTCGCCGTTGTGTACAGTGGTGGATGACGGCACATTGGCTCATCGCCGTGGCTCGCTTACTATCGATGACGAGGGCACCCCTACACAAGTTAACACCTTGATTGAAAATGGCCGTTTAGTGAAGTATATGCAAGATAAGCACAATGCTCGCTTAGCCGGTTTTGAGCCCACGGGCAACGGCCGCCGAGAGTCTTACGCCCATTTACCCATGCCACGCATGACCAATACTTATATGCTGCCAGGCAACTCTGACCCCGCTGAAATTTTGGCTTCCCTCGATAAGGGGGTGTATGCGGTGAACTTTGGTGGTGGGCAAGTGGATATAACCTCTGGGCGCTTTGTATTTTCCACCAACGAAGCCTATTGGGTGGAAAATGGAAAAATTCAATATCCTGTGAAAGGTGCCACTCTTATCGGCAGTGGTGCCGAAGTCATGCGTAGTATTAGCATGGTGGGTAACGATTTAGCCTTAGATTCAGGGGTTGGCGTTTGCGGCAAAGACGGGCAGTCTGTCCCTGTAGGGGTGGGCCAACCAAGTTTGCGCGTGGATGCCCTCACCATAGGTGGCACAGCCTCTTAAGGAGACTTTCGCAATGTCTAATATTCAGCAAGCCCTCGCTGCCATGACACTTTGCAAGGGAATGGGTGCGGCAGAGCTACAAGCATTAAGCAAACTTGTTTTTGTGAATTCCTATGCAACCGCTGAAACCGTATGCGCTGAAGGTGATGCCAGTGATTTTATGTGCTTTGTGGTAAGTGGCACTTTGCGTGTGTTGAAGCGTTTGTCAGAGGAAGAAGAAATGGCCATTGCCACAGTAACGGCGGGACATTCCTTCGGCGAAATGGCATTACTTGAAAAAGCACCTCGCTCAGCCACGGTGGTGGCTCAGCGTGATTCAGTCATTATTATTCTTACGCGCAAGGGGTTTGAACAGTTTAAGGAGCGGCACCCCCAAGGGGCATTGGTTATGCTGGCGAATGTGGCGAGCCAATTGAGTGCGCATTTGCGGCGCACCTCAGATCAGTTAGCCCAATTTATGCCGCCTTTAAACTAATTAATAAAGCGGGGCTTGTTGGTCAAGCTCCCGTAAATATTGATGGAGACGTCGCTTTTCCCGTCTAAATTTTTGTTTGGCGGCTGCGTCAGGGTTTTCTGCTTCTGGCATGCTGCTGATAAAGTGACGGATTAATTGGCGCAAGTGTTGGCGATCACTGTGTGGGAAAAAACTAAGTATCTCATTGAAGAGTTGTGCATTCTCTTGAGGTGCTTGTTCCAAACGCTCGACCCAGTGCAGCAATCGTTGCTCGCGCAGCGGGTCTTGAAGGGCGGTAAGCGCTTCTTCGATGGCGATATCGTCGGAGGCACGCACTAGTTTGCCCACATAAGACGCGTGGCGACGGCGAGCTTCGTGGGAATGAATGCGTTTCGCTTCGTTGAGAGCGTTTAATAAAGAACTATTGAGTGGCAAACGCGCGAGTTGCTCTGAGGAAAGAGTCATGAGTTGTTCACCAAGCTTTTGTTGGCGGGCGCTTTCGCGTTTGAGCTCACTTTTACTCACATGGTCGTCTTGGAAAAAATCATTCATTAATGTGGCCTTGTTTACGTGTTAAATAAGCCAGTGGTATAGGCAAAGAAATGACAAAATTAGCACCTCATGCAAACACCACCCAAGTGGATGTGGAGCAGTTAAAGCAACAAGTGAACGAGATTTTAGCAGAAGCTGAGCGCCAAGGGGCTAGTGCGGCTGCAGTAAATTTAGGAGTGAGCCAGGGTTTGTCTGTGGAAGTGCGTATGGGCGGTGTGGATACGCTCGAATTCCACCATAACCAAGGTGTGTCGTTAACAGTATATGTGGGGCAGCGCACGGGGTCTGCGAGCAGTACAGATACTTCGCCCAAAAGCATCAAAGAAACAGTGGCTGCGGCTCTGGCGATTGCGAAGCATACAGGTGAAGACGAAGCGAATGGTTTGGCCCCTAAAGAATTGCTAGCACAGGCAGACTCGCTGCCGGCATTAGATTTGCACCACCCGTGGGCACTCTCGCCTGAGGAAGCGATTACTTTGGCGCAACAGGTGGAGCAAGCGGGGCGTGAGGATAAGCGTATTGTTAACTCCGATGGCGCCACCGTTACCTCTGGTTTTAGTGTGCGAGCCTACGGCAACACGCAAGGCTTTGTGGCGGCTTATCCTTCCACCAGTCACGGCATGTCCTGTGCTTTAGTGGCAGAAGCTAAGGGCGAGATGCAGCGTGATTATTATTACCACGCTCACCGCAATCCAGCCATGCTTATGGCACCTGAAGAAGTTGGTGCAAAGGCTGCGGAGCGCACTTTGTCGCGTTTAGGGGCTAAGCAGCCAGCTACTGGTAAGTGGCCAGTGATTTTTCATGCGGAGGTGGCGCGTGGCTTGCTAGGGCATTTTATTAGCGCCATCAGTGGTGGCGCCTTATACCGCAAAGCATCGTTTATGCTCGATCGTTTAGATACTCCAGTGTTTCCCGAGTGGGTTACCCTCGCTGAGCACCCGCATTTGCTCCAAGGACCCGCTTCTGCACCGTTCGATAGTGATGGATTGCCAACACGCGCACAGAGTTTTGTAGAAGCGGGAGTGTTGCGCAGCTATGTGTTGAGCTTATATTCTTCGCGCCGTTTAGGTCTTGCGCCCACGGGTAATGGTGGCGGTGTGCGTAATTTGGCTCTGCCTGCAGGCGATAAAAATTTGGCGCAATTATGCGAACAAATGGGCACAGGTATTTTGGTGACTGAGCTGATGGGGCAAGGAGTCAATGCCCTGACGGGGGACTATTCCCGCGGTGCCGCAGGGTATTGGGTGGAAAATGGTGTCATTGCGCATCCACTAGAAGAATTCACCGTGGCGGGGAACCTTGCAGATATGTTTATGAGCATAGAGGCTGTGGGCAATGACGTTGACCAGCGTGGCGGTATCCATACAGGGAGCTTGTTGCTTGCTCCCCTTACAGTGGCAGGTGCATAACTAGCGCATATGTAAGTGCCGAACCTTGGCGGGCCAGTGGTGCTCGCTAAGGCGTTTAGCAATCGCTTCAGCGGTATAAACTGACCTGTGCTGCCCTCCAGTGCAACCAATGGCCACTGTGATATAGCTGCGATCACTGTGCTGATAGCGTGGCAACCATGAGAGTAGCAACTGCTCTATATCCTGTAGAATATCAGCGCTTTGCGGTTGGCTATCTAGGAAATCAATCACCGGTTGCTGTTTGCCATTGTATGGACGCAGCTCAGTGTCCCAGTAGGGGTTGGGCAGCATTCTAACATCAAACACTAGGTCAGCATCCGTGGGAGCGCCGTGCTTAAACCCAAAGGATTGGATCAACAAAGATAGCTCATCTTCGCGCTGGGCCACACGTTCACGCACTAAATTTCGCAGCTCATGGGGAGTGAGTTGGCGTGTGTCGATTAATAAGTCTGCCACTTCTTGGATGCTGCTCAAAAGCTCTTTTTCATGTGCAATAGCTTCAGATAACGACATATCATGGTCGCTTAAGGGGTGGCGACGGCGGGTAGAGCTAAAGCGTTTTAGCAACGTGTCTGCATCGGCATCTAAGTAGATAACTTCGCATTGCAGCGAAGGGTTTTTAACTTGGGCCAGTAGCTCGCCAAACTGCGGGAGTTGCGAACGTAAATTGCGTGCATCGATGCCCACAGCGACATTTTGTGAGTCCAAAGGCAGTTCGGTGAGTAGTTGTTCTGCTAACGCAGGTAGAAGCCCTAAAGGTAAATTATCAACACAGTAATAGCCTTGATCTTCAAGGGCTTGTAGGGCGGTGGTTTTTCCGGAGCCGGAACGGCCACTCACAATCAGTAACTTCATAACTCGATAAGCCTCGGTGTTAGCTTGCCAGTTCTAGCTCTATGCTAGAGTTGATGGCGGCGCGGTAAAGCGCGTCTTTGGTGTTGGCTGCGCGCAAAGCATCACGATATTCTGCTTGGCTAAAGAGTGCAGCAATGCGGCTGAGGGTGTTGAGGTGCTCTTCTGGGTCGCTGTCGGGCACTAAGAGCATAAAAATAACATCCACGGCTTGATTGTCTTGAGCGTCAAACTCGATTGGGTCTTTGAGGGTGAGTAGCAAACCGCGTGGCTGGGTGCAGCACCCTAAACGGCAATGGGGAAGAGCAATGCCTTCCCCAAGAGCGGTGGTACCTAACCTTTCACGAGCAAGCAATGCATCAAATACGGTATCAACCTCTAGCTCTGGATTGAGCTCAGCCAAGCGTTCAGCAATGAACTCTAAAAGCTTTTTTTTGTTAGCCCCTTCCACCTGGAAAAACGTGGTTTCAGGGGTGAGCAGATCTCGCATGCGCATTATTTTAGCCCGTGTTGGTCAGTTAATTACCCTGGTTGCGGTTAACAATTTTACCTTTATGTTTGCGCACTTGGCCATCCATTTTATCGATAAGTAGATCGATGGCGGCGTACATATCGTGCGCTTCAGCCGAAGCAAACAGCTCGTTACCAGCTAGGCGGATGGTGGATTCGGCCTTGTGGGCGTTAGGCTCAGGCGCCAAGGTGACCCTAACGCTAGTGATGGTATCGATATGACGATCAATACGTGAGAATTTATCATGCACATAGTTACGAAGTGCGTCTGTGATATCTAAATGGCGACCAACAACTTCTATTTGCATAGCTGACTCCTCTCAGTCTTATTATCGGGCCCGCCTATTAGCATAGGTGAGGGCCAGAATTGTATCAAAGTGCGGTTTGAGTGGGCAGCCTAGGTACATGAATGCGTGTCGTAGGCGCCTCGTTCTAAACCACAACTCCATCATGGCATGAAGTTATAAGCTTGGGTAGTGGCGCTATTAGGAAATTTATTATTGAGTTAATCTTAGACAATTAAAGCCTGAAATCCGCTCCCAGGTAGACGTCCCGTACTTGCTGGTTGGCGAGCACTTCTTCAGGACTTCCTTCTGCAATAATATGGCCTGCGCTGACAATATAGGCGGTGTTACAGATATCCAGTGTTTCACGCACATTGTGGTCGGTGATTAGGACGCCAATATTGCGCTCGCTGAGGTGGCGAATAATACTTTTGATATCGTTTACTGAAATGGGATCAACGCCTGCAAACGGTTCGTCTAATAAAATGAACGCTGGATCTGTGGCTAGGCCGCGTGCGATCTCAGCGCGCCGCCTTTCACCTCCAGATAAGCTCATGCCTAAGCTGTCGCGGATATGGGTGATATGGAATTCCTCGAGTAGCTTTTCGAGCTCTTCTTGGCGTTGCTGGCGGCTAAGCTCTTTGCGAGTTTCTAGAATAGCCATAATATTGTCAGCTACAGTGAGACGGCGAAAAATACTAGCATCCTGAGGCAAATAACCGATCCCTTTTTTGGCTCGGTTGTGCATGGGCAGGGCAGTGATATCTTCGTCACCAATAGTAATGTAACCGGAATCTGGGGGCACTAGGCCCACAATCATATAAAAACAGGTGGTTTTGCCTGCACCATTTGGGCCAAGTAAACCTACAACTTGGCCGGAGTTTACTGACAGAGATACATCTTCAATTACACGGCGGCCTTTATAGCTTTTGGCCAAGTTGTGAGCCTTCAGTTGCTTCATTTGTCACCCTTTTTATCCGCTGGTATCACTAACCTGACGCGCTCACCTTCATCGCCGCCATCAGCTTCAACATTTCGAGTGGTGAGATGATACACCACTTTGGCACCTTCAAAGGTTCGACCTTCGCTATTGATGTATGCATTTTTGGTAAGGGTAACAGTGTCTGCTTTTACCTCGTACAGTAAAAAATCAGCGCGAGCTTGGATGTCTTCCCCATCACGAAGCGTTACAGGGTTCCCTTCTGCTTCTACACGTTCAAGGTCACCGTTTTTATCTATAAACAGCTTGATGGTATCGGCGGCCATGTGGCGTTGGCCTTGTTCAAGTTCCGCTTTGCCCTGGTAAATGCCCCAACCTTCGCTTTGATGAAAGCGCGCGCTGTTGGCGCTAATAATTATTTCGTCATTGGTGCTTTCTTGAGCGGTAACTTGACTGCTATAGCCCCAAATACCAAATAACAAACAGCTGTAGATAAGTGCCTTACGGCATTGCATAGCGGCTCTCCACTGGGCTAAATAATTCTAAAATACCGGTGTTGGCATCTGCTTGCATGCCCCCTGCGGTGGTAATGTTGGCGCCTTGTTTGACCCTTACTGGGTGTTGTGTGCTAATGCGTTCCTGTTTGGAAAAATAAGTAATCGCGTCGCTTTCAATGGAAAGCCGCTCCGCGTCAAGTTGCTGCGCATAAACATCACCGCTAAGAGTGAGTTGGTTTTGTCTGCTAGTGTACAAAGCATTACGACTAGTGATGTGCCATTGAGGGCGGCTGTCCTGCTGAAAAATATGCACATCGGGTTGTACCAACTCTGTGGTGTTGTCGGCGTCGTTTTCTATCAGTTGTTCAGCATGCACACGGTATTCTAGGTAGCCTTCAGGGGTAAAATTTTTGCCCGTAATGTTATAAGCAATAATCAGTGGCGCTATTTTTGCCTTCTCTTTATCTGAAGGTAAGCGTCCATCCCATTCATTCAGCAGCATTAAGGTAAGCAGACTTAAGGCAAGCACACCAATGGCGCTAAATAAGCCGCTATTTTTCACGGTAACGACTCCCCTAAGCGGGCAGCAAGGATGATATCGCAAATGTCTCGTACCGCTCCCATGCCGCCTGTGCGCTCCGTAATAATATGGGCGGTGTTAAAAGCGCTGCGATGGGCATTAGGAACAGAGAAAGAAAGACTAGCCCACTGTAAGGCAGAGACATCAGGTACGTCATCACCGGCGTAACCCACTTCTTCAGAAGAGTAGCCAAATTCATTGGCAATGGCTTGAAGCACTATGCCCTTGTCGTCTCGGCCTTGTACGACTTTATGGAATCCTAAGTCATTGGCGCGCTTTTGCACCATGGGCGAATTGCGGCCCGTAATAATGGCAAGTTTGATGCCGGCTTCACGCAGAAACTTTAGTCCTTGGCCATCCAACGCATGAAAAACTTTTAAGACTTCGCCATCGGCGTTAAAAACTAAGCGACCATCTGTCATAACGCCGTCCACATCAAAAGCCATGAGCTTTAAGCGGCGAGCTTTCTCTCGGAGCTCATCATCATTAATACGGTATCGCACTTATACAACTCCTGCTTTTAATAGGTCGTGCATGTTGAGCGCCCCCACGGGCTCACTGCTATCGTTGACCACAATAAGACCATTAATCTTCCTAGTTTCCATAAGGTTAAGTGCCTCGGCGGCTAGCATTTTGGAGGTTGCCACCACAGGGTTTTTGGTCATTACCTGCTCAATGGGAGTAGTTTGCAGATCAAGATTGTTTTGGTCAAAGAGGCGGCGCAAGTCACCATCAGTAAAAACGCCAGCCAAGACACCGCTAGCGTGCACAACAGCTGTCATGCCTAGGCCTTTTTGGCTGATTTTTATGATGGCTTCGCGAATGGGTGTGTGTGTGGAAACCACGGGCAAGCGCTCTCCCGTATGCATAATGTCTGCCACCTGTAGTAATAACCGCCGACCTAAGCTACCGCCAGGGTGAGAAAGAGCAAAATCTTCGGCAGAAAAGTCCCGTGCTTCTAGCAGGGCAATAGCGAGGGCATCTCCCATAGCTAATGCGGCAGTGGTGCTAGAGGTGGGCGCTAAATTTAAGGGGCAGGCCTCTTCATGCACGATAACAGGAATATGAATATCCGCTTGCGTAGCCAAGGTGGATTCAGGGCGACCAGTGAGGCTGATCAGCGGAATACTGCGGCGTTTTAACACAGGTAAAATGGCGAGTACCTCGCTAGTTTCACCAGAGTTGGAAAAGGCGAGCACTATATCTTCTGGTGTTATCATGCCTAAGTCTCCGTGCGAGGCTTCGGCAGGATGCACAAAGAAAGCGGGGGTGCCTGTGCTAGCTAAGGTAGCTGCAACCTTGGCTGCAATATGGCCAGATTTGCCCATGCCTGTCACAATAACGCGGCCCCTAGAATCGAGTATGCGTTTGCAGGTTTGTTCAAACTGCTCGTTAATAGAGTCGATTTGTGCAGTGATGGCGGCGGCTTCAATTTCTAAAACACGGCGCCCAGCAGTAAGAAATGAATGCGTCATAATGTCTCTCTTAATTGATTTCGCTAGTATACATGCCAACGCGCCAAAAGTGGTGTGGTGATAGAGGTATTGTGCAGTAATCGGTTGATTGTTGTGGTCATAGAGAAAATGACGGGCAGTACTTTTGGCAACAGTGGTAACAACAAAATACTCAGCCCATCCCAAGTGAACAAATGATTATTTATAAAAAAGAGGTTTAAGCAATGAAAAGGCAAGGGTTTTTACAGTGGTTGGTCGTGGCTTTTGTTATGTTGAGCTCAAGTTTAGCTTATGCGCAGCAATCTCCCGATGAGGTGATTCGGGTGGCAGTGGATAAGCTAGTGGAACGCATTGAGGCCGACCGTGAGAAGCTGGAGGCAGACCCCCGCTACGCCCAAAAGGTAGTGGATGAAGAATTAGATGCCATGGTGGACTTTCGCCGTATTACACGTGCCGTGATGGGAGAGTATTTCAGCCAAGCTAACCGTGAGCAGCGTAATAAGTTTTTACAGCAGTTTCGCGCGAGTTTGGTGAATACTTATGCGGCGGGTATCACCCTGTACGAGGGGCAAAGTTACCGAGTTTTGCCTTTGGCTGATGGCGATGTGCGAGGCAATCGTGCCCGTGTACAAATGGAGTTTGAAACCGAGGATGGCAAAGTGCTGCCCATTGCTTACACCATGACCCTTAGCGATGAGCAATGGAAAGTGGACAATGTCATTGTAAATAACTTGAACCTAGGTCGTATTTTCCAAATTCAGTTCGCCCAAGATATGGCGGCGAACGACAATGATTTAGATAAAGTAATTAACAACTGGTCTGTGGATTTGGGATTAGATGAAATTTCTGCAGAAACAGAATAATAAGTGTTCTGCTTTTTATGGCGAAAACCCTTATCATATAGCGGTTTTTGCAAATTAAATAAATGAGAGGTTTTACAGCGTGGATGCATCACAGGTTCAGGCCTTAGTGGCCGCAGGTATTGAAAACGCCGAGGTGAGAGTGGAAGGTGGCGGCGGTAAGTTTCAAGTGCTGGTGGTGGCGCCAGCATTTGAGGGCTTAAATCGAGTGCGTCGCCAACAGCTTGTTTACGGTTGTTTGAATGAACATATTGCCAGTGGCGCTATCCACGCAGTGGAAATGCAAATTTTTACCCCCGATGAATGGGCAAAGCAGCAAGGCTAAACCTCTTTAAGGAATCCCCATGGATAAATTTTTAATTACCGGTGGGCAGCGCCTAGACGGTGAAGTTCGCATTTCTGGCTCTAAAAACTCATCACTGCCTATTATTGCGGCAACCTTGCTGGCGTCAACGCCTATAACGATTGGTAATTTGCCACGCCTCAAAGATGTGAGCACCTTGATTAAGCTGATTGAGCGTATGGGGGTAACCTGCGACGTCGATGAGCAAATGAAGCTGCGGGTGGATACTTCTACTATTCAAGAGTTTCAGGCACCTTACGATTTAGTGCGCACCATGCGTGCCTCTATTTTGGTGCTTGGGCCCTTGGTGGCTCGCTTTGGCGAAGCCGTGGTGTCTTTACCTGGTGGTTGCGCTATTGGTAGCCGTCCTGTGGATTTGCATTTGCAGGGTTTGAAGGCCATGGGCGCGGATATTGATGTCATTAATGGGTATGTGCACGCTAAGGTTAATGGTCGTTTAAAGGGCGCACGCATTGTGTTTGATACGGTGACTGTCACCGGTACTGAAAACCTATTAATGGCCGCTGCGCTAGCAGAAGGGACCACCATATTAGAAAATGCAGCCCGCGAGCCTGAAATCGATGATTTGGCTGACTGCTTGATTAAAATGGGTGCCAAAATCACTGGGGCCGGCACAGACACCATCACGATTGAAGGCGTGGAACAGCTGCATGGTTGCCATCATGATGTTATTTCAGACCGCATTGAAACGGGAACTTTTTTGATTGCGGCGGCAATAACAGGCGGCCGCGTCACCTTACGCGATACTGACCCGAGCTTGCTCGATGCTACTTTGCAAAAGCTACGTGAGACCGGTGCAGATATTGAGGTGGGTGAAAATTGGATTCGCCTTGATATGCATGGCCGCAGGCCCAAGGCAGTATCGTTACGCACAGCGCCCTACCCAGGCATGCCCACGGATATGCAAGCGCAATTCAGCGCCATGAACACCTTGGCCGAGGGTACTGGCACCATAGTGGAAACCATATTTGAAAACCGCTTTATGCATATGCAAGAACTGATGCGTATGGGAGCTGATATTCAAATTGAGGGAAATACCGCTATTATTCGAGGTGTAGACGCACTAGAGGGAGCACCGGTGATGGCCACAGATTTAAGGGCCTCAGCTTCTTTGGTGATTGCTGCGCTTGCTGCGAAAGGCGATACCTTGGTGGATCGTATTTATCATATTGATAGAGGCTATGAAGATATTGAAGCCAAGCTGAGTGCCTTGGGTGCTAAGATAGAGCGTATTAAAGGCTAAGCCACTAAATTCACTAAACACTGAGGAATGTCATGGCCACTCAAAAGCCGTTGACCATCGCCTTGTCTAAAGGCCGTATTTTAAAAGAAACCCTGCCACTGTTAGAAGCGGCGGGTATTCAGATGCTAGAAGACCCTGAAAAGTCTCGAAAGCTTATTTTCGACACTAATCGCCCTGATGTAAAAATCATCATAATCCGCGCCACAGACGTGCCTCCCTATGTGCAATACGGCGCTGCGGACTTGGGCGTAGCTGGCAAAGACGTGCTGATGGAACATGGCGGAGCCGGTATTTATGAACCCCTAGACTTGCATATTGCTCGCTGCAAATTGATGGTGGCTGCACCTAAGGATGCCGCTCCTATTCACGGTCGCATTCGAGTGGCTACAAAGTTTGTAGATATTACGCGCCGCTATTATGCCAGCAAGGGCCAGCAAGCAGATGTGATAAAGCTTTATGGCGCCATGGAATTGGCACCCATAGTTGGCCTTGCTGATCGTATCGTGGATGTGGTGGACACGGGTAACACCTTGCGTGCTAATGGCCTTGAGCCCACTGAGCTCATTGCCCATATATCTAGCCGCTTAGTGGTTAACCAGGCCAGCATGAAAACGCGTCATCAAGAAATCCAACAGATAATTGATTTATTGGCTGATGCTGTTGCGGCTAAAGTTCAAGGAGAAAGCACATGAGCGATTTTTCAGTGAACCGATTAAGCACGCAGGCGGACGACTTTTGGCAACAACTAGATGCCCTTACCGCTTGGAGTGAGGAGCGCGATGTGGAAGTGGGCGAGCGGGTGGCGAGTATTATTCGTGCCATTCGTGAGCGTGGCGATGATGCATTGGTGGAGTTCACTAATCAGTTTGATCAACGCCAAGTCACACAAGCTCAGCAGTTAGTGGTGGAGCATGAGGCGTTAACAGCCGCATTAGCAAAGATCCCACAGGAACAACGTTACGCCCTTGAGGAAGCGGCAAAACGGGTGCGTGCTTATCATGAGCATCAGCGCCAACCCTCTTGGCAGTATGAAGATGAGCACGGCAACTTACTGGGCCAACAAGTCACTCCCTTAGATAGAGCTGGCCTCTATGTGCCTGGTGGTAAAGCGGCTTATCCAAGCTCTGTTCTAATGAATGCTA
>Ga0209487_1000057_pt1 | contig 102701 bp, 93 predicted proteins | sample Poulit2012_FD_187524 | JGI IMG/M metagenome (GOLD analysis project Ga0209487, IMG submission 187524) | Agricultural soil microbial communities from Georgia to study Nitrogen management - Poultry litter 2012 (SPAdes) (version 2) | ecosystem: Environmental > Terrestrial > Soil > Agricultural land...
CAGCCCCCAAGCCTGGGCACAAGAGGCCGCTACCACATTATTTGTCCAAGGGCGGGTGACTGCAGAATCCACACAACATGGACATCGGGATTTGGCCAAAGCCGATCCTGTTTTTAATTCAGACAGGGTAAATACCCATGATGATGGCCGAGCACAGCTGCGATTTAGTGATGGCGGTTTAGTCTCATTGATGCCCGATACGCTTTTTGCTGTCGAAGAGTATTTCTACGAAGACGAGGACGATGGTGCACTGGTCTTTGGATTACTCAAAGGCGGGCTGCGCACCATGACCGGCACTATTGGCAGTAATAAACACGAGCAGTACGAATTGAAAACCCCCGTGGCTACCCTGGGCATACGAGGCACTGAGTATGTTGCCGTACTTAATCCACCAAACACATTGCGTGTCCATGTGGGTCGAGGCAAGGTTGTCTTAACCAATGATCACGGCACGCTAGAGGTTCCCGAAGGCTACAACGGTATCGTTGTGCAAGGCCAGGCTCCCGCTATGAGTGATCAGCCCCCTACTTTTGCCAGCATCACTGACGGCTTTCTGGGTGAACCCGCAGAGCGACATTTTTCAGACCCTCTGGCTGCAGAAGATCTATTAGACTTTCCCGAACTTAGCTTAGATAGCCTACCCGAACCAGCCCTGATAGAGCCCGCTGACCCATTAGGGCCAGATGATCCCTTGGGCCCCGATAGTTCTTTGGAGCCAGATAATCCTTATCCCTGGATACCTGATGGATATGAGATTGTAGACCCTGAACTAGGTGAGTTTAATGAGGAATTTTGTGATTATTTTGAAGGTATACCCGCATGTTCTTTTCCTTAAAAGCAATTCATTATGCTACACCTCTGGTGGTCCCGCACTGTTGGCTTAATACTAGTTTGCCTTGCTTTGGGTGCTCACTTTTGGGTGCCCAGCGCGCCGCAGCATAGTGGCTGGCTGTCGCGAGTTAACGCTTTATGGTATGACTTGCGTTTTCAGCTATTGCCTCCGGTACGCGCGCCTATTATGCCGGTGGTGATTATTGACATTGATGAGTTTACTCAGCTACGTGAGGGTCGTTGGCCGTGGGATCGCAGTAAAATCGCAGCACTGATCAATGCTTTGCGTGAGCAAGGCGCTGCGCTAATCGGCTTTGATATGGTGTTTTCTGAGGCGGGGCATAATGCCGCTAAAGCTGTGTTACAGCAAATGCGGGATTCAGCATTAATTTCGTCGGATTCCACGGCTGATGCAGTAGCTGATAGCGGCCAATTGCTGGCGCAGCTAGATGCTTTAGTGCCGGCATTAGATGGCGATACAGTATTGGCAGAACAACTTGGTGGTGATACTGTTTTAGGCTTTTTTTTCCACAATGATGGATTTAATGCAGGGATGTTGCCCCCAGCCCCGATTTTAATGGCCGCTGACGAGGGCCCAATAGGCCTCATCCAAATGGAAAATTATACTGCCAATCGCGAGGTGTTTAATCATGCATTTCCACCTAATGGCTTTGTAGTGACTGTTCCGGATGGGGATGGTATTGTGCGTCGATTGCCTTTGGTCATGCGCCATGATGATGGGATATTTAATGGCTTAAGCCTTGAATTAGCGCGGTTGGCCTTAAATGCACCCTGGGTGCGTATGCATACCGACTCATCTCCTCAGGGCGAGATACTCACTGCAATACAGCTGGGCAAATCACTGCGCATCCCAGTTGATCCTCGAGGCCAAATGCTGGTCCCATACCGAGGGCAAGCAGGCTCGTTTCCAACGGTTTCGGCCACTCGGCTTCTGCAGGGGGATGTTGATAAGCAATCGCTCGAGGCTTTAAAGGGTGCTGTAGTGTTAATTGGAACTTCAGCTCTGGGCTTAGCGGATTTACGTACAACGCCGTTGCAAACCAGCTTTCCCGGTGTCGAGGTCCACGCCAACGCAGTAGATACCATTCTTAATGCTTATTGGCAGCAAAACAATTCAGAACAAGACAGCAAACAAAACCCTTTTTACTACCAGCCTGACTGGGGCGAGGGTGCTGTCATCGCACAGATATTGTTTTTTGGACTTTTATTAGCTGTATGGCTACCCGGGCGCAGCCTATGGCAAATGCTGTTGGGATCGGTGGGTGGTGTTGGCCTGGCTGTATCGCTTAATTTATTACTGTGGTCTTTAGGGCATTATGCACTGCCGCTCGCCTTGGTGGTTTTATGCTTATTGAGTATTGGCGCCTTTAATCTGGTTATCGGTTATTGGTCGACTGCACGACAGCGTCAACAAATCCAAAACTTATTTGGTGAGTATGTCCCAGCAGCTCATGTTGCACACATGATTGCTAACCCTACAAGCGTTCACTTAGAAGGCACGCAAAAAGAGATGACTGTACTTTTTGCAGATATTCGCAACTTTACCGCTATTTCAGAGGGACTCTCACCAGCAGAATTAAAATCCGTCCTGAATCGTTACTTGTCGGCAATCACCGAAGTAATTTTTGCACACCAGGGGACCATCGATAAATATGTAGGCGATCTGGTAATGGCCTTTTGGAATGCTCCTTTGGATGATGCCCAGCATGCACTACACGCGGTGCAAACTGCGCTGGCCATGCAGATTAGGGCACAACAACTGCGTGCTGAATTTCGTGAACAAGGTCTGCCTGAATTTCATGTGGGGATAGGACTCAATACAGGCACCATGAATGTGGGCGACATGGGCTCTGTTTATAGACGAGCCTACACAGTATTAGGGGATTCCGTTAATTTGGCGGCGCGCTTGGAATCACTGTGTAGTTATTATGGTGTCTCTATTTTGGTTAGTGATACTACTCGCGCTGCCACGCCAGATATTATTTATCGCACCATTGATTGGGTGCGTGTAAAAGGGCGTCAGGCTCCTTTGATTATCAGCCAACCCATAGCACTAAACAATCAATTAAGCAGTAACGAGCAACAAACACTAAAGCTTCATGAGCAGGCTTGTCAGGCCTACCAAGAGGGCGAACTGCAAAAGGCCCAGACTCTTTTTAATCAACTCAAACAAGATTTACCTGCAGATCCTCTGTATGATCTATATTTGCAGCGGATCCAGGCCGCACACGCTGACACTTGGAACCCCGTTTTCACACACGATAATAAATAATCCTTATGTCATTTTTACAGCAATGGTTATTTGAGTTCACCCAGCTGTGGCATCCCTATTATTTTATATTTATTGGGCTTGCCTGCGTATTGATGTTCCTGCTCGGACGTAGCAGCCGTGGCATGTTGCGTTTTACCGCTTTAATGCTTTTCTTGTTTTTGCTTTTTTTAATCAGCGAAGCCTTATTAAATGCCGCTGATGCACGGTCAGCAGCCAGCATCTTTCATTATGGTGCTTTATTTACTCTGGGCATCGTGCTGATTCGACAGGTAGGGCTGTGTTGGTTTCGCTTGCTTTTACCCCGCGTCAATTTACATCCCCCGCGCATCCTCGAAGAGCTCATAATACTGTTGGGATATGTTGGATGGACTTTATTCTTATTGTCGGATGTGGGTCTAGAGCTTAGCAGCTTGGTCACTAGTACAGCCGTTGTCACAGCTGTTTTGGCCTTTGCGATGCAAGATACTCTGGGCAATATTTTGTCTGGATTAGCACTGCAGCTAGATCAGTCCATTTGCCTGGGTGATTGGCTGGAATTCGAGGACATGTTTGGTGAGGTCGTGCAAGTACAGTGGCGCCATACAGCAATCATGACTCGGTTTGGCGAAAAGATCCTCATACCTAATAGCGATTTAATGAAAAATCGCGTCAAAATCATCGGCGGACATACCGTGCCAGGACGCTATATCACATTGTTTTTTTATGGCACTTATGCAGTACCGCCAACAGAGGTAGTAGAAGCTGTTCAACAGACTTTATCTAAAACGCACATTGAAGGCTCTTTATCTGCACGTCCACCAATAGTACAGGTGATGGATTTTGAGAAAGGTCAAATTACTTATGCATTACATTGCTGGATAGGGGAGCCGCGTCGTATAGGTGCAATACGCTCTGTTATTTGGCAGCATTTATACGCTTTGTACCAGCGCAAGGGATGGTATTTATCAGCACCTAATCAAGATTTAAGTATCGTTACGCATCGACACAAACAAGATTCACTCACTCGTACCCACCGCCATACGTCTCAAGAAAAGCTTGATTTCTTGCAGCGGGTTAAACTGTTGGCGCCGCTCAATAATGAAGAACTCAACCAGCTAAGCGCACAATTAAAAACCGTTTATTACGTTCGTGGCGCAACATTGATAGAGCAGGGGACAGCCGGTGAAAGTATGTTTATCGTCATGAGCGGCCGAGCCGCTATTTACGTACAGCTACAAGATAGCAAACATTGCGTCGCTGTGTTGGGTAGTGGCCAGGTCTTTGGTGAAATGAGCTTGATGACCGGAGAGCCTCGCCAAGCTACTGTGATAGCCGAAGAAAATTTGATTTGTTACGAATTAGACAAACAGAGCTTTGCCAGCATTATTGAAAAACGCCCCGAATTGGCTGAATCGATGGCCGAACTGCTTAGCGTACGTGCACAAGAACTAGAGGCTTTACAAGATAATATCCACACAACTTCGCGGCCATTGGAAAAGCAACGTTTATTAGGCAGTATTCGCAATTGGTTTGGCTTGTAATACCGATTAATCCCCAGTGACGTTATACTCATAAGCTGTTTTTAGCTACACTAGAACACTTGAATTAGCGGAGCATGACAAGGCGAGATTGCCCAATCATTCCGACCTTCTTCTGTACATTTGGAGTGACTCTATGACAAAAAAAGTTGTTTTTACTGACAAAGCACCCGCAGCAGTTGGACCATACTCCCAAGCGATTGTGGCCCCGCAGGGCAGAACCTTGTATATTTCCGGGCAATTGCCATTGGATTTAAATACCGGTGAGCTAGTTTCCGAAAATTTTGAAGCACAAGCACGCCAGGCTTTTGAAAATATGCAGGCGGTACTTGCTGCCGAGGGTGCTACCTTTGAGCACGTCGTTAAATTTAGCTTGTTCCTGACCGATCTGAGTATGTTCGCTAGCGTCAACGCCATTATGGCCGAGTTGGTGCCCGAGCCTTTTCCTGCCCGCTCAACAATTGGCGTTGCCAGTTTGCCCAAAGGAGCTCAGTTTGAGGTTGAAGCAATCGCAGTGATCCCTCAATAACTGCACAACGCGTAAAGCGCCAAGGCCCTGTTTTGGCGCTTGATGTGTTTTTAAAATATTTGTAATGCCCAATAAAAGCCCTCGTAAACCAGCGCGTAAAACACCTGCAGCAGCAAAAAAATCAGCTAAATATCGCTCATCTACACCATCGTTAAAAGAGCGTTTAGCAAAGCTGGGACTGCATCATGATATGGACTTTGTGGTTCATTTACCATTGCGTTACGAGGACGAAACCCGCATCACGCCGATCAACCAACTGCAACCGGGTCGCAGTGTTTTAATACAAGGCACAGTGCTGGGGCACAACGTTCAGTATCGACCTCGTCGTCAACTACTCGCCAGACTGCAGGATGACAGCGGTGTTATTACTTTACGCTGGTTGCATTTTTATCCAAGCCAAATCAATGCTTTAAAAAAAGGCGCCGTGCTGCGTCTCAAAGGGGAGGTCAGACAGGGATTTCATGGCCTTGAAATGGTGCATCCAAATATCCGTTCGGCAAATCGGCCTTTGGCTGGAACCTTGACGCCTGTCTATCCCACCACAGCCGGACTCAGTCAAGCACAACTCAATTCAGCTATTCTCGAGGCATTAAAAAGAGCGGACTTGAGTGATACCTTACCCAATTCAATTCAGAAAAAGTATTCGCTATGGTCATTTGAGCAGGCCATACGCTTTTTACATTATCCCAGCAAGGATGCGCCCACCGAGGCCTTATTGGATAAAGAACACCCTGCTTGGTATCGTGTCCAATTTGATGAGCTCCTAGCACAACAACTAGCTTTAGCCCAGGCACGCGAACGGCGCCTAGCCCTAGGCGGTATTGTAATGCCGCTACAATCGGGAAGACTGCAAAAAGAACTTGTTGCTCAGCTTCCATTTGAGCTCACCAATGCACAAGAGCGGGTGGTAAAAGAAATCATCCAAGATATGCACCAAGCGCACCCAATGCACCGGTTGGTTCAAGGGGATGTCGGCAGTGGAAAAACCATAGTTGCGGCATTAGTTGCAGCCCATGTTATCGATCATGGTTATCAAGTGGCCTTGATGGCGCCCACTGAAATACTGGCCGAACAGCACTATGAAAAAATCCATCACTGGCTCGCTCCACTAGGCGTTAATGTGCAGTTTATGGTGGGCAGCCAAAAAGCCTCTCAACGACGCGAAATCATGCCCCAAATTGCTGATGGGAGCGCACATTTTGTCATTGGTACCCAGGCACTCATACAAGAACAGGTAGTGTTTCATAATTTGGCCTTGGTGTTACTGGATGAGCAACATCGTTTTGGGGTCGAACAGCGATTAGCACTAAGTAAAAAAGGACTCCAAACAGATTCATCTGGCCAATCCTTATGGCCACATCAACTCACCCTAAGTGCAACCCCAATCCCACGCAGCTTGGCCATGACTTATTATGCTGATTTAGACTTATCCGTGATTGATGAGCTTCCCCCAGGGCGCAAACCAATACAAACTAAACTCGTGGCCGAACAACGCAGAGATCAGGTCGTCGCAGGAATTGGCCGTGAGGTTGCTGCGGGACGGCAGGTATATTGGGTTTGCCCACTCATAGAAGAAAGCGAGGCGCTGCAACTCAAAACAGCCGAAGAAACTTATGAGCGCCTACAAGAGCAATTACCTGACTGTAAGATTGGACTATTGCATGGGCGTGTGGATCGGACAACAAAACAGGAATTAATGGATGACTTTAGGAACGGTGAGGTCGATATCCTCGTCGCTACCACTGTAATTGAGGTGGGGGTTGATGTGCCTAATGCCTGCTTAATGGTGATTGAACATGCCGAGCGTTTTGGTTTGGCGCAGTTACATCAACTACGCGGTCGAGTGGGGCGGGGCAGCACTCAGTCCTATTGTATTCTGCTATACCAAGGACCGCTTTCTGTCGCGGCTCGTGAGCGTCTACGAGCAATGTACGAAACCACTGACGGTTTTGAAATTGCCCGACGAGATTTAGATATTCGTGGGCCCGGAGAATTTCTAGGCATGCGGCAATCGGGGCAAATGCTACTAAGATTTGCTCAGCTAAACGATCAAGTATTATTAAATGCTGCTAAAGAAACTGCACAGTGGCTATTAGAAAATGCTCCTGATATTGCAGAAAAGCATCTAAACCGTTGGTTAGGCGGGCGCGAAGAACTCATGCAAAGCTAAGATAGGCATAAAGTTTGATAAATTAATAGCACCCTAAAACTCATGGCCATTTTTTTACAAATGCAGGCATATTTATGACATTTACTGAGCTTAGATATATCGTCGCAGTAGCCCGAGAGCGTCATTTTGGACGCGCTGCCGAGGCCTGCTTTGTCAGTCAACCCACATTATCAGTAGCGGTTAAAAAGCTGGAAGAAGAACTTGGGGTAGTACTGTTTGAGCGCGGCGGCACCGAAATAGGCGTGACACCCATAGGCCTGCGCATCATTGAACAAGCGCAGCGGATCCTCGAAGAGGGCGACCGGCTCAGAGAAATCGCACTACAGGGTCAAGACCCGCTCACTGGCCCCCTCAAAGTAGGCGTGATTTATACAGTAGCTCCATATTTATTGCCGTTATTGGTACCCGCCCAAATACAGCTGAGCCCACAAATGCCATTGGTGCTCCAAGAAAACTACACAGTTAAATTGCTAGAGCTACTCAGACAAGGTGAAATCGACTGTGCCATTGTGGCTTTGCCATTACCCGAAAGTGGCTTTATGACAAAAGAGATCTATCAGGAGCCCTTCATCGTAGCCATCCCGCATAATCATCCATGGACCAGCAAAGAATTGATAGACCCCGAAGAGCTCAAATCAGAAACTATGCTCTTGCTGGGCGCAGGGCATTGTTTTCGTGATCAGGTTCTGGATGTTTGCCCCGAACTATCACATTTTTCTCCTAGCAGCGAAGGAATACAAAAAACCTTCGAGGGCTCTTCTTTAGAAACCATACGGCATATGGTGGCCACAGGCATAGGTATAACGGTATTGCCAGCTAGTGCCAAGCCCGAACGCGATCAAAAACCACTGCTGCACTATGTGCCCTTTAAAGAACCTGTGCCTAGCCGTACGATTGCACTGGTTTGGCGTCGTAGCTTTCCGCGCATTTCAGCCATCGAAGCCTTGGCCCAGGCTATTCGCAACTGTGGTTTACCATGCGTAGATTATCTGCCTGATGCAGGCCACAAAATTAACGATTAATTAAATCAAAACTACGATAAGGACTACACCTTTGGGGGTCAGCCGTGATAAGCTTACAATTGTACTGTTCCAATTAAGGAGTAAAGATGGCTAAATCAGTTAAAAGCAATGTACATCACACAGATGCAATTCCTGTAGATATTGGTATAGACGAAGAAAATCGTGCCAAGATCTCAGTAGAACTATCCAAAGTTCTGGCCGATACCTATACGCTTTATCTAATGACGCACAATTTCCACTGGAACGTGACAGGGCCGATGTTTAATACCCTACACAATATGTTCATGGATCAGTACACCGAGGCTTGGCAGGCACTGGACGAGATCGCTGAACGTATTCGTGCGCTAGGTCATTTTGCCCCCGGTACCTATGCAGAGTTTAGCAAGCTAACCTCAATCAAAGAGCCTCAAAGCATACTTAGCGCTGACGAAATGATCCGTGCATTACTCGATGCGAACGAGGCCGTTGCACGCACCGCGCGACACGCTTTTGATTGTGCAGATGCGGCTGACGACCAGCCCACAGCGGATTTATTGACCGCACGCCTAGAGGTGCACGAAAAAACCGCGTGGATGCTACGTAGCATGCTCGCCTAAAATTCCATTCCCCCATCACGGTTATACGCTGTGATGGGGTTTTTTTGTGTGTGCCAACAGAACAATAATCATCAACCTAATTAGCTCACCAGCATCAATTACAGCAGTTAACTATTAATTATTTTAAACCCTTATGTAACAAAACCTAAGATGAAGGCACAACTTCATCATTTGAGGAGGATAAAATGAAAAAAATACTCACGCCCGTTGCAGCTGCTTTGGGCCTAAGCTTTAGCATGAGCATGTCCGCAGCCCAAGCAGACACCATCACCTTTGCGATTGCTGGCCCTTATACTGGCCCACTCACACAATACGGTGAAATGGTCCAACAAGGGGTAAATACCTTTGTTGAGCTGACGAACGAGCAGGGGGGTGTCCTGGGGAAACAAATCGAAGTCGTCGTTGTGGATGATGCATGCGAACCCAAGCAAGGTCCTGTGGTCGCTAACCGCATAGTTAATGATGGCATTAACTATGTCATTGGTCACGTCTGCTCTGGTGCGACTATTGCCGCCACTGATATTTATAACGACGAGGGTATTGTCATGATCTCACCTTCTGCTACAGCACCTGCTGTGACTGAGGGCAAAGGCTATGACACCATCTTTCGTACCATCGGTCGCGACGATCAACAAGGTCCAGCCGCTGCCGAAGTGATTATTAATGAAATCAAACCCAGCAAAGTAGCTGTCATTCATGACAAACAATCCTACGGGCAGGGTATTGCACAGGCTGTTCGCGATCGCCTCAATGAGGCAGATGTTGATGTGGTCATGTTCGAAGGGATCAACGCTGGTGACACCGATTATTCTGCTGTAATCACCAAGCTCAAAGGCTCGGGCGCCGAGTTTGTCTACTATGGCGGCTACCATCCCGAGATGGGATTGCTGCTGCGCCAAGGTGCCGAACAAGATCTAAACATTACCTTTATGGGTCCCGAGGGAGCAGGTAACCCCGACATTAATGCGATCGCTGGTGATGCGGTCGAGGGCATGCTCGTCACATTACCTTCGGACTTTACCCAAGAACCAGACAACAAAGCTATCGTGGATGCTTTCCTTGAAAAGGGCCGTGACCCGGGTGGCGCTTTCCAGCTAACCGCATTCTCCGCGGCCAAGGCCTTGGCTACAGCGCTAGAGGCTGTGGGCGAGGATGATCCTATCTTAGTTTCCGAGTGGTTACACGAAAACGAGGTAGATACCCCGATTGGTGTGCTTTCCTGGAACGAGCAGGGCGATCTTAATGAGTTCCAATTTGATGTGTTCGAATGGCACACAGATGGCAGCAAGAGTCTTTACAAAGCTGACTAAATCTCATTAGACGCAGTCTATATAGCAGCATCACAAAAAAAGCAGTGGGGCGTTGGCTCCACTGCTTTTTTATTAGAGGCACGATCTACAATCTAAGGCTGCTTTTAAAAGCGATTATTCAGCACGCCGTGGCAAATAATCACTGCGTAGTACATCCTTGAGCTCGTCATAAGGTATAACAAACTGCGGCATACCTGCAGCATACGGTGCTATCGCATAAGGATCATATTTCACTAAAACACCAGAATCTGTCAGTGCAACATTATCGGTACGCTGAAATGGCCATAAGCGGGCAAATTGCTCGGGATCGTCCTTGGCAAAATCAGATTTGTCTACCCATTTTTGATGTGCTTCCTTTTGAAGTTCATAAAACTGATTTTTCTTTCTAGGACGCACAATATCATCAAGCGTGAGAATTTTTTTATCAGTATTGCTCCAATTGATGAACTGTGTAGCAGCCATGCCATGTGCCGCTCCAGTGTGATACAACCAAACACCCAAATCCAGCACTGTCAGTGCTTTATTTCTATAAATGGTTTTTGCAGCCAAATGAGCCTCATCTGAATGATCGGCGGTTTTCCAAAAATAGTCTTCGAAAGCACTGATGTCTGGCTGTAGCCGATCACCATCTAAAGCGCTAATCATGGCAGCCAGAGACTCATCTACCAAATCAGTCAAATCTCTTTGCCCAGGGAACACCAGCGAATCTACCTCTATGTAGGGGCATTTACCGTCGCAGCCTGGCTTGTGGCGAGACCATTGAGCCGGCTGCGTAAAAACTCCTTTTTTCTGGGTGATAGCATCGGTTTGCGTCGGTATGAGTGAAATGTCTTGGCTGCCCGTGCTCGCGCAAGCGGATAATAGGCTAAGCGCGCCTGCTGTAAACCAAATTTTTATGCTTTTGTGCATTGGCCATCCTTTCTAGGCTATTTACTTGACCGAACTAGCGTCCTGACCGAATAGTATTTGTCTGGAACGTTCATCACTCACGCTGGGGCCAGTGTCCATTTTTTCAGCAATTTCGTACGCGCGCTGTGTTGCTGGACGGGCTTGGATACGCTCGAACCATGCTTTGAGGTGAGGAAACTCATTAAGGTCCTGCTTTTGTCTTTCATGAGAGACAATCCAAGGGTAGCAGGCCATGTCCGCAATTGAATAATCATCAACGATAAAGTCTCGACCCTCTAAACGCTTATTCAGTACACCATATAAACGGCTGGTTTCACGGGTATAACGATCAATGGCGTAGGGGATGGGCTCGGGGGCATAAACATTAAAATGATGATTTTGACCAGCCATAGGCCCTAAACCAGCCATTTGCCAGAACACCCATTCCATTATTTGGACACGCTTGCGGGTATCGACGGGTAAAAACTTGCCCGTTTTCTCGGCCAAATATTGCAAAATTGCACCTGATTCAAAAACAGATATTGAGGAACCACCATCTGCAGGTGCATGATCGACTATGGCAGGAATTCGATTATTAGGGGCTATCTCTAGAAAATCGGGCTTAAATTGATCACCCACACCAATGTTAATGGGGATTATTTTGTAATTCAGCCCAACCTCTTCTAAAAACATGGTGATTTTATGGCCGTTTGGGGTAGTCCAATAGTATAAATCGATCATGTTTGCTCCTGAATGCATTAATTTTTTTGCGTATATTCAATACAATAGTAGCTATCAGACTAACATAAAAAGTGAGTTCTTATGGTTAAAATCTATCACAATCCTCGTTGCAGTAAATCCCGCGAAGTGTTGGCATTACTACGTGAGCGGGATATCGAACCAACAATTATTGAGTATTTAAAAACCCCTTTAAACGCTCAGGAGCTGCGTGACCTTTTCCATGCGGCCAATCTCACAGTGCGTGATGCTATGCGCACCAAAGAAAAAGAATATAAAGAGCTATCCTTAGAAAACGAATCACTCAGTGATGATGAGTTATTGGCCGCAATCGAACAACATCCACGTTTAATGAATCGACCGTTCGTAGTCACAGAAAAGGGGGCAAGGTTGTGTAGACCCACAGATTTAGTCTTAGAGATTCTTTAAAGCGAAATAAAAAAGCTCCTGTATCAACAGGAGCTTTTAAAGTATGATTCGATGAAATTATGCACGCGCCATACAGGCTTTACTCAGTATCATCACCATCCTGAGCGATACCCTCGAAAGAAACCTCGATGGTAACCTCATCAGACACTGCGGGTGCAAATTTATCCATATCAAAATCGGAACGCTTGACGGTTGTCTTAGCGTTGGCACCAATAGCAGGACGCTTTAACATGGGGTGCTCTTCTAGATATTGGTAGTGATCCAATTCCAGAGTCACATCTTTGGTGATACCTTTAATCGTCAGTTCACCCTCAACAGCAACGGGCTCGTCACCGTCGAAAATCACTTTGGTGGACTCAAAGGTCGCTGTAGGATGGTTTTCGGTATCAAAAAAGTCCTCGCCTTGTAGGTGCTCGTTAAAGATCTTGGCACCCGTATTCACAGAAAGTAGATCGATTTCTATCTGCAAATCGCCAGTCTTTTCTTCTAAGTCCAGAATCAGTACGCCGCTGGTATTGTCGAACGAATTATTTTGACGACTTAACCCCATGTGATCATAGGCGAAATGGGCAAAGGTATGGGTAGGATCAACCTGATAAGTCACAGGCTCGGCTACGGCCATACCTGCTGTGCTAGCGAAAATAGCTGCACATGCAGCAGAAATGATCTTCTTGTGATTAAACATAAATAATCCTAATACAAGTGATAAATAAAACAGTCGTTAGCAATAAAAGAGCAGGGCGCTCAGATGACTGCTAAAACACAAAATAAATTAACAAATACAAAGTAAACTGCCTATAGCTAAATTGACACCAATGTTTAAGAATCGTTCAGCTGGCAGTATTAGAAATCCAGTAATATCTAATAAATTAAAGGACTTATTTTCCTACTACTTTGGCTTTGATCTTCACCTCGTTAGAAACAATACTAGGATCAGACCAGCTACCAGAGCCTACGTCGAAATCGCTGCGGTCGATTTCAAATTCAGTTTCGAAAACTAGATTGCCTGCATCATCGCGACTGACAGCGACAGGAAAGCTCAACTCTTGGGTTTCACCTTTGATTTGCAAGACTCCATCCACGGTATATTCGTCCGCATCACCTGGCGATACATGCGTAGACTCAAAAGACGCAGCAGGGTGGTTCGCCATATCAAACCACTCGGCTTTAACAAGCTCGTCGTCAGCCTCTTCGGTTCCAGTGTCGACTGTATCCAAAGGCAGCTCGATTTGGGCGGCCATCTTATCGGGTTCGGCCTCATCAAATGTAATGGTGCCTTGTAAATTGGCAAAACTGCCTTTCATATTGACACCCATTTGCTTGTATTGAAATTCAATCACGCTGTTTTCACTATCTACTTTATATGTATCAGCATGGGCTGCGGCACCCAAGCTAAATGCAACACCAAACAGTGCGGCAACTGCTATTTTATTCATTTTGCACCTTGAACAATCAATTAAAACTTTAGGACATACGATTTAAAAATGGGTCTTTATCAATGAAATGATGCTTTAGAGCTGCCAATATATGGCCAGCAATTAGTATTAAGAAGGCAATATTCAGATAAAGGTGTACATTGAGCAATGTATCAGCCAATTCTTTATCGCGCTCGAGCAGGTCAGGTAAAGGAATCACCCCAAACCAAACCGTTTGGAAGCCCATTGCAGAACTCATCAACCAACCAGAAATTGGCACTACGAACATGAAAAAATATAATCCGGCGTGACCTAATTTAGATAACCAAACAATATGTGGCGGATAATGCTTAGGCAGTGATGGCGGTTGATTCATTAATCGCCACAACAAACGTAGCCAAACTAGGGCAAAGATGCTCACACCAATCCATTTGTGATAGGAGTAAAGCTGCAATTTGCGCGGGCTTAAAGGTAAACCTGCCATATAAAAGCCCAACGGGAACATCACAAAGATTGCCAAGGCAATAACCCAGTGAAAGGTCACTGCCAACCGTGAGTATCTGAGATTCATCAAAAAAACCTTTAACTACTTGCGCTAATGGACGCTATTAATAGACTATACCCAATGGGAAAAGTTCATCTCATACAATTAAACATAAACTATACCCAAAAGTACAGACACAAACGGAATAACATCTATTCCAAAATCAAACGATCAGGGATTCAAGATAGAAATGAACAAAAATCACATAAAGCGCATAATATATATTATGTAAAGTACAGTGTTATCATAAAAATAGATGTCACTAAACCTGGTCTGAACATTTCTTTGGCTACGGACACCTCACTGACAGGACTCGATAATTGATACTTAATACGCAATACTGGATTACTGATTGATTAATTACTGCCTAGTAATATTCGTATTCGAATAAGTCCTTGGGGATATGGTTGATCACCCCGCTACCTTGGGTCTCTTGATCGGCTGACTCAAAGTCGTATCGCATTTCATAATAATCACCCACATCCACGACTTCTAGCTCTCCTGTTAGTTCATCATCGGTACCCAGCATATTTACTGACAAAGAAATATACCCTTCGTGGTAATCCCCAAGCTGATGCGTTGCGGGCTCAAGTACAAAACTATAAGGAAAAAGCAATGTGTGTTCACGATTGGCAGATAACAGCTGGTAGTATTGGAATCCCGTTTCGTTCTTATAGCTGGCCTTGCTGTTGAGTTTTTCCTTTTGGCCATCCAACACATAATCCGAAACAAACTCTATTTGAGTGCTTAGCGGAATTCCTTGTACAGCACCCTGATACACAGTTTCATTGTCAGCGTTAGCGTCAGTGCCCGTCATTTGTATGTTCCAACTAGCTGTTAGATTGTCTTTTAACTCGAGCACATCGATCACCCCTTGAGCATTATTAGGCCGCGGCTGCTTGTACAACCCTACATACGCTATGGCCTGCTCTTCTGTAGCCTCATTTATATTTTTCACTGTATAACTGTTACCAGCCTGAGCATCCCGAGGCAAAATAATCACCAGCCCGTGGTTTTGAACACCGGTCGCGCGATTGTTTGTATCAATAGCCTCAGTTTTAATCGTTAACGCATAAGGGCCGTGCTCATTTACGCCTGGTCGCAAATCTGCGAGCCGTCCGTGCTCATCAGCGGGAGCAAAAGAAAAATCCTTTTGATCGGCCTGCACCCCGCCTAGCTGATTTATTTCTGCCTGGTAACCATCATTGCCCACTGAGTTAATGAAAGTGCCCTCAATAGATAACCAAATATTCCCAGGCAAAGTATTGCCCAGGGCTACTTTGGTTTCATCAGTACTTAGGATGGCTAAGTACTCATCAGCTATGGGCTGTAAATCAACCTCAGCATTATCAGCATCAGCCGTTGCATTAGCAACAGTGTTCATATCAGTGGCAGTATCGGACGATTTATTCCCCTCATCAGTAGCTGGACTTGTATTACTGCTGGTTCTTTCTGAGCTATGGGAAGTGGCAGTCGCACTGTCTTTTGTAGCAGACTTGTCATCGCCACAGGCAGCCAAAGAAACTGTCAACAGCGCTGCTAAAGCACTATAGGACCACTGACGATATGTGACGCTCTCTGATTTCTGCCGCGCATCTTTTTTGATCCAAAACTTTTTATTTAAAAATGTTTTTGTCATAAGTGTCTCCATTTATACAACACTCATAGTAACAAAAAATGACTGAGCTCATTTTTTAGACTGACCTCGGGTTGACCGCTGCCTCCTGCGTTGTAAACGCCTTTCTAAACGATTGACTTGGCGGCGCAGCTTTTGTTGCTGATTTTCTGCTTGGGTTAGTTGTGAAAGGCTTGATGTGTGTTCCTGCTGCAACTGATTTAACTCTGTTTTCAAAGTTTCGTTTGTATGCTGTGTACGTAGCAATAACTCTTGCTGTGCTAGGAGCTCTTTTTGTAGGTCTTCTTGCGATTGTTTGGCCTGTTTTAATTGTGCTTCTTGTAATTCATGGATGACGTTGATTTCTTTGAGTTGCAACTGCAATTGTTGTTTTTCTTGGGTGAGCTCGTTAGCTGTTACTTTTGCCTCTTGGCGTGCGCGTTCGATCTCCAATAACGCCCTTTTTTCATGCGCTTGTGCGCGTTCTTCAGTACGAATAATTTCTTGATTAGCTTGTTCAAGCTGGGCGATTAGTTGTTCGCGCTCGGAATTCCATTGTTTTTCTTTCTCATCATGACGACTCACAACCTGTGCAGCCTCAAGCTGTTTTTGTTGTAGCTGTGCTGATAAGTCCGCCTGTTGCTGCAGTCCATCCTCGATGGCTCGTTGCTTTGTGGATAGATTTTCGAGTAATTGTGAGCATTCGTTAGTTAGCTGCTGATTTGCATCGCGCAAGCCCTGCAATTGTTCATGCCAGTGCTGTGCCTGAGCTTGTAAATGCAAGCGATCTTTGTGTAGATGTTCCGTGCTATGTGATACCGCCTCGTCCCAAAGTTGTGCTAACAATTGTTCAGCTTGACGTACTACTGTGGACGGCAAAGGTGCTTTTTGCATCCGCACCTGTGATTCGTCGCGTAATTGAGACCAAAATATCCTCAATGCCTGTGCAGGTGTTCCCATACTGCCCCGCCGCACCAGCTGGTACATACGATTCGTAGTAGGAATGATTTCCTCTTGAAAAAATAATAGTCGAGCCACCTCAACGTACAGTTCCAATGTGTTCTGCTGCTGCCGACGCATTTTTTCTATTTGCAGCAATAATTGCTGCTCAGGCTCCAACTGCTGGCTGTCGTCTTTTTGGGAACCTGTTTCGTCTGTTTTTTTATTGATTGGTTTTTTTGGCATTAAGCGCTCCTAACTGACTTTTAAGTTTTTTTGCGTTTGCAGTTTATTTTAGTACGTATTACGTAATAAATCCAACTAAATTAAAGTTCTATTTGACATTATTTCCCTAATGTCAAAAGAAGGCTAAAATGAGCTAATCTCTATTCATCTGTTATCGTTTGAGCAATAGAAAATGTCCCAAGACGCCCGTGAACCACATTCGAGCAATTTTGCGATCACCCTGCCACTTTATGAGTCCACAGTTACTGAAAATGCACATGACGCTGCAAAACCGCCAACAACAAACCGTGTTGCTAATAACAGCCTGTTGAAAGCAGATAATGATTTGGCGGCAGTACAAGCTTGGCTCGCCCAGTATTTACCCAACTCAAATACTTTTAATAGTTATAGAAAGGAAGCAGAAAGATTGCTCTTATGGATGCAGGTGCAGGGAATTGCCCTGTTGGCAGATTTAAAACAAGAGCATTTCTTGCGTTATCGTTATTTTTTGTCTCAACCGCAACCTGCGGAACAATGGCTGATGCCGCGGGGTCGCCGCTTGTCTCGACAGCACCCAGATTGGCGCCCCTTTGCTGGCCCCCTTTCAGAAAGCAGCATCCACCAGTCCTTAACTATTTTGAATAGCTTGATGCAATGGCTTGTTATGGCTCAGTATTTACAGGCTAACCCGTTAGCATTATTACGGCACCATAGACGACAACAGAACCCCGCACACCAAACTATTAAACGTTATATCCCGACGCATTTATGGCAACAAATTCTGAAAACCATTGGTAAACTACCTATAAATACGCCACGACAAAAGGCACAATATCATCGCGCACGTTGGATCTTTTCACTTTTTTATGCCACCGGCCTACGTGTTTCCGAGGTTTGTGAACACTCTATGGGGGATTTTTATGCCCAATATGATCCACATGGAAATATGCACTGGTGGTTATCCGTCAGAGGTAAAGGCAACAAAGAGCGCTCAATCCCAATTACAACTGAACTGATGCGCGAGCTAGGCAATTACAGAAGACAAATGGGACTGTGCCCTACCCCTCAGACCAAGGAAAACACCCCTTTAGTATTGGCATTGGATACAGCACTGCAACTCGCCAATAAAAATCAACATAGCGCAATTAGCTCTATCGGTGCAGACACATCGATTAGTGAGCGGCAGACTATAGCGCTCAAACCCTTAACACGTGCGAGCATACACTATTTAGTCAAAGATATTTGCCAGCGAACCGCTGATAGACTACGTGGATTAGGATCGCAACATGAAAATGATGCTCTACTATTGGAACAAGCATCCCCGCACTGGTTACGACACACTGCTGGCACCCATATGGTTGAAAACAATGTAGATATACTCCATGTCCGCGACACGATGGGTCACAGCTCACTGCAAACGACCAATCGGTATTTGCATACGGCAGAACGTGAAAGGCACGCTCACACTGAACAAAAACATCACATCGGCTGGCCAACTGAATAAAAGCAATTAAAAAAACTAAACTGCTTGTGATTCTGCTTGAGTGCCCAAAAAATCAAACAACAAGAGTGAATGCACCAATAGTGCATAAAAAAAGGAAGTGCCTAAGCACTTCCTTTTTTGAATCGCAAAAATTTTATTTATTAATTATAAATACTATTAATGCGGTGCACCTGCCATGATCCAATCAACAATGATGGTTAGCTCTTCGTCAGATACGTTGGCGTTTGGTGGCATTGGAATGGGGCCCCAAACACCCTGACTACCCTCTTTGATGTGCTTGGCCAGTGTGTCCTTATAATCAGGGTCGTCTGCATACTTTTCAGCGACCTCTAGATAAGCAGGGCCAACAACTTTTACATCAACTTTGTGGCAAGCAAAACAGGCGTTGTTTTGCAAGATCTCGTTGATTTTTTCAATATCAGCTACCTCTGCAGAGGCGCCACCAGCAAATAAAGCTAGCGGCAATGCTAGGCTTAGAACTTTTAATCTCATGAATCATACTCCTAAAAGGGTGTGGTACAGACGCATAGCTATTTGGAATGAGGGCTAATCTTTATCAACCCTCGATAACCCTTAACATTGGCAATTTTAGCACAACCACTTGTTAGAGGAGTGCTAAACACCATACTCGTAGTAGTGGCTATACCTTTAATTTATAATTAATTGCTTTTAATCAAACAAATGAGTAAAAGAACACCACAGTGCCACTAGCGGTAACAGTTTTCAGGTGATTTTTGTATGTTTTATTACACGACTCATTATGTTTAATGATATATAATATTTAATCACTACCCTTTCTTTGGTTAATTAGATAGTTAATGATTTTTATCATCAAAGCATATAACGAACAAGTTTAAACTTTAATGTGTAGCTAAAACCAATACGTAAAAAAGGATGCACTATATGAAAAATATTTTAGTTCTTATCGATGGTTCTGAGCCTTCGCTGCGTGCTATAAAACAGGCATTTAAATATGCCCAACTGGTTGACGAGGCTACCGTGCACATTGTCAATGTCCAAATTGCGATTACACCGCGACGCGCTGCTAGGTTTTTTTCTCAAGAGGCATTAGATGAGTATTACAGTGAAGAAGGTCGTTTGGTCATGGAAAAAGCCAAAGACTTAATTGCTGAAGCACCCGTCAAGGTCAAAAAAAGCGTTGTAGTGGGCGAACTCGAAGAAAGTGTACAAAACTACATTCAAGACCATGACTGCACCCACGCAATTATGGGTACGCGCGGTCTTGGCACAGTACCGGGTCTATTTTTGGGCTCGGTAACGACCAAGATTATTCAAGCCATCGATATTCCATTAACACTGGTGAAATAACTAAATGACAAACTAGGCTTAAATCTATACCGCCTATGCCCCCACCCTGTACTAATAAAGAAAAAGGCCCCAAAAGATAAACCAGCTTTTGGGGCCCTATTTAATGGTCTATTAATAGACAAATTATGTGGTTGACTCGTTAGAAGTCATTGCCAACGGGTTGACCCACTCGTCATATTGTTCTGCTGTGATCTCACCAACCTCGATAGCGGCGTCTTTGAGGTTCATTTTATTTTCGTGGGCGTGCTTAGCAATTTTAGCTGCCAAATCATAACCAATGTGGCGGTTAAGTGCAGTCACTAACATCAAGTTTTGATTGAGGTTGTGCTCAATGCGCTCGGTGTTTGGCGTGATTCCCTGGGCGCAGTGTTGATCAAATGCGGCACAAGCATCGGCCAGTAATTCAATGCTTTCTAGAACATTGTGTACCATTACGGGCTTATACACGTTCAATTGAAAATTGCCCTGACTGCCCGCAAAAGCGACCGTGGCGTCGTTGCCGAATACCTGCGCGCAAACCATCGTCAAAGCCTCTGCCTGAGTCGGATTGACCTTGCCTGGCATAATAGATGAGCCTGGCTCATTTTCAGGGATGTTGATCTCACCGATACCACAGCGCGGGCCGCTGGCTAACCAACGTACATCATTAGCCATTTTGAGTAATGCACCGGCCAACGTACGCAACGATGCTGAGTAATTAACCAATGCATCATGTGCAGCCAAGGCAAAGAATTTATTCTTGGCACTAACAAAAGGTAATTTGGTGTGTTCGGCGATATATTTAGCTGTTAGCTCACCAAATTTAGGGTGCGCATTTAACCCAGTCCCAACGGCAGTACCACCAATGGCAAGCTCATAAATACCATTTAACTGCTCGTTAAGGTGAACTAATGAATAATCAATCTGAGCGACCCAGCTACCAACCTCTTGGCCCAAGGTCACCGGGGTTGCATCCTGCAAGTGCGTGCGCCCAACCTTGACTACCTGCTCGTAACGCTCGGAAAGTTTTTGCAGGGTATCACGCAAAGCTTGTACCTGCGGGAATAATTGGCGTTGGGTGGCAAGTGCGACCGCAATATACATGGCGGTAGGAAATGTATCATTCGAAGACTGGCCACGATTCACGTGATCATTTGGGTGTACAGGTTTTTTAGAGCCCATTTCACCACCAGCAATTTCAATAGCACGGTTAGCAATAACCTCGTTACTATTCATGTTGCTTTGGGTGCCCGATCCTGTCTGAAAAACAACCAAGGGAAACTCATCAGTGTGCTTTCCATCGATGACCTCTTGTGCTGCCTCTTGGATTAATTTGGCAATATCCTCGGGCAGCTCGTCTAACTCTGCATTGGCTTGCGCTGCACATTTTTTCAAAATACCCAAAGATTCAATCAAAATTGGACTTTGCTTGAATCGTGCGACGCCAATAGGAAAATTATGTATGGAACGTTCTGTCTGTGCTCCCCAATAGCGGTTAGCTGGGACTTCAATGGCCCCCATGGAGTCATATTCAGTGCGTGTGCTTGGCATGATTAGGCTTCCTTTTTATAAATCATGTTGAGGTGAGAGAACAGAGAGTCCAGGCGATACAGCAGAGTACTCGACCTGATACATCGTTACTATTAAACTTTGTTTTGCAGATCGACTCAAGCTCTATGGGCACCAGAATCCTCAGGTTGTATTTCTATTTAATAAATTGACGGGCCCATATTTGACAAATGTCTAGCATCCGATTGGCAAAAGCCCATTCATTATCAAACCAAACAAATACATTAACCAGTCCGCTACGTTTGGCTTGGGTCTGACTGCCATCAACAATGCAAGAATGGGCATCATGATTAAAATCAATCGACGCGTGTGGCTTTTCAGAGTAAGCCATCAAATGAGGCTTTTGTTGGGCTGCAGATTTGAACATCGCATTGAGCTCATCACGAGAAGGTGTCGCTTCGAGTTGAGCAATAAGGTCAATCGCCGAAACATTCAGTATCGGAACGCGTACTGCCTTGGCGGTCACTTTGCCCTCCAACTCAGGTAATAAACGCTCAACACCGCGCGCTAAACCAGTAGATACTGGAATCATGGACTGCAAAGCAGACCGTGTACGCCGTAAGTCGGCATTGTGATACCCATCGATCATGGGCTGATCGTTCATCACAGAGTGCAAAGTGGTGAGATAGGCTGCCTCGATACTGTAGGCCTGGTTTAGAGCCAATAAAATAGGTACGATCGCATTCGTGGTGCACGAGGCGTTAGAAACTATTTTCTGATTGCCATTGAGACCTTGGTCATTGACCCCTAACACGACAGTGTAATCTACCTCGGTAGCGCCAGAACCAGGATTAGAAAGCAGCAAGCGAGGGCAACCATGCTCGATAAAGCGCTCCAACTGGTCGCGCTCTACAAATGCCCCGGAACACTCTAATAGCATATCCAATTCGAGTGCCCCCCAATCAACCTCATCGGGATTGAGCCCGTGACTAACGGTAATTGGGTGCCCATTGATGTACAGTTTTTGTTCATCAAAATCCACATTGCCCGGGAACACACCGTGCGTACTATCAAAACGAGTCAAATGAGCAATGGTTTCTATATTGGCTGGCTCGTTAATATGAACCACCTGGATCCTGTGCGTCAGCCGCTGTTCATAAATAGCGCGCAACACGCAGCGCCCGATCCGGCCAAAACCGTTAATTGCAATTCTAATGGGTTGATTCAGCATAATACCTAAAACGCAATGGAAAAACCGCCATCTACTACCAGTATATGACCATTTACATAAGAAGCCGAATCTGACGCTAGAAATACGGCCGCACCTGCTATTTCATGGGGTTCGGCCCAACGCTGCAAGGGATTTCTACCCACGACTTGGGGGCCTTTAGTAGGGTCGCGTGCGAGCTGCTCATTGGATTCAGTCGCAAATGTCCCAGGAGCAATGCCGTTACTGGTAATTCCAACCGGACCAAATTCTACAGCTAAAGCCCGCACTAAAGCCTCAACACCCTGTTTGGCGATGGGATAAATAGTGTCTTCGATGCGCGCCAAGCGACCAGCAATAGAAGATAAATTAATAATCCGGCCGCCCAGCCCCTGCTGCTTCATCGCCAATGCAGCACGGCGCGATAATAAGACCAAGGCAGTCAGATTAGTATGTAGCAGCGATTGTATTTCATCATCACTGCTATCTGCCAAGCTTTGGCGCAAGCGTACACCAACACAATTCACCAAAATATGAGGACTACCTAATTGCTGGCATAATAATTCAAATTGCTGACCGCATTGTGATTCAGTGATGTCTTGGCAAAAAGCATCCGCTGCATAGCCTGATGCCCGTAATTGCTGCACACGATTCGATAAGCTTTGTTCATCGCGACCATTTAAAATAATGTGTGCACCCTGCTGTGCCATTGATTGTGCGATAGCCCACCCCAGGCCTTGAGATGAGCCCGTGATGAGCGCGCGCTTGCCCGTTAAATCAAATAATCCAGTGCTTTTAGCGGACATATAAATCTAAGGCTCAATGAGATTCACAGGCTGGCCTTGGACAAAGGCGTGTATGTTTTTTATTACCTGCTGTTCGAGTTTGCGCATCGCGGGTTTACTGGCCCAAGCAACATGAGGCGTCATGATAAAGTTTGGCCGATCCATCAAAAGCATATAAGGGTGATCCGACGCCGGGGGTTCGGCTTCGACGACATCAATAGCTGCGCCACTGATTTGTCCACTATCTAAAGCAGCAACCAAGGCCTCGGGATCGATTAGCCCACCTCGCGATGAGTTAATAATCAACGGTTTATTTTCCATCAACGCAAAGGTATCCGCGTTAAGTAAATGAGCCGTACTGTCATTCAATGGGCAGTGCAAGCTCAGGACATCGGCCGTCGCAAGCACCTCTTGGAATTTTGTATAACCATCACGTACCTGTTTGGCACCTAGGTGCTCAGCATAAAGTACGTGCATGCCTAGTGCCTGAGCTCGCTCGGCAAAGGCTCTACCTAACGTGCCGGCCCCTATAATGCCTAATTTAGCACCCTGTATTTGTTTGATCGGATAATCAAAATAGCTAAATAACCCTACCTCTTGCCAGCGCCCTTTGCCTACTGATAAATGATAGGGCACCAAACTGCGGCTAAGCGCAAATAGAAGTGCAACACAATGCTCTGAAACAGCTTCTTTAGCATAATCACGGACATTGCTGACGCTGATACCCGCATCTGCGCATGCCTGTATATCGATATGGTTGTATCCTGTGGCTGGGACGGCTATGTGCCTGAGGCTGGTCGCTGTGGCTATATCCTGTGCGCTGATCGGCACTTTATTACTGATGACAATTTCAGCATCGGCGATTCGTTCGGCTACCTGTAGCGGTTGAGTATTTGGATAGGCCACATAATCATTGGGAAAATTAAATGGGGGCCAATCCAGTTCGGGCGCCAATGTATTTGCATCTAAAAACACTATCTTCATTGCATTGCACTCCTATTGTTAGGCATCCCCTATAGTGCCACCTAGGTAGGCGTTTTGCACATCATCATTATTCAAAAGCTCTTTGCCCGAACCCTGTAGCACTACTCGGCCATTTTCTAGGACATAGCCCCGATCGGCGACCTGCAGGGCTTTATGTGCGTTTTGCTCGACCAAAAACACAGTAATACCCTCTGTTCGGATGGTCTCGATAATTTCGAATATCTGAGCAATGATCAGCGGCGCCAGCCCTAACGTTGGCTCGTCTAATAACAGCAAACGGGGACGTGTCATCAAGGCACGCCCGATTGCCAGCATCTGTTGCTCACCCCCGGACATCGTACCCGCGCGTTGGTTAATACGCTCTTTTAGCCGCGGAAACAACTCATAAACATGTGCTTCAGAATCAACCAATTCTCCTTTACTAAGAAAGAAGCCCCCCATTTTTAAATTTTCTGAAACAGTTAAATCTGGAAATACACGCCGACCTTCGGGAGAAATAGCAATGCCGGCACGCATAATTGTATGCGTTGGCATCATGGTGATATCTTGGCCCTCAAAGGTAATACTTCCATCACGTGCCCGTGGCGAACCACATATGGTCATCAACATAGTCGTTTTACCCGCACCATTAGCACCTATCAAGGTGACAATTTCGCCTTGCTCAACGTTTAGAGATACCTCGTCTAGGGCCTGAATAGCACCATAATAAGTACTGACATCCTGTAGCTGCAGCATATTATTCCTCGCCCAAATAAGCTTTGATAACGCGCGGGTCTTGTTGAATTTCTTCGGGCACACCTTGGGCTATAGGTTTACCGTATTCCATGACTAAAATTTCATCACTAATGCCCATGACCAAACTCATATCATGTTCAATCAGTAAGACCGTAACTCTCATTTCTTGGCTTAACTGATAGATGAGCTCCTTGAGAGCTACCTTTTCACGCGGGTTAAGACCTGCAGCAGGCTCGTCTAACATCAGCACCCGAGGGTTTGTGATCATGCAACGGGCGATTTCCAAACGGCGTTGGTGACCATAGGCTAGATTTCCAGCCTCACGATTTGCGTAGGGACGTAACTCCATATAATCTAGCCACTGAACGGCCCGCTCTAACGCTTGTTCTTCAGAGCGCCTATAGCTGGCGCTCTTTAGTAAGCCTGCAATCAAACTAGTATTAATTCGTTGATGCTGCGCTACTAACAAATTCTCTAACACAGTGAGCTGTTTGAATAAACGCACGTTTTGGAAAGTACGCACCACCCCTAGCTGAGCGATACGGTGACTAGACAGGCCATGCAGTGCGTGATTATCTAGAAATATCTCTCCTTGGGTAGCACGATAAAAACCACTAATACAGTTAAATACGGTCGTTTTGCCTGCACCGTTAGGCCCAATAATGCCGAAAACCTGTTGGGGCAACAAATCAAACTCGACATTATCTACTGCCAGTAGCCCACTAAAACGCATACACAGTTTGCGAACCCGTAAAATCGGTTGACTGTTTTGATCGGCATCGCCCGAATCTTGTAGATGCGGATTTTTTTGAGCCGCACCAGCTAATTGTTTTCTATGTTCTGATCTTAAACCCATACTAGAGCTCCACCTGCGGTCGTTTCGCTGGCAGCAACCCTTGAGGACGCCACACCATCATCAGGACCATCACTAATCCAAAAATAAGCATGCGATACTCGGCAAACTGACGAGCTACCTCGGGCATCACGGTCAACACTACTGCGGCCAGTATCACCCCTACCTGAGAGCCCATACCACCCAGCACGACCACTGCCAAAATCAGAGCGGATTCAATAAATGTAAATGATTCAGGATTGACTAACCCCTGTCTAGCGGCAAAAAAAGCGCCACCAAAACCGGCAAACATCGCACCTATAGTAAACGCCGAGAGCTTGATACCGGTGGGGTTTAATCCTAATGAACGGCAGGCAATTTCATCCTCACGGAGGGCCTCCCAAGCACGGCCGATAGGCATACGAATCAGCCGATTAGATACAAACAACGTTATTAAGGCGAGTATCAGTGCCAATATGTATAAATAAACGATGACATCAAAGTTATTAAACTTCCAACCCATCAGCTCATGAAATGTAGTTTGACCCTCGGGCGCTCGGCGTGACATGGGGAAACCAAAAAACGTTGGTTTGGGGATACCGGCAATACCATCTGGTCCACCAGTTACTGGATAGAGGTTGATTAATAAGAGGCGGATAATCTCGCCAAAGCCTAAAGTCACAATGGCTAGATAATCACCCCGTAAACGTAATACGGGAAAACCTAATAAATAGCCAAACAAAGCCGCCATGGCACCCGCAGCTGGCAAAGAAGCCCAAAAGCCCCAGTCAGCCCAGTGATAAAGCAGCGCATAGGTATAAGCGCCGACAGCATAAAATCCTACAAAACCCAAATCCAGTAAGCCAGCAAACCCTACGACAATATTGAGTCCCAAGGCCAACATGACATAAATAAGCACCAAAGTAGCGATATCGACTTGGGCCCGGCCTGAAAAGAAAGGCCAAATCATGGCCAACAATACCAGCAGCACAATCAAGCCATTACGAACACGTGGGTTCATGCTGGGTAATTCGAAAGGTTTGAGGCGGGTCTGCAAGGGCTTTAATAAATATGGGCGTAACATTTGAATCACAAAGACGGCAAACATGCCACCCCAAATAAAATCCCAGCGTGTTTCTAAGTGAATCGTGGCCCCTGCCCGAATGATTTGAAACCCGAAAATCGGAGCAATGATCACCCCCGCCACCACAGCTGCAAACAGGGCATGGAAGAAACGACTCGTAATCATACCTTTTCTACCTCTGGCTTACCCAACAACCCAGTGGGACGGAAAAGCAGGATCAAAACTAATAATAAAAATGCAACGATATCTTTGTATTGAGAAGATATATAAGCAGCAGCAAAGGTCTCTGCCAATCCGAGGACAACCCCGCCTAGCATAGCGCCGGGTATGCTGCCAATACCCCCGAGGACCGCCGCGGTAAATGCTTTGATGCCAGCGATAAAACCAATAAAAGGATTGAGCTTGCCAATGGCCAATGCGATTAAAACCCCACCTACAGCAGCTAGCATTGCGCCCACTACAAAGGTAAAAGAGATGACTCTATTGGTATCAATGCCCAGCATATTTGCCATACCTAAATCTTGTGAACTGGCTCTAGAGGCACGCCCCATACGTGAGTATTTGATGTAAAGACTCAGAGCGATCATGAGCACCACAGTCACGGCAATAATTAATATGCGAGAATAGGCGGCGTTAAACTGGTACAGGTCACCAATGGGTATACGCAATGAGCCTGTAATAAGCGCTGGAACAGCCATATCGCGGGCGCCTTGACCCAAAGCAACCCAGTTTTGCAAAAAAATTGACATCCCAATGGCAGAAATCAATGGAACTAATCGAGGGCTACCGCGCAACGGCGCATAAGCAATTTTTTCTATAGCAAACCCATATGCGGCAGTGACTGCCACTGCCACCAACAGCATCAAAGCGATAATTATGGGGATGGGTACGCCTGACTGCGTACCTATCGCAGCCAGTGTGACTAGCCCCGCATAGGCACCCACCATATAAACCTCGCCGTGCGCGAAGTTAATCATGCCGATAATGCCATAAACCATTGTGTAGCCAATGGCAATCAGGGCATAAATGGCACCCAGAGAAATGCCATTAAACAGCTGTTGAAATAGCTGTGGAAGAAACTCTGCCATTTTTAGCCTTTTGTTTTAAGTGGTTATTGATTCAAGTGCACCCCACTAAGATTAGCATTCTGTGCCAAATTGCGTTGATTTGTCACTCAGTAATGATCCTAGGTGCTTTTCAGAAAACAGAGTTCATAGCCCGACAGTGAACGCGGGGATGGTGCCGAACAGTGTTAGTCGCCAGGACGGGCCAAATTCCACATTAGGGCACGAAATGGGGCTAACATCAGTGTGTTGAGGGCTAGTTTGACTATTAAGTCCCCTACTAACAGCGTTTGCCACGGCATTGTGGTGCCCGCAAAAGCGACGCTAAAAAATACAAAGGTATCCAAAGTCGCACCTGCTACACCACCGACAAAAGGCGCCTGCCACCAACTGCGATGACGCAGTCGATCAAATACATAGATGTCACATAGCTGAGCGCTCAGAAAGGCAGTACCCGAAGCCAAAGCAATACGCGGCGAGGCTAACCAAGCAGAGATAAAAAGTGCTGCCACAAAGCCTACGTAAGCAACGCGACGCGCTGCTTTTGGACCAAAGCGGCGATTAAGAACATCAGCCACTAAAAAGGCGATTGGATAAGAAACAGCCCCCCAGGTCAGCCAATTATTAATAGGGTATTGAACCAAAACATTCGAGGACACCACGATAATAATCATGATGCCTATGGCGATTCCTAGGCGTTGCCAACCCATCGCTTCAAAAGAAGTCGTATCGTGTTTAGGCATTTATGGTTAAACCTATGTTTTATTTAGAGAATTCATCGGCCATTGTTTGCGCGCGCTTTTGTGCAGCGCTTTGCGCGCGTTGGACAATCTTTTTGAAATCTGCGTCTTGAAATACTGCCAGGGCGGCTGCTGTAGTCCCACCCTCGGAAGTCACGTTATGACGTAATTGTTCGATACTGCTGTCTGATTGCGCTGCCAAAGCAGCGGCCCCTGCCACGGTTTGTAAAGCCAGGGCACGTGCTTGGTCTGCACCTAGGCCTAAAGCGACCCCTCCCTCTATTAATGCTTCTAAAAACAAAAAGACATAGGCTGGCCCGCTACCCGATAACGCAGTCACTGCATCCACAGCCGCATCATCATCCACCCAGACAACCTTTCCTACTTGTGCCAATAAATTACTGGCTATCTGTTTTTCGTCATCTTGAACGCCAGTAAGCGCGAGCATGCCTGTTACACCCTGCTGGATCAAAGCAGGGGTATTAGGCATACAACGAACCACCCGTTGAAATGGCGCACTGTCGGTGCCTAACCAACGAGCAATATCTGTAGCACGAATCCCAGCCGCCACACTAAGCACCAAGGTATTGCTGCGCAAATGCGGGCGACAAGATTCGATTACTGCTTTTAATTGCTGGGGTTTCACAGCCAAAACCCAGATATTGTAGTCAGCCAGAGTAGAATCGATGGCATTCGTTGCGGTAGTCCCGGCGGCCTCCCAGGGAGCGCGTGCCGTCGCATTGGGATCAACCACCAAAATATCGCCGGCACGCAACTGCTCACCGATCAAGCCTAAACCTAATGCTTGGGCCATATTCCCACCCCCAATAAAAGCAACGCGATCGATCTGTGATGTGTCTGTAGGTGCATCAGATAGGTTTGACATTTATCAATTCCCTCTAGACTGAGTTAAAGATTTTATACGGGTTAATGCTAGATTTACCCAAATATTATTGCCCTCTGGGACGCAATCGGGGTATGTTCACATTGATGTAAAGAAAGTGTCCTATAGTTTAAGACATAAAAAGTGGGTAGTATCCCATGCTTTTAATTTCCATGACAACCTTTGCATAACATAGGAGAGTGCTCATGCGAGCAAAAGTTTTAAGTCTCACCGTCGCTGCCTTGTTTGCCTCGGCTGGCGCTGCACATGCCGCCACTGATATTGTATTTTGGCATTCAATGGAAGGTGCGCTAGGTGACCGTGTTAATGAGCTAGTGGAGGAGTTTAATAACAGCCAATCGGATTATGTCATCAAGCCCAGCTACAAAGGGAATTACGGCGAATCTATGAATGCGGGGATTGCTGCATTCCGGGCAGGCAATGCACCTGATATCTTGCAGGTTTTCGAAGTAGGGACTGCAACTATGATGCATGCCAAGGGTGCTGTGCAACCTGTACAGGAAATGTCTGAAATGGTGGGTGACCCCATTGATCCAGAAATTTTCCTAGGGGCTGTTGGGGGTTATTACTCGGATAGTGATGGCAAATTAGTTTCAATGCCATTTAATAGCTCTACTCCTGTTCTATATTACAACAAAGATGCATTCAAAGAAGCGGGTTTAGATCCCGATTCCCCACCCAAAACCTGGGAAGAACTGGCCGATGCAGCACAAAAGATCCGCGATGCGGGCTATGAATGTGGCTATACCACCTCTTGGCCCTCTTGGATCTTGCTAGAAAACTTTTCAGCCTGGCATAACATCCCTTATGCTAGCGAGAATAACGGCTTTGGGGGACTTAATGCCCGCCTTAGCTTAGACGATCCGTTATTCAAAAAACACCTGAGCTTCCTGGCTGATATGTCAGAAGAAGGCAATTTCACCTATGGTGGTCGTGGCGATACGCCTAATGCGCTTTTCACCTCCGGCAAATGCGGCATGTTTACAGGCTCTAGCGGTAACCGTGCAAACATTTTGAAAACGGGTGAATTTGATTTTGGTATTTCCACCCTGCCCTATTACGCAGATGTCGAGGGCGCACCTCAAAACTCCATCATCGGAGGCGCTTCGCTATGGGTATTTGCTGACAAACCCGAAGAGACCTACAAAGGGGTCACGCAGTTCTTCAAATTCCTCTCTAGCCCAGAACAATCTGCAAAATGGCACCAAGGAACTGGTTATGTACCTGTTACCACCGGCGGCTATGAGCTCACCAAAGAGTCTGGCTTTTACGACGAAAATGTCGGCACCGAGGTCTCGGTCATGCAGCTTGACGCTAACACCACCGAGCACTCACGTGGTATTCGTTTAGGATATCTACCACAAATCCGTGACGTAGAAGATGGTGTCATGGAAGAAATCTTTGCAGGGAACATTAGCGCCGAAGATGGCATCAAAGAAATGGTCAAGCGCGGCAACGAGCTACTTGAGCGTTTCGAGAAAAGCGTTAACTAAATCCTGACAAAGGACTTATTCATACTTTTTTCTTTTAAATAGACTACAATGCGGCCGAGCATATCTATATGCTCGGCCGTCATTTAACTTTTACTGCCGCGTTGTCTGCCCTGTAAACGCCCTATGCCATGGATAAACGTGTAGTATTTCAGCACAAAACACTCCCTTATTTACTGCTCGCTCCGCAGTTGATTGTCACGTTTGTATTCTTTTTTTGGCCCGCTGGCCAGGCGTTATGGCAATCATTTCACCTAGAGGACCCGTTTGGCTTTAGCTCGGTCTTTGTAGGTTTGCAAAACTTCCGCGAGCTGTTTGCCGACAGTAGTTATCGTCAATCCTTCTGGGTCACCGCACAGTTTTCTTTTTGGGTAGCCATTCTCGGTTTAACCATCTCACTCCTATTGGCAGTGATGGCCAATCGGGTAATACGGGCTGCCACATTTTATAAGACCTTGCTGATATGGCCTTATGCGGTTGCCACTGCAGTAGCAGGCGTACTTTGGCTATTCATGTTTTCACCTTCTGTTGGTGTCTTGGCAGTTTGGTTGGTCAAACTTGGGATCAAATGGAATCCGCGACTAAGTGCGAATGATGCGATGACATTGGTTGTAATAGCATCTGTTTGGAAACAAATTTCATATAATTTTTTATTCTTTTTAGCGGGCCTACAAGCCATACCCCGCTCATTAATCGAGGCCGCCGCCATTGATGGCGCGGGGCCAATGCGCCGTTTTTGGTCGATTGTTTTTCCCTTATTATCGCCCACCGCGTTTTTCCTATTAGTGGTAAACGTTATTTATGCCTTTTTTGATACCTTTGCAATCATCGACTTGGTCACCCAAGGCGGACCGGGCAGTAGCACGGCAATCCTAGTTTACAAAGTCTACAACACAGGGTTCAAAGGCTTGGATTTGGGCTCTTCAGCTGCTCAATCCGTCATTCTGATGCTGATTGTCATCGCTTTGACGGTATTCCAATTCCGTTATATCGACCGCCGCGTCAATTATTAAAGGGATAATAGCTAATGGTAGAACGACGTCCTTGGCTCGATTTTTTTAGTCACATGATATTACTCGTGGGGGTTTTGGTTATTGCCTTTCCGCTTTATCTGACTTTTGTAGCATCTACCCAAACTACTGCCGAAGTTGCGCGTGCGCCCATGTCTCTGGTGATGGGTGATCATTTTTGGGAAAACTACAAACACGCATTATTTGGTATCCCGGGTGAAAGCATGCCGCCAGTAGGCAGGATGCTTTGGGTCAGTACAGTCATGGCATTAGTGATATCTATCGGTAAAATCGCTATTTCCATGATTTCAGCCTTTGCAGTTGTCTATTTCCGTTTTCCTTTTCGGATGCTGTGCTTTTGGCTTATTTTTATTACGCTAATGTTGCCGGTCGAGGTCCGTATTGTCCCTACCTACGAGGTCGTGGCCAACCTAAAAATGCTTAATAGTTATGTCGGCCTGACACTGCCTTTAATTGCCTCAGCAACAGCTACTTTTTTATTTCGACAATTTTTCCTTACTGTGCCCGACGAGCTGGTTGAGGCTGCGCGCATCGATGGTGCCAGTCCGATGCGTTTCTTTAAGGACATATTGTTGCCGCTTTCTAAAACCAGTATCGCGGCTCTCTTTGTAATTCAATTCATTTATGGTTGGAATCAATACCTCTGGCCTTTAATCATTACCACTAATGAAGAAATGTACCCCATCGTGGTAGGTATTAAACGCCTGATTTCAGGGGGTGACAGCGTGACTCGTTGGAACATTGTCATGGCCACAGCCATGCTCGCCATGATCCCTCCTGCAATTGTTGTTTTGGTGATGCAACGCTGGTTTGTCAAAGGCTTGATTGATTCGGAAAAATAAATACTTAACGAGGATGCGCTTGTTATGGCTGCAGTTGTTTTAGACAAAGTTGGCAAAATTTACCCAGGCAATGTTGAAGTCATTAAAGACTTTTCGATGGCCATTGAAGCAGGCGAATTTGTGGTCATTGTTGGCCCCTCTGGCTGCGGAAAATCAACTTTGCTGCGCATGGTTGCAGGTCTCGAGGTTATTACCAGCGGTGATATCCACATCGCTGATACTCAGGTAAACAACCTCGAGCCTGCACAGCGCGATATTGCTATGGTTTTTCAAAACTACGCCCTTTATCCGCATATGAAGGTGTTCGATAATATGGCGTACGGGCTTAAAATTAAAAAATTCCCAAAAGAGGAAATTGCCGAACGAGTACAAAATGCGGCTAAAATCCTCGAGCTGAGCCACCTGCTAGATCGCCGACCGCGTGAGCTTTCTGGCGGCCAAAGACAACGCGTAGCAATGGGCCGCGCCATCGTTCGCGAACCCAAGGTGTTCCTATTTGATGAACCTCTATCCAACCTAGATGCCAAGCTGCGCGTGCAAATGCGTTTAGAAATTCAAAGACTTCACCAGCGCTTGCGCACCACGAGCTTATATGTCACTCATGACCAAGTAGAGGCCATGACATTAGCTCAACGCATGGTAGTAATGAATAAAGGGGTTGCTGAGCAAATCGGTACGCCTGACGAGGTCTTTAATACGCCTGCCAGCACTTTTGTGGCCAGTTTTATTGGTTCCCCGCCAATGAATCTACTGCCTGTACAAGTCAATGATAAAAAACAAGTTATCGCTGATAACGGGCAGCTATTACAATTTGAACCGCAATTAATACCTGATGCGCTCAAAAATCAAAGTGTCATCATGGGCGTGCGCCCAGAGCATCTCAAACTACATCAAAGTGGGATTGAGGTAGATATAGAAATGGTCGAGGTTCTGGGTTCTGAACAGCTAATACATGCGCGTTTAGGTGATTACCCGATTGTTGTGCGCTGCCCTACCGAGGAAACCGCCCGCTATCCGTTAGAACTGGACGAAGCCATACAAATCGGCTTGAGCCTGGGGCACCCACTGCACTGGTTTGATAAAGAAACTCAGCGACGTCTAGAGTTTGATTAAATCCATCCGTAAATCAATCCGTATGGTTGGGCCATGCAACTAATCAAAGCGATCCAAATCAAAATACTTGCTAGTACCACTTGAGGTTTCAGGGGTTTGTGCTTTGGTTGCTTCTTCTTGCTGTGCTTGGCTCTGCGGGGCTTCTTGTAGCTGCGTTAGATAACGAGCCAAGCCACTATGATTCGCCGATTCGGCCCAATCAACAGCGGTATGATAATTAATATTAACGGCTTTTAAGTCAGCGCCAGCGGCTAGCAACAGGTCCACCATTTCTTTATTGCCAGAAAATGCACCCATCATAAGTGTGGTGGTACCGTCGGGCGCAGGAGCATGAATAAATGCCCCCTCGTCTAGCAGCCACTGAGCGAACTCTACTTGCCCTTTAGAAGCAGCATAGTGCAATGGTGTCCAGCCCAATCGGTTAATCTTGGCACCTTTGGCGTGTAGGTCCTGGGCCCGTTTTAATTCGCCTAAAATAGCCAAGTACATTAACGGTGTTTCATTATTTTCATTAGTTATATTGGGATCAAAATCTGGGGATTGCGCAAATAAATCATAAACATCCCAAGAGCCATTTTGAATCGCCCACATAACAGCAGGCTCACCTTCATTACTTTTGATATTGGGATCTAGTCCGGCTCTGAGCTGTTGTTGCACAGCAGTTTGACGATCATTCAAAACGTCATTCCAAAACTGCTTGTTGCTGTTTGTACTTTGCGCTGTTGCCGCTGACTGAAAAGCAATACAGCAAATGCCTAGCAACACACTATATTTGAATTTGTTTTTAAATATACGCATAGATGAACCTGGTCCAAGCCGATAAATACTAGATGAAAGCCGTTAATGTGGTAGATGAGGTTAATGCTCTACCTTATTGAAAAGTTTATAAAAATTGCTTGTGGTTGCCTCAGCAATTGTATTTACATCTACTCCGCGTAACTGTGCGATAAATTCAGCGACATGTTTCACATTAGCCGGCTCATTGGTTTTTCCACGATGAGGTACCGGTGCTAAATACGGCGAATCAGTTTCAATAAGCATTCTATCTAAAGGCACGTAGCGTGCGACCTCTTGTAATTCGGTAGCACTTTTAAAAGTCACAATGCCTGAGAATGAAATATAGAAATTGAGATCCATTGCAGCCTTGGCCACTTCTTTGGTTTCTGTAAAACAATGCATCACACCACCGACTTGATCTGCTTGTGCATCTTTCATGATGGCCAAAGTATCAGCTGCAGCAGCGCGTGTATGAATAATTGTAGGCAATTCGGTACGGCGGCTCACCAAAAGGTGTCGCTCAAAGCGTTCACGTTGCCAGTCCAAAGGCTCCTCTAAGCGGTAGTAATCCAAGCCAGTCTCACCAATGGCAACCACCCTTGGGTGTTGTGCTAACTCGATCAACTCTTTGGCAGAAGGCTCATTGACGTCTTTATATCCAGGATGAACACCCACTGATGCGCTTAAATTTGGCCTTTGCTCGACCAATGACATCAACCCAGGCCATGCATCAATATCTACGCTTACAACCAACGCATGCTCCACTTGGTTATGCTCCATATTGGTCATGACATCGTCAAAACGCTCGTGTAGTTGTGGAAAATCGATATGGCAATGGGAATCGACAAACATAAAATTCTCTTGATTTCAAAGCTATTTCAAATAGATCTGTTTTTAAGTCTAGCGTATATTCTTTACGCTAGCGCACCGTAGAGTAAATCCAATAAACGGTGAACACGTAATTTTTGATTAAAAGGATGCTGTGCCGTTTTTTGATTTTGGGTCAGGTTTTTTAATAAAACCGTCACCGCATGGCGGGTGCTGCGACTAGCCAATTGTGCCAAATAAGGCTGCAGTTGGGCAAAATGCTGAGGTTTGAGCCCAAATTGGCAATACTGTATGTCTAATAACAAACGTTGCAACACTGTTAGCACGGCCTCATAGGGTATGGGTTCCAGTGTAGCTAATAAAGTATATACAGCTGCTAATTGGCGTTGCTCGAGAGCAATCACTAGTTGCTGCAGCCATTCGGGTATCGGTCGTTCGTCATTTTGTGCTGCCTTGAGAGCCTCGAATGGAGCGCCATCATTCGCCGCTAGCCATTGTTCAGCCTGGCTGACATCTTGGGCCTGCAGCCATTTCAATGCCTCATCCTCTGCAGGGCTTTGTAGGCGCATCAACTGACAGCGTGAACGTATAGTAGGCAACATCAATGGCAGTTGATCAGTGATGAGCAAAAATACCGTTTGAGGCATAGGCTCTTCGAGTATTTTTAACAATGCATTAGCTGTAATCCCATTGATTTGATGTGCAGGATAGAAAATGACCACACGAAACCCTGCCCGATGGGTGCTGGCATAAAACCAATCATCCAATGCGCGCAACTGCTCAATGCGTATTTCTTGTGATTTATCCTCTTTATCAGCAGGTTCTAATCCAGTGAATAGCTGTTCATGCATAGCGGCTGGATAAATATATTTTAAATCTGGATGAGCATTATTTTCCACCCAGCCACAAGCACGACAGCGGCCACAAGCTAAGCCCAACTCATTGGGTTGTTCGCACAGCAAAGATGCAGCCAAAAACTGTCCTAGTTCAAATTTACCAATTCCGCGTGCGCCAGTTAACAACCAGGCATGAGCCAAATGTTTTTTTTGTTTTAAAAATTTGCTGGCAGTACTTTCAAACCATGGGAGTAATTGCATGTGAACGGTCTAAGGTTATTAAGTAGAATGCGCTCAAGAGGCCACTCCACGCCAACACTCAATAAGCGCTAAAAGCTCTTTTTTGAGTTGATTCTGAATGGTTTGTATATCTTTGCTGGCATCCACCATATAAAATCGCTGAGGATCTTGGTGAACCCGATCATAATAGGCCTGCTGTGTACGGAGAAAGAACTCTACGTCTTCTTTTTCAAAGCGATCCAATACACGCGTATTTAGCATTCTTTGGCGCGCCAAATCTAACGGTACATCGAACAGCCAAGTACGATCAGGTTGCAAGCCAGCATGTACCCATTGCTCTAGCACGCGTATCTGCTCGGTGCCCAGAGCCCGGCCCCCGCCCTGATAGGCATAACTGGCATCTGTAAACCGATCACATAAAACCCATTGCCCTTTTTTTAAGGCCGGCAAAATACGAGTTTGAGTGTGCTCATTACGCGCTGCAAACATTAATAAGCATTCGGTCTTGAGACGCATTGGTTGCTGTAAAAGTAGCTCACGCAAAGATTCGCCCAATGGAGTGCCCCCGGGTTCCCGGGTCACCACCACAGAAATATTATGCTCTTGGAGCAGCTGTTTCATAAAAGGGATATGAGTGCTTTTGCCTGCACCATCAACCCCTTCGAGGGTTAAAAACAAACCTTGCTGTGTCATTATTCCTCAATTGCGTTTGAGAATATATTTCGCCACTGCTCGATTGTGCTCCCGCAATGTTTTTGAAAACTCGCTGCTGCCATCGCCACGAGAGACGAAATAATAATAGTCATGTTCCTCAGGATGTAATACTGCCAGTATAGATGCCTTGCCGGGTAACGCGATAGGCGTGGGTGGTAATCCTGGGCGTGTATAAGTATTCCATGGAGTGTCTGTATTTAGATCGACTTTACGTATTCGACCTTGGTAACGCTCACCCATACCATAAATTACGGTAGGATCTGTTTGCAACAGCATTCCTGCACGCAAACGATTAACAAAAACCCCTGCAACGCGTTCGCGGTCTTGCGAATGGCCTGTTTCTTTTTCAACGATAGAAGCCAGAATCAGAGCCTCGTATGGGGTTTTAATAGGTAAGTCGGGATCGCGCTCTGCCCACAGTTTATCAATGAGCTCTTGTTGTGCCTCATGGGCTCTTTGTAACAACACTAAATCAGTAGTTCCCGGCACAAACACATAAGTGTCTGGATAAAATAACCCCTCGGGATATTCTGTTGGCATATCTAGATCCTGCGCGATTTGGGCAGGTGTCAACTCGCCTACAGTATTTTTAATATCCGGGTGATTATCCATAGCCTCAAGCATTCGTGCAAAAGTCCAGCCTTCGACAAAAGTAATACGCGTTTGCAGCATATCACCATCAACCATTCGCTGCAGTAGATCCCATAACGTGTCTCCAGATTGTGCTTGGTATGCACCAGCCTTAAGACTTTTATCGGTCTCAGCATATCGAGCCAATAGCACAAAACTGTCCTCATTAAGCGCAATGCCAGCATCAGCCATTTGGCGTGCTATCTGTCGAGGGCCCATGCCCTGCTCTACTATATAGTCAACGGTGGGGGCCTGCATGGGTACCGCACGTTGCATCACCCACCACCAGCCACTCCATGCCACCAAGGCCAGGCCTATTACCAAAGCCAAAAGGCCTAATAAAAAAAACCGTGCAGATCGCCTCATATTGTTTAACCGGCTAGCGCCTATTCAATGTATTTAATCCACCGCCCAATGCAGAGCATCATAATAGCCTAGAAAAGCATTAAAGTTTAGCACCGCATAGACACAGGATTTACTAGGGTTATAAAATTGACTTTGATACAGTGTTGTTATAGTTATTTGCTCATTTGTTTTAAATTAAACCGCACCAATAAACATGACTAATCACCACCTACCTTTTAGCATCATCGCCTGTCATGGCTCTGATGCCCGCGATTTCCTACACAATCAATTAACCCAATCGGTAAATGATTTACCCGCCGATCAAGCCAGAGTGTTTGCCTACTGTACTCCACAGGGTCGGGTTATGGCAGATGGCATTTATTGGTGTCACCCCAAAGAACCCGATGCTATTTATTTAATGCTTCATCAAAGCATTGCTGAAAAATTTCTGCGCAGACTACAGATGTACGTATTACGCGCCAAGGTGACATTAGAGTTATTAGAAAATACCACCGTAGTAGGCTGTAACAGTCCTGTACTAGATGCACAACCAGACGAACAGCCTGCCGCTGCCGATTGGCAGCTGCCCCTGCAATGGCAAAACAATACCCTCAGCATCCAAGCTGCAGGCACTCAAGATCAACCCGACCGTTATTGGTTGATTGATCTGGCTGGCAACGAAGAAAACAAACTTGAAATAGAACCGCAGCAATTAATCAATGCGGAAACCTGGTTATTTCAAGAAATTATTAACGGATGGGTGTGGATCAACGAACAAAACACAGAAACCTTTATCCCACAAAACATCAACTTGGATATTTTGCCTGCTGTTAATTTTTCCAAAGGTTGCTTTCCTGGCCAAGAAGTCGTGGCACGCAGCCATTATCGTGCCACCATTCGTAGACGCTCTGTATTGATGAGTGCCAAAGCACACACAGAGACAGATATAAATTTAGATGCAGCACAAGCACTCACAGGTACGGATGTAATTCTGGCGCCCGAGCCAGACACTGACCTCGAAAAAGCCCGTGCAATCGGCAGAATCAGTAGCAGCACATTACATAATGGCCATCTGTGGGCATTGGTCGAGACCCAACTGGATCAAATACTGAATCATGCCGAACTCGCACCTGCTAATTACCCGCAGCTAACCTTTACGCACCAGGCGTTGCCCTTTGAAGACAGCTTGCCTTGGGAAAAAAAGTAATCAATTCTTTTGCTGGGCCGATAGTATTCGATGGTATTTTCTGGCGGCCCAGCAGCCCAGCGCTTTAGCTAATTAATCACTAATGAGCCAGTAACTGCCCATTCAATAATCAGATAGATCTTGTAATGGATGCTCTATATCCTGAGGGTGCACTGGCGTTAAAAAGGCCATGACCTCGTTTAGAGTGACCTCTTGCGGATTTTGATGTGTCCAGTGTGGTGTGCGGTCTTTATCGACAATTAAAGCTCGTATCCCCTCTTTAAAATCATCGTGTACTAGACAATGCATAGCGACATTAAAATCGACCTGAAACGCCTCTGCCAATGAGTAATGACGATTAAGTTTTAATAGCTCATAACTGAGTCTAATAGACAGAGGACTACCCGCTAAAAACTGTTCACCCGCACGTTGCAACCATGGGTCATGATCGGCGCCCATCTCGTTGGGCTCAGCCCAGCGCGCATACTGTGCGCACAAAACCTCAAAATCGGGATTAGCACCCAATGCGCGCAATCGTTCATAGTGTGGAATCATCACGCCTAATTTACTCAAACTAGGCTGATGGTGATTGCTCAATACCTGACTGCATGTCGCATAAGAACAGCCTGACCATTGGGCGTCACAGAGATCCGCAATGATACGCTCGGAATCTGTGCTTTCGTCAAACAGATAATCTGCTAAGCCCAAGTAATACGCATCAGCGCCGTTAATGTGTGCACCGGTCATCACTAGAGTATGGGCTATACCTGCCGGTAAACGCGCCAACAGCCAAGAACCTGCCACATCAGGAAATAAGCCAATCGCGATTTCCGGCATTGCATAACGAGTTTTAGGGGCTACTACCCGATGGCTTGCGCCTGTAAATACCCCAATACCACCCCCCATCAAGACCCCAAAGCCCAACGCTACAATGGGTTTTTCAAAGGTATGGATTAAGTGATCAAGCTGGTATTCTTTAGCAAAAAAATCCCGAGCGTAGTCGTTTTGCCAGGGAGATTGCTGATCGGAATGCGTGCTCATGCTTTGATAGAGGGCCTGTAAATCGCCGCCAGCGGAAAAAGCCTTGTGAGTAGCACCACGGATGATTACGGCAACGATACTAGCATCTGCCTGCCAAACACGCATTTGATTGAGCATAATCTCAACCATTGGCAGATCGATACTGTTTAAATTTGCAGGTCTGTTAAGTGTCAAAACACCTATTGATAGGCCTGTTTGGCTTGTTTTTAAAGTATCGATTTTTACTGTTTCAGTCATCTCCACTGTCCTTTTAATCTATAGTTAATTTTTTTTCTTTGCTTGCTTGCGCTGTCGCTCACGGTGGGCTGCCCGGCGCCGACGAGATTCCATTGGATCAAAATCTAAAGGTCGATACACTTCTATTTGATCACCCTCATTTAATCTGTAATCCCTATCCCGCTGCACACCAAAAACGCCACAGGGTGCTTCTTGCCATTGCTGACCATGTTTTTGGTAAAAACCACTATGGACCAACGCATGCTCGAGTGTGGCACCATCGGGAACATCAACCGTTTTTTTCCAAATTCTCTGAGCCTCTGGCGCAAAAACAATCTCTACCTTAATCATAATTTTTATCCTGCACCATAAATCAAACTAAAAATGACCGTGGCTCGAATATAGATAGGCTAGCTGGAATGTTATTATTCGTAGAGCTCATTGGCTCGCTGCGTAAACGAATCTATAAAGCTCGTCGCAATACGATTGAAAATCGGACCAATGACCATTTCCAGCGCACGACTAGAAAACTCATACTGCATCACAAAATCAATTTTGCAGCCATCCTCACCTAACGGAGTAAAAGACCAATCTCCGGTTAAATTAGAGAAAGGTCCATCAACTAATTCGAGCTGTATTCGATTTGGGTAATCGTGAGTATTTTTCGTGGTAAAGTTTTGGCTGATGCGAGCAATTCTAATCATTATCGACGCAACCATGCCTGAGTCGTCTTGCTCCATGACATCTGCACCGCCACACCAAGGCATAAACTCGGGGTACCGGGCTACATCGGAAACCAAATCAAACATCTGTTCAGGAGTATATGGGACAATTACGGAACGCTTTACTGTAGGCATCGATAAATTTAATAGATAAAATAGTTTTTTAATTCAACAACTTTTAGTTAGACGACTGTCAATGAGTATTGTTCACAATCGAAGAGCACGTCACGAATATTTCATCGAAGAGGTCTCAGAGGCAGGCCTCGTACTTGAGGGCTGGGAGGTCAAAGCCATACGCGAAGGTCGTGTGCAACTGGCCGAGAGCTATGTCATCGTCAGAGACGGCGAGCTATGGGTAATCGGTATGCATATCAGCCCGCTATCTACTGTATCCACTCATATTAAGCCAGACCCCACCCGATCACGCAAACTACTCATGCATCGGCACGAAATCAACAAATTGATTGGACAGGTCGAACAAAGAGGCTACACATTAATTCCCATCAACCTGCATTATCGTCGCGGACGTATCAAAATGGATGTGGGTTTAGGTAAAGGTAAAAAGCAGCACGATAAACGGCGCACTCAGCGTGATCGCGATTGGCAACGTGAACAACAACGGCTATTACGCAACGTGGCACGCTAATAGCACGCATTACTCACCTGACATTAAATCACATTGCCCCATAAAAACCAGCGGCCCCCCTATGCCATACCGGCATAGGGAGACACGCTGAAGAAATAATGATAACAATCGCAATCCAACTATACCTAAGCAGTTTCTTTGGCTAGGCGCTGCCAAGTATCGATGACTGTATCAGGGTTTAATGACAAGGACTGTATGCCTTGATCACGCAACCATTCGGCTAGATCTGGGTGATCACTGGGGCCCTGGCCACAAATACCGACATACTTGCCCGCGTCATTACATGCTTGTATGGCACGTGCCAGCAATACCTTGACCGCCTCATCGCGCTCGTCAAAGTCTTCAACCAATAGGTCTAAACCAGAATCTCGATCTAAACCAAGCGTCAATTGCGTGAGGTCATTAGAGCCAATGGAAAAGCCATCAAAATACTGCAAAAACTCTTTGGCTAAAATCGCATTCGATGGAACCTCGCACATCATAACTATGCGTAAACCGTTTTTACCACGTTCAAGACCGTGCTCGGCCAATAATTCGGTAACGCGTTGAGCCTGAGACAAGGTACGTACAAAAGGCACCATAACTTCGACGTTGGTCAGACCCATTTCATCGCGCACCTTGCGAATGGCCTCGCATTCCATACGGAAGCATTCAGCAAACTCATCGGCCAAATAGCGCGCAGCACCTCGGAAGCCCAACATGGGGTTTTCCTCTTCGGGCTCATAACGAGAGCCACCAATAAGCTTGCGGTATTCATTGGATTTAAAGTCTGAAAGACGAACGATGACTGGCTTAGGATAAAAAGCTGCACCCAAAGTAGCGACCCCTTCGGCTAGCTTTTCAACGAAAAAAGCACGCGGGCTAGCATAACCTCGGGCCGCAGATTCAACTGCTTTTTTCAAGTCAGCATCTACATTGGGGTAATCCAATACGGCCTTGGGGTGCACAGCAATATTGTTATTAATGATGAACTCTAAGCGCGCCAAGCCAACCCCCTCGTTGGGTATTTGGCAAAAATCAAATGCTAATTGTGGATTACCCACGTTCATCATGACATTGAGGCCAATGTCTGGCATCTCGCCCCAGCGGACCTCTTCGATTTCGGTTTCGAGTAAGCCATCATAAATACGCCCCTCGTCACCTTCGGCACATGAAACTGTTACCTCTTGGCCGTTTTGCAGGACATCAGTAGCATCACCGCACCCGACTACGGCCGGTATTCCCAGCTCACGAGCAATAATCGCAGCGTGACAAGTACGACCACCACGGTTGGTGACAATTGCACCTGCCATTTTCATAACAGGCTCCCAGTTGGGGTCAGTCATATCCGTGACTAAGATATCGCCAGCTTGAACCAGGTGCATTTCGCTGGCATCTCCCACAATACGAACATTACCTGAACCGATTTTTTGACCGATTGCACGGCCAGTAACGAGAATGTCGCCTGTAGCTTTTAGGCGATAGCGCTCTTGGACATCATTGGCCTTTCTTTGCGACATCACAGTCTCGGGACGAGCCTGCAATATGTAGATCTTGCCATCAACGCCATCGCGACCCCATTCAATATCCATGGGTCGTTGGTAATGCTTTTCAATGATAGTGGCATAATTGGCCAGCTCGATGACCTCGGCATCGCTCAGAGAGTATCGATTGCGCTCTGATACAGGCACATCAACCGTACGCACAGCTTCGTCAGCCTGATCGTCGGGGTTGAATTCCATCTTGAGTAGCTTGGAACCAATGCGTCGGCTAATAATAGGGAAATGACCTGCTTCTAGCGCAGGCTTGAACACATAAAACTCATCGGGGTTAACAGAGCCCTGTACTACCGTCTCGCCCAAGCCGTAGGATGATGTGATGAAAACAACCTGATCAAAACCGGATTCGGTATCGATGGTAAACATCACCCCTGCACTGCCCTTGTCTGAGCGCACCATGCGCTGAATACCAGCAGAAATGGCAACCTCACTGTGTTCAAACCCCTTGTGTACACGATATGAAATAGCACGATCGTTATACAAAGAAGCAAATACCCAGTGAATTTTTTCGAGCACATCGTCGATGCCTACGACATTGAGATAGCTCTCTTGTTGCCCAGCAAAAGAAGCGTCTGGCAGGTCTTCTGCTGTGGCAGATGAGCGAACAGCAAAAGAACCCTGTCCATCAGCATCTAATGCAGCAAAAGCTGTCCGAATCTCTTCTTCGAGCTTAGATGGAAATGGAGTATCAATAATCCATTGCCTAATTTCTGTGCCTGCGGCAGTTAGCTCGCGCACATCATCATAGTCCAGCGTGCGCAAGCGCTCGCTGATACGTTCACCCAGATTATCTGTTTTAAGAAACTCTTGGAAAGCCTGGGAAGTCGTTGCAAACCCACCCGGAACACGCACTCCAGCGTCGGATAATTGGCTGATCATCTCGCCAAGCGAGGCGTTTTTACCGCCTACTACCTCGACATCTGTCATGCGCAACTCTTCGAAGGGAATTACATAAGACATAAAGACACCTTTAGAAGTTAAAAAAGCAAGTTTGCTTAAGGCAAAGTCAGTGATTTGCTTTACACTAAGCAAACAAGCCTTGCGGCAATTCTTAGGCGCTGTTAATCTTTTTAGATTGTACCGTTTTCTACTCTAATGTAATACCTCCACCTATGAGCGACCCACTTACTGAACGCACTGTCTTTGTCATCTCAGATAGTACTGGGATCACAGCAGAGACTTTTAGCCATTCTGTTTTATCACAATTCCAACAATTCCAATTCAATGCGGTGCGTATCCCTTTCGTAGATACGGTAGAAAAAGCCCACGAGGTGGCTGAACGCATTACTAACTGCGCCAAAGAAAACAAGGATAAACCATTGGTTTTTAGTACCTTGGTGGATCCTCGCATAGCCCGCATTATTGGTTCGGCAGAGTGCAATTTCTTTGATCTATTTGGTGCTTTTGTCAGACACATCGAACGCGCGTTAGGTGTTAAATCTAGTCGCTCGGTGGGACGCTCACATAGCAATGTCACATCAAAGCAATATAATGCGCGCATTGATGCTATTAATTTTAGCTTGGCACATGATGATGGACAGTTTGTCAGTGGCCTAGACCAAGCAGATGTCATTCTGATTGGGGTTTCGCGTTGTGGTAAAACTCCTACAAGTTTATATTTGGCCATGCAGTATGCCGTAAAGGTGGCTAACTTTCCCCTGATTCCCGAGGATTTCGAGCGTGGCACACTGCCTTCTACCTTGGCTCCATATCGGGAAAAACTGTTCGGTCTATCTATCCATCCGGAACGACTATCCGAGGTCCGCAATGAGCGACGCCCAGACAGCACATATGCCTCTATGGAACAGAGCATATATGAAATCACCGAGGCCGAGCGCCTGATGCGTATCGAGGGCATCCCATGGTTATCCACCACTAACCGCTCCATCGAAGAAATTTCCACTAAAATACTTAACGAGGTCGGGCTTAATCGACGCAGCTATTAAGATTAAAGCCATTGCTTTCAATAACGTGTCCATAGTTCCGACCTAGAGTAAAGTTATATTCATTAACAAAACACTCAGGTTAAAGGCTGCAGATTTTGGCGGTGATGCTCAAATAGACACACTGCCGCTGCCACAGAAACATTTAACGATTCAATTTGATCTGTGTGCGGAATAACCAAGCTATGCTTGGCGACATCTTGCCAATGCGGATTTACCCCTTGGCTTTCGTTACCAAACGCCCAAGCGATAGGGCCTCGCAAGTCACTGTCGTATAAAGACCGTGACTGGGGACTCAGCAACGTTAATGCCAAGGGTATTTTTAAACCTTTTACCCATAGCTCAAAATCAACTTGCTCGTGGATGTTGGTTAGAAAATGAGCACCTTGGGCGCTGCGCAATACCTTTGGGGACCAGGCGCTCACCGTACCTGGCGTTAAAAATACATGTTGGATACCTAAGGCTGCCACTGTTCTCAGTATAGTGCCCAAATTGCCGGGGTCTTGGACCCTATCTAACAACACACACGTTTGGTTAATCTCCTTTAAAGCCTGCGGACTTAGCTTGGGCACAACAAAAATCACACCCTGCGGGTTTACCACATCGCTAAGCCCTTTAAACAATCCTGAGCTGAGAGCGTAAATAGGGACATCAGTTGCCAAGGTATCGCAAAGCTCTGTAAGTGCGCTCTCATTAATTTGGCTTTGATCCAATATGACTGCATCTGGCGCCCCAAAATGCTGTAGCCAAGCAGTAGATAAATGCACACCCTCAAGCAAAACGTAGTCACTGCGAGAGCTGCCTGCTAGTTGTGCTAGGCGCAACCACTCTTTGTAAAAACGATTTTGTCGAGAGCTGATATGATGCATTAGCCTCTCCCCTGTAAATCATCAAGCAAGCGCCGTACAGGTGCAAAACTACGGCGATGCTCAGGGCAAGGGCCAAACTCTTTTAAACGCTCTTGGTGCAGCGCAGTGCCATACCCTTTATGCTGGGCAAACCCATATTCAGGATACTTTTCATCTAAAGCCAAGCACCACTGATCTCGAGCTGTTTTAGCCAAAATAGAAGCAGCCGCCACCTGCGCATAGTCCTGATCTGCTTTAACCACCGCTATTGCATCGACACCTAAACCAGCGGGGATATTGCGCCCATCAATAATGACCTGTTCGGGGTTTAAATCCAGGCCATGAACGGCACGATTCATCGCTAATAAAGTGGCTTGGAGAATATTGACATCATCTATTTCAGCCCTCGAGGCCTGGGCGACACACCAAGAAAGAGCCTGCGAACGAATAAGGCTGGCAAGCTCTTCGCGGCGCTGCGCACTGAGTCTTTTAGAATCCATTAAACCATCGATTGGTCGAGATGGATCTAAAATCACCGCAGCCGCAAACACAGGTCCTGCCAAAGGACCTCGACCCGCTTCATCAACACCAGCTATATGTTTGGCGACTTGTTGGAATAAAGGCATAAACTATGAATACTGAACGATAACTTTTGCTGCCAATGCAGCTGTATCCTGGCGTAGTTGTTGATGTAGCACGAATGACTCTTGCTTTACCCACTGTCTATAACTATTGTCAAATAACGCTGTTTCGATGGCTGGCAGGATGTTTTCGACTGTCGCATCATCTTGTAGAAACTCAGGGGCAATTTCTTTATTAGCTAAAATATTTGGCAAACCTACCCACTGTGTATAGGGGCGTTCTTGGCCTGACTGCCAAGCCATTATTTTGCGCATAAGGGGCGATAAAATATAAGAAATCACCATGGGTTTTTTAAACATCATGCCCTCTAGGGCTGCTGTACCACTGGCTAACAACAGTGCATCAGCTGCCTGCATACATCGCCATGACAGTGGTTGATCAGTCTGCTCAATACTCTCATCAGTGGCATCCTTAGGTGTGTGTCCGGACTCAATTATATGCACATGCTGCAGTGAATGGCGCTTTAACTCAGTTTTTATTTCAGCAGCCCTTTTAGGATTAACCGCCGGTATGAGCAGCTCTAATTCAGGGTGTTTCATTTGTAAACGCGCAGCCACATTAAAAAATAAAGGCGCCAGCCATTTAATTTCTGACGCCCGACTGCCCGGAAGAATGGTCAACACAGATGATTTTGGATCCAAGCCCAAAGCTTTACGCGCCATTTGCATATCAGGCTCTAGAGGAATCTCTTTGGCCAAAGGGTGCCCTACAAAAGTAACGGGAATCCCTTCCTTCTCGTAAAGCGGGACCTCGAATGGAAAAAGCACCAACATATGCGAGACCGATTCACGGATGCTGTGAATACGCTCATAACGCCATGCCCAAATAGACGGACTAACAAATTGAATTGTAGGTATGCCAGCTGCTTTGAGGGCTTTTTCCATGCGCAGATTAAAATCAGGGGCATCAATCCCTACATAAACATTAGGGCGAGTATTTAAGCAGCGTTTTTTTGTGTTTTGAAAGATACGCCATAGACGTGGCAATTGCTTGAGCGCATCAACATAACCAAATACGCTCAGCGCCTCCATATCATGCCATTGTGTTTGTCCCGCCGCATGTAAGGCAGGTCCACCTATGCCAGTAAACTGGCAGCCAGGTAGAGAAGCCTTGATACCCCCTAGCACTCGAGCTGCTAATAAATCACCCGAGGGCTCACCTGCAACCATCGTTATCTGAGTCATGGACGAGCAAATCCACGCTTGGAAGTTTGGACAAACTGGGTGAAATGTTGCAATACGTCTTTGGTTTGTTCACTATCTGCACTGAGCGCTTGAATCTGGGCAACGGCCTCATCGGTAGTAAGTTTGCGTCTATAGAGCAGACGGTAGGCTTGCTTGAGCTTGGCAATGGTTTCTTGACTGTAACCACGGCGCTGTAAGCCCTCGCTGTTAACGCCAATAGCCCGAAAAGGATCACCGGCGCCAATAACAAATGGAGGAATATCCTGTCGCACAGAACTCGTACCCCCAATCATCGAATGCTCACCGATGCGAACAAATTGATGAACCGCTGATAGCCCGCCCAGAACCGCCCAGTCACCAACATGTATATGGCCAGCTAACTGCACGCTGTTGGCGATAATTGTATGGCTACCAACCTGGCAATCATGGGCAATATGCACATAGGCCATAATCCAGTTGTCATTGCCAATACGGGTAACCCCTATATCTTGGACTGTGCCCGTGTTAATGGTGACATACTCTCGTACGGTATTATCGTCGCCAATTTCCAATCGTGTGGGTTCGCCAGCATATTTTTTGTCTTGGGGAATACCGCCAATAGAACAAAATCGGTAAAACTCATTGTTCTTGCCGATATTCGTATGGCCATCAATTACGCAATGTGGTCCAACACGGGTACCTGCGTCAATGCATACGTGATCACCAATAATACTATAAGCACCCACCTCTACAGTGGGATGCAATTGGGCAGTCGGTGAAACCAGAGCGGTTTTATGAATCAACCCCATATAAACTACTCTTCAATAACGCGGATGGCACACATGATTTTTGCTTCAGCGACGACTTGGCCATCTACCAAAGCACGTGCTGCATATTTGCACATTGAGCGACTAATACGTTCTGCATCAACCTCAATCCGCAATTGATCACCTGGCACAACTGGCTTGCGGAACCGCGCACCATCAACACCTACCAAGTAATAAGCAATTTTTTGGCTCGCAGGGTTAACCTCGTCATCATCTTCAAAAGAAAATACCGCAGCGGCCTGAGCCATGGCCTCGACAATGAGAACGCCAGGCATCACGGGATGGTGTGGGAAATGACCTACAAAAAACGGTTCGTTATAGGTGACATTTTTAATAGCGACCACACGCTCCCCTGGAACCATCTCAATGACACGATCAATAAGCAGCATAGGATAGCGATGTGGTAGACGCTCCATAATCTGCTGAACATTAAGCTCCATAATAAATCCTGATTTATTTTTCTGTCTCTGTTGCTGACGCTTGTAACGCGCGCTCTAAATCACGCACCCGCTTTCGCAACGAGGATAATTGGGAAATGACAGCTGCATTACGCTGCCACTGTCTGTGCTCTTGGTAAGGATACACCCCGGTCAGCCGTCCCGATTGATGCACGGATGATGTAATTGCCGTGCCCCCAGATACCTGAACATCATCAGTAATAGTCAAATGCCCTGATATCATTGCGGCACCGCCAATAATGCAACGCGCACCTATATGGGTCGAACCAGCGATCCCTACACAAGCAGCAATCGCTGTATGAGGGCCAATAATCACGTTATGGGCCACCATAATTTGATTGTCTAATTTAACTCCATCGCCGATCTGGGTGGCATCCAAAGCCCCCCTATCAATAGTTGTATTAGCGCCGATCTCTACATCATTGCCAATTACAACCTTGCCGAGCTGAGCAATTTTGGCCCACTGCCCTTCTTGCTGTGGGTGCGGTGCAAAACCAAATCCATCTGCACCTAATACGGCCCCACCGTGGATAATGCAGCGATCACCGATTTCTGTACCGTGATAGAGCACAACATTTGGGTGTATATGACAGTCAGAACCAATAGAGACACCATTACCTACGTAGGCATTCCCCTCGACTCGAGTGCCCCGTCCAATATGCACATTGGCCTCGATAACAGCATGGGGTCCAATATGTACACCCTCGGCTATGGTTGCTGAGGGATGAATCACAGCACTGGGATGATGTGCTTTGGGTAATTGTTTAACCCGCAACGACTCGAACCACTGGGCGATTAATGCGTAAGCGAAATAGGGTGAGTCGCAAATAATTGGCAGAAATGTATAGGATGCTTCTGCTTGATTTAAGGCCGATAGATCGTCTGCACGCATGAAAACCGCTGCAGCCCGAGTATCGTTTAGCTGCGCACGCAATTTAGGGTTTGCCAGAAAGCTAAGCTCGGTCTCGCCAGCGTTTTGCAATGAGCCAATACCACGGATTTGTATTTGCTCATAAGCGGAGCGCTCTGTACCATCTGGCAGCACCCAATCGAGCCCACTATTTTGTTCGAGTTGTGTTAACAACTCTAATAATGAGGGCGCCGACTCTGACGCAAGTAATACCGGCATAGTAGATTAACCACCAATCGCCTTGAGTACTTCGTCAGTGATATCCACCCGGGGGCTCACTGTAACGGCATCCGTAATAATCAGATCATAGCCCTGGGACTCGGCAATGCGTTGAATGGCGCTATCAGCTTTATCGATGATATCGGAAAAGAGCTCGTTGCGACGCAGGTTTACGTCCTCTTGGAACTGGCGTTCTTTGCGTTGCAAATCAGACTCGAGATCTTCAAGCTGTCGTTGACGACGGACACGCTCGCTATCTGAAAGCGCTGGCGCGTCTTTGTCGTATTTTTGAATTTCAGCACGCAAGTTGTTAGCCAGGCGCTCTAACTCATCATTGCGCTTGCGGAACTCGGACTCAATTTTTGACTGTGCCGATTTGGCTGTGTTCGAGCTGTGCAAGATGCGCTCTACATTCACATAACCGATTTTAGTCTGTGCTTGTGCAACGGGCGTAGCAACCAAGCTAGATGCCCCCAACAAAGCGGCAAAAACAAGAGCACGGTTGCCACGGATTGTAGCCTGTGCGAGAGCGGAAAACTGAGATGCTAATTTAGATGTCATGTAAATCTACCTTGCTATAAACGCTGCAAAAAAACCTGTCTTTATGTTGACTTAAAAGGCAGTACCGATTTGGAACTGAAATGCCTGTTTTTCATCGCCACGTTTGGCGTTCAGGGCACGGCCATACGATAACTGCAAGGGGCCAAGTGGAGAATCCCATGATAAGCCTACACCAGCTGAGTATTTCCACCCGCAAGGATCCTCTGCACGGTGAGGTGCTGCGCCCTTATAACATGTCGGTGCTTGTGTATTGTCAACGCGTCCTGCATCGGCAAATACAAACCACCGCAAAGTGCGATCCCGACTTGCCCCGGGAAACGGTAGGTATAACTGTACATTACCCACGATGCGACGTGAACCCCCCAGGAAGTCATTAGTGCGTGGGTCACGAGGCCCTAATGAGCCCCCTTCGTAACCACGAACAGTCCCGATACCACCACCATAAACGGTTTTAATAATGGGGAAAGGTTTATCGCTACCGTATGAACGGCCATAATTAATCATACCGTTCAGAGCTAAAGTCATACTACGCCCGATAGGCAAGTAATGCTGATGTTCTGCACTGAGCATATAGTACTTTAAATCGAGCACAGAGAAATCAGCAGAAACACTGGTAAAACTGCCTCTTGTAGGGGCTAATGCGCTGTCACGAGTGTCCTTGTCCCAACCCAGATTAAAGATAAAGGCATTAGAGTACTTGCCATATTCATCTACAAACTGCTGGTAGGTCTCGGGCGTGTAACGTGGATGGAGTTTGTCCAAGCCGTTGCGCTCGAAACTACCCCCAACAAAAATCGTGTCATTTTCCGTGATGGGAACGCCAAAACTCAAACCTAAACCAATAGAAGTGACCTGGAAATCCCCTTCGGACCAACGATAATCATAGGGTTTGGTACGACGATAATAGAGAGATGTCGTTTTACTGACGCCATCCTTTGTCCAATAGGGATCTGTATGGGCCAAAACGGCGGTGCGGTGAATTTTACTGGTATTTAACTGCAATGAAAGACTATTACCACTACCAAAGATATTGTCTTGGCTAATACCGGCCGAGAGCATGACCTTGTCTGTGGTTCCATAACCGATACCCAAATTAACCATACCAGTAGGACGCTCTTTAACATCAACAACCAAATCCACCTGGTCTGGAGAGCCAGGGACGGGTTCGGCGTGGACATCGACCTCAGAGAAATAACCTAATCGATCAATGCGATCCCGCGACAAATTGATATTGCCCTCATCGTACCAAGCCGCCTCTTGTTGGCGCATTTCACGGCGAATGACCTCGTCACGCGTGCGCACGTTGCCACCAATCTCGATGCGGCGTACATAAACTCTACGGCCAGGATCGACATAGAAAGTCAGATCGGTTTGTTGCTCATCACGATCCATGATGGGCTGTGGATTAACGTTGGCAAAACCATAGCCCAGACTACCTAAATAATCGGTGATGGCTTGCACTGTTTCGTTTGTCTGTTCGGCTGAAAAAGTGTCGCCCTCTTTCACTGTGATCAACTCTTGCATTTGATCATCGAGTCCCTGCAGGTCACCTGCTAGTTGCACGCTATTTACCTGAAAAGGCTTGCCCTCATCAATAGTCAACGTGATGTAAATCTCTTTGCGATCAGGGGAAATAGTGACTTGGGGTGGCTCAGCGTGGAATTCTAAATAACCGCGATTCAAGTAATAAGAGCGAATGCGCTCGAGATCACCTTCGAGCTTTTCACGTGAATATTTATCGGTACCTGTATACCAGGTCATAAGGCCTGATGTGGTGAGCTCCATCTCGGCCAGCAACTCGCTGGTAGAGATATCTTCATTACCAACAATATTTATTTCTTTGATTTTGGCTAAATCGCCTTCGAAAATATCAAAACTAACCCCCACCCTATTCCTAGGCAGAGGGGTGATTACTGGTTCAACCTCGACAGCGTATTTACCTTTGGAGAGGTATTGCTGCTTGAGTTCGAACTCGGCCCGTTCAAGCATAGAGCGATCAAAAATACGCCCTTCTGAAAAACCAACCTGAGCCAAAGCCTTGGTAATGGCCTTGGGATCGAACTCACGCATCCCAGTAAAGCTAACAGATGCAATAGTGGGTCGTTCTTGGACTGCGACCACCAACACATCATCCTCGACATCAATACTGACATCGTTAAAAAAACCACTAGAATACAGCCGTTGAATCGTTTCACTGGCATGGTCTTCGGTGAACTCATCGCCCACACCCACTGGCAAGTATCCAAAAACCGCACCCGGGTCTAATCGCTGTAATCCTTGGACCTGAATGTCGCGAATTACAAATGGCGTAAATGCCAATGCCAGCGCAGGCATTAGCAACAAGCTACTCAGGATAAGCCGGGATAATGTGCGCGCTATTGTTTGTAATTTAACTTTCAACGACATTCTTTGCATCCTCGAACTGAGCCAAAAAATAAGAAATGGGCCAAATAAAACATACTCGGGCGTTACTGCAAGACACGAGTAAAATCATTCACAAAGGCTAACACCATCAGCGCTGCCAAGAGACTAAGACCGATGCGATGACCAATATCCTGCCATTTTTCTGGCAAAGGCTTACCCCGCACGGCCTCGATGGCATAATACAACAAATGGCCGCCATCTAACATAGGGATTGGCAGCAAATTTAACAAACCAATACTAACACTAATTAGCGCTAAAAACTGTATATAAGCACCTAATCCTACACGTGCAGTCTGTCCAGCATAATCAGCGATGGTAACAGGGCCGCTGATTGATTTGACTGAGATTTGGCCGGTCACCATCCTACCAATCATTTTGATTGAAAACCAAAAGGTATTAGCGGTACGTTCAACACCCGTTGTTAATCCTGTCCACACCCCTGCCCGTGTGTGCTCTATTTCGGGTTGCGCCCCTATCATTGCACCCACACGACCAATGGATTCATCTTGCTCTTGAACCTCATCAATATGGACTGGTAGCTGTTGCATGCGCCCATTTCGCATGATCTCAAATGTGGCTTCAGTATTCGGATGCGCGCGCACCCAATTTAAAAAATCATGCACATCATCAATAGATTGTCCATTGATCGCGACAATCTGGTCGCCCTTGAGCAGCCCTGCGCGTTCGGCAGCCCCTCCAGAAATGACTTGTTGAATACTAGGCTGAGGCATGTACATCTCAAAACCCAGCTCTTCTAGGGGGTCTTTTTCTTGAGTACCTGAAAAACTCACACGAGGGTTATTTAATATGCGCGTGGCCGTTTGTCCATCCAGGCCTGCCACGGTGATTTCTACAGGCTTATTCGTATGGACCCTATCCAGCATTGCCCAACGAAAAGATGACCACGTAGACAATGGTTTTTGTTCAACTGCGAGGATCTTGTCTTGCGCCTTGAAACCAGCCTCGGCTGCAGCGGTGTTTGTGGCTGGCTGCGCCAAAATAGCAATAGGCTCGGGTGTGCCCATCCACGCCAAAATAGCGTACAGAAACGCGGCTAAAATAAGATTGGCAATAGGCCCAGCTGCTGTGATCGCAATTCGTTGCCAAACAGTTTTACTTTGGACTGTACTGTTTTTATATTCGGTGCTCGCGGTTTCCGGGGCATGATTGCGCATCATCACGTACCCCCCTAGAGGGATGGCTGAAAAAGCCCATTCGCAACCACGGCGATCGGTATATTTAGCTATGACCTTGCCAAAACCAAATGAAAAACGTTCGACATGCACTCCACAATAACGAGCCACCCAATAGTGCCCTAGCTCGTGAATGACCACAAGCAAACCAATCGCAAAGGCAAAAGCAAGAAGGGTTAAAAACATGACGTTAAAATTAAAAGCCAGTCGGCTATTTGGGTGTGCAGAACTGTTGCGCTAACTGCCGTGCATGCTCATCTAAAGCGATGACCGCATCTAATGAGTTCAAATCATCGTGAGTTTCGCCGACTACCTGATCGATGGTTTGCTCTACGACCTGCGCAATTGCGATATAACTAAGTTTGCCGTTTAAAAACCTATCGACCGCAACCTCGTTAGCAGCATTTAAAGCAACGCAAGCCTCTTGGGACGTTCCCAGGGCCTCAAAAGCCAACCTTAATGCAGGAAACCGCTTTAGGCAGGGTTCTTGGAATTCAAGTGCGGGTTGTCCGGCCAGATCTAAAACTGTGCTACCGCTGTTAATACGATTGGGAAAGCCCAACCCATAAGCAATAGGTACGCGCATATCAGGTGCAGCCATTTGTGACAACACGGAACCATCCACATACTCGACCATCGAATGCACCACACTTTGCGGATGAATAACTACTGATATTTGCTCTACAGGCATAGCAAACAACCAATGGGCTTCGATCACCTCTAAGCCCTTATTAGCCATGGTTGCGGAGTCAACTGAAATCTTTTTCCCCATGGTCCAATTGGGATGCAAACAAGCCTGCTCTGGGGTCACTGATGCCAAACTATCCAATGGCACCGTGCGAAAGGGTCCGCCAGAGGCTGTGAGGATTAATTGTTTGATCGCCGGATGGGGGGCATCTGCAACCTGCCCCAATATTTCTGCAGGCATGCACTGATAAATAGCATTGTGTTCACTATCTATTGGCAATAGCTGGGCACCGCCGGCGCGAACAGCATCCAGAAAAACGGCTCCGGCAGCAACCAGAGCCTCTTTGTTAGCTAGCAAGATACGTTTACCCGCTTGGGCGGCGGCAAATACTGATGGTAGACAAGCCGCTCCGACGATAGCAGCCATAACAGTATCTACTGCTGGATCAGCTGCTGTATCACAAAGGCCCTCTTGGCCCAATCGTATTTCAGGAACAGGACGCCCCGTAGGCCACAATGAAGTAAAACGTCGTTGTGCTGCCTGATCGGGTACAACCACAACTTGGGCACGGCTTTCCCATGCCAAACACACTAACGTATCAATATTATTAAATGCTGTCAGCGCATAGACTGAAAACTTGTCGGGATGCAGTGCTATAACCTCGAGCGTACTACGCCCAATTGATCCTGTAGCACCTAAAACACAAACCTGCTGGGTATCCATATAAATACACCTGTGAATTAACCAACAAACAGGGCATCAAACCAGGGCCCAGCGATAAATGCAGCCATAGGGGCAACCGGTATTAAAGCATCAATCCTGTCAAGCACCCCCCCATGGCCAGGTAATAATGCACTGGAATCTTTGACACGAGCACGGCGCTTGAGTAGTGACTCGAACAGGTCACCCACCACGGCCATAAAAGAAAGTAGCATGGCAAATAGTATGGCGCCCAACCAAGACCACCTGGCAACTACCTCAGCGCCAAATGAACCCGCAAACTGAGCACTGAACAGCACCCAAATCACCGCACCGGCCATACCGCCCCAAAAACCAGCCCATGTTTTGCCAGGGCTAATACGGCGTGCCAATCGACGGTGGCCCCAGCGGCGGCCGACAAAATAAGCAAAAGTGTCTGTGAACCAAACCACAGCAAGCATGGAAATGAGATACCATGCACCGTGCACAAACCACATATCAAGTAAAGCTAGCCAGGCAACCCCCAGTGTAGCAACCCCAAAAATGCTAAGCGTAACTGTATGTGTTTTGTGCCGTCTAAACCCCATTAACAATAAAAACCCAGCCCCAAAAACCCAGTAAGCCAAAACTGCTGGACTGACTAACATAAGCGGCATTGTCCAAGCATCAGGCGCTGTTGCACCAGGCACGAACAAGTACTGCTCATGCCTGTAAATGACATATACGAAATAGACAAACGCTAAAACCGCAAGGGGAAGAGCTAGAAAATGAAACCTATTTGCCATGCTCAAGCGGAGCCATTCCCACAGGGCAGCAGCAGTCATCAAACTGAGCAAAACACCAAACGGCCATTGATAACCGCTAAACATCGTGCCTATTAATACGACGAGTAAAACAACCGCTGTGATAACCCTTTGTTTGAGCATATTTTGAATTAGTTTGTTTGTGCGGCAACTGTTTGTGCGCTGGTACGACCAAAACGGCGCTCGCGGGTGCGATACCATTCAAAAGCCTTAGCTAAATGCTTGGCATCAAAATCCGGCCAATATGTTTCGGTAAAGTACAACTCAGTATAAGCCAGTTGCCAAATAAGAAAGTTTGAAACCCTTTGTTCCCCGCCGGTACGAATGAAAAGATCAGGTTCTGGTGCAAAGGCCATGGATAGATAGGGCGTCAAGTGGTCTTCACTGAGCTCTTCGGGGTGTTTAGCGAGTTCGGGATGTTGAGCCAGCATACGTCGTGTTGCCTGCAAGATATCCCAGCGGCCCCCATAATTTGCCGCTACAGTCAGATGTAGCCGATCGTTGTGTGCTGTTTTTCTTTCGGCTTCTGCAATCAAACTCTGTAGCGTGGGATCAAATGCTGAGACGTCACCGACGATCCGCAGTCGTACCCCCTGCTCGGATAATTTACCGACCTCTTTTTCCAAGGTTTGTACGAAAATCCGCATTAGCAAAGAAACTTCGTCTTGGGGTCTACGCCAATTTTCTGAGCTAAACGCAAATAAAGTCAGATATTGGACCCCCGCCTCGCCGCAGGCACGCAAAATTCGACGCACCGATTGAACCCCGCGCGCATGACCTGCAGTGCGGGGCAAATAACGGCGAGTGGCCCACCGACCGTTGCCATCCATAATGATGGCCAAGTGGCGAGGCACACTACCTACAGAAGGGATAGACAAAGTTGAGCTTGTCGACATATTTATTTGGTGAGGTTAGACCGTCATGACCTCTTCTTCTTTGTTTGCCACCAAGGTATCAACCTCGGCAACATATTTATCTGTCAGGCGTTGAATCTCGTCTTGGAAACGACGATCATCATCCTCTGAAATGGATTTTTCGCGCAACAGACGTTTGGATTGATCATTTGCTTCGCGACGTAAATTGCGGATAGCAACTTTGGCCTCTTCGCCCTCTGCACGCACAATACGTGTTAGATCCCGGCGACGCTCTTCGGTTAATGGCGGCAAAGGAATCCGTAGGGTCTCACCGGCCAATACGGGATTAAGCCCAAGGTCAGACTCACGAATCGCTCTGTCTACGACCTCGGCCATGTGCTTTTCCCAAACTTGCACACTGAGTGTTCGCGCATCAACCACAGTAATATTAGCCACCTGGCTGACGGGAACCTCAGAACCATAGTATTCCACCGTTACATGATCTAGCAAGCCAGTATGAGCCCTACCCGTACGTATTTTGGCCAGGCCATTAGACAGTGCAGCGATGGAACGCTTCATGCGATCTTGCGTGGATTTTTGTATCTCAGAGTGATTCATATCATTATCCTATTGTTAAACGTGCACTAGGGTACCTTCGTCTTCACCACAGACTGCGCGTGCTAGAGCTCCGGCCTTGTTAATAGAAAACACCTTGATAGGTAATTTCTGATCGCGGCATAAGGCAAATGCGGTCGCATCCATAACCTCTAAACGGCGCACAATGGCCTCATCAAAACTAATACGCTGATAGCGAGTAGCACCCGGGTCTTTATTAGGGTCAGCACTATAAATGCCATCGACCTTGGTGGCCTTTAAAACTATTTCGGCACCCACCTCGGCACCGCGTAATGCAGCTGCTGTATCCGTAGTAAAAAACGGGTTTCCTGTGCCTGCAGCAAAGACAACGACCTTGCCTTCCTCGAGGTACCGCAAAGCTTTGGGACGAATATACGGCTCGACAACCTGTTCTATATTTAGTGCAGACTGAACACGTGCATCTACGCCCTGATTTTTCAAGGCATCTTGTAATGCTAAAGCATTCATTACGGTGGCCATCATCCCCATATAGTCTGCTGTTGCTCGGTCCATCCCTTGTGCGCCGGGTGCAATACCCCTAAATATATTACCCCCTCCAATAACAATGGCAATTTGCACACCCAAGTTAGCTATCTGGGCAATTTCCTCGGTCATGCGCATGATCGTGGCACGATTAATACCAAATGCGTCTTCGCCCATCAGCGCCTCACCCGAAAGTTTGAGCAAAACGCGTTCATATAAGGGGTTGTTCATAGCATAGAAACTCGTATAGATGGTTACGGGAACTAGTATAAGACACAGCACAAGGTGCCGTATAACGGCACCTTGTGAAAATCAGGAGAATGGACACCCGATTATGAAGATTTTTGTGCAGCAGCTACCTCGGCGGCAAAATCTTCTTGGCGGCGCTCGATGCCCTCGCCCACTACAAAGATTGCATAGGCGTTAACAGTAGCGTCGTTTTCCTTGAGCATTTGCTCAACACTCTTTTTATCATCTTTAACAAAAGCCTGACCTAACAAGGTTGTTTCTTGGACGTACTTGTCCACCGTGCCGGTAACAATCTTTTCGATGATATGCTCGGGACGACCAAGCTCTTTTGCCTTTTCTTCGGCTAGACGAGCCTCGCGCTCTAGTACTTCGCTATCGAGTTGCTCACGGCTAAGAGCCTGAGGACGCATAGCTGCAACGTGCATAGCAACGTCGCGACCTACCTCGTCGCTACCGGTATGATTGATTACCACACCAATCTTTCCACCGTGTACGTATTCGGACAGACGCCCTTCGGTTTCAAAGCGCTCAAAACGACGGATAGTGATATTTTCACCAATACGGCCAATCAATTCGGCACGAAACTCTTCGACGGTTTTCCCACCCAAAGGTAATGCACCCAGGGCTGCAATGTCAGCTGGGTTTTTCTCAGCAACCAAATCAGCTACATCACTAACAAACTTGATGAACTCTTCGTTCTTTGCAACAAAGTCCGTTTCACAGTTAACCTCAACCAGAGCGCCGCGCTTGCTGTCATCACTGATCGCCACACCTACGAGACCCTCTGCGGTTACACGTGATGCAGCTTTGCTAGCCTTGCTGCCAAGTTTGACACGCAGTAGCTCTTCGGCCTGAGCCATATCACCATCGGCCTCGACAAGAGCCTTTTTGCATTCCATCATGGGCGCATCAGTTTTCTCGCGCAGCTCTTTAACCATAGATGCTGTAATTTCAGCCACAATACTCTCCAATTCGGTATTTCGCCTCGGACAAATCGAGGCAAGTTGATAGGGGGGTCTGGAACAGGCCCGTATTTATTTATCGCCATCCCAACGACTACGGGCCTGCTAGCTATGCCCGCTAAGGCCGCATTCAAATGGGCCTATGGGGCATCTAAGAAATGAGGGGTGGGTTACTCGGTTTCGCGAGTAGTGTCTACTTGGGCTTCGGCTGGTGCCTCAACTGAAGGCTCAGTGGCCTCTGCTGCAGAGTCCTCTGCCTGGGCTTCAACGGCCTCGTCAACCTCGACAAAGTCCTCGCCCTCGCGTAACTCTTCTACTAAACCACTCAGGGCGCGGCTGCGACCCTCGAGAACAGCATCTGCAATGCCACGAGTGTACAGTGCAATGGCCTTAGCAGAGTCATCGTTACCGGGAATAACGCGAGCAATACCTTCGGGTGAGTTGTTAGTGTCAACCACACCAATCACAGGAATCCCTAGCTTGTGTGCTTCGGCCACAGCAATAACGTGGTAGCCCACATCAACGACAAATAACGCGTCAGGGAGCTTGGTAAGATCTTTGATGCCACCAATTGAGCGGTTCAATTTATCAATTTCGCGCTGCATGAGCAGACCTTCTTTGTTGGTCAAACGCTCGAGCACACCCTCTTCGACCTGGGCTTCCATGTCTTTAAGGCGCTTAATAGAGCTTTTAACAGTCTTAAAGTTGGTCATCATGCCGCCCAACCAGCGGTTGTCTACATAAGGCATACCACAACGCTGGGCTTCCTCGGCGATGATTTCGCGTGCTGCACGCTTGGTGCCCACAAACAAAATAGTACCGCCCTCTGCAGCGATCTGGCTGGCATATTTCTGAGCCTCGATAAACATAACTGCAGTTTTCTCGAGGTTAACGATATGGATGCCATTGCGACGGCCAAAGATATAAGGCTCCATCTTGGGATCCCAGAAACGGGTTTGGTGACCAAAATGGACGCCTGAAGCGAGCATTTTACGCATTAAAGACATGATAGATTCTCCAAGGGTTCGGTCTAACAAGTTATCAGGATCCGCTTTGGACACCCTTTGGTGATAACCTGCGCCTTTCTTAGTTAAAAATAAAAATAAAAAAGCTAGTTTTTTGGGAGGCAATCCAAAAAGACCACTAAAGGGTTTTCTCGTAGAAAATTAGTGGTATGCTTTTTGTATTGATAAAGATGCTGCATGATGGCTTTTACGACCACCCATTTATTTGTGATCATGATATCTGGTAGTTAGATGCATCTAACCAATCAAACCACATTTCGGTCGGTACGCTAAAACCTAGCATATGCCCTTTATAAGCCCAAAAAAGCTAATCACACCATTATACTATTTTTAATACCCACTAGACAAGTTTATGGAAAAAATACTCGTCACCGATCCAAAAGATTTAGACAAAATGCGCGCAGCCTGCCAAGCAGCTGCACAGACTCTCGACTATTTAGAGCAATTTATTAAACCTGGAGTTACCACAGCAGAAATCGATCGCTTGTGCCTTGAGTACATCACCGATGTACTCAACGTTCAGTCAGCTACTGTGGGCTATGCTCCCGCCGGCCACCCTCCTTTTCCGGGTGCTGTGTGTACTTCTGTAAACCATGTGATTTGTCATGGCATCCCTAGCGATAAAAAGCTAAAAAAGGGCGATATCATTAATTTAGATGTCACTGTCATCAAAGATGGATGGTACGGGGACACCAGCCGCATGTTTTATGTAGGCGAACCCTCTATCCTGGCGCGCCGGTTAACCAATGTCACTTACGAATGCATGTGGTTAGGCATTGAGCAAGTCCGTCCGGGCGCAACTCTAGGTGATATTGGTCACGTCATCCAACAACACGCCGAAAGTCATGATTATTCGGTTGTCCGCGAATACTGCGGTCATGGGATTGGCCAGGCATTCCACCAAGACCCACAGGTATTACACTATGGGCGACCAGGCACAGGTATGGTTCTCGAGGCAGGTATGATTTTTACGATCGAGCCCATGATAAATGCCGGTCGTCGTGAATTGCGCACCCTACCCGATCAGTGGACTGTTGTGACCCGAGATCGCAGTCTTTCTGCCCAGTGGGAGCACACCATCCTCGTCACAGACTCTGGTTACGAGGTGCTCACAGTATCTGCTGGTATGCCACAGCCTCCTGCATTTGCCAAAGGCTTTGTCTCAGCACTGAGCGACTAAGCAATGAATGAGTCCTTAAAAAACCTCAGGGCTCAGTACCAGGCGCAGCGGGCGAATGCCATCGCCCGTTATCGCCACCGACCTAACTCACAAAGACTACTGCATCGGCTCAGTCGCGCGACAGATGATTGCTTAAAAAGGCTGTTTCAGCGCTACCCACTGCCCAAAGGATCCACATGTTTGGCGCTAGGCGGATATGGCCGCCAAGCTCTTTATCCCCATTCAGATGTTGATCTCTTATTTTTAATACCTAGCCCCATACAAAACGCCCAAGAGCAACACCAACTAGAACAGCTGATTGCTGCGTGCTGGGATTTAGGTTTAAGTCTCTCTCATTCTGTAGAAACCCTAGAGCAATGCCTTGAACGTTGCAGTCGAGATGTTGCATTACAAACCGCCTTACTCGAGGCCCGCTATTTGGCTGGCAACAAAGATTTTTGGCTAAAGCTAAAACACCAATATCACAAGCAACTCGATTTGGTGGATTTTTACCTGCTCAAACGCCAAGAAATGCAGCAGCGGCATCGCAATTACCAGGATACTCCTTATGCTTTAGAGCCGAACTGCAAAGAATCTCCCGGAGGATTGCGCGATTTACAGTTATTAGGCTGGCTGGCACACGCTGCGGGAGTAGGCCGTGATTGGGTAGAAATTGCCCAATCAGGCTTGTTAACAGAGGCTGAAAAAAAATCTTTAGAACGTGTATCACTGGCGATGATGCGTCTACGTATCGAATTACATCTACTAACTGGACGCGCAGAAGACACTCTACGCTTTGATTTACAGCCCCAACTGGCAAGGATATATGGTTTGAGCGATTCCTCTAGCGGACGTCACGCCAGTGAGACGCTGATGCAGCGCTATTATTGGGCGGCACGTCTGGTTACTCAGCTCTTAACCACGCTATTACAAAGCTTTGACGAAATCATTCATCCACCGAGCTCAACCCATGTTGTTCGTTTGGATGCTAATTTCGCTATCGTCAATCATCATCTAAAACTAGTACATCCTGCCGGATTAGCAGCACACCCCGAAAATTTACTAAAGGGCATACTCTGGTTTCAAAAATACCCAGAGGTGCTTGGCTTTGATGCATTTACACTACGAGCGTTATGGCATGGGCGCAAGCTAGTAGATGAAAACTTTAGGTCTAATCCTCACAACAAACGTTTATTTTTAGATATCCTGCAACAACCGCAACGTGTCTATGAAAGCTTGGCATTGCTGAATTTGTTTAATATTTTGCCACGCTATATCCCTGCTTTCCGCGCAGTCGTAGGTCAAATGCAGCATGATCTATTTCATGTGTATACGGTTGATCAGCACACACTGCGCGTAATTGAACACCTCTGCCATTTACGCAAAGCCCCGCAATCTAGCCACACTCCGGTGTTGGCTCATCAATTAATGAAAAGGTTTCCTTTTCCATGGATTTTATTTTTAGCTGCACTATTTCATGATATCGGCAAAGGTCAGGGCGGGAACCACTCTGAGCTAGGCGCAAAAATTGCAGCTGAGTTTTGTCACGAGCATGCGCTAGCCCCCCAAGAAACCGAATTTATAAAGTTTTTGGTAAAAGAGCATTTGCTTTTTTCTCACTACGCCCAGAAAGAGGATTTTTACAACCCCAGTATCCTGCATCAATTCATAGAAAAAGTGGATACTATAGAAAGACTCAATGCTCTTTATTTACTCACTATTGCTGATATTCAGGCAACAAACCCAAAGATATGGACCAGCTGGAAGGCTACCCTCTTCGATAGCCTTTATCAGCAGGCACGCAGCCTATTGTTAAATCAACAAAGCAGCGACGAAATTTTGAAAACCCGTCGCAATACCGCATACAGCGAACTATCCCCTCTGTTAGCTCTAAGTGCCTATGCAAATGAGCTATGGGAACAGCTTGATGCCGACTATTTTGCCCGTCACCCTCTAAATACTGTTTTTTGGCATTTTCAAACCTTTAGCCAAAAGACACAGCAATCCAAAGATGCTAATTTACCGATAATAAATATACGTACTCTGCCAACCAATGCCCATAGTGATAATATTAATCTAAAACGGTCTGAGCAAAATAATCATTCAGAACCTACCCATGCTTTATGGCAGGTGATGATTCATGCAGATGACCAACCTGAGTTGTTTATGACACTGTGCGAGGCATTTGAGAGATTGGGCTTTAGCATTCAAGATGCACAGATCTACACTAATCCCCAAGGCTGGGTGGTCGACACATTCGTTGTACAAGTGGCGCGGGCCATTTACGAGGATCAACAAGGTCCAGCGCTGCTAATTAATACGCTAAAAGAATCTGTGCGAATGTTAAAGGACCAAAAAAACACCCCTCAAGCACGCACATTTAGCTATCATGATGCCCGCTCTGATCAAGCACGGGTCTTTCCATTGACTCCAAGTGCTCAGCTGCGTCATCTACAGAATTCCAGTTGGGAGCTATCGGTATTAGGCACAGACCGAAAAGGATTGCTTTTTGATTTATCTCAGTTTTTTGCCAAACATAAACTCAACTTGCGTTCTGCCAAGATCATGACCCAAGGTGAACGCGTGGAAGACAGCTTTATTCTTGCTAGTCACAAGCTTGAAAACAATAAATTTCGCGCCACATTAATTCGCGATATACTGCGCCTATTAACTTGAACACTCTTACACTTAAATCATGGTACATGCTTCCAAGGTGAGCCCTTTACCCGGCTATGCGTATTTAGCCGCATTAGCCATAGGCATTATTTCTTTTGTAATCGCCTTATTTTCCCAGCATGTACTGGGTATGGCTCCTTGTGCGTGGTGTGTCTTCCAGCGCCTAATTTTACTGCTGGCGTGTATTTTCGCATTGATGGCCTTTATTTTTCACCAAACGGCGCGCCCTAAAAGCACACTCGTAATGGGTATTTTACTCTTTGGCAGTGCGGTAGCCGGTATCGCTTCGGCATGGCATCAGTACACTGTCGCCGCGAAACAGTTTTCTTGCTCATTAACTTTCGCCGACAAAGCAATCACTCAGTTAGGGCTAGACAAAGCCCTGCCCAAAGTGTTTGGGATTTATGCTAGTTGCATGGATGCCAAGGTGGACTTGTTGGGACTGGATTACGCACTTTGGGCATTAAATTTATTTATTATTCTTAGTGCAATCGGTCTTGCAGCACTTTGGCTGCAGTACCGACAGCAACGTCGCTAAAATTAAACAGCCCAAAAGGCACAGTGGGCTGTCCAAGAGTCGCCGCTATGCTTGGCCTAATTCTAGCTGTAACTTGGAAAGTGCCTCATCATCCTCGGTGATATAGTGCCCATGAAAACAAGAGGCCTCAAACCCATCAATCTTTGGGTTTAAATCATGCAACAGTGTATATAGATCGCCTAGGTTTTGAAAAATCAAACCGTCGGCCCCTATTTCATCGACGATATTGTCCACCTCGCGCGTGTGCGCAATTAGTTCCTCTTTGGTAGGCATATCTATGCCATAAATATTAGGAAATCTCACGGGGGCTGCAGCCGAGGCAAAGAATACCTTTTTGGCCCCTGCCCAACGCGCTATCTCGACAATCCGCTTGCTAGTCGTTCCGCGAACAATAGAATCATCCACCAGCAATACATTTTTGTCTTTGAACTCCAATGGCAGCGCACTTAGCTTTTGACGCACTGAACGTTGTCGGACGGCTTGGCCAGGCATAATAAAGGTGCGCCCAATATAATAATTTTTGAGAAAACCTTCTCGATAAGGCAGATTTAAACTCGAGGCCAGTTGCATCGCTGAAGGACGGGCCGAGTCTGGAATAGGCATCACCACATCAATTTGGGCCAAGCGTAAGTTTTTAGCCACCTTGTTGCCTAGATACTCGCCCATCTTTAAACGGGCATGATATATGGAAATGCCATCAATAATAGAATCAGGACGAGCAAAGTAGACATACTCGAACATACAGGGCATGAGCCTAGTGCTTTCTGCACACTGCTCTTTTACCAGTTGTCCATCGTGAGTAATACACAGAGCCTCACCGGGCGCTACATCATCGACCAAACGAAAACCATTTCCGGTCAATGCCACTGATTCAGATGCGACCAGCCATTCTCGCCCCTCTTGGCTGTCTAATTTGCCATAACAAAGCGGGCGGATACCATTAGGGTCCCTAAATGCAACTAGCCCGAATCCAGCGATATGTGCAATCACTGCGTAGGCCCCTTTTACCCTTTTGTGAACTGCACGAACCGCCTTAAAAATAATTTCCGGTTTGAGCTCATTATTAGCAGAGGCTAACTGTAATTCGTGCGCAAAAATATTGAGCAGAACCTCGGAATCAGATTGGGTATTGATGTGCCTGCGATCAAATTTAAATAAATCCTCGCGCAGGCTTTTCCAATTAGTGAGCTGTCCATTATGGACGAAGCTAATCCCATAAGGAGCATTCACATATAGGGGTTGCGCCTCATCGATACTTTCGGGCGAACTAGACGCCGGGTAGCGAACGTGCCCCAAACCGCTGTTACCTGGCAGGGATCGCATATTTCGAGTGCGAAACACGTCCCGCACGAGCCCTGCGCCATGATGAGCAAAAAACATTTGGTCATGATAGGTAGAAATACCCGCCGCCTCTTGACCGCGATGCTGTAGAAGTAACAAGCTATCGTAAATTAGTTGGTTGACGGATGAACGACCAATCGCACCGACCACACCACACATAAAAAATCCTTTTTGACTAGTTAGGCAACCACTCAGCCGTTGCAGGCATCCAGTCCTTTATTTGGGCAATACCCAACTCTGCTATAGGTACTAATTGAGATGCTTGCCACCATGGCTCTTGGCGAATTGCAGTATAACTTGCTAATACGACCAAGGCTAATACGATCACTGCACCGCGTAACAAGCCAAAGAGAACGCCCAAGCCCTGATCTGCAGGGCTTAGGCCAGTTTTGTCTATTAGCGTGGTCAACAAAAGATTAAGCATCCCGACGATCAGCAAAACCACTACAAAAACAATGATGTACGCGATTGCAGAAAGTAATAATGGATGAAAAGAAATAAAATCTGTCATCAGCGCCGCTAGATAAGGCCCCCAATTTAGAGCCCCTAAAAAAGCCGCGACAAAAGCGATTAATGAAAGTATTTCTTTAATAATACCGCGTACGAAACCCAGCCCAGCGGATATGAGCAAAACAACCAGGATGAAATAATCTAATGTACTCACTGGGCACGAATAAAGCTATCGTCATAACCTAAGGAACGCAAGCGGGTAAGTGCAGCCTCTGCCGCTTGACGGCTTTCAAATGGACCTACACGCAAGCGGTAGGTACCCCCACTTTCTTCTACAAAAGCATTACTGACGCCGGCCGAGCTAAGCTGCTCGCGACGATTGCTGGCCCCTTCGCTGCTGGAATAAGCAGCCACTTGAACGGTGAAGCTGCCTCGTTGGGCGGATGCATCTTGGCTAGTAGATGCAGACTCATCGGGCATGCGCCCTTCGAGCAAGGCCAACGCTACAGAGCCGTCATCGGTGCGTTCGGGTTCTTTAGGGGCCGGCTCTGCTTTGGGCTTGGATTCAGTTTTGGGTTTGGATTCGGTTTTTTCTTTGTTTTGTTCGGGCTCTTTGGGCTTGGTTTCTGGTCCCTGAGCTGCCTGGCTAGCACTGTCGCGCTCGGCCTCTGTTTGCATTTCTATCTCGGGGATATCAACGGCACTTTCGTCTAGAACCTCGGTATCAGGAGTAGATTCATCCAAAGATCCTTGAGAGTGTTCCACATCCGATGAATCTATTGGGGTATAACCGTCATCATCCTGCCAAGCGGTAGAACCCGCTTGGGATTCAGAATCAGGAGCTACAATGGGTGGGAACACCTGAACAACCTGTTCTACCTCTTCTGCACCATCACTTTTAAGGAAAATAGGTACAAATACAACCGCTATCAAAACGATCACTAACGCGCCTATCAAACGTCTGCGAGCCCGTCGACGCAATTCAACTAGCTGCTCTTCTTGACTGCCTTGATTACGCTGCGATGCAGCACCCTTACGTGCAAAAAATCCCATAGATATTAAAACCCTGTGGTAGACGCTTTACCCAGTAGGCAAAGGACTAAGCAACTTTACCCATATTTATATGAGCCAATACTGGCCCGACGGTCATAAATGAGCCGAAAACAGCGATTTTATCATTATCCGTACTTAAACGCTGCGCTGCTTGGAAAGCATCTGTGACCGAATCAAAGCATTGAGTTTCTAAGGTCACTGATTTTACTGGTGTTGCGCGCGGACGAACAGTGGGTCGCTGTTGTTTGGTGGTATCATCAGACGGGTTTATAGCAGGGTTTTCTGCTGTTGCATATGCTTGTTTCACAAAGCTTGACAGTGTCTGAGCATCAAGCCCCCGAGCGCCTGGAATACTAGCGCAGAGCCATAAGTCAATATGATTAACCAAGGGTTTAAGGGCGTTTACCACCTCTTTATCTTTTAGCATACCTACGACTGCAATGGTACGCCCAGTTGTTGGTATTTGCTGCAAATTGTAGGCAAAAGAACGCAGTGCATGCGGATTGTGCCCCACGTCTAAAATCGTTGTGGGTTGTCCTGGTAGGACTTGAAAGCGCCCGTCCAAATGTGCATTGAGCAATCCATGCTTGATGTCTTGGATTGGGATCACCAAACGATCGTTTAAAGCATCTAACACAGCCAAAGCGATTGCTGCATTGGGCAATTGATTGGCCCCTCGTAATGCGGGGAAAGGCAATGCAGAGCGTCGGCGGTGCGGTCCTCGGTATTGCCATTGATGCATCTCCACTTGGACACTGAAATCACGATCCATGACCCACAGAGGGGCTTTTATTTGTGCGGCATAATCCAAAACACTGCGTGGTGGCGTGGCATCACCACAAATAGCAGGCTGTCCTGAGCGAAAAATAGCCGCTTTTTCGAAACCAATTTGCTCGCGATCACCACTGAGGTATTCTTGGTGATCCAGATCGACCTGGGTAAGTACTGCGCAGTCGCTGTCAATCAGGTTAACTGCATCTAAACGTCCACCCAAGCCGACCTCTAAAATCCATACATCTAAATCTTTTTGCGCAAACAAATGAAATGCCGCCAGGGTTGTATGCTCAAAAAAGGTCAGCGAGGTTTCTCCCCGTTGAGCCTCAACAGCCGCTAAATGCTGACACAACTCATCATCTGTAGGCAGATTGCCATTGATACGAAAACGCTCATTAAAGCGAACTAAATGCGGCGAGCTATACACACCTACTCGATAGCCTGAGGTCAAAAGAATGGATTCTAAAATAGCCGCGGTCGAACCTTTACCATTGGTCCCGCCGATAACAATCTTTAGTGCCGGACTTTCTGTATCTAAGCGTTCATAAACAGTGCGGATGCGATCCAGCCCCATATCAATTTCGGTGGGATGTAAAGCAAGTAAATATTCTTGCCACTGTTGCAAGTTTTTAAGCTCATTGTGCGCATGCCCCATGGGCGATACTCCTTTAAAAAAACATTGGCAGGTGAGCATAACCCACCTGCCAATAAGCTAATACCTGTCGCTAACGAAATATTATTTTCGTTGCGGTGGCAAATCAGTACAAATGCCCAAGGCCGCCGCAGCAGCCATGTGAATTGACTCACCCAGGGTGGGATGTGGGTGAATAGTGCTGGCAATATCTACTTGATCCGCGCCCATTTCAATAGCTAGGGCTACCTCGCCAATCATATCGCCCGCACCTGTACCTACAATGGCACCACCAATGATACGGCCAGTCGCCTTATCAAAGATAAGCTTGGTGAGACCTTCGTCGCGCGCATTAGCAATTGCGCGTCCGGACGCCATCCAGGGGAAACGACCAATTTGGACCTCTAGCCCTTGCTTTTTAACGTCCTCCTCGGTGACCCCTACCCAAGCTACTTCTGGGTCAGTATACGCAACAGAAGGAATCACACGAGCATCAAAATAACTCTTGTGCCCTGCCGCAACCTCGGCTGCAACATGCCCTTCGTGTACAGCTTTGTGCGCAAGCATCGGCTGACCGATAATATCCCCGATAGCGAAAATATGAGGAATATTGGTGCGCATTTGTTGATCTACAGTGATAAATCCGCGTTCATCAACGGCTACACCGGCACGATCAGCCCCAATGTTTTTGCCATTAGGAATACGGCCAACAGACTGAAGAATCAGATCATAGCGTTGTTCTTCTTTGGGCGCCTTATCGCCTTCGAACTGGGCCCATAGACCATCCTGTGCTGCGCGTACGCTGACAGTTTTTGAGTTTAACCAGGTGTTTTCAAAACGCCAGGCATTATGATTTTGCCAAATTTTAACTAAATCCTTATCAGCACCCTGCATCAAGGTTGGCTGCATTTCGACTAAATCAATCTTGGCACCCAGCCCAGCATAAACAGTTGCCATTTCTAGCCCAATAATACCCCCACCGATGACGAGCATTTTCTGCGGGATCTCACGTAGCTGCAAAGCACCCGTTGAATCAATGACCCGTTCATCATCAGGCATAAATGGCAAATGGACTGCCCGGCTACCGGCTGCGATGATAGCATGCTTGAAAGCAACTATTTCATTGCCATTATCCGTTTGTACTGACAAATGATGCGCATCCTGGAACTCGCCGACGCCATGAATTACACGTACCTTGCGTGCTTTGGCCATGCCAGCAAGGCCACGAGTAAGTTTGCCAATCACACCATCTTTGAAAGTGCGCATTTGATCCAGATCGATGTCAGGCTCTGCAAAACTGATGCCCTGCTCTTTTAACTCTAGGGCCGTCTCATAAGCGGCGACTGTATGCAGCAGGCTCTTTGAGGGAATACAACCCACATTAAGGCATACCCCACCCAAAGTGCTGTAGCGTTCAACCAGAACTACACTTAAACCCAAATCGGCAGCACGAAATGCGGCTGAATAGCCACCAGGACCAGCGCCTAAAACAACCAAATCGACGGCATCCTCAGGTGCTTGGCTGCTGGCAACTGCTGCTGATGCAGCGGTGGGCGCGGTCGCCTCGGTAGTTTCGGTGCTTGCACCGTTTTGCTTTGAGGGGGCGTCTTGTTCGGCACTGTCTTTGGCCTGCCCAGTATCCTTTGTACTCTGTTCGGCTAGGCGAACCTCGGCAATAGCATCGCCCGTTTTAACCTTGTCCCCGACCTTGACTAACAGTTCTAAAACCTCACCAGCATGGCTGGCAGGAATTTCCATGGAAGCCTTGTCAGACTCAAGTGTAATTAGACTCTGCTCTTCTTCGATCTGGTCGCCTACGGCCACGAGCACTTCGATAACATCAACCTCTTCGTCCGCCCCAATATCTGGAATCACTAAAGTATGTTTAGACATAAGTGTCCCCTTTATAGAATTATGCGGCGGAAGTCTGCCAACAATTGAGCTAAATAGGCGTTAAATCGTGCCGCTGCAGCCCCATCAATGACACGGTGGTCATATGATAATGAGAGCGGCAGCATTAAACGTGGTTCAAATTCTTTGCCATCCCACACAGGTTGCACCTTGGAGCGCGACACCCCCAGAATAGCGACCTCGGGTGCGTTAATAATGGGCGTGAAGTCTGTCCCACCGATGCCACCTAGCGATGAAATAGTAAAGCACCCCCCTTGCATTTGAGCTGCCCCTAATTTCCCATCACGAGCTTGGGCGGCCAAATCACTCATTTCTTGGGCTATTTCTATCACGCCTTTTTTATCGGCATCCTTGAGCACAGGGACCACTAAGCCATGCGGTGTATCTGCTGCAAACCCAATGTTGTAATACTTCTTAAGGACTAAATTGTCCCCATCTAATGAGCTGTTGAATTCGGGAAACTTTTTGAGTGCTGCAACACACGCCTTAATTAAAAAGGCCAGCATCGTCACCCGCACCCCTTCTTTTTTGTATTCGTTATTTAATTGCTTGCGCAATGCCTCTAGCTCGGTAATATCTGCTTCGTCATTATTGGTGACATGAGGAATCATGACCCAATTACGATGCAAATTGGCACCAGAAATCTTTTTGATTCTAGTCAGAGGCTGTGTCTCGATCTCGCCAAATCGCTCGAAATCAACTTTAGGCCAGGGCAAGAGCTCGAGACCACCCAACTGAGCGCCAGCACCAGCGGTAGGTCCTCCGGCAGCGGGCTCGGCCAGTCGTGTCTTGACAAAAAGCTTGACATCATCGGCAGTGATACGTCCTTTTCGGGCCGTCCCTTCGACTAGATTCAAGTCAACACCTAATTCACGTGCAAATGCACGCACCGAAGGCGAAGCGTGCGGCAAACTGGTGGCAGGCACATCAGCTACAGCGAATGCTTCGGTAGGCGATACTCGTGCAGGGGGCTCTGAAGCCATTCTACCGGATTCAGAACCGATAATTTTACTCTGCGCTTGTTGTTCAGCTTGGGACGTAGTAGCCGCTGTGGCCGCACCCGCTGCTGTTTTTGCCGGAGTTGATGGTTCAGCAGGTTGTGCCTCATCAGCCGCAGCCTCTTGAGTGGCAGCTTCAAGAAGCAAAATCTCACTGCCTTGGGAAACTTTGTCCCCAACCTGGACCAGCAATTCTTTCACTGTGCCGGCATGAGATGATGGAACCTCCATTGAGGCTTTATCAGACTCAAGAGTAATTAAACTTTGCTCTAGTTCAACCGTGTCTCCTGGGCTAACCAATACCTCTATTACATCGACCTCGCCATCGTCACCAATATCTGGAACTACAACAGTCACGGTTTCGCCAGTCGTACTGGCTGTTGATGCAGCAGCTGCACTTTCACTGGTAGCAGCAGGCTGCTCGGGAGCAGAATCTGCGGCCTCATCTTTATCAGTGGCTGCCGCAGCGTCTGCCTCTTCGAGCTCGAGAATGACGGTTCCCTCGCTGGCTTTATCACCGACCTTGAGGCGCAGTTTTTTGACCACGCCCGCATGCGAAGACGGAACCTCCATCGAAGCCTTGTCGGATTCTAGTGTAATTAGGCTTTGCTCAACCTCTACCGTATCTCCTTCATTGACTAAAACTTCAATGACGTCCACCTCGCCGTCATCGCCGATATCAGGAATTAGTACCTCAACTAAACGACTCATGACGATCTCCTTTAAGCGTGGTGTGGATTTAATTTATTAGCATCGACGCCATACTTTTTGATGGCTTCGGTCACCTTGCTGACTGGGATTGCCCCCTCATCAGCCAGCGCCTTGAGCGCACTGATGACAACAAAGTGGCGATCCACTTCAAAGTGATAACGCAATTTCGCACGGTAATCAGAACGCCCATAGCCATCAGTACCCAACACCTTGTACGTGCGGCCTTCAGGAATAAATGCTCGGATTTGATCGGCAAAAGCTTTGATGTAATCAGTAGAGGCAACGATGGGCCCCTGGGTTTCAGCCAGCATACGCGTCACATAAGGAGTAGGCGCCGGCTGCTCAGGATTTAACAATGCCTCGCGCTCGCAATCCAATCCATCACGACGCAATTCGGTAAAACTGGTGCAACTCCAGACATCAGAACCGATATCCCACTCATCTGCCAAAATTTGTTGCGCTGCGATGACCTCGCGCAGGATGGTCCCCGAGCCCAACAACTGAACACGGTGTTCACCTTTGTCGAGGCTTTTGAAACGATACATCCCTTTGAGAATGCCTTCCTCATCACCTTCTTTAAGACCAGGATGCGCATAGTTTTCGTTCATCAAAGTGATGTAATAGAAAACATCCTCTTGGTCTTGCATCATGCGACGCAAACCATCACGGATAATGACTGCGACCTCGTGACCAAAGGTGGGGTCATAACTAACGCAGTTGGGAATGACAGAAGCCTGTACATGACTGTGTCCATCTTCGTGTTGCAAACCCTCGCCGTTTAGTGTCGTACGACCTGCAGTACCACCCAACACGAAACCACGTGCCTGCATATCCCCTGCAGCCCATGCCAAGTCTCCAAAGCGTTGGAAACCAAACATGGAGTAATAGATAAAGAATGGGATCATGATTAGATTGTTGCTGGAATAAGAAGTCGCAGCAGCAATCCAAGAACTAAATGCTCCCAGCTCGTTAATTCCTTCTTGTAGGAGTTGGCCTTTTTTATCCTCGCGGTAGTACATCACCTGCCCTTTGTCGACAGGCGTGTATTTTTGTCCGACAGGGGAATAAATACCGATTTGTCTAAACAGGCCTTCCATACCAAACGTACGGGACTCGTCTGCCAAAATAGGCACCACTCGTGGGCCCAAGGTTTTGTCACGCAAAATTTGGTTAAGCACACGAACAAAGGCTTGTGTGGTAGAGATTTCACGACCTTCGGCTGTAGGGTCTAGTACTGCCTGAAAAGCTGACAGCTCGGGAGCTGGTAATGACTCGGCAGCCTTGACGCGGCGCTTTGGTAAAAAGCCACTTAGATTGCGTCGATGCTCAAGCAAATACTCCATCTCGGGCGAATCAGCGGCAGGCTTGAAATAAGGCATCTCGTTCAGACGCTCGTCCGGGATAGGAATGTTAAAACGATCGCGGAATTCACGAATAGAATCTACGTCTAGGCTTTTTTGTTGGTGCGTGGGGTTTTGTGCTTGCCCAACATGGCCCATACCGTAGCCTTTGATGGTTTTGGCCAAAATCACAGTTGGCTGACCCTCGTGCTTTACTGCAGAATCAAATGCAGCATAAACTTTATAAGGATCATGCCCCCCTCGGTTTAACCGCCAAATGTCTTCGTCGCTCATGCGGCTGACCATCTCAAGGAGTTTGGGGTGCTTGCCAAAAAAGTGCTTGCGAACATACGCGCCATCATTGGCTTTGTAGGCTTGATATTCGCCATCCAGAGTTTCCTCCATGACTTGGCGCAAAATGCCTTCTTTGTCCCGCATCAAAAGGGGATCCCAGTAGCCACCCCAAATGAGTTTAATTACATTCCAACCCCCACCGCGGAAAACACCCTCGAGCTCTTGGATGATTTTCCCATTACCACGTACCGGGCCATCTAAACGTTGTAGGTTACAGTTCACCACAAAAATCAGATTGTCCAATTTTTCACGTGCTGCCAATCCAATAGCGCCCAAAGATTCAGGCTCGTCCATCTCGCCATCGCCTAAAAACACCCAGACCTTGCGACCTTTGGTCTTGGCAAGGCCACGTGCCTCGAGGTATTTGAGAAAACGTGCCTGATAAATCCCCATCAATGGGCCTAAACCCATTGATACAGTTGGGAACTGCCAGAACTCTGGCATGAGCTTGGGGTGTGGATAAGAAGGAATCCCCTTGCCATCAACTTCTTGGCGGAAATTATCTAGCTGCTCTTCGGTCAGGCGGCCTTCTAGAAAAGCGCGTGCATACATCCCTGGGGAGGTATGCCCTTGGAAATATATTAAATCGCCGCCCTCGCCATCATCTGCCTTCCAGAAATGATTCTGGCCACATTCGATCATGGTTGCCAGAGAAGCAAAAGAGGCGATATGCCCTCCTAGGCCACCCCCATCGGTAGGTGGGTTTTCATTAGCTTTGACAACCATTGCCATGGCATTCCAACGAATATAAGAACGGATACGTTCTTCGAGTACAGGATCGCCAGGGTATTCAGGCTCGAGCCCCACAGGAATCGTATTTAAATACGCTGTATGTGGTGAAAACGGAATCCGCGAGCCAGAGCGGCGCGCCAGGTCTGTGAGACGCTCGATCAGATAATGAGCACGCTCGGGACCTTCGCGGTCAAGCACTGCAGACAGCGCTTCAAGCCACTCTTGAGTTTCGAGCTCATCAAGGTCTTCCGCATGTATGTCTATGGGTGTGTGTTGAATAGAGGACATAAGGCGTCTCCAAATGTTGATGTCAGTTTTCTATGGCCTTTGCCTTTTGAGCACCAAAGAAAAACAGGGAAATTGTTTTTGAATGTAATGTATTTTTACCCACGCTCCATTTTAGGGAAGAAGTCCCTCTGACTCAAGCTAAATTTCACTTAGCGAGCTCAACTCCCATAATGTGGAACAAAACTGGTCTTTTTTGCATATTTTAATGGCTACATTCCCCTTACATCGCAGCGCGAGTCGCTTACAATAAGGGCAAACGTATTACAGACAGTAGATATGTCAAATCAATCCAAACAATCGCTTATCCCAACCACTTTTTATGATCAGGCGCGTCAAAGTCGCCGTGGCCTTTACTGGCTAACCCCAGTAATTGTGCTTTTTCTATATCTGTGTGTCATGGGGGTATTTTTCTGGCTGCAGCAATTACAAAGCGACAGTGTGATGTTTATCACTATTGACCAAGAGATGCGCCAACAACGACTTTTTTGGGTGGTTGTGGCTCTCTCTTTACTAATAGTGCTTAGTCTTTTGGCGCTATGGAATTACACTCGATTCAGAACTCGCGCCGAGGCAGCCCTGATTGCAGAAACCAGTTTTAGACGCGCAATGGAAAACTCTATGTCTACGGGCATGCGCGTGTTTGATATGGATGGACGCATTGCTTATGTCAATCCGGCTTTTTGCCGCATGATTGGCTGGAACGAGGCCGACCTCATTGGCCGTACAGCCCCCTTCCCCTATTGGATTCCAAATCGATTCGAACACCACCAGGAAACCCTGGACATCCTACTCTCAGGGCGCACACCCAGCAGTGGATTAGAGGTCGAGGCACAGCGCCGTGATGGCTCAAGATTTACAGCGCGTATGTATGTTTCGCCCTTACGCGACCCTAGTGGCAAGCAGATAGGCTGGATGACCTCAATGACTGACATCACCGAACCCAAGCGCATTCGCGAGGCGTTAACTGCTGCACACGAGCGCTTTATGACTGTACTCGAAGGTCTGGATGATGCCATTTCTGTTGTTGCTGATAGCCCTGGCGGGCTCGAGCTGCTATTTGCTAATCGCACCTACCGTCGTTACTTTGGTGCACAAACTGTCGGCCATGCCGAGCTTATGGGCAGCCGGCTAAACCGATTTGCTGATCAAACCCTCGAGATTTACTCCCTATCCGCCGAGCGATGGTTTGAAGTACAGCACCGTTTTCTGACTTGGACTGATGGTACCAAAGTTCGACTGCAGGTGGCCCGTGACATTACACAACGACGCGAACACGAAGAAGAATCACGGGTCCAACAAGAAAAAGCTCAACTGACCAGCCGCCTAACCACTATGGGTGAAATGGCTTCATCGTTGGCTCACGAACTCAACCAACCTTTGACTGCCATCAGTAATTACTGCATGGCTGCAGTTGCAATGGTTCGTTCTGAGCAAGCACGGCCCGAACAACTCGTCGAAGCTCTAGAAAAAACAGCGCATCAGGCCGAACGCGCCGGGAAAATTATTCGACGGATCCGTGAATTTGTAAAACGCAGTGAACCAAAACGACAAATTGTCAGCTTATTAGATATATTGGATAATGCAGTAGGGTTTGCTGACATAGACGCACGCAAGCGGCAGGTAGCTATCCAAACTCATCTGCCCAAACAGCCGCCATTTGTCGTGGCCGACCCTATCCTTATCGAGCAGGTTTTACTTAATTTGTTAAAAAACGCTATCGAGGCCATGGAAAAGAGTGACTATCACACGCTCCATGTCGAGGTCACCTTGTTCAACCAATACGTAGAGGTCGCCGTGATTGATCGTGGCTGTGGCCTCCAAGATCCCGAACGCCTCTTTGAGCCTTTTTACAGTACTAAATCCGAAGGCTTGGGAATGGGGTTGAATATCTGTCGTACCATAATCGAATCACATCATGGGCGTCTTTGGGCAACTTCTAACCCACAGGGAGGCACGATTTTCCGGTTTAGTTTACCCAGTGGCCAGCCTGATGAGTCCCACCCACAAGGTGAGACCGATGCCTTAGCCGTTACGCAAATTTCCAAGGAGATACAAGCATGAGTAGTAACCACAACCAGTGCAGCATCTTTATCATTGACGATGATGAGGCAGTCCGTGACTCTTTGCGCTGGTTACTTGAAGCCAACGGTTATCAAGTCAAATGTTATGCCTCCGCCGAGGCTTTTCTAAATAGCTACGACACGAATCAGCTATGCGTACTGATTGTTGATGTGCGCATGCCCGGAATGAGTGGGCTCGAGCTCCAAGAAGCTCTACTCGCGCGTGACGTTAATATTCCCATGGTGTTTATTACTGGGCACGGTGACGTTCCAATGGCCGTGAGCACAATGAAAAAAGGCGCCATTGATTTTTTGGAAAAGCCTTTCAACGAAGCCGAGCTCCGCACCATTGTCGCACGCATGATCGATATCGCAGTCGAACAAAATCAAAGAGAGCAAGAGCGTCTACAACACGAAGAGATCCTTGCACGTCTCACAGCACGCGAACAACAAGTGCTCGAACGCATTGTCGCTGGTCGTCTCAATAAACAAATAGCAGGCGATCTGGATATCAGCATCAAAACTGTTGAGGCCCACCGCGCCAATATCATGGAAAAACTCGAGGTCACCACTGTGGCCGACTTGATGAAAATTGCACTAGCCCCTACCGGAGAGGAAACAACATGAGTGAAAACAGTGCCCGTCGCATCGACGGTCGTGCCCTGGCCGATCAGGTCCGCAGCGAAGTAACCCTAGCAGTTCAAGAGCTCAAAAAGAAAAACATCACACCTGGTCTGGCCGTCGTGATCGTCGGCGATGATCCTGCCTCGCACATTTATGTACGCAATAAAGCCATTGCATGCGAAAAAGCAGGGATGCACTCCGAGGTTATTCGTTTACCTGCGGATATCAGTCAAAATGAGCTGCTAGAAAAAATCCGCGGTTTGAATGATGACTCCAGTATTCATGGCATTTTGGTCCAATTGCCTATCCCCGACCATTTAGATGAAAATGCGGTTATTGCCACGATTGATCCAAACAAAGATGTCGATGGTTTCCATGTCATTAATGCCGGTCATTTACTCGTTGGCGATCCACAGGTGAAACCTTGCACACCCTACGGCATCATGCGTATGCTTGAACATGAGGGTGTTTCACCCTGGGGCGCCGAGGCCGTTATCGTGGGCGCCAGCAATATTGTTGGTAAGCCGATAGCTCTGCTTTTACAGGCTGCTGGCGCAACCGTCACGATTTGTAATTCCAAAACCCGTGACTTGGCAGCACATACACGCCGCGCAGATATATTGGTAACAGCTGTCGGTCGACCCGAAATGATCAAAGGTGACATGATAAAACCCGGGGCAGTCATTATTGATGTGGGTATTAACCGTCTCGATGACGGTCGCTTGGTGGGCGATGTTGACTACCAAGAGTGCCAAAGTATCGCCCAAGCCATTACCCCTGTCCCCGGCGGTGTTGGTCCAATGACCATTGCCATGCTATTGGTCAACACCCTAGAGGCTGCGCAAAAACACGCCTCATAGGGCACTGTGCACACCTCCTAAGACATCAACCCCAATACGAGTGACTTTACAGTATGACTAACCCACTGAATCCTCTTTTAATCCCAATTGATGAGTTCATTGATTATCAAGCAGTCCGTCCTGAACATATCGAGCCGGCACTTGATATGCTTGTGACGCATGCACGTCAAGACATTGAAAAAATAGTTCAACAGACACACCCTACATGGGACTCATTAGTCGAAGCCCTACACGATGCGACCGAGAGATTATGGCGTGCATGGTCTGTCAGCAGACACCTCAATGCTGTCGTTAACACCCCTGAATTACGCGAGGCTGTCAACGCTTGCTTACCCAAGATAAGTGCTTTTGCCACTTGGATGGGGCAACACCAAAAGCTGTATGCTCAATACAAAGCATTGGCCGCGGACAGTGATGAGCAAAAATTAGATGCTCCTAAAAAACGAGCTGTTGAACTGGCTTTGCAAAGCTTTGTCTTGGGCGGTGCCGAACTCGATGAGCAAAAGCGCGAAATTTTCGCCAAAAACCAAGAAGAACAAGCCACCACATCACAACAGTTTTCTGAAAATGTTCTAGACAGTACCGATCACTGGGCGCTGTATGTCACCGATGAAGCGCAACTAGATGGGATACCCCAGGACGTAAAAGATGCTGCCCAGCACGCAGCAAAACAAGACGAAAAACAGGGCTGGAAACTCACGCTACAGATGCCTTGCTATTTACCTGTGATGCAATATGCACACAATCAAGAGCTAAGAAAAACTCTATATAAAGCCTATGCCACTATCGCATCCGAGCAAAGTGATGAGCCCAAGTGGGATAACAGCTCGGCAATCGAAAAGCTCTTAGAGCTGCGCATCCAAGAGGCAGAACTGCTTGGATATGAGCACTTTGCACAGCTCCAGCTACAGACAAGGATGGCGGACACAGCCGAGCAAATCACCGAGTTCTTGCAATACCTGGCAGAACGCTCCAAGCCATTTGCGATACGCGATTTTGAAAGCTTGACCAATTTTGCTCAACAAGAACTCAACATCACCTCGCTTGAGCCCTGGGATGTTGCCTATGTGTCCGAACAAATGAAAAAAGCCCGCTATGATTATTCAGAGGATGAGGTCAAACAATACTTTACCGAGCCCCATGTGTTAGAGGGCTTATTTTCAGTAGGTGAAAAACTATTTGATGCTCAATTCACTGAAATTGATGCTTCAACGTGGCACGAAAATGCTCGTGTCTACGAGGTTTCCCAAAATGGTACCGCCGTCGGTTACCTGTATATGGACCTGTATGCACGCCAAGGTAAACAAAGCGGAGCCTGGGTCGGCAGTGAAAGACATCGCCGCCGCAACCAGTTGGGCGCAGCTTATCTGCCTATCGCATACTTAACATGTAATTTTAGTGCGCCTCAGAATGGCCGACCTGCTTTATTAACGCATGATGATGTAATTACGCTATTCCATGAAAGCGGCCACGCATTACATCACCTGCTCTCAAAGGTTGACGAGCCTGATGTTGCTGCTTTTTCAGCAGTAGAATGGGATGCCATTGAACTACCTTCGCAGTTTATGGAAAATTTCTGCTGGGATTGGTCCGTCGTCAAACAGATGTCATCGCATGTAGAGACCGGCGCCTCAATACCCAAAGAGCTTTTCGAGCGCATGTTGGCCGCTAAAAACTTTCTTAGTGGTATGCAGATGGTTCGTCAACTTGAGTTTTCTCTCTTTGACATGCTTATTCATAGCCAAGCCAAAGGACTTTCCATTGCCGAGGTATTGCGCACCTTGGATAGCGTGCGCCAAGAGGTTGCTGTGGTGTTTCCTCCTGAGTGGCATCGATTCCCCCACCATTTTTCGCACTTATTTGCCGGTGGTTATGCCGCAGGCTACTATAGCTATAAATGGGCCGAGGTGTTGTCTGCTGATGCATTTGCCGCCTTCGAAGAGGCTGCTAAAAAACAAAACAGCGATAGCACGGTCATCCCGGAAGTAGGCCAACGCTTTCTGAATGAAATCTTAGCAGTGGGTGGGATTCGTCCCTCGGCTGATTCATTCAAGGCCTTTAGAGGCCGCGAGGCGACCCCCGACGCCCTGCTGCGTCACAGCGGTTTGGTCGAAGATTCAGCGGCATAACAAGATACTCAAATGCAAACACGCAGCGTATTTTCATTCCTATCGACCTTGAATCGACACTCTTTCTTTATCAAGAAACGAGTTCTACGTGGTATGCGCACGAGCCTTGTTGCCAGCATACTGGGCACGGCATGCTTATTGGGCATGCCTGCTCTACCTGACGCCCAAGCTGCTGATACACAAATACATACTATCCGCGGCTTTATGCCTAACCTAAAGTTTTCTTTGCAGGGAGCAAATGATCAAACCATCACCCAAGACGACTTTCGCGGCAAAGTCGTAATGATGTTTTTTGGTTATGCCAATTGCCCAGATATTTGTCCAACAACAATGGCACAATTAGCCGAGGTCATGGAAAAACTGGGTGATGATGCAGAAAAAGTACGGATCGTTTTTATCAGCGTTGACCCACACAGAGACAAACCCGACATGCTGCAATCCTATGTTGAAGCATTTGATGATCGCTATGCAACAGGGTTATCAGGGTCTGAAAAGCAAATTGCAGATTTGGCCAGACGTTACCGTGTGGCTTATCAAATCGAAAAACCGCCGGCAGATAACCCCGATCGTTACGAAGTTGCTCACAGCCGCGGTATCTATATCTTTGATGCCAAAGGCAAGGCGCGTTACCTGGCATCTGACTCTGAGTCTGTAGAGGACCTGTTAGAAACCGTCCAAAACCTACTTTAAAATTGACTGTAGGATCATATATAGTCAAGCCGTAACCATGTCGCTATTTCTACAACAATAAATGATTACGGCTTTGGTGTTCTTTACAACAAGAATCAGTACACAACTACTTAGAGGCGTGCAGGACTATAGCCCTCTTGTTTGATGATCGACTCCAGGCCCTCAGCATCCTCTGTACCCTGTACAGTCAATGTGTGGGTTTCTACCTCGGCCTCGACTTGTGCCCCATCATATTTGGCTTGAATAGCGTTGGTAATCGTACTGACACAGTGCCCACATGTCATGTCGGGTATTTGAAATTTAATTGCCATAATATTTACCCTTAAAAAAATATGAGAAAAAAATGCAAGAAAGCTAAAACCCAAGGCCTTCATAATCATTGCAGCACAAATAGTACCAATTGAGAATAAAAATGCACAAATTTTAAGACTTGTGTTGATCTAGATCCTCTACTTACCCACAACCTATACCTAACCTGTTGACCTTAACCCATGGGTAAGGTTCATAATATAAATATCACAAAAGATTTCGAGGATAGCATGGATACAAAACCATCAAATACCGTTCAGCTTTCAGTACAGGGGATGAATTGCGCAGCCTGTGTACGGCACGTTGAGCGTGCGCTCGCTGAATTATCCGGCGTCAAGCTAGCTTCAGTTAATTTAGCTACCGCTAAAGCTTATGTCGAGCTCGACCCCAGTCAGCCTACTGCCATTTCCGAAATGATACAGGCGATTGATAAAAAAGGCTTTCACGCAACAGAAATTACCGAAGACAACAAGGAAGAAATCTTTGCTGCTTCGCAAACCGCGTTGCACGATGAGGCTGAGACCAAAAAGAAAAACTTTTATATTGCTTTGGTGTTGAGCCTGCCCGTATTTATTACAGATATGGGTGCGCACCTCATCCCTGGCTTTGGTGACTGGTTGCATAGCATGGTCACCGCGCGCGCCCTAGCCTATTTTCAATTTGTACTCACCACCCTGGTAATTTTATTTCCAGGCTGGAGCTTCTTTTCGTTGGGTTTTCGTGCTTTAGCCCAGCGAGCTCCCGATATGAATACGTTGGTAGCCATTGGTGCAGGTAGTGCCTGGCTTTATTCGACTGTTGCAACGATTGCACCACAATTGCTACCCCAAGGCGCCGCACATTTGTATTTTGAAGCTGCGGCTGTCGTTATTACTTTGATTTTATTGGGTAAATACTTTGAGGCCCGTGCCAAAGGTCAAACAGGTGCCGCAATCCAAGAGCTGCTTAGTTTGCAAAGCGCCAGTGCTCGTATTTATCGTGACGGTCATTGGGAAGTACTCCCCATCGATCAATTGCGTATTGACGATGAAATTCTCATCCAGCCAGGCGAAATAATCGCTGCTGATGGGGTTGTGGTTGATGGCGTTGGACATATCAATGAAATGATGATCACTGGTGAGTCCATGCCTGTACGCAAAGAGTTAAATGATGAGGTCATCGGTGGCACCCTGAACGGGTCTAGCTCTATACGCGTACGTGTCACTCATTTACCGCAAGAATCTGTCTTGGCCAACATAATTCGATTGGTTGAAAATGCTCAGGAAAATAAGCTGCCTGTACAGGCACTGGTAGATAAAATCACACTATGGTTTGTGCCAGTCGTATTGGTTATTGCTGCTTTGAGCTTTATTTATTGGGCTTTCATCTCTGGCCAAGGTAGCCTAAGTATCGCGGTCGTTAACGCCGTAGCCGTATTAATTGTGGCATGCCCGTGTGCCATGGGGTTAGCCACACCGACATCTATTATGGTCGGTACCGGTCGAGCCGCAAAATCAGGCGTGCTGTTCCGTCAGGGCCAAGCACTACAGCAATTAGCTCAGGTGAAAAACATAGCTTTTGATAAAACTGGAACACTCACCATCGGTGAACCTACGCTTAGTCACTTAGAAATTGCGCAGGGATTAAACAAAGACGAGATCCTCAGTGATTTAGCTGCGGTGCAAAGTCACTCTGAACATCCTATCGCTTTAGCCATTGTTGCTGCTGCTAAAGAACAAAAACTGAGCTGGCAAGAGCCCACAGAATTTAAGGCATTGACTGGTTTAGGTGTTCAAGCCAATGTAAGAGAGCATCATTATTTGCTGGGCTCAGATGATTTAATGAAATCACAGCAAATAGACACCCAAGCATTTTCCAAACAATTTAACGAATGGGCTAAACAGGGCCAAACCCCAGTGTATATTGCACGAGATAATCAGTTGCTAGGCGTGTTAACAATCACCGACCCCATCCGCCAAGAAGCTAAAGAAGTCATCAATTGGTTAACAAAAAATCACATTAAAAGCACAATGATTACGGGTGATCACCCCTTAACAGCTCAATATGTTGCTGATAAACTTGGTATCGCTGGGGTGTATGCGCAAACAAAACCCGATGACAAAGCCTCGATTGTCAAAATGCTCCAAGCACAAGACGGGTTAACCGCATTTGTCGGGGATGGTATCAACGATGCGCCCGCCCTAGCACAATCGGATATTGGTATTGCTATTGGTGGCGGCACCGATGTCGCCATCGAGTCAGCCGATGTGGTTTTACTTGGCGCCAAGCTTTCACATATTTCTACTGGCATCCAATTAGCACGACTGACACTGCGCAATATCAAGCAAAACTTATTTTGGGCATTTGCATACAACGTTGCGCTTATACCTCTTGCCGCTGGCGTACTGTTTTATTTTTCGGGCCATTTATTCTCGCCTATTTATAGCGCGATAGCTATGGCACTCTCCAGTGTATTCGTTGTGAGCAATGCGCTACGACTACGATACATACACTTGCGATGAACCACTTAAAAAGCACCTATACGATTGGCCAAATTGCCAAAAAAACTGGCTTGACCGCCAAAATGATCCGCGATTACGAGCGTCACAACCTGCTAGGGGCCGTGACCCGCTCAGAGAGTGGTTATCGTCTATTCAACGACAATGACCTGCAGACGCTACATTTTATACGTCAAGCGCGTAAGCTAGGGTTTTCCTTGGCACAGCTACAAGATCTATTACAGCTATGGCATAACAAATCTCGCAGTAGCTCAGAGGTCAAATCATTGGCACTAAAGCACATTCAGTCGCTCGAAGAACGCGCCAATACCCTTTTAGCCATGGCAGCTACTTTAAAAGAACTTAGCGAGCGCTGTCATGGTGATGATCGCCCAGATTGCCCGATCTTGCAGGGGTTAGAAAATAAAAACGCAGTAGATGATGTTTAAAATCACCTACTGCGTACCAGTACAACGCTAATCGCAACGTTAGTCTAGTTAACCCTCAGGCGTCCATTCACTATAGAATTCTGTATAGTCAGGTCGCTCTTTAGGACGGACCTCGGCCATAGGCGTACCGATGGTCACAAAACCCATAAACTGATATTCTAAATCATCAAATCCTAGCGCCTCAGGGACTGCCTGGGTATATGTCCCAAGCCCCGTGCTCCAATAGGCCACATAACCCAAAGCATTACTGGCATTTAAAATATTCATCACAGCCGCACCCGTAGCTAAGATGCGCTCTTGGTGTGGGATACGTTCATTGCTGTGATCGATATAGCAGGCCACCGCCATGATTACCGGGGCCTGTTCTAGCCAACGCCGTGTGCTTGCGATTTTGGCATCCGTATAAGGGCTACCCTCATCAGCCAACGCCTTAATCGCTAAATCCATCAACTGATCGACCTGCTCGGGCAATATGCGCTTAAAACGCCACGGACGTAGCCTGCCGTGGTCGGGGGCGCGCATAGCTGTTTGCATGATTTCAGCAAACTCTTCGTCGCTCGGCCCGGGGCCCTTGACTAATTTGACAGAATTTCGTGATTGTAAATTTTCAATAACCGGGTTCATAAGCCTCTCTGAGAATTAAAATGTGCCACGTGCAAGTCGCATCAATGCTTTCATGTCACGGATTGCTTTGGTCCACCCATCAAATATTGATTGGGAGACAATAGCATGCCCGATATTTAACTCATCAATCCCATCGATAGCAGCTACTGGCTGCACATTTTGATAATGCAAACCATGCCCAGCATTGACACGAAGCCCTTCGGCAACACCCGCTGCAGTACCGATACGAATTCGCTCTAATTCTTGTTCTTGGCGCTCGGCATCAGGAGCATCTGCATAAGTACCTGTGTGGAGCTCGATAACTGTTGCACCCGCCTGTTTTGCAGCCTCGATTTGTTTGACCTCGGGATCAATAAAGATAGAAACTCGAATCCCTACATTTTTTAACTGCGCCACAGCTGCCTTGACCTGGTCAAAATGTTTGAGTACATCAAGGCCACCCTCGGTAGTGAGCTCGTTGCGCTTTTCTGGCACCAGACAGACATCATCAGGCAAAACCTCACATGAAATATCTAGCATTTCAGTTGTAATCGCACATTCGAGATTCATACGGGTGCGTATTTGCCTACGCAAAGCGTAAACATCAGCGTCCTGTATGTGGCGACGGTCTTCGCGCAAATGCAAGGTAATGAGATCCGCACCTGATTCTTCAGCGAGTTGTGCCGCACGCAGCGGGTCTGGATAAGTAGTTAAGCGCTGCTGACGTAGCGTTGCAACGTGGTCAATATTGACACCTAATTCAATCATTACTTACCTCAAAGTATATTTTTCAAAGAGACTTCTGTAGTTACTTTATCATGCCTATCTATATCTGTGACTCTAGTGTCTCTTGTGAGTCCCGTTGCTGTTCTTCTAGGAGCTCTAAGGTGTCTTCATCAAAGTTCCAACCGCCACCCAATGCTTTATAAAGATTTAGTCTATTCAACAATGACTCTAAACCTGTTTGTACAAACTGTAACTGTGTGCCATATAAGTTGACCTCAGCCGTTTGCACCTGCAAGAAACTATCAATACCCGTTTCATAACGCAGATTTGCTAATCGCAGACTCTCGGCAGCAGAACCTTCCATGGCACGCATAGCGTCTAGCTGCTCTTGGTAGGTGGCTTCACCGGCTAGCGCATCCAAAACCTCTTTAAATGCTGTTTGAATGGTTTTTTCGTATTCAGAAACAGCAATGTTTTGTCGGGCTTTAGCTAGGTCATATGCCCCTTCAACACCCCCAGAAAACAAGGGCATTGTTATTTGTGGCGAATATTGCCAAAAATCATTACCTGAATGGAATAGACGGCTAAAGGAGGGACTAGCTAAACCAAATAAACCTGTGAGTGATATTTGAGGGAAAAATGCTGCACGTGCCGCACCTACATTAGCGTAAGAAGCTTTGAGCTGATGCTCGGCTGCACGTATATCTGGCCGTCTAACCAATAACGACGAAGGCAAGCCTACGGGAATGTCTGCAATGATCTGATCTTGAGAGAAGGCGATACTTTCGGGCAAGTCATCAGGCATTGAAGTGCCCAACACGAGCTCGAGCGCATTTTTAGCCAGTTTTAATTGGCGCTGCATTTCCTTTAGGTCGGCTTTCACAGTATCGAGCTGCAATCGAGCCTGCTCGAGATCAAGGGCCGAGGCAGTTCCCACATCATAGAGATGATTTACCAAGTTCAGCGTTTCTTGGCGACTTTTTTCAGTTTGCTCTGTGAGCTGCAGCATTGTTTGAGCAGCACGCCAACGTAAATAACTTTCAGCCACAGCTGCAATCACATTGATTTGCACAGTGCGCTGCGATTCTGCCGTTGCCAGAAACTGCTGATAAGCAGATTCACTCAGGTTTTTTAGGCGACCAAAAAAATCCAGTTCGAATGAGGTCATCCCCACACCCGCCTGGAACGTGCGGCTAATCGCTGGCGACTGCGGTCCGCCCAAACGCATGTCAGATGGGGTGCGTTTCACTTCACCACTACCCCCAATCCCAAAGGCTGGTACCTGATCGCTACGCGCTATCCCAAATTGAGCTTGTGCTTCGAGAACACGATCCAATGCGATACGAATGTCCCGGTTATTTTCTAAAGCAACATCAATTAATTCTTTTAATTGAGGGTCATTAAAAAATTGTTCCCAGCCCAATTCATTAAACTCGGCATCCGCCTGTGCCAATTCAGTTTCAGAGGCTCCAACCAATGGATACTCTGCAGGAATTGGAGCTTGGGGCTGTTCGTATGTTGGCGCCAAAGAACACCCTGCCAGCACCAATGCTGCGCCTAAGGTTGAAATCTTTAATCTAAATGGGACACCCATTATGAGTTCTCCTGGTTGTCACTGGCTGATTCTGATCCATCTTTACTTTCCATGGCACGTTTACGCTCCTGCTCTTCTTTGAAGGCCCGCGCCTCAGCTCCGAGTAAACGGGGCTTTGTTCTAAATACTCGCATCACTGCAACAAAGAAAATAGGGACAAAAATTACTGCCAATGGCGTAGCGGCTAACATCCCACCTAATACACCAAAACCCACAGCGTTCTGGCTAGCAGCCCCTGCACCACTAGATAGTGCCAAAGGTGTAACCCCCAAAATAAACGCAAATGAAGTCATCACAATGGGTCTAAAGCGAAGACGCGCTGCGTGCGCTGTAGATTCAATTAACTCGTCAGTTCGCGCGTACGCATCTTTGGCGAACTCAACAATTAAAATAGCGTTTTTGGCGGCAAGACCGATCACAGTAATCATCCCAACTTGGAAATATACGTCATTAGCCATGCCTTTTAGGGTGACCATCCCCACCACCCCAAGCATTCCCAGAGGGACTGCAAGCAAGACAGAAAGTGGAATGGCCCAGCTCTCGTAAAGAGCAGATAGCACCATAAAGACAACTAATACGGATAGAGCCATCAAAATCACAGTCTGGCCAGCGGCCTCTTGCTCTTGGTAAGAAAGCCCTGTCCACTCATAACCAAATCCTGATGGCAGCTCGCCGACCAAACGCTCCATTTCAGCCATGGCTTCACCACTGGTATAGCCAGGGGCAGCCTCGCCGTTGAAGCGTATGGATTCATAGCTGTTGTATCGCACAATTTGAACCGGGGCGAGATCGGGCTCTGCAGTCACAAATGTACTTAGAGGAACCATTTTGCCTTGGTTGTTTTTGACATTCATCTGCATGACTTGATCGATGTCCATGCGGAAGTCTTCATCAGCTTGAACCCAAACGTTCTCTACCCAACCTTCGTTGGTGTACTTACCTATATAAGCTGAACCTAAGGCGGTGGATAGCAGCTGTGCAGCTTCGTTAAAGGACACCCCTTGTGCGGCTGCCTTTTCTCGGTCAATAGTGATGTTCCATTGTTGGCCTGGTGATAAGCCTGTAATACGAGTTTGAGTCAAAACAGGGCTCTCTGAGGCCATCTGCATGAGTTGCTGAGCACCTTCCATCAGAGCATCATGGCCTAGACCGCCACGGTCCTCTAAACGCATGTCGAAACCCTGGGCATTACCTAATTCCATAATGGCAGGAGGTACGATCGAAAAGACCATTGCATCAGGAATACCGTAAAGCAATTGGCCCATGGCCTTATTAGCTACCGCCTGTGCAGAATCACCCGGACCGCGACGTTCATTAAAGTCTTTGAGAGTTACAAAAGCCAAACCAGCATTCAAGCCATTACCGTTAAAACTAAATCCACGGACTGAAACCATGTTCTCAACCTGAGGTTGATTGAGGAAGTAGTTCTCTACATCCTCAATAGCATCCATAGTTCGATTTGCCGTAGCGCCGGACGGTAATTCTATGTTAGCAAAAACAAAGCCTTGGTCTTCTGAGGGCAAAAATGCGGTTGGTAGGCGCACATACCCCCAAGCCAGCAAAAGCACGAGCAATACATAGATCAGCATGCCCTTGCCAATATGTTTAAAGCTGCGCCCTACAAAACCCTCGTAGCGATCGGAAATGCCGTTAAATACACGGTTGAAAAGACCAAAAAAGCCGCGTCGCTCGCGCCCTTGGTCTTCCTTGGCTACAGGTTTGAGCAAGGTCGCGCATAGCGCTGGTGTGAAGCTCAACGCTAGAAAGCCCGAGAAAAATATCGAGCTAGCCATAGCGACCGCAAACTGTCTATAGATCACCCCAACGGAGCCAGCCATAAAGGCCAAAGGCATAAAAACCACTGTCAAGATCAATGTAATACCGACAATAGCGCCGCTAATCTGTGGCATCGCTTTGATCGTAGCCTCTTTAGGTGGCAGGCCCTCTTCGGACATAATTCGCTCAACGTTTTCTACCACTACAATGGCATCATCGACCAGAATCCCGATGGCTAAAACCATCGCAAACATAGTGAGTACGTTGACCGAAAAGCCCAGTGTATTCATGACTAACATAGAGCCAAGAATTGCCACTGGAACAACCAGAGCAGGAATAATCGTATAACGAATATTTTGCAGGAACACATACATCACAATGAATACCAGCACCATTGCTTCGAGTAATGTATGCACCACCTGCTCGATAGAAGTCTCTACATAGGGGGTCGTGTCATATGGAATCGAATAGCTCACGCCCTCTGGAAAAAACTCGGCGAGTTCGTCCATCATTTCTTCAATGCCTTTAGCTGTGCTCAAGGCATTGGCTTCTGGAGCCAGAGATATTGCAAAAGCAGCTGTAGGCTGCCCGTTTAAGCGTGCACCAAACTGATAATTATCGGCTCCGACCTCAACACGTGCGATATCTTTAATACGCACACTAGAACCATCGGGATAAGCACGTAACACGATATTGCCGAACTCATCAGCGTCTTTGAGTTGACCATTTGCCACAATTGGAGCAGCCACCAACTGACTTTTCGGATTTGGCGGCGAACCAAGGATACCCGCAGAAATCAGGATGTTTTGCTCACTGATTGCTTGATTGACCTCACTCATGCTGATGTCATAGCTCACCAGCTTTTCAGGATCTACCCAGATGCGCATTGCACGGGATGAAGCAAATAATTGGAACTTCCCTACACCCGGCACCCGAGAAACAGCGTTTTGTACATTACGCTTGATGTAGTCTGCCAAGTCGACTTGGTCTAGACGCCCATCCTCGGATGAAAGCGCCACAACCATCAAGAAACTGGCCGTACTCTGCTCTACTTTTAGCCCCTGCTCCATAACCGCGGCAGGCAAGTTAGAGGTAATGTTAGAAATTCGGTTTTGTACATCAACCTGAGCTAAATCCGGATCTGTCCCCGGTTCAAAAGTAGCTGTGATTTGGCTCTGGCCATACGAATCACTGACGGACTCGTAATACAGTAAACCCTTGGCGCCATTGAGCTCATTTTCGATAATACTGGCCACCGAACTGGAGGCATCCTCTGCTGATGCACCCGGGTAGGTTGTAGTAATGGTGATCGCAGGTGGCGCAACCTCGGGGTATTGCGACACTGGCATGGTTGACAATGATAGCAAACCAAAGAGCGCGATACTCAGAGCAACCACCCAAGCAAAAATTGGGCGATCAATAAAAAAATGTGGCATAAGACAAACTCATTCGCTGCAGAAGACAGACGCTATTAAGAGATTATTCGTTTTCGGCTTGGGCTTCGGAAGCAGGTGCCTCATGATCGGTTTCGGTGACAGGCTCGTCATCCTTCCAAGGCAATTTCTCTACAGGTGCACCTGGGCGGATTTTCTGAAAGCCTGCGACAATAACCGTCGCATCAGGTTTGAGACCTTCCTCTACAACGATAACGCCATTTACCTCTTGCCCTATTTTAACGGGAGCTATCTGAGCCTTGCCCTCGTCGTCAACAATATAAACCGTGGTTGAACCGCCTGCGCCATATTGAATGGCTTGAGCAGGTACTGCTAACGCATGTTCTTTGACGCCCTGTTCAACCCTGACCCGTACGAACATACCGGGCAGTAAATTGAGATCGGGATTCGGAAAGATAGCGCGCATGGCCAACTGACCTGTCATGGGGTCTACAGATACCCCAGAAAACAGCAATCGACCTTTTTCTGGATATTCAGAACGATCATTCAATAACGCTGTAACTTGGGCCTCGCCCTCGCTATTAGATTTAATTAATCCACTGGCAATTGCCTTGCGCAGTGCTATGAACTCTTCTGCGGGCCGACGAATATCTATGTATAGCTCGTCAATTTGCTGGATGGTGGCCAGATGCGTTGCCTCAGTTGCACTGACTAACGCACCTTCAGTGACCTCAGCTTTTCCTATACGACCGCTAATAGGTGCGGTTACCTCGGTATAGCCCAAATCAATTTCTGCGGATTCCAGGGCGGCCTTGGCACCGGCCACCTCTGCTTGTGTCTGCTGGTGTTGGGCCATCGCAGTATCGTAATCTTGCTGACTAATCGCACGCTCTTTAATTAGGCGCTGATAGCGATTAGCTAGCGCTGCTGCTGATTTAGCGTTAGCCTCGGCTTGTTGTAGACGCGCTTTGGCTTGATTGCGCGCAGCCTCATAGGGGGCTGGATCGATCGTGAACAACAACTGTCCCTCATCAACGTCACTACCCTGATCAAAATGGATGCCCGTCACGATCCCTGTCACGCGAGCGCGTACCTGGGCATCTTTGATGGCATCTGCACGACCTGGTAAATCAATATAAAGCGGGGTCGGTTTTGGGTTTACCTGTACCACCTGGACGGGGACTTTCATATCGGACTGAGCCGATTGTTCTTCTTGTTTGCCGCAAGCAGCAACCAACAAAACGGTGCCACACAAAAAAACCTGTAAAAGACGCCGTGATAAAAAGCGGCTACGAGGCATAGAAAAGCTCCTTGCAGATGGGCAGATAAGCAACTAAAAGCAGCTAAAGTTAATAGGAATTAATATCAAAGAAATTAAGTATATAGGTATTACCGAGGATTAACAAAGTTGATCTTTTGATCAAAGTATGTGCAACAACCTAACTTAAAAGCAACGCATCATCGTCTAGTGTTTCACCGCGAACACGTTCGAACATGACCAAAAGATCGGCCACATCCAAACCCGAGCGCTCTTCACCGCTAACATCCAAGACTACTTTCCCTTGATGGAGCATCACCGTGCGCTCGCCGATATCGAGTGCTTGGCGCATGCTATGAGTGACCATCATCGTTGTTAAATGCTCGTCTGCTACTAATTTCTGCGTCAGCTCTAATACAAAAGCTGCAGTTCGCGGATCCAACGCGGCCGTGTGCTCGTCTAGTAACAGAATCTTTGAAGGCCGCATAGCTGCCATTAACAAGCTCACGGCTTGGCGTTGGCCCCCTGAGAGCAAACCAATTCGGTCGGTCAGGCGTTTTTCCAGCCCCAACCCAAGTAGAGCTAATCGCTCTTGAAATTCGTCGCGCATCTCTTTATTGACGGAACTTCTTAGACGACGCGGGCTGCCACGATGAGCAGCTAATGCGAGGTTTTCCTCGATAGTGAGCTCTTCGCATGTGCCGGCCATGGGGTCTTGGAATACCCTAGCCACCATCTTGGCACGATCCCAAACGGGTTGCCGTGTGATATCCACGCCAGCCAATCGTATTTCCCCAGAGTCAACAGACTGGGCACCGGAAATAGCATTTAACAGCGTTGATTTCCCGGCCCCGTTAGAGCCGATAACTGTGACAAACTGTCCCTTTGGGATAGAAACGCTCATCCCTCGCAACGCCCGAGTTTCGATCGGAGTACCCGGATTAAATGTAATGTTTAGGTTTGTAGCTTCGAGCATCATAAGAGAGGCACTCCATGCAACACTTTCATTTAAATGATTTTGTTGAACCAATCTATTTTATATAAATTGGCATTAACGCAAAATGAATCACGTTTTTGTGTTTTGAAAGCGACGCTTAAAGCGACTCTTCAAAAGAGGCAAGACCAGGGCAATGGTAACCAGCACCGCTGTTAACAGGTTGAGGTCTTGTGCTTTGAGGCCGATAAAATCGGCATTGAGCGCCAATGCAATAAAGAAACGATACAAAACTGCCCCGATAATGACAGATAAAGTCACTATCAGCATGCGACGCGCAGGGATAATGCTTTCACCAATAATCACCGCTGCCAAGCCAATTACAATAGTTCCAATCCCCATGGAAATATCTGCGCCGCCTTGGGACTGAGCGAAAAACGCCCCAGCCATCGCTACTAATCCATTGGAAATAGCCATCCCTAATAAAACCATCGCCCATGTGCGCACACCTTGGGCACGTGCCATATGTGGGTTGGCACCCGTTGCTCGCATGGCCAGACCCGTTTCAGTAGCAAAAAACCAATCCAACGCAAACTTTGCAACCAGCACAACCACTAAAAGCAGTAAGGGCCGCGCCATATAATCAGCGAGTCCTTGGGGCTGCAGTACCGTAAATATGGTGGGCTCCATAATTAAAGGAATATTAGGACGCCCCATGATGCGTAGGTTAATTGAATACAGGGCAATCATGACGAGAATACTCGCCAATAGGTCCATAATACGCAGGCTCACGTTTAGCCAACCTGTAACTACGCCAGCACAAGCACCAGCTAACGTCGCAATGATAGTAGCAATGAAGGGATCCATGCCATGACTGATTAAAACTGCAGCAACCGCCCCACCCAGCGGAAAACTACCATCGACGGTCAAATCAGGAAATCGCAGCACGCGAAAGGATATCAAAACCCCTAACGCAACCAGCCCGAAAATCAATCCTATTTCGAATGCGCCCCAAATAGTGTAGATAGACATGCTTGTATTATTTCAAAAAGCGCTCAATAGGGTGCCTCGTTTGCACTGCCTGCCCGCTATTTTGCGTAATGATAAAAAAAGCACTAAGGTCTCTGCACCGAGACCTTAGAGCGCATCATCAAAAGTTATTCAATTACTTTGACTGCCTCGTCAATGACCTCTTGATCGATGGTCACCCCTTGCTTTTCGGCAGCCCCTAGATTAATAAACAATTCTAACTTTTGCCCGTACTCAGAAGGCATCTCACCGGGCGCCTCGCCTTGCAAAATGCGATGCACCATGGTGCCTGTCTGACGGCCCAAATCATAGTAGTTAATACCCAGTGCGGCAATTGCACCGCGCTCGACACTGTCCGTATCAGAGGCGATCAACGGGATCTGTGCGTCATTACCAACCTTGACCAAGGCCTCGTAGGCTGACACAACGTTGTTATCAGTATTCGTGTAAATAGCGTCGACCTTACCTACCAAACTACGTGCTGCGGCACCTACGTCTACAGTCCGAGCAGCAGTAGCCTCGACTAATTTAATGTCGCGCCCTGAGAGCAATTCACGCAGTGCTTCTACCACGACTACAGAGTTCGCCTCGCCAGGGTTATAAACCATGCCGATGCTTTTCACATCAGGAACCAAGCGTTGAATTAAATCAACCTGATCTTCTAGGGCCAAAGCATCCGAAACACCAGTTACGTTTGTTTCAGAGGCCTCCATCTGGGGGACTAGTTGCGCCGCTACTGGATCCGTTACTGCAGAATACACCACAGGAATCTCTTTGGTCGCAGCCACAACTGCTTGGGCCGAAGGGGTAGAAATAGCGACGATGACATCTGAATCATCACCCACAAACTTGCGCGCTATTTGGGCAGCAATTGCCGTATTGCCCTGAGCGGTTTGAAACTGCCATTTGAAATCATCATTATCTATGTACCCTTCTTCTTTGAGTACATCATTAATGCCATCTCGAACTGAATCCAAAGCCGGATGTTCGACGATTGAAGATACCGAAACGGTTTGGGCTGCGGCCATGCCGCCCATTGACAAACATAGCCCCAAAGCAACTGGCGCAATTAATCGTGACAATACATTTTTTTTCATTTGGATGGCTCCTTTGAGTGGAATGTGATTGCTTTAGTGTTAAAAGCTTTATTTTACAAAATCATGCACAAGAAGACGAAATCCATAAAGGCTGACATTCTATTTGGTTTGTAAACTAGATAATAACCCTTTTATCCAATTTAAAGCCGGAAAGCGATAAGTTTTTTTTAATTGACCTGCCCGCTCTAAAAGCTCACCCACCGATACGTCTAACTGCTTACCTTTAAAGGCAATAGCAATTACATTGCCTTCATCCACCTCGGGAAGCAAAATATAGCGACCAGAAAAAGCAGCCTCTATGTTTTCCATATTAGCGTCAAAACTCTCGTGATTGCCAAAAAGGTTAATCACACAAATACCGTGTTCATTTAAACTATCGGCACAACCTTGGTAAAAAGAACGTGATGAGCACACAGGGCCACGAGCATGCTCATCATAAAGATCGATCAGCAGCAAATCATACTGCCCCCGCTGTGCAGGTTCATTAACCCAGCGCTCGGCATCATCATGAATAATGTCTATGCGCTCAGATTTTGGCAGGCGAAAAAACGCCTGGCACATAGCGGTAACCTCTGGGTTAATTTCTATCACGTCTATTTGTGCTTGTTGTACATGTTCGTGACAGAAACGCACCAACCCGCCAGCACCTAACCCCAAAATTGCTAAATTGTTAATTCCTTGGGGACGCTCAAATAGCATCCAGCCCATCATTTGCTGAGTGTATGTGAGTACCAGGTCATTAGGACGGGTAAGACTCATTGCGCCTTGAATCCAACGGGTGCCAAAATGCAAGTACCGCACCCCCCCATCCTCAGAGATAGTGATATCCCCCGGAGATTCATCCTCTTGAACAATAAAGTGGTCCAATTTTGCCCTTATATGAAATCTAATTAGACGGTACCACCCTATACAGTGGCCCAAGGTTGTAAACAATGGTCTTAAATCTAATTACCAAAAAAAATATAAACGTCAAAATACACCAAGGGTAGATATATGGCAAGACAGTTGCACACCCTATCCACTATTAAAACGCATCAACTAGACATTAAAAAAAGCGCATGAAACCAAGTTCACGCGCTTTTGTGGGCCATCTTTAAATATTACTGGCAAAAACTACTGCATTATTTATCGTCGACTTTTTCTGCTTGATCCTCTTGTTCGTCGCGAGCTGCTTTATCCTCGGCAATCATTGCCTCGCGATCCTCGGGTGCCACCCAATTCAAGGGTTCGATCTCTAGCTGTTGTCGACGACCTCTTCTTCTGCGTTTTCTAGCCATATTTAATATCTATCCTCAAAGTTTGATGGTGCTCGTCAAATCAAACAAGCACTTTTGTGTACTAATTACTACACTATAACACAGAGCGACAAAAAACACCAATGACAACAATAACTTATGAGCGTCAAACAATATTAACCTCAAAGTAAAGATAATTTAGCTTGCAGTTTCCATACTGCTCGGCTCTTGGCAGCTAGCTTTAAACACTCAACATTTATGCGACCATCCCGTATACTTGAGAACCGATGAAAATTAATTAGAGTGATCACAGTGAAAGTTGCGACCTGGAATGTAAACTCCCTACGTGTCCGTCTACCCCAAGTTATTGCCTGGTTAAATGAGCACCCAGTCGATGTTCTCTGCCTACAAGAATTAAAATTACCCGACGATCAATTTCCACTGGAGGCCTTCCAAGAAATTGGCTATACCGCCACTTGGGCAGGTCAGCGTACATATAACGGTGTTGCGCTGATCAGCAAATCTGAGCCTAACGAGGTCCAAAAAAACTTGCCCAACTACGAAGACCCGCAGCAACGACTAATTGCTGCTACCTACACGAGCAGCCAAGGACCCATACGCGTTGTTTGCGCCTATTGCCCTAATGGCGAGTCCCTGGAAAGCGATAAATTCGTTTATAAGCAAGAATGGTTTGCAGCCTTAAAAGAATGGCTCGCTGAGCAGCTTGCTCAATATCCTCAATTGGTTGCTTTAGGTGACTATAATATTGCACCTGCAGATATCGACGTACATGATCCCAAGCGTTGGGAAGGCAAAATCCACGCATCCCCCCTAGAGCGTGAGATTTTTCAATCGCTATTAGATTTAGGCCTTGTTGATGCGTTTCGTGCTCATCACCCTGATGATCCTGGATTTAGCTGGTGGGATTACAGACGCCGCGCATACTCGCGCAACGCTGGCCTACGCATTGACATGGGCTTAGTGTCTAATGCGCTTTGGGAGCATTGCACAGATGCATGGGTAGATGTTGAGCCACGTGGCAACGAACGCCCGTCGGATCATACCCCCGTCGTAGTTGCTTTCGAGGTCTAAACCATCATGGATACCCACACCATCGCCTCACAAGCCAAAGAAACAATCGGTAATGTTATTATTGTTGCGGCGCCCAGCGGTGCCGGTAAATCTAGTTTAGTAAATGCCCTTTTAGCAAAGGACGCGCAACTACAACTCTCGATTTCTTGTACCACGCGAGCGCCCCGACCTGGCGAAAATGATGCTGAACATTACTTTTTTGTCGATGAAACTGAATTTGGCAATTTACGAGAAAAAAATGAACTGCTCGAATGGGCTTTTGTCCATGGGAATTACTACGGCACCCCAGCACGTCCCATTTTAGAACAATTGCGCACTGGCAGAGATGTCATACTGGAAATCGACTGGCAAGGCGCCCGCCAAGTCAGACAGTTTTTCCCCGATGCCATTGGTATTTTTATTTTACCGCCATCTATAGAGGCACTAGAGCAACGGTTGCGCAAACGCGGTCAAGATTCAGAATCTGTGATTACACGTCGTTTACTTGCAGCAGGGGGCGAAATGGCGCGCGTAACCGAATTCCCATATGTTATTATTAATCAAGACTTTAATATTGCGCTTTCTGAACTACAGGCAATCATCCAAGCCAGCCGATTGCGTACACGTGCTCAGATCCAACGTCATACCCAATTATTTTCCCAGCTTGGTATTACTCTGAGTAACGCATTAAAAGACTCAGATCAATAATCTTTTAGTATTTAGGTTAATTGCACTATGGCAAGAATTACAGTAGAAGACTGCTTACAAAAAATCGATAACCGATTCGACCTCACTCTGGTGGCTGCTTATCGCGCACGCGAACTCGCCCAAGGGCACGAGCCCCGTTTAGAAACAAAAAACAAACCCACTGTGACATCTTTACGCGAAGTCGCAACTGGTGCCACAGGTTTAGAGATGCTGCGCAAGGTACCCACCTAAGCCTAGGTGTTTTCTTGTTGCTAACTGATTTCTAAAAGGGCACATATTATGGCTTTCTCCTCGCTACGCGATGCTTCTTCTGGGCTATTAGCCGCCCTAAAAAAAAGGCCACGTATACGGCGTCGCACCCAGCTAGCCAGTGTGCCCGATCTCAGCGAACGCAAAAACACCATTGCCTCGCTCGAGCCTTTAATCAAAGTCATCGAGCCCTACCTAGATGATTCAGATCTAGAGCGCATAAAAAAAGCCTACAAACTAGCTGACGAAGCCCACTTGGGCCAATTCCGATCCAGCGGCGAGCCTTACATAACCCATCCAATCGCAGTGGCAGCCATTTGTGGCGGCTGGAGGTTAGATGCAGAATCCATCATGGCCGCCCTGCTACACGACGTCATCGAGGATCAAGACATCAGCAAACAAGAAATTGCTGAAAAATTTGGCACTGATGTAGCCGAAATTGTCGATGGCGTGACAAAGCTTGAACGCCTGCATTTCGATTCACGCAGCTCGCAACAAGCAGAAAGCTTTCGCAAGATGCTGCTCGCTATGTCACGAGATGTACGCGTTATCCTTATTAAGCTAGCAGACCGTTTGCACAATATGCGCACACTGGATGCCGTCAAGCCTGAAAAAAGACGTCGTGTCGCAAGGGAAACTCTCGATATCTATGCGCCTATCGCCCATCGTCTGGGTCTAAACGCATTGTATAGAGAACTGCAAGATCGATGTTTTAAGGCCATTTATCCAAACCGATACGAGGTCTTGCGTAAAGCCCTGTTAGCGGCTCGTGGTAATAGACGCGAAATGCTGACTAAAATACACCGAACAGTCAAATCAGCTTTGCCCGCTGCGGGTATCGAGGCTGATATTGTTGGACGCGAAAAATCCCTCTATAGCATTTTTCGCAAAATGGTCGAACAAAAGAAAACCTTTTCCGATGTACTCGATATCTATGGTTTTCGCATCATTGTGCATACCTTACCAGAGTGCTATTTAGCTTTAGGAACACTGCACCAGCTCTATCGCCCCGTGCCTGGCAAATTCAAAGACTACATCGCCATCCCCAAAATTAACGGCTACCAGTCCTTGCATACTACCCTGATCGGCCCCTATGGTACGCCGGTCGAGTTTCAACTGCGTACGCACGAGATGGATCATGTTGCCGAAGAGGGGGTCGCCTCGCACTGGCTATACAAAGATGACAGCGTTTCGTTAAACGACCTGCAAAAAAACACCCATCGCTGGTTACAGTCTTTACTGGATATCCAAAGCCAAACGGGTGATTCCAGCGAATTCCTTGAGCACGTCAAGGTAGATCTATTTCCTGACGCAGTTTATGTGTTTACGCCGCGTGGAAAGATCATCTCATTGCCCCGTGGCGCCACACCCATTGATTTTGCCTACAGCATTCATACTGATATTGGCAACCAAGCCGTTGCTTGCAAAGTCAACGATACTTTTGTGTCTCTGCGTACCGAACTCAAAAGCGGTGATTTGGTTGAAATCATTACATCGGCCGCAGCACGACCCAGTGTAGAATGGCTAAATTATATCCGCACTGGCCGCGCCCGCTCTGAAATACGGCATTATTTGCGCACAGTAAAATACGAAGAGTCTGTCGCGTTTGGGCGTAGGTTATTGGAAAAAGCTTTTTCAGAGCTCAATGTACCCACCCCCGCCGATGACGATCCGGCCTGGGACAAGCTAGCTCGCGGCAGTGGCGCTGACTCTCGCGAAGAATTATTAGCTGATATAGGGTTAGGCAAGCGCTTAGCAGCGGTTGTCGCGCGTCGATTGGCCCCTGATCATAGTCTGATAGAGACCACAGCAGCTGCAGTCGATGAGCACACCGCTATTTCTTCGGCGCCTATCGTCATTCATGGCAACGAGGGCCAAGCCGTACAACTGGCGCAATGCTGCGGCCCTTTACCTGGAGATGCGATTATTGGCGTCATCAAAGCTGGGCACGGCCTCGTCGTGCACATGACTGAGTGTTTGGTCGCACAGCGACAACACGAAAAAGAACCTGATCGATGGATTCCTGTTGTATGGGATACCGATACGGCGCGGCATCTTTCAACTCGATTAGACGTCATTGTACTAAATGAACGCGGCGTTTTGGGGCGCCTGGCAGCCGCGATCACTGACAGCAATTCAAATATCATTCACCTAACTATGCCCGAAGAAGGCGAGGCAACAGCACAGTTGCATCTAACCGTCCAAGTCGACAGTCGCAACCATCTCGCCCAGGTGATTCGCGCCATCCGTCAAATCCCTCAGGTGCAAAAGATTGTGCGCGTAAAAGGCAATCGGCACTAGCTTCGATTAAACATAAACCCATAGGCACAATACTATTACGGTCATTGCCGTACGGCTGAATGGCTCGAGTAAAATGAGTTATCATTTGTAGTACTCGAGGTCGCCATACATTGCCGTCTCCACCCAAGGCATATTCTGTGCCTTTGAATCGTGCAGTACTGCCTTTTTATTACTTTGGCAAATGCCCAGGCAGCTAAAGACACAATCATTAATAAAATAACTGTTGCTGGCCCCCCTGCTGGTATCTCAAATGCATTGATTCACATGGCGAGCCCTGACAATGATCTCGATTTACCATGGACCGTCGAATTTAAAACATGGAGCACCTCGGACCAGCTGCGTGCTTTGGCACTAGAGGGCAACATCGATTTTATTGCTCTGCCCACAAACGTGGCGGCCAACCTCTATAACAAAGGTGTTGGTCTTAAATTGCTAAATGTCTCGCAATGGGGTGCTCTGTGCTCTGGCCCAAGCTATACCTAACAGCCCAACGCGCGCTGCTGGGCTTAGCATTAGCGTTGTTGCTTGGGACCGCATGTGGACTTATCGCAGGCCTTTCTCTGACTACCACCCTGTTGGCACGTCCTTTAGTCACTTTGTTTTTGCAGCAGCAATGCAAGGCACACTAACTTTAGATAATGATTTGCTCGCGGTATTTAAAGTCTTTGGTCTT